>Ga0082335_1005019_pt1 | contig 18930 bp, 32 predicted proteins | sample Subgrocontami58m_FD_72375 | JGI IMG/M metagenome (GOLD analysis project Ga0082335, IMG submission 72375) | Subsurface groundwater microbial communities from S. Glens Falls, New York, USA - GMW37 contaminated, 5.8 m (SPADES assembly) (version 2) ... | reverse complement strand
AGTCACAGCAAGGGGAAATTCTCAAGTCACAGCAAGGGAAAATTCTCAAGTCACAGCATGGGAAAATTCTCAAGTCACAGCATGTGGAAATTCTCAAGTCACAGCATGGGAAAATTCTCAAGTCACAGCATGGGGAAATGTGTGTGTCCATACTTATTCCAATAATTCTATTTTATTATTTGGACTGTCAGTAGCTTTCTTACTTTCTTCTAGTAGTAAAGCTATTAAAAAATCAAAAAAATCTACCATAATAAAAGGAATAATAAAAGATGGAAAAGTAAAAAACTGGATTGAATTAGAAGGATTAGAGATAAAGAACAAATCAGTTATTCTCTTTAAGAAAGTCTCTAAAGACTTTCTAACGCAAGAAAACACACCAAACGAAACCAAGTGGGAAATCGGCAAAACCAAAACCATCACACACCCAAACTGGCAACCAGACAAAGAAGAGTGTGGCAATGGAAAATTTCACGCCTGTTCTCTACCCGTCTTTTGCGACGAATTTAGATCAGACAAAGACGACAAATACGTAGCCATCGAAATCAAGGTTAAAGACCTATATGCTTGGCCAAATCCTGATTATCCTCATAAGATAGCTTTTCGAGAAGGAGTGGTTTTGTATGAGTGCGATTCAAAAGGGAGAAAATCTTAAAAATAAAAAACTTCCTTGGGAGGGGGGAATGAAAATAATAATTCAAGAATTTAACGAGTCTTTAGTTTTTGGAGTCTATGGCCGAAAAAGGGAGATTAAAGAACTAAACAATCAACATTTCAATTTCGGCGCGACAAACAGCAAAATTACTTGGGTCAATGAAGGAGAAACAGACGAAGACGAGTCTTTTGGTTTATGGTGGTCTTCTCATGCGTCATTACTTAGTTATTGCTATAATCTTTTAGAGATGAGGTTTGCGCGGAAAACAGGATATGAATTTAATGGTGTTTCTCATTTAAATAGATTAAAGCAAGAGGCAAAAAATATGTTTAATAATATGATGGATAATTTACAAACCGAAAAATTTGTCAATTATTATCAAAAATACTAAATGTTCGACAAGACATAGAATGGGTGGGTAATATGGGTGGTTATATCCCGCGTATTAAATAAAAAATAATTAAACAATTAAAAAACAAAAAAATGAAACCATTGATAGGATTAATACTGATAATTGCCGGAATTATTTTGGGAATATATGTTGGCCTTTATTTATGCTTTATCGGCGGCATAATTGGTCTGATTGAAGCAGTAAGGGCACCAGAATTACTAGCGTCTAAAGTAGCTTGGAGTATTGCAAAAATAGTGTTTGCTAGTTTTTTGGGTTGGTTGAGCGCATTTGTTTTGATCTTTCCGGGATGGTATATATTTAAAGAAGATTAGTGCTAAAAGCAACTTTAAAAAGAATAAATTTGTGAAAATCATGAAATCTCTATTAATGTTTTTTGTTTTTGTGATATGTTGTTGTTTTGTTTTTCCCGTGATAATCACCTGTTTTCAATGCGCGGTTTTGAAGACACTTTTCTAGGAAAAATAATAAACAAAATATGACACTAAGAAACCCATTTTTAAATTCTTTTATAGAACAGGAGGTAAAATTTTATGGTTTATCTACCTATCAAAACGGTAACGTGGAAGTTGTCCACAAAAACCCTTCTGGGCGATTAGATGACTATCTTAATGTTAATTTTGTAATAGGTCATCCTGAAATTCCAGTTTTATACATAGAAAAAAAATTATGGATGTCTTTAACACGCGCCGAAATTCAAGGCCAATTTGTTCCTATTCTAATGTCGTATGGAAAAGTTGGAATTGGGGGACTGGGACTTGGGTATGTTGTTTTAAGAATCGCCGAAAAAGAAAACGTTGAACAAATAGATGTTTATGAGATAAATCCTGATATTATTTCTTTTTTTAAGAAAAATTTCTGTCATAGGTCTGGGTTTGAAAAGATTAATTTCATCCAGGGGGATATTAGACAAAATTTGAAAAATAAAGAATATGATTTTTTCTTCAATGATATTTACCAAACATTGTTGCCCGAAGAAATAATTGACGACATTGCCTTATTCACAACAAACAATAAAATAGAAGAATATAGATTCTGGGGATTAGAATTAGTTAAGTTGGTTTTAATAAATAATAATTACAGTTATTTAACCATTACAAAAGAAGAAAAAGAATTCTTCAGATTATGGTCAAAATCAGAAGGTTCTAAAATGAGACTGGTTTTTGAAGATGTAGAATTCTGTGAAGAAATAATAGAAAATATATGATATTTAACTCTACCTATCCGCCGAATTTAGAAAGAAATATAAACCGGCGCGAAATTGATTGGTTTTCTTTGGATGAATATGAGGATGTCTCTGTTTCAAAACTGTTGAACACAATAAATAAACTATCTAAAAAATTCAAAATCCCGACCGAAGAAATAAAATTCTATAGAAAAAATGATATAGAAACTGATGAATTTGGCCATACAGAAGATAGGTTAATCTTTTATTGCGAGCGGCCCGACACAGAAGAAGAACATAAAGACAAAATAGAAAAATTACAATTAAAAGACCTTCAAGACTCAATTACAGAAGTCCAAAGATTTTATACTAATGTTAGACAGAAAAAAGAACTGGCGGATTTGTATAATAAATTAGTTATCGGCGGGAAATATAAAGGTTTGAAAAACGATGTTTTTGAGAAATTCCTAAGCGAAGAATCGCCAGAAGAAAAAGAACAAAAATCTTTTGACAAAGGATTTAAGTTAGGACAGGATACAGTGACTACTATCCGTGCGATTCGGACGGTGAGACGTTAAATTTCTTATTAAAGTTTAATTTTTTGAGAAGGTTGTTTTTCTTCTAATTCTTTTATTTTTTCTTTTAGAAGATTAATTTCTTTGTCCACTAAGTCAAACTTCTGATCTACCAAACTAATAAATCTGTTTATTATTAGTTCTTGGTTGAAGGAGCCTTTGACCAGGGTGGGAAAATTGTATATCGGTGTGAAATCGCGGGCAATCTCATAATTTATATCTCTCTGAGAATCCCCGCCATAATTATTAGTTATCTCTGCTTGCCATTTTTTAATAGACATTTTACCTGTCTTTAGTCCTTCTGGAAGAGGATAGTCTAGTCTAACCAAGGAACAATCATTCTTCACTTCATAAGAAGAAACTTTTCTTTCTAGCAAATTTCTTTGGTCAGCAACATTAAAATCTACTTCAAAAACCGCGCCGTCGCCACTCCCGCCGATTAAAGAACAAGTGCTTTTTGGCGGCTCAATGTATTTGCCTTCGACATTTATTCCTACTTCTAGGATTGTTCCGTGAGCGTCAACATTTGTAACAATAAAAGAAGCTAATTCTTTTATATTAGTTTCTAAATTAGCTAGCAAAACACCGCCTTCGACAGTTAAAATATCGTCTTTTTTGTAGCCTTTGCCGCCATTAGTAATGCCAAATAAGGTGTAAAGCTTGTATTCTTTGTGTGACAAAGTAAGCGTGTCGCCGGTTAGGACATTTATTCCTATGTTATCTTTTATTTTAATCGTGCGAGCGTTTTCGACTTCAAAATCTTTTACATAAAGAAGGGGAGAAACTTTTGAGACAATATAAAAAACATGATCGTTTCCTATTCTGATATAAGAACCTTCTCTTAAGCCTTTCAAATTAACTTCTGAAGATGTAATTATTTTGTTTGTTCCTTTTAAGACAGAAATACTGTGTGTATAATTCTTCATATAATTAACTTATATTACTCTAAGACAAAGAAAAGAGAAAAAAATAATTAGAAAGATAAAAGTTGAACACGGCCCCATAAATCTGCGCCGGTTGCAATTGCTAAGAAATGTCCAGAAATAGCCAGTTCCCCCGGCATTCCTGGGGAAGTCATGGTTGCAGGGAATCTATAATTATTATGTAAGAATAAATGACCCCCGCTTACAAAAACCCCTGATTGATAATGAAAAGTAAAAGAATCATCAAAAATAGAAGATTTAGTATCAATATTTCTACTGTCTGAAAATACTGTTGCTCCGTGATGACCAACTTTTGTTTTGGATTTATATCCCCAAACAAGAGTATTGTTAGAGCCAGAGATTGTATTTGAATCTCCTCCCAAAATAACATTAAAATCTCCAGAGCTTTTATTGGCATTACCAACTATGATTGATGAATAATTTCCGGTTGATATATTAGATAGCCCCCCTCCAATAAATGAATATGACCCAGTTAAATAATTAGTATCTCCCCCCGCAATAGAACTTCTTAGTGATCCATCTGGTATCAAATTTCTTACACCCCCAAGAATGGCACATTGTGTGCCTGTTATGTTATTAATTTCTCCGCCGCCAATAAAATTACTTGACCCTTTAACAGAATTTGAGTCTCCGCCCCCAATAAAATTATTTGATCCATTTATTGTATGTGTTCCGCCGCCGCCAATGAAAGAAGCGTTTCCATTAAATATTAAATTAGTGGACCCCCCAACTATAGAATTATTAGAAGATGCTGTGTCTATCTTATTTGTTGATCCTGCGCCTATAAAACCTTGTATTCCAGAAACTTCGTTAGAAATTCCAGCTACTATTGTTCCCCTTATAGCGTTTATTTTATTTGTGTTTCCACCACCGATAAAAGCATCGGTTCCGGCTACAATTTTATTAGTCGTTCCGCCGCAAACTACGTTATTAGAAGTTCCGCTGCAAACATTACTAAATCCTGCCCCTATGAAACTATAAGTAGCTCCTATTATATTAGAATTACCGCCTGCTATTGCAGAAAACTCACCACTTGTTTCGTTGTTGTATCCGCCAACAATGATAGCATAGTTTCCATTTGATAGATTTGAAAATCCTCCTCCAATAAAATTTGTATCACCGTCGCTTACTATTGAATTTGAATTCCCCCCAACAATACTACAATGCTGGAAATTTCCTTGGACTATATTAGAAGCTCCCCCTCCAATAAAATTTGTTACACCCCTAACTTCATTGCTTGTTCCACCAACAATTGAAGAATTAGCTGCTCTAACAGCATTATTATTTCCGGCCCCCACAAAAGCATCGTTTCCGCCGCCTGCTAGGTTAGTCGTTCCACCACAAATAACACTATAAGTCGTTCCTGAAACCAAATTATTGAATCCGCCGCATATTGTGTTGTATAAACCAGAAGATAAGTTTAGATTTCCACCGGCAATTACGGAATATTCGCCGCTAGTTTCATTTCCTTTGCCGCCGCCAATAAAAGCATAATCGCCTTTTGAAATATTGCTAAATCCACCAGCAATAGTAGCGTTTCTTCCCTCTCCTACTAAATTATTTGATCCACCGCCTATAAAAGAGTCTCCAATTGTTCCCGATATAACATTAGATTCTCCCGCTACAATTGCAGAAAAAGCAGCATTAAAGTCAACAATATTTAAGTCTCCGCCGCAAATAACAGAGTTCTGACTACGTACTTCATTTATTGTCCCACCTACTACAGATGAATTAGCTTTTCTTACTTTATTTGCGCTTCCACCACCTATAAATACATTATTTCCACCACCTGCTAAATTGGTTTGACCCCCGGCTATAACAGAAGAATTTCCGCCGCCAGAAACAGTATTACTTTGACCAGCCAAAATAGAAGAATAATCTCCCGTAACAACATTATTTAGAGCATTCCCGCCGATAATTACATTAATATAACCCGTTCCATTGGAAACCCTAAAAATAGCGTTCCCAGAGATACCAAAATTGCCAGAAATAAGTCTAAAATTGCCGTAAGTCTCACCAAGTGAACCAGTATAGGCTGGTCCCCATTGTTGATTTTTGAAATATGTGTTATTTATTAGTTCGGCTAGGGCTGGCGTCAAATGCTGGCGGGTTTGTCCAGCTTCGGCAAAGACATAGGCTGAAGCCAAAGTTGGGGCTTGAACTGTTAATTGACTGATTTTTGCATCTGCCATTTTATTTTTTCCTTATTATTTTCTTTACCAAAAAACTTTTCCTTATTCCTTCTCTTAATTACACCTGAAAATTTGTTCTTTATTGGTGAAAAATTTTGTTGACATTTTTTATTATTTATGATAATTTGATAACCATGAAACAAATTCCGGTTATTACAAGCAAACAAATTCCCGTAGAAAAAATAACCATAATTGGTAAAACTGAAGAAGAGTCCAAACCCTAATTATCCTCACAAAATAGCTTTTCGAGAAGGAGTTGTTTTGTATGAGTGTGATCAAAAAGAAAACAAAATATGAAAACATTTCTAAACATTAAAACAAACCAAAGACTACCAGAGCACGGTTGTAACAATGTTTTTGATTTTGAAAAAAATAAATACTTTATCAGAGGAAAAGGTTGGCTGAAACTCAAAAAGAAGGAATGGCAAGAAGAAGAAATTCCTGATTTGAATAAAAACTATACAAATCAAGAATGGCGCGATTATGCTATCAAATATGGGACAGACTGCGCTCAAGAATTTTTAGAAACTTGTGATTATATGAAGCCCAGTATGGCTTATAGGATGTTTAACCCGCCGAAAAATCAGGAAACGTGGGAAAACGACGGAGTAAATCAGTGGTTTAAGACTGTTTTTAACAGAGAATTATCTTTTTTCATAGACGGCTACCTTCTTGGTTTGGCTAATTGTTATTCTTTAGACATTCTGAAGTTTGAAAAATTTCTTGCTTATGAATTTGGGTATCCTAAAGACCAAGACGGAAGTATGAATGATTTTATGGTTTCCAGATTTGGAAAAGAAACCGTGGACAAATTTCTTGACATTTTTATTATTTTTTGATAATCTCTTGTTATGAAAAAAATAACCATCAAAGTTTTTCAGTATGAGGAATTAAATGATCAAGCCAAAGAAAAGGCTAGAAATTGGTTTCGCCAAGGAGCACTAGATTACAACTGGTATGAGTCAACCTATGAAGATGCCGCGCAAATTGGACTGAAAATAAAAGAATTTGACCTATACAGTAGAAACATAAAAGGCTCTTTTACTAAAACAGAACAACAAGTTGCTTCCCTGATAGTAGAAAACCACGGCAAGGATTGTGAAACCTTCAAAACCGCTCAGAAATTTCTTAAAGATATTTCAAAATGCGAACAAAACGAGTCTGACGAAGAATATCAACAGCTTTGTGAAGAATTTCTAAAATCTCTTTTGGAAGATTATTTAGTTATGCTTCAACAAGAATATGAATATTTTATCAGTGATGAACAAGTTGCTGAATCAATTATAGCTAACGAATACGAATTTACAGAAGATGGAAAAAGATTCAATTTGGTTAAAAATTAGAAAAAAAATAAAAAATATGGCAAACTGGCAACGAACACTAGACATTTCCGAATCTTGGAACAAAGAAGATTCTGGGTCACTAACAGGAATTCAAACACTCGCAAAAGAAATAGCTACGAAACTGACAAATTTAGCTACTTTTACCAACGAAGAAATTGAACTAGAAAAAGAAGATATTATAGATGCTTTTAATGATCTATCCAAAGATAAAGAAGCAAATTTGTGCAGTTTTAATTCTTTAATGGACGAATTGTATAATTGGGCTGATACTCCACTAGATAATAAATTAGGAGGAAAAAAGGTTTGTTGGATTAAGACTTTTGAAGTTCGAGTCTTCCAAGGCCCAGTTTTTAATTATTGATAACTTAGCATGAAACTATGGAGTTAAAAAATGAAACTAAAAGAAATCTCTAAACTTGGTTTGTCACCAAAAACAATTGACGAAATATATGTTGATCCGACGCAACTTATTTCCAGTGATGAATTTAATACCAAATATGTAACCATTACTTGTCCTTATTGCTCTACACAAATGACAACCACGAATATTTTGTTAATTTAGTTTTGGCAGACCAAGAAAATGACTATCAGAATCGTTTTAGGGTTAATTTCGTTTGTATTAAACCGTTGAAAAATAATAATTAAAAAATATGAAACAAAAACAATTCCAGGATTTGAGAGAACTATTTGAGGGTCTTGTTCTCTTAGGTTGCGGCGGAAAACTAGAAGAGTGGGAAACCGGAGTTTTAGGCTTACTTGAAGAAGAAAAAATTGCCACAAAAGATGATTTTGATGAAGTATTTTTTATTGTAACATCGGGCGGGCGAACTGATGTTGTTCTACCCTTTAAGAGACAAAGCAAAATCAACATAGGAAAACTCGCGATTTGGAGACTAAGATTTGGAAATTGTTCCTGGGTTTCTGATTATTTAGTCAACTATGCAAGTCATCACGGCGGAATTACGAAAGAATTTGAAGATGAATTTGAAGATGAAGAATCAGATGATGAATAAAGTGAATAAAGTAAAAATAATCAGCCTAACTAGAACAAAAACTTTTCCCTATCTTGAATTTCGCGGGGAAACTGATAATTGTTATATTGTTTTTCGTTATTTTAATAATTTCATTTCTTTTGGGGTGGACGAACGGGAGTTAAAAGCAGAAATAAGTATGAAGCAGTATTCAACAAACGGGCCGTTTAGTCTAAAACAGATGATTGAAAGTTTTGGGTTTGATTGTTCGATGCTGGATTTTGAATTTATTCTTGCCTGAAATTTTTTCTCTTGACTTTCTTGTTTTTAATTGTTATTCTATAAACATGAAAATAAAAATCATTGCAAACAAAAACATGAAACTAAACGAAATCAAAATCCGTGGCATCTATAAAGCCAGTCTGAAGATTCAGTTCAGGGGCGAAAAAGAAATCAGAGAATGTGAACTATTTGTTCGCGTAGCTGGAAAAACCAGTAATGACTGTGTTGAGGTTACTCTTTTAGGGGAAACTGACCAGATTGTTCACTATTTGGAGCCTCACCAATTAAGTTCTGTTGAATAAATTAAAAATGAAAAAGAAAAAATTCATTATGAATGGGCGGTGATGTGCTTACAAAATGAATTCGTTACCGGACAAAAATGTATTTGGTAAAAAAATGAAAACACAACTTGACAAATGGGATTTCAGGTTAATAAAATACTTCAAATCAAGACCGCCAATTACTGTTGACGGAATTAAGGAAATTTGGGCAGAAAGATGTGGAATAGAAGTAGAATATATCAAAGCAGAATACATTGTTGATCATCTTTTGTCTTTGACGTGGGATTTGGAGCTAGTTAATAAACAAAAAATGCGTCAGCTTATTATTGATGCACATCCCGTAAATGGTTGGAAATTTGGTTTAGTGAGAAATCAAGATGATTACTGGGAAAACTGGCTGGCGGTTTTGGACTCTTTTTTGAGTTTAACCGAAGTTAAATTTCTGCCCGGTTATCAAGAATTTTTGAAAAATGAAAAAAACCTGAAAATGTTTGCCCGTAATGGAAGATTGGGAAGATAAAAAAATGAAAAAAACAACTGAAGAAAAACTCCGCGATTTGTTAACCGCCAGCGGGATTCACCCTGATCAAGTAGAAAATATTGTTTCTACTATTCCTATCCCGCCGAAGGATTGGAACGACGCAGAAATTAGATGCAAAAAGCTTGCTCTTGCGCTTGATGGCGAGATTATGCAAAATGCGTAACTGGGTTTGTGAAAAATGAAAACTTATTATCTAATAATAGCTCTTGATAAATTGAACGGGAAAATTTTTAATCCTGATCCCTGTCTTTTTGAAACAGAAGAAGAAGCAGATTTATACATAAGATTAAATGAGAATAAAACTATTTCCTATGCCAGAACAAGAGTAAGAGTAGGAAAAATGAATAGTGTTTGTGAAAAATAGAGAAAGAATTGATTGATCAAAAAACATGATAACAAAAACATATTTCAACTGCGAAGTTAGTTTTGCAATAAATAACTTATCACGCTCAACTTTTGAGCAACTAGAACAAAAATTTAAAGACATTTTAGACTGGGAAGATTGTCATTCTAATTTTGATTGTGTTGATCCGTTTGGAAACGTTGCTGATGTTTACTTATTTCAGAGACAGGGCAATCTTTACGTTAGAGGCAAAAAATATACTTCTGTTTTAAGAAATCCTGAAAATGTTTATGAATTTTTAACTAGAGACAAAAGAATCAAAAAAATAACCTTAGTTTACAAAAATAAATAATCATTGACAAAAACAGGTAAAACAATTAAAATATAAAAATGAAAATAACAGCAACAATTGTAATGCGGGCCGGTGTTGAAATTGAAGTTGAAGATTCTGTGGTGAAAAATAATCCAGAATTCGTTCAAGAATTACTTAGAAATAAAGGAGCAGAGATTATTGGTGAGCACAGCGAAGACGAAAACGCAATAATTCACGAATGCTCTGTCGAAGAATTGGTGGATTGATTATGAAATGTCTTGGTGAAACAAATTGTTTGGTTTTTACAGATTTAACTGAAACAGAGCAAGAATTTAAAAAAATAATTGTTGACTTTCAATTAAAAAACTCTTACACTTAGCATAAGTTAAAAAACAGTGGTTTGAAAACCACATAAACATAAAACAAAAACAGAAAAGAAAGAAAAAATAACATGGAAACCAACAGTCAAACAATCAGTAACGAAGTAGTAAACCAAGCCATCAAGAAGAATCGCGGTCGGCCCGAAGTTAATATCAGTTGGCCAACAGATAGTTCATTCACGCTCAATGACGTTGTAACACTCAATGATGGCCTTTTGAGCAAAGCGGCTATTCAAATCAAATTGCGTAAGGCAGTTTTGGCACAAAAGCTAACCGTTACCGGAAGCACTCCCAAAACCACAAAAGGACGACCAAGTTATATTTATCAGGCGAAGTAGTTTTTTGCAGACGGTTTTTTGGATTTGCAATCCAACTAATCGTTGAAGCGACGGACAAAATTCAATAAAACCGTCCTATCGGCTCTTGAAACAAAAACGAGAAAAAGATGGTCTTTCAATGTCACAACTTGAAAGATTCAATGAACTGAAAAAGGAATTGGGCTATGACAAAAAATCAAATAATTGAAAGAATCCTCCATACCTTGGAAGGCCAACGATTCACCGATTGGTATTTGAAAAATTTTGATGACTACATTACAGGGGACTTAGAGTATAAAGAAAAACTCAGTAAAGACGAAGCTAAAAATAAGATAAAACAAGAAATAGAAAAAATCTTTGGTTTATGAATTATCACAAAAATTCGATTGATATTCCTTCCAACGTTAGAGAATTTCTTTTTGATGCTAAAAATTCACGATTATTTCGTAATAATTCACAAGAAAGAATTAAGAATTTGGCTGAACGTTGCGAAGGTTTGGCCTTAGCTTGGAAAAGCGCACATAATCCAGAACGAGAATCCTTAGCTAAAGAATCGGCAATACTCTACAGACTTCATTTAAATTAAAAAAATAAATTCCCCGCGTTTACAACAATTCTGTAACCGTCCTCCTGTAAAATATACCCCCCGCCATCTTCCTGAATCAAATAAGTTGTTTCTCCCATACTTCTATCTATGTTCAATAGTCCAGACATAAAGAATCCCTTGGAGAAATCTTTAGGGTCAATTTCCGAAGTGAATGACATACTAACTACTTTATGCTGGCCAATAGAAGCAGAATTAGAAACATTATTTAGTTTAGCGCGGCGAAAATCGTATTGTACGGCGGTTTGCTGTATATCGGCACTTGGCGGATTATTAATTCTTAATGTTAAATTATAGTCATTATTCTTAGACATTAAGGCAGTAAAATTTCCTGTTTCATAATCTCCAACAATCATTCCAACTCCCAAATTAGCAAAAACAGGAAAAATAATTTCTTTATCCAGCGGCAACTTATATCCGAGCGATGTCAAATTTTCGCGGTTTAATCCAAGGTCGATAGAATAATTTTGTAATTTTATGTCCGAAAATTTAACACCAATGTCTTTTATGTCCGTGGAAACCGTGTCTATGGCCGCGCCGGTTCCCTCTGTAGCATAAATAGTTGTCGGCGGTCTAAGAACGTTCAAATCTAAAGAAATATCACCTGGCAATAAAACAGAAACAGGCATATTTCCTTCTTCAATTGACGGGATACTAAAATGCCGGGGAAAATAAGATAGATTTTTTGCATCAACAGATGGCAACAAACAACCACTTCCCGAAGAATAAATAACCATGTTTTCGGCCAAATATCCGACTGTGACAGACGGAATACTTGCAACCGCGCCCTGTGTTTTGTAACTGTATAAATAAGAATTTCCAAAACATACAACATCAATGTTGTTGCTATTTGAGCTTGTTTGACCCGTAACTTGAGTGTTTAAGTCTTGACCTTCTTTAGACAGTGGAACGAAAATGTTTCTTTTATCTCTATAATTATAGGGCCATTGAAGCTCGTTATTTTCTCGGTCTAATTTACGGGAAATAAAGCCCGATAAACAACAAACCGCAAAATTATCACTATAATAAGCCACTCCTGTATCAGTCCTAAAAGGATAATTAGTATAAAAACCCATTCTATTTTCATTAATTAAGCCGTTTTGAAGATATGAGAACTCAACATTAATAGTCGGCATATTAACAATCGGACGGTTAATGCTAGTTGCTTTACCTAAAGCCTTTATGTCGTTTCGCGAGATATTGAAATCGTAACTTACCTCTTGTGTTCTGATTATGGGTTTGATAAGATTGTAATTGCCGGTGGAAATAGTGTAGTTGTCGTTTAGAACACCATTATTATCAATAAAATGAAAACCGCTCGCTGGGGCGGGACCAACAAATACTCCTAGATTGTTGTATATGATGTGATTGCGCGGCATTTTGTTCTTAAACCTTTTTCCTTTTTACCTATTAATTACACTATTTTTTAATTCATTGAATTTAATCATTGACAGTTGTTTTATTTTTTGATAATATTTTGAATTATGAAACCAGTTCAAAGCAAAACAGAAACCATTAATGACTTTTTTAAAACAAAAGAATTTGGTTTCCTGTTTGTTCAGGACAAGGAAGATTTGAACATGGACAAAAATATGAAAACTATTTTTCACTGGGTTGGCACACGTCCTAAAGTTAAATGTGCGGGTTTCAAAAAAGATTTAATTTTACAACCGTGGCAAACAGACATAAGAATTCAATTTAATTTTGAAGTGGTGTATTGTATTAAAGACGGCGAAAACTTGGTTTTACAAGATGGAAAACTTTTTCCAATAACTATTGTTTACTCTGAATTTGGTCCTTTAATTGGTTTTAATGATCCTTATCAAACCGGACTAGATTACAATGAAAAAGCAATTGCTTTTCGTAAAGCATTAGACGAAAGAAATTCTGAAAAAAAACAAAAAATATGAAAACCATCACATTAACTATTAGTACTAAAAAAGGAGAATCGCAAACTTTGCGCTTTCTTGTGGTTCAAGAAATACCATATCCTGATATTGGGGACAAACGTAACGTACGAGCAGAACTAGACAAACTTACTTTACAGGTTCAAGAAGCAGTTTATTAATAAAAATTATGAAACAAAAACACATAATCGGTTCAATCTCCAGCGGGACAATGAGAAAAGAGGATTTGATTCCTGTTTTCTTTAATACTCTGAAGTATTTTTCCAAATCAAAAGCAAAAAAACTTTTGAAAGAATTTGAGCTAAGTGAAGATTCTGATTTCTTTCTGGAGAAACTGTTTGATCTGCTAAACGAATAATTAATTAATTTATTTTCCTATTGGTGTCATTTTTTTTGTGCTCTGCGGTCTTTTAACCCCCTGTGGCCTTCCGTTTGGTTTTGCGGAAGGCTCTTCTTTTTGTCCTCCTATTAATGGTTTATACAGTTCTTTTTTTCTATATTCTTTTAATCGTTCTTGCGATTCAACACTTTCCTCTGAAGTGGGGAGCTTGTTTGTGTCTAAAGCAACAAAGGTTTCTTCTGGGGTAAGAACGCCAATTTCGCAGAGTCTAGTATAAATACGAGCATATTCTAGTTCATCCTTCAAATTAATTTCTTCAAATTTAGGAGTTGGAATTACTTTGAACCCCAAGCGTTCTCCTATCTTCTTTATTTGTGGAATTAGAAAAGAATTAAGAAAAGCATTTCTAGCCTGTCGCAGTCTTTCAACAAATATTTCTACTTTGATACTTTGGTTAGCAAATTTATCTTCACCTACCAAAATATTATTTAATCCTACCTGTATGTCTTTCTCTAAAATTTCGTATTTTTTGGGGTCAAGAATATCCCCAATGGTAGGAATAACGAATTCGGCCTTGGTCGTATAGTCGCCAATTAAAACGCGGCCAACGCTTTCGTTTTTGAAAATCTCTTGCAAGGCGGTCAAATATGCCTGATTTATTCCACCTTTTTCCGGCTCGGTTCCAGCGGTTATTAGAAGAACAGCTTGTTGCACTGTGCGACAAATAGCCATGTCCATTTTCTTTAATTCTTCTTTTCTGTTTATGTCTGTCAAAACGCCAAATCCCATTGGAACAGCGAAAGGCTCATAATCTTGTTTGCAGTATGGAACATAAACTATTTTATTTGTTTCTAATGGTATTAAGGCCGTGGTATTATTTTTAATATTATTTTTAATTGATGGAGCCAAATTTTCTAATATTAATCTATCTTCTTCTGTCTGCGGGTTTTTTAGTTGGGCGATTTCAAATGAATTTAGAGTCTTGAAATAAATGGGCGAACCAAAAGAGGATGAGCCTTGAACGCTAATTTCGGACGGGTTTAAGATAATGTATTTGAAAGCAATAGACAACTTTTCAGCAACCGCGCCGTAAACTTGTGTTATTTTGAATATGTCTTCTTTTTGTAAATCGCTTTCGAGGGGATAAATAAAAACATTTCCAGACCTAAAATACTCTCTGAAAAATCTGGCCTGTAAATCTAAAATAGAAATTTTGTCTAAATAAGATAAGAAAAAATCTCTGCCTTTTTTATTTCCGCCCTCAAAGAAGATATTGGAAGAAGAAAACTCAGTCATTAATTCTATAACATTACGAAAAGAAGAAAAATTATAGTAACATAATTGTGTCAATGTAACTGCATCGCGTATCGACAAATATGTTCTCCCGTTATACCTTGTTGACTGAAAAGGAGATAACCCCGTTTCTATGTTCGTAAAACGGTCGGACGGCTCAATGAACGCTGAACGGTTTGTTCTTGTCGGCGAACTTGCTTGTGTTTGATATGCAAAATCAACAACTTCCGGGCGACTGTCTGATTTTATTAATTGTTTATTATTGTTTTCTACCGGAGCAGGAGAAGAAGAAATAACTGGATTATCTTTGACAAATATCCGTCCCTTGTTGCTCATGTAAGCGTTTGGAACTTCGTTGTTTATGAATTTACGCCAGGCTTTGTGATAGCTTAGATTTTGATCGTCACCCCATTGTCTCAGTGTCTTGTCGGCCATAATTTTTTGTTAATAATTGCAATATTTTGTTACAGTTTATTACACATAGTAACTTTCGTAATGTGAAATTAAATTATTTTGTGGTGAATTTTTTTCTTGACTTTTCTTTCAGATTGATGTAAGATGTTGATTATGAAAAACATGAAAAACATACAATCCACATTCACGGAAGAAAAAAATGAACTTTGTACGAATTAACTATTAATTAATTAACTATTAATTAATATGAAACAAACTTTTCTCAACACGCCTTTTCTCGCGGACTAGGAATGGTCTTAAAAATGCCAGAGCAGCCCCTCATGACTTTCAACTTTGTTTTTTTTGAAAGAGAAAATATGAAACAAACAATATTGGCGATGCGATTTGCAGGAGTTACACTTTCTGATTTTAGGAAATTATCTAAAGCAGATAGAGTATTACTTTGGATTATGGTTGTAATGACCTGTCAGCGCGGCAAACGATAAAAAAAGAAATATTTTCGCAAACGTGCGACCACTAAAGGACAAAAATTATGTATCAAACACTAGCTTGCAAAAAAATAATAACTATTTATTATTCCTTCTGGAAAAAGACAAATGAACCAATAATTAATCTCTGGGGGTTCACAAGAAAAGACGCAGAAAATTATGTTAATGACTGGTGTTCAAACAACAATGTCGCCCGGAAAGAAATAATAATTAAGAAATTTTTCTGTCTTGGGGACGGGCTTACAACCCTGAATATAGTAAGTAATCAAGTTCCCAAAGTTAAAATTAATTTAGATTTTTAGATTTATCCTGGAAAAAGACGCAATCCCTCTTGTCAGAGTATGCAACGATTCTAAAGATAAGACTATTAGAGTGCAAACTGAAATTGTTTGCCGCGCCCAATCCAATCCTTAATAAACAAAAAATAAACAAAAAATATATGGCCACAGTAAATGTCCCACCCAGCTATTTTCTCAAATCGGTCAAAAATGAGTACTATGACTATCAAACAAGACTTGTCCAAGAATTAGTTAGTAATTCAATTGACGCCGGGGCAACTGAGATTGCCATCAATTTTACTGATACTGGTTATGAATGTATTGATAATGGCCGGGGTATGACTAGGGAAAGAATGGTTGAAGCCATGCTAACTATGGGAGGCTCGGTTAAGCAGGAAGGTTCAGTTGGCGGGTTTGGAAATGCAAAATTAATAGTTATATTTGCACACAAAAACTTCCAAATACACTCTCTCAACACTCTAGCCAAAGGAGAAGTTTTGTCTTATGAGTTGTTTGACACTGAACATTTCAACGGAACGAAAATTTCTTGTGAGTTTGCCACAGACTTCAGATACGAGAAAGAAGAAATGGTAAGAAAAACCAAGAATTTTCTCGGAAAATGTTTTCTGTCTGATACTTATATCAGCATAAACGGCAAATTATTTACTGATTATACTTTTTTACCAATTACCCGCCAAGAGGATTGGGGCGATTTGCTAACTAACAAAGATAAAACAACTAATTGTTGTGTCAAGGTTCGATTTAACGGTGTTTTCATGTTTGAGAAATGGATTCCCGACTTGAACAGGAATGTGGTTTTTGAAGTAAGAGGAAACCCTATTGAAGTATTTACTCAGAACAGGGATGGCTTCAAAGGCCAAATGGCCAAAAATTTCGATGGTTTAATGGCAGAAATTGCAGTGGATAAATCTTCATTTTCCCGCCAAGGTCTTCGCAAATTGGTGATAAAGGGTAAAACGCCCTACATTCAGTTAAAGGAGTTTGCCGAAAAATTGCAGGAAAAACTGGCGGAAGTTTATGATGACTTTATTCTTCAAGAAATCCAAGCATTTCTGGCCGTTCCAGAGAATCAAAGAGAATTAGTTAAAAATAATTTATCCGCGCAAAGTTTGAGAATCGTTGACGAAATCTTAGCAGAAGGAAAGTCTTCCGCAGAGACAGATTTTATCATAGATTTAGCAGATAGTGATCACACAGATTGCCCGCCAAAATTTCACCCCGATACAATGGGGAAAAAATACAAATTCATTGCTGGTTTATGGAAACAAATGTTGATCGAATTAATGAAGATAGACAAATGCTCTGACAAATTTCAAATCGGATTTACCTTGTCGTCAGAAGCGGAGGCTATCTATAAACGAGAAGATGGAATCGCTCAGTTCTTGATAAATCCAATAAATGAAAAACATAACGCTGAAAACAAAAATGAAAAATACTGGAACATATTTGTTGCGGCCTGTCACGAACTGAGTCATTTCAAAAATTATCAGTCTGGGCACGGTGAAAATTTCTCTAAAATAAATGCAGAAGTAGTTGCCAAAGCCTTGACCAATTTTCCAGGAGTAACAGAAATGGTTAAGAGAGCTAAAGCTGGAAATTTGTAAAAATATGAAAGAAATAAAAACAGGAGGAATCTACAAAATACGTCTTTTGTTAAACAATGAAGATGATGATGTTTTGAACAACAACAACTGTGACGGTTCTGGTCCCCACTCCATTAATCCAGAAGTTAGAGTGTTACCAACGGGCGGAGACTCTAATGCTATTTTATGTTTTACTTGTTTTTTGAGAGAATTGCAATTTCGCAAACAACGTAACAAAGAACTATCAAAAGAAAGTCAATTCAAACTTCCATCATGGGAAAGTCTTAAAAAATACGCATATCTCTAAAAAACAAAAAATATGAAAACCCAACTTTTGATTATTGCAACAATTGAATCTAACCCTGAAGACTTTGAACCAGGGAACGAATTAGAATTAAAAAAACAATTAAAAGACGAACTGAAGAAAGATTTGGAAAAATGGATTAAAGTGAAAAACCAAGGCGGCGTGGAGTTCAATGGAAGAAAAATCTCATTTGAAATTGTCCGGCCAAAACCAGAAAAAGAAGAAAAACCCCCTGCCGAAATTGTTCTTGACTGTTGTTCGGGGAAATTCAGGTCAACGCTGGAATGAAAAAGATGGATTTTACCATGCTTAAAAATAAAAAAAAATGGAAAATCTTTCTATTATTATGGGGATTATGCTTGGGATTGTGATTTTTTTTATCAATAGGAGCGGCGGTGATAATACAAAAAACTAAAAAAAAATATATCATTTTTTAATTGTTATTCTTAATTAGTGACAATAAAAAAAACAATTAACTAAATAAAAAATATGAACAAAACAGGTTTCAAAGGTTTCGATAAAAACTTCAAATGCAGGAATTTTCAATTTGCAGTGGGAAAAACTTACGAACACGAAGGAGAGATAAAACTTTGTCGGTCGGGTTTTCATTTTTGTGAATATCCTTTTGATATTTTTAATTATTATTCTCCTTCTGAAAGTAGGTTTGCATCTGTAAAAGGAGAAGATGTTTCAGGAGAAGATGTTTCTTCTAATGATGACGACAGTAAAGCAGTATGCAAAAAAATCTTAATTTCAGAAGAAATCAGTTTAACAAAACTAATAGAAGAAAATGTTAAATTTATTTTGAATAAAGTTGATTTTAATTCTGCCGCGACAAAAGGAAATTATTCTGCCGCGACAAATGGATATAAATCTGCCGCGACAAATACAGGATATAAATCTGCCGCGACAAATACAGGAGAAAATTCTGCCGCGACAAATACAGGAAATTATTCTGCCGCGACAACTACAGCAAATTATTCTGCCGCG
>Ga0082335_1005015_pt1 | contig 18936 bp, 18 predicted proteins | sample Subgrocontami58m_FD_72375 | JGI IMG/M metagenome (GOLD analysis project Ga0082335, IMG submission 72375) | Subsurface groundwater microbial communities from S. Glens Falls, New York, USA - GMW37 contaminated, 5.8 m (SPADES assembly) (version 2) ... | reverse complement strand
ATTGGCAACGAGCAGGCGATGGCATGAACCCGAATCTCCGTTCCCCAGTCGCGTCGCGGGCGGTAACGCGCTGGGCAGTGTTGGGCACCGCCGGACTCGTGGTCGTGGCCGGCGCGTTGCTCGCTTACATCGGGACCGGCTCCAATGCGCAGGAATCCAAGGCGCCGAAGGGGCCCGCCGCCGTGCCCGTCGCGATCGCCACCGTCGCGCAGCAGGACGTGCCCGTGCGCCTGCAGGCCATCGGCAACGTGGAAGCGTTCTCTACGGTCGCCGTGAAGGCGCGCGTGGACGGGCAGATCGTCGAGGTCGCCTTCACCGAGGGCCAGGAGGTGCGCAAGGGGAGCGTGCTCTTCAAGATCGACCCGCGGCCCTTCGAGGCGGCGCTGCGCCAGGCCGAGGCGAACAACCTGCGCGATACCGCGCAAAGGGACCAGGCGCGCTCCCAGGAACGCCGCTACCAGGAGTTGCTGCAGAAGAACTTCGTGTCCAAGGAGGCGTACGCCCAGATCCGCACCAACGCGGAGACCGCGGAGGCGGTCGCGCAGTCGAGCCGCGCGGCGATCGACAATGCCAAGCTGAATCTCGAGTACTGCACGATCCGCTCGCCGATCGACGGCTACACCGGCAAGATCCAGATCCAGAAGGGCAACCTGGTGAAGGCGAACGACACCAATCCCCTGGTGGTGCTCAACCAGGTGCACCCGATCTACGTCACCTTCGCGGTGCCCGAACAGCGGCTCGCGGCGATCCGCGGCTACATGGCGCGGGGCAACGTCGGCGTCGAGGCGGCCCCGCCCAACGCCGAGAAGCCGGCGGCCACCGGCTCGCTGATATTCGTCGACAACGCAGTCGACCAGACCACCGGCACGATCAAGCTGCGTGCGACATTCCAGAACAGGGACAACGGCCTCTGGCCGGGCCAGTTCGTGAACATCAGCATGAAGCTCTACGACCAGAAGGACGCGATCGTGGTGCCGACGCAATCGGTTCAGACCGGCCCCGACGGCCAGTACGTCTTCGTCGTAAAGCCCGACATGACCGCCGAAGTGCGCAAAGTGGTCGTGGACCGCACCGACGGCGAGAGCGCCGTCGTCGCGAAGGGCCTCGCCAAGGGCGAACGCGTCGTCATCCGCGGCCAGTTGCGGCTCGCACCGGGGGCGAAGGTCACGATCAAGAGCTGATGCCGCCGCGATGAACCTGTCCGAGCTTTTCGTGCGGCGTCCGATCATGACCGTCCTGGTCATGATGGGCATCCTGATATTCGGCATCGTGAGCTTCCGGCTGCTGCCGGTCTCCTCGCTGCCCAACGTGGACTTCCCCACCATCCAAGTCTCGGCGGACCTGCCCGGCGCGAGCCCGGAAACGATGGCCTCCGCGGTGGTGACCCCGCTGGAGAAGCAGTTCACGACGATCGCCGGAATCGATTCCATGACCTCGGTGAGCGGCCAGGGCATCGCCACGATCACCATCCAGTTCTCGCTCGACCGCGACATCGACGCCGCCGCCCAGGACGTGCAATCCGCGATTGCGACCGTGGCCAAGCAGTTGCCCACGACGATGTCAACGCCGCCGTCGTTCCGCAAGGTGAACCCCGCCGACTTTCCGGTCTTCTACCTGGCGCTGACCTCCGAAACGATGCCGCTGTACACCGTCAACGAATACGCCGAGACGAACCTCGCGCAGCGGATATCGACGATCAGCGGCGTCGCGCAGGTGCAGGTGTTCGGCCAGCAGAAGTACGCGGTGCGCGTGCAACTCGACCCGAGCGCGCTCGCGGCGCGCGGAATCGGCATCAACGAGGTCGAGCAGGCGGTGGCGCAGGCCAACGTCAACCTGCCCACCGGCACGCTGTCCGGCAAGGACCGGACATTCGCCGTCCAGGCGACGGGCCAGCTTTTCGACGCCGCTGCGTTCAGGCCGATCATCGTCACCTACCGCAACGGCTCCCCGATCCGGCTGAAGGACCTCGGCCAGGTCGTCGACAGCGTCCAGAACGACAAGGTCGCCGCCTGGTTCAAGGACAAGCGCGGCATCGTCCTCGCGGTCCAGCGCCAGCCGGGCACCAACACGATCGAGGTCGTCGACCAGGTGAAGAAGCTGCTGCCCACGTTCCGGCAGGAGGTGCCCGCGGGCATCGACATCAGCGTGCTCTACGATCGCTCGGTCACGATCCGCGGTTCGGTCAACGACGTGGAGCACACGCTTCTGCTCGCGCTCGTGCTGGTGGTGATGGTGATTTTCGTGTTCCTGCGCAACGTCTCCGCGACCATCATTCCCAGCGTGGCGCTGCCGATGTCGATCATCGGAACGTTCTCGTTCATGCACCTGCTGGGCTACAGCCTGGACAACATCTCGCTGATGGCGCTGACGCTGTGCGTCGGGTTCGTCGTCGACGACGCCATCGTGATGCTGGAGAACATCTCGCGGCACATGGAGCTCGGCAAGAGTCGGCTGCAGGCGACACTGGACGGCTCGAAGGAAGTCTCCTTCACCATCCTGTCGATGACGCTCTCGCTCGCGGCCGTGTTCATTCCCGTGATGTTCATGGGCGGCATCCTGGGCCGCCTGCTGCATGAATTCGCCGTCACCATCATCGTCGCCGTGCTGATCTCGGGCTTCGTGTCCCTGACGCTCACGCCGATGATGTGCAGCCGCATCCTCAGAAACGAGCACGCCGTGCGGCACGGCAGGCTATTTCGGCTGAGCGAGAGCGTCTTCGAGGGAACCAAGGATGCGTACGCGAAGAGCCTCGCCTGGGCGCTGCGTCACGCGCGCTTCGTCATGGCGGTCTTTCTCTCGGTCATCGTCGCGACCGGCGTGCTGTACGCGCACATGCCCAAGGGCTTCCTCCCCAGCGAGGACAGCGGTCAGATGTTCTGCTTCGTCGAGGCGCCGCAGGACATCTCCTTCCAGGCGATGAAGGAGCACCTGCGCACGGTCCTGGACATCGTGCGCGCGGATCCCAACGTCGAGGGAGTGATGGGCTTCATCGGCTCGACCTCGTTCAATCCGGGGCTCAACATCGCCCGGATGACCATCACCCTGAAGCCGCGCGACCAGCGCAAGCCGGTGGAGGAAGTGCTGCGCGGCCTGCGGCCCAAGGTCGCCAATCTGATGGGCATCAAGGTGTTCCTGCAGAACATCCCCACGATCCGCATCGGCGGCCAGCTCACCAAGAGCCCCTACCAGTACGTGGTGCAGGGCACGAGCACCGACGAGCTGTACCACTGGGTCCCGATCGTCGAAGCCAAGATGAAGACCCTGCCCGGGCTGGTCGACGTGGCGAGCGACCTGCAGATCACCCGGCCCGAGGTCACCGTGGAGATCGACCGCGAGAAGGCGTCCTCGCTGGGGATCAGTCCCCAGCAGATCGAATCGGCGCTGAACAACGCCTACGGGTCGAAGCAGGTTTCCAATATCTATACGGCGACCAACCAGTACTGGGTGATCCTCGAGCTCGACCCGCGCTATCAGACCGATCCCTCCGTGCTCTCGAAGCTCTACGTGCGCTCCTCGAGCGGCGCGCTGGTGCCGCTCAACACGCTCGCGAAGCTGAGCTACGGCGTCGGCCCCCTGAGCGTGAGCCACCTGGGGCAGCTGCCATCGGTGACGATCTCGTTCGACCTGCGCCCGGGGGTGTCGCTGTCCGAGGCCATCCAGTCGATCCAGGCCGCCTCGCTCGAGTTGCAGGTGCCGGAGACGCTCAACTCGAGCTTCCAGGGAACCGCGCAGGCGTTCCAGGCCTCGCTCAAGGGCATGGGCATCCTGCTCATCGTCTCGATCCTGGTCATCTATCTCGTGCTCGGCATCCTGTACGAGAGCTTCATCCACCCGCTCACGATCCTTTCCGGCCTGCCGACTGCGGGCCTGGGCGCGCTGCTCACGCTTTGGCTGTTCGGCATGGAGCTCAACATGTACGGCTTCGTCGGCATCATCATGCTGGTGGGCATCGTGAAGAAGAACGCCATCATGATGATCGACTTCGCGATCGAGGCGCAGCGCAGGGAGGGCAAGGCCCCGGCGGAGGCGATCCACGAGGCGTGCCTGATCCGCTTCCGCCCGATCATGATGACCACGTTCGCGGCGCTGATGGGGAGCCTGCCGATCGCGATGTCGTTCGGCGCCGGCGGCGATGCGCGCAGGCCGCTCGGCCTCGCGGTGGTCGGGGGACTCCTGCTGTCGCAGTTCCTGACCCTGTACATCACGCCGGTGATCTACGTCTACTTCGAGCGCCTGCAGCAATGGATTGCGCGGCAGCACGGCGCGAGCGTCGCGGTTACGGCCGGCACCGCCGCAGGGAAATAGCCGACGCCGCCTACGCGCGCCGCCTCAGCGAGCCCGCGGCGCGGTATCCCAGCAGCGCCGCGAGGACCAGCGCGTAGATCGCGGGCTGGGTGATGTCGCGCTTGACCAGCCACCAGTAGTGGATGACGCCGCAGATCGCGACCACGTAGACCAGCCTGTGCAGCGCGATCCAGTTCTTCCCTCCCAGCCGCCGCGCCATCGCATCGGTCGAAGTCACCGCGAGCGGCAGCAGCATCGCGAACGCCCCGAATCCGATCGTGATGAAGGGGCGCTTCACGACATCCTTCGCGATCGCGGCGACGTCGAAAAACTGGTCGAGCCAGATGTAGGTCGTGAAATGCAGAGATGCGTAGAAGAACGCAAACAGTCCCAGCATGCGCCGCAGCCGCGCCAGCCAGTGCCAGCCGCTCAGCCGCCGCAGCGGCGTGACCGACAGCGTGATCATCACGAAAGTGAGGGTCCAGGTTCCGGTGGAATGCGTGATCATCTCGACGGGGTTCGCCCCGAGGCGGTCGAGAAATCCGCCGGCGACGAGCCGCGCCAGCGGTCCCAGGCAGAGGACGAATACCAGCGCTTTGGTCCATCGGATGACCCGCGGCGACGGACTGGCGAGCGAACGGCGCCGAGGCCTTTCCCGCCCCGCGTCGACCGAGGCTGCAGTCGCGCGCACGCTAGAAGAACTTGCGCAGGTCCATGCCGGCGTAAAGGCCGGCCACCTGGTCGCCGTAGCCGTTGAACATGAGTGTCTTGCGCTTGGGAGTGAAGATGCCTCCCTCGCCGATGCGGCGCTCGGTGGCCTGGCTCCAGCGCGGGTGGTCGACCTGCGGATTGACGTTCGAGTAGAAGCCGTACTCGTGCGCGGCCGCCTTTTCCCAGGCGGTATTCGGCTGCTTCTCCACGAAGCGTATGCGAACGATCGACTTCGCGCTCTTGAACCCGTACTTCCAGGGCACCACGAGGCGGATCGGCGCGCCGTTCTGGTTCGGCAGCACCTGGCCGTACAGTCCCACCGAGAGCACGGTGAGCGGGTGCATCGCCTCGTCGATTCTCAGGCCTTCGACGTACGGCCAATCGAGCACCGGCAGGCGCACCCCCGGCATGTTCTCCGGCTGATAGGCGGTGACGAACTCGACGAACTTTGCCTTGCCCGTGGGCTCCACGAGCGCAGCCAGCCGCCTGAATTCGAACCCGACCCAGGGAATCACCATGGACCAGCCCTCGACGCAACGCAGTCGATAGACGCGCTCCTCGAGCGGCATCTTCATCATCTCCTCGATGCCGAAAGTCCTGGGCCGCCTGACCTCGCCCTCGACCGCAACCGTCCACGGACGCGTCTTCAGCTTCTGGGCATACGCAGCGGGATCGGACTTGTCGGTGCCGAATTCGTAGTAGTTGTTGTAGGTCGTCACGTCCTTAAAGCTCGTCGGATTCTCCAGCGTGCTGTAGCCGCTTTTCGTGACACCGGTCAGCGGCGTGCCCTGGGCATGCAGCAACTCCGCGGGCAGCAGCCCGGCGGCCCCCGCGAGCGCAGCCAGGCCCGCTCTCATGAACTGGCGCCGGCCCAGATAGGTCGCGTAGGGCGTTATTTCATGCGGTCTGACGTCGACGCCGCGCTTGATCAGCATGTGCAAGACTCCCGATGGCAATGTCGTACCGCATGAGTCGGACCACGGCACGCAATCCTTAAGGCCGTACGACGAACGGTCGCCGCCAGCCCTATATTCTAGGGATTGAGCTGCTTGTAGACCGCATTGGCGACGGCAAGCAGCGCATCGCGCCGAAACTCTCCGGAAAGCGCGTAGCCGTAGTTGTGATCGATCCAGTAGAACACCGAGACCCGATCCTCCTGGCTGAAGCGGAACGCGGTGTCGCCGCGGCCGTCGCCTTTCTGCGCGGAGATGTAGAGCGTGAGCCGCTGGCCCTTTGGATCCTGGTACATGAACTGGGCGACCGGCCCTTGCGGACCGGATAGCAGCCGGCCGCCGACCAGATCGAAACCCAGCGGTCCGAGCTTCGGCACCCGCAATTCGGTTCCCACCCGCTTGGACAGCCACTTGACCAGGTGATCCTCCTGGTCGGCGCCGACCTCCACGGGATGGCGCACCTCGGGCGCATACACCGCGTGCGCGATCGCAGCCGCGCGGGCAAACGACGGCGCGGCCGGAGCCAGCGGCGAGACAATTCCACGCACGATCCAACCGGCCCCGGCCCCGACGACGAGCAGGCTCGCCGCAAGCGCATACGTCCGCCAACGCGGCCTCGCCGGCCTCTCGGTCATCGTCGGAGGAATCGGCTCTGCAAGCACGGGATCGAAGAGCGTACGCAGCGCCGCATCCTGCGCACGGTAGGCACGCAGTCGCTCGGCTTCGTCCGGCCGCTCCGCCAGGTAGGCCTCAACGTCGGTGCGGCGAGCAACTGCCAGGACGCCGTCGACATAGGCCTGCAGGTCGTCTTCGTTCACTTGCGTCATTTCACGACTTTCAGCGGAACCGCCTGCTGCGTGCCCGCGATCAGGCGCCGCATACGCTCGCGCGCCCGCGAAAGGCGCGACATCACCGTGCCGACCGGGATCGCCAGCGCACGGCTGACCTCCTCGTAGGTCATCTCTTCAACCGCCACCAGCAGCAGCACCTCGCGCTGCTCGTCGGGCAGCCCATGCAATGCGCGCTCCACGTCCGCCAATTCCAGCGCGTCTGACTGGGTCGCGCGCACTGCGATCGCGGGCAGCTCTTCCATGGTTCTTTCGATCTCGCTTCGACGGCTCCGCACTTGGTTCACGAACACGTTGTGCATGATGGCGAACAGCCACGCCCTCAGATCGCTGCCCGGCCGCCAGAGATGGAATTTGTTCCAGGCGCGCTCGAGCGTGTCCTGCACCAGATCATCCGCGGCATAGCGGTCCCCGAGCAGCGCGCGCGCATAGCGCCGCAGCCTCGGCACGTGCTCGAGGATCACATGGCTATCCATCGGTTCGCACTTGTGGACCGTAAACGGAAAGGGTGTCCGGATTATTCCGCGGTCGGGGTCTGCGCGGCAAGCGCTTCGCTGCCGAACCGCCGGATCCGCGAAGCGAGGCGATCAGGTCAATGCAGGCCGGCGATGTAGTCGCTCACCGCCCGGATCTCGGCATCGCTCATCTTCGCCGCGATGGCGCGCATCATCCCGTTCAAGTCGTTTGCGCGCTGGCCGCTGCGGAACGCCTTCAGCTGCGTCTCGGTGTATTCGAGATACTGGCCGGAGAGTCGGGGATACTGTACGGGAACACCCGCGCCGTTCGGCCCGTGGCAGGCGGCGCAGGCCGGCAGGCCCTTGCTCACGTCGCCGCCGCGATAGATCTTCTGCCCGAGCGCGGCCGTATCGCGGCCCTGCGCTGCGCCGCCATTCATTTTCTGGCTGCCGAAATACGCGGCGACGTTGCGCATGTCGTCGGCGGACAGGCCCGCAACCATTCCCATCATGACCGGGTTGTCGCGCGCGGCTTTTTTTCCCTCTTCGGGCCTGAAGTTGCGCATCTGCTTCTGCAGATATTCGGGGATCTGGCCCGCAAGCTTGGGGTTTATCGGCGTCGGACTGTTTCCATCGGCGCCGTGGCACGCGGCACAGACCTGCGTGGCGATCGTCTGTCCCTTTCCGAGGTCGGCAGCGGACTCGGCGGCGGTGGCCGCAGCCGCGGCCGCGCACAGGGCAAACGCCGATATCGCCAAGGCCCGATTCATCACATCTCCTTTGAGCGGGGCAGTCGCCAAAAAGCTGTTATTCTAACGTAGCTCAACCGTCACCGGCCAGTGCCCCGCACGCAGCGTGTCCCTCTTCCGCAAGGCCAGGTTCCTCAAGAGCGCGCAGGCTCTCTCGGATCTGCCCCAGGAGAGCCAGTGCGAAGTCGCCTTTGCCGGCCGCTCCAATTCGGGCAAGTCGAGCGTGATCAACACCCTCACGGGCCACCGCCAGCTCGCGCGCGTCAGCAAGACCCCTGGTCGCACCCAGCTCCTTAACTACTTCGGCCTCGGCGAGGGAAGGTTTCTCGTCGACCTGCCGGGATACGGCTACGCGAAGGTGCCGATCGCGACGCGCTCGCCCTGGGGCCGCGTGCTCGGCGATTACCTGCTGACGCGAGGGCAGCTCGTCGGCCTTGTGGTCGTCATGGATGTACGCCATCCGCTCACCGGGCTCGATCGCGGACTGCTCGAATGGTTCAGGCCCACCGGCAAACCCGTGCACGTGCTGCTGACCAAGTCCGACAAGCTGTCGCGGGCTCGCGCACTGCAGACGCTGCGCGAAGTACGAAGCGCACTGGCCGCGGAATACCCGCGGTGGTCGGCACAGCTCTTCTCGAGCCTCAAGAAGACGGGCATTGACGACGCGGAAGCCGTGCTCGGACAATGGCTGGCCGCCGATCAGAAGGCGGATGGCGAAACCGACGACCTGCTGCTCCGGTAGACGGACCCGACTTCCGGACTGAAAGCCCCGGGAAACGATCTTACGAAGCCCGGGGCTCGAAATAAAAAGCCCCGGGAAACGATCTTACGAAGCCCGGGGCTCGAAATAAAAAGCCCCGGGCTAAAGGGGATTAAAGCCCGGGGACAAAATGCCTTAAGGATTAAGGCACCCGCTCAGGGAGGAGAAGCGGGAGACGATCTTGCGATCATCTGACTATATGATCCGTGGAGCGCAAAAAAGGTTCCCGGCCTCGACCATGCGGGCCGGAAGGGTATGATTGGATGCTGAAAAAGGCAGCGAAAGGAGCGTCATGAACGTCTATGGCAGCTTTCCGATGGTGAGAATGCGGCGTATGCGACGGGACGAGTTTTCACGCCGACTCATGCGCGAGCATGTGCTCACTTCGAACGATTTCATCTACCCGGTATTCGTCATCGAGGGCAAGGGGAAGACACAGGCCGTGCCATCGATGCCGGGAGTCTCGCGATACACCCTGGACAGGCTGTTGCCGGTCGCCGAGCGGTGCCTGAAACTGCGCGTTCCGGTCATGGCCCTGTTCCCGTCGATCGAACCCTCGCTCAAGACCACCGACGGGCGCGAAGCCACGAATCCCAAGGGGCTGATCCCCAGGGTCGTGGCAGGGCTGAAAAAGCGTTTCCCCGAACTGGGCATCATGACCGACGTGGCGCTCGACCCCTATACATCCCATGGGCAGGATGGGGTCATCGACAAGGCCGGGTACATCCTCAACGACCCGACCCTTGCGATCCTCGAAAAGCAGGCGTCGACCCAGGCGGCGGCGGGAGTGGACATCGTCGCGCCCTCGGACATGATGGACGGCCGGATCGGACGCATCCGATCGGCGCTCGAGGCGCACAAGTTCATCTACACCCGCATCATGGCCTATTCGGCCAAGTATGCGTCGGGATTCTACGGTCCCTTCCGCGACGCAGTGGGCTCGGCTTCGGCGCTCGGCAAGAGCAACAAGTACACCTACCAGATGGACCCCGCCAACACCGACGAGGCGCTCTGGGAGGTCGGGCTCGACCTGCAGGAAGGCGCCGACATGGTGATGGTGAAACCCGGCATGCCCTACCTCGATATCCTGCGGCGCGTGAAGGACGAATTCAAGGCGCCGACTTTCGTCTACCAGGTGAGCGGCGAATACGCGATGCTCAAGGCGGCGTTCAAGAACGGCTGGCTCGACGAAAAACGATGCACGCTGGAGGCGCTGCTTGCGTTCAAGCGCGCCGGGGCCGACGGCATACTCACCTATTTCGCCCTCGATGCCGCCCAGTGGCTGGAGGAAGGCGCGTAGCGCCGCGCGGCGCGCCGGCGTTGCGGAGCATCGATCGATGGCGGTCATCGAGCGCGTCAGGGAAATGCACGGCGAGCTCGTCGAGCTGCGCCGCGACATCCACGCGCATCCGGAGACGGCATTCGAGGAGCGGCGCACTTCGGACATCGTCGCGCGCAAGCTCGAAGCCTTCGGCATCGAGGTCCACCGCGGGCTGGCGAAGACGGGCGTCGTCGGCACGCTGCGCTCGGGCGGCTCGACGCGCGCCATCGGCCTGCGCGCCGACTTGGACGCGCTGCCGATCCAGGAGCTGAACGCATTCGCACACCGCTCGCGCAACGACGGCCGCATGCACGCCTGCGGACACGACGGCCACACGGCCATGCTGCTCGGCGCGGCACGCTATCTCGCCGAAACGCGCAATTTCGACGGCACCGTGAATTTCATCTTCCAGCCGGCGGAGGAAGGCGAAGGCGGCGGGCGCGCCATGGTCGAGGAAGGCCTGTTCGAGCGCTTCCCGGTCGAAGCGGTGTTCGGCATGCACAACTGGCCCGGCATGCCCGTGGGCCGCTTCGGGCTGCGAGCGGGCCCGATGATGGCTTCCTCGGACGTCTTCGAGATCACCGTGCGCGGCCGCGGCGGCCATGCCGCCCTGCCGCACGACGGAGTGGATCCGATCGTCGCCGCGAGCGCCATCGTGCAGGCGCTGCAGACGATCGTGAGCCGCAACGTGAACCCGGTCGACGCAGGCGTGGTGAGCGTCACCCAGTTCAACGGCGGAAGGACCTGGAATGTGATCCCGGACGAGGTCGTGCTGCGGGGCACGACCCGCGCGTTCCGCCCCGCGACCCAGGACCTGCTCGAGACCCGCCTGCGCGAAATCGCCGAGGGGCTCGCGCGCGCGCACGGTGCCGAGGCCCGCGTGCACTACGAGCGGCGCTATCCGCCGACGGTGAACTCGGCGCGAGAGACCGAGCTTTGCGCGCGCGTGCTGGAAGCCATGGCCGGGCCGGAGAACGTCGAGCGCGACATCGACCCGGTGATGGGGGCGGAGGACTTCGCCTTCATGCTGCAGGCGAAGCCCGGTTGCTACATCTTCATCGGCAACGGGCCCGGCGAGGGTGGCTGCATGCTGCACAACGCGCACTACGACTTCAACGACGAGATCCTTCCGATCGGCGCATCGTACTGGGCGCGGCTGGTCGAATATGCGCTCGCGAAACCCTGATCGGGATTTGCGCTCGATCAGAGCATCGCCGGTTTTCGAAGGATATAAAGGGGGGCATCGCCTCCGGGCTTTTCCCGGCCGGGTGCATCCCGGCCCGACAGCGTGCTCAGGCAAACACCACTCAATGCGGCGCATCGCAACCTCGGCGCCAGGCTGGTCGATTTCGGCGGCTGGGAGATGCCGTTGCACTATGGCTCGCAGATCGAGGAGCACCACCGGGTGCGCCGCGGCGCGGGCGTATTCGACGTCTCGCACATGCTCGCGCTGGACATCGCCGGGCACGGCGCGCGCGCCTTCCTCCGCTACGCGCTGGCGAACGACGTCGATCGCCTGAAATCCCCCGGACGCGCGCTCTACGCCTGCCTGCTGAACGAGGCCGGCGGCATTCTCGATGACCTCATCGTGTATTTCACCGGCGAGGGCCGCTATCGCGCCGTCGTCAATGCGGGCACCGCGGACAAGGATCTCGCCTGGCTCGAATCGCTGCGTTCGCGCCGCTCCGATGCCGCCGCGATCGAGCCCCGGCGCGACTTGTGCCTGCTCGCGGTGCAGGGGCCCGAGGCCCGGGCGCGGGTATGGCAGGCGCTGCCCGAGCTGCGTGCGGCGACCGAGGGCCTGGCCCCCTTTCACGCGGCCGAATGCGGCGAAGTCTTCGTCGCGCGCACCGGCTACACCGGAGAGGACGGCTTCGAGCTCGCGTTTCCCGCCGCGCTCGCCGAGGACGTGTGGAACGCCTTGCTGCGTGCGGACGTCTCGCCCTGCGGGCTCGGGGCACGCGACACGCTGAGGCTCGAGGCCGGCATGAACCTGTACGGCCAGGACATGGACGAAACGGTCACGCCGGCGGAGTCGAATCTCGCCTGGACGGTGGATTTCTCGCGGGAGCGCGAATTTGCCGGCCGAACGTCGATCGAGCGGGAGCGCCCGCAGCGCAGGCTGCTCGGACTGGTGCTCGCCGAGCGCGGCGTGTTGCGCGCGCACCAGCGCGTGGTGACCGCGCATGGCGAGGGGCTCACCACGAGCGGCAGCTTCGCCCCGACGCTCGGGCGCTCGATCGCGCTCGCGCGCGTTCCCGCGCAAGTGGGCGCCGGAGACGCCGTGCAGGTCGAGATTCGCGAGCGCCTGCTCCGGGCGCGCGTGGTGAGGCCGCCGTTCGTGCGCAACGGCAGGATCCTGATCGAACCCGTCGAGGAGTCGAAATGAACCCACCCGCCGATCTGAAATATACGAATACCCACGAATGGGCGCGCGCGGAGGCCGACGGCACGCTGAGCGTCGGCATCACCGACCACGCGCAGGAAATGCTCGGCGACATCGTCTTCGTCGAGCCGCCGGAGATCGGCCGAAAGCTCGCCGCCGGCGCCGAATGCGCGGTGGTCGAATCGGTGAAGGCGGCGGCCGATATCTACGCGCCGGTTTCGGGCGAGGTCGTCGCCGTCAACGCGGCCCTCGCCGATGCGCCGCAATCGATCAATCAGGACGCCTATGGCGCGTGGATCTTCAGGCTGAAGCCGGCCAACGCCGAAGAGCTCGGATCGCTCCTCGATGCCGCTGCCTACGCCGCCATCGTCGAGTCCGCGGAGAAATAACCGTGCCGTTCATTCCCCACACCGAGGGCGATGTACGCGACATGCTCGCGGCAATCGGCGTTGCCGACATCGAGGCGCTGTTCGACGAGATCCCGCGCGAACTGAGGGTCCAGGGCCTCTCCGGCGTGCCGGCCGCGGCGCCGGAGATGGCGGTGCTTCGGCTCATGGCCGAGCGCGCGGAAGCCGACGGGCGCTATCTCAATTTCATCGGCGCGGGCGCCTACGAGCACCACGTCCCGGCCGCGGTGTGGCAGATCGCCATGCGCGGCGAGTTCTATTCGGCGTACACGCCCTACCAGGCCGAGGCAAGCCAGGGAACGCTGCAGGCGCTGTACGAGTTCCAGACCATGATGGCCTCGCTCACCGCGCTGGACGTCTCGAACGCGAGCCTCTACGACGGCGCCTCCGCGCTCGCCGAAGCCGTGCTCATGTCGATTCGCCTGCACAAGGGCGCGCACCGGGTGCTGATGCCGCGCACGGTCCATCCCCTGTACCGCAACGTCGTGCGCACGATCACGCGCAACCAGCGAGTCGAGATCATCGAGCTCGACTACTCGCACGAATCCGGCACGACGCGGATCGAGACCGCCGCGGCGATCGAGGGCGACATCGCCGCGCTGGTGGTCCCGCAGCCGAATTTCTTCGGCGTGCTGGAGGACGCGGAAGCGCTCGCCGGCTGGGCGCATTCCCGCGGCGCGCTCGCGGTCGGCGTCGTCGATCCGCTCTCGCTCGCCCTGCTCAAGCCCCCCGGAGAATGGGGGGCGGACATCGCGGTGGGAGAAGGCCAGCCGCTGGGCGCGCCGCTCTCGGGCGGCGGTCCCTATTTCGGCTTCATGTGCGCGAGGGAATCCCTCGTGCGGCAGATGCCCGGACGCATCGTGGGCCGCACCACCGACAGCGAGGGCAGGCCCGGATTCTGCCTCACGCTCCAGCCGCGCGAACAGCATATCCGGCGGGCCAAGGCGACCTCGAACATCTGCACCAACCAGGGCCTGATGGCGATCGCCGCGGCGATCCACCTCTCGCTGCTCGGCCCGCAGGGGCTGGAGCGCACCGCCGCGCAGTGCCACGCGAACACGCTCGCGCTGCGCGACCGGCTCGCCGCGATCCCCGGCGTCGCGCCGGTCTTCACCGGAGCGGTGTTCCACGAAGTTGCGCTGCGCCTGCCCAGGCCCGCCGCGCAAGTGCTCGCGCACCTGCGCCGCGAGCGCGTCCTGGGCGGCTTCGAGCTTGCGAGGCACTACCCCGAGCTCGGCGACGCGCTGCTCGTGTGCGCCACCGAGACCAAGACCGAAACGGACCTGCAGCGCTACGCGCTCGCGCTCGAGCGCGCGCTCGAGGTGACGCGATGAAGCTGATCTTCGAGCGATCCGTTCGCGGGCGCAGCAATCCCTCTCAGTCACCCGCGCAAGCGGCAGACAGCGCCGACATCCCGCCCGGCCTCAGGCGCGCCTCGCGTGCGCTGCTGCCGGAGGTCTCGGAGCTGGACGCAGTGCGCCATTACACGCGGCTCGCGCAGCAGACGTTTTCGATCGACACGCATTTCTATCCGCTCGGCTCCTGCACCATGAAGTACAACCCGCGGGCGTGCAACGCGGCGGCGATGCTGCCGCAGTTCCTCGAGCGCCATCCGCTCGCGCCCGCGGACGCCGGACAGGGATTCCTCGGCTGCCTGTACGAGCTGCAGGAAATGCTCAAGGCCGTGACGGGCATGACGGCCGTCAGCCTCGCGCCCATGGCCGGCGCACAGGGCGAGTTCGCGGGCCTCGCCATGATCCGCGCGTACCACGCCTCGCGCGGCGACGCGCTGCGCACCGAGGTCATCGTTCCCGACGCCGCGCACGGGACCAACCCTGCCTCCGCGACGATGTGCGGCTGCGCCCTGCGCGAAGTCCACACCGACCGCGACGGGCGCGTGAACCTCGGGGCACTGCGCGCGGCGGTCGGTCCGCGCACCGCGGGACTCATGCTCACCAACCCGTCGACCCTGGGCGTGTTCGATACCGAGATCGCGGAAATCGCGCGCATCGTCCACGGCGCGGGCGGCCTCATGTACTACGACGGCGCGAACATCAACGCCATCCTCGGGCGCGTGCGGCCCATCGACATGGGATTCGACTGCGTGCACCTGAACCTGCACAAGACCTTCGCCACGCCCCACGGCGGCGGCGGCCCGGGCGCCGGGCCGGTCGGCGTCGCGCCGCTGCTTGCGCCTTTCCTGCCCGTACCCATAGTCGGGTTCGAGGGCGGCAAGTACCGCTGGCTGGACGAGCGCGACGCGCCGCAGACCATCGGCCACCTCTCGGCATTCGGCGGCAACATGGGCGTGCTGCTGCGCGCCTACGCCTACGCACGCTTGATCGGTGGCGAAGGCATGCGGCGGATTTCGGACTACTCGACGCTCAACTCGAACTACCTCGAGGCCGAGCTCGCCCGCGCGGGGTTCGAGATCGCGTATCCGAAGCGCCGCGCGAGCCACGAGTTCATCGTCACCCTCAAGCACCTCAAGGACAGGACCGGGGTCACTGCCTGGGACGTCGCCAAGCGCCTGCTCGACAAGGGCTTTCACGCGCCCACCATGTACTTCCCGCTGCTCGTGCCCGAGTGCCTGCTGATCGAGCCCACCGAGACCGAATCGAAGCAGACGCTGGATGCCTTCGTCGCCGCGATGAAGGAGGTCCTCGCCGAGGCAAACGAGCGGCCCGAGCTCGTGAAGTCGGCGCCGCACACGACGCCGGTGCGGCGGCTGGACGAAGTCAAGGCCGCGCGCGAGCCGGATCTGGTGTGGCGCGGACGATAGTCCGGCCGGTCTGCAAGTGGATTCTCACCTTCGCGAATCTTTGTGTGACAAGGGCTTGAGGTTGGGGGATAAGGTCACGAGCTTGGGGGATAACGGCCGGAACTTGTGGGATAAGCCCGCGGCCGGCCTTTTCTCCGCGCAATCGCTCATGCGAGATCACCCCCTTCGTCCAGGAACGCAGCCTGTATCGCCACCACGAAAACCGACGCCTGCTCGACGACCCAGGCGGCCTGTTCTGCATCGACTGGCTCGTCCTTGTAATCGGCAATCAATCGGATTTCGGCCGCCCGGTTAAGCGCTCTTCCGAGTTCGACCGGCACGCGGCCGGCCTTGACGAGCTGCATACTGAAGGCGGTGACCAAACCGCTGTGCGTGCGCGGGAGCTCGGTCTCGCCGGACCCTGCCGCCAGCAAGGCAGCGCGAGCCGCATCGAACATCGCGTAGTAGCCGCGGTTGCATGCGCCGTCCACATCCCCGGCCTCGAAGAGCAACCGAGCGGAGTCGGCGGCCCGCCGCGCCTTTTCCAGCAGGTCGCGTGCACTCACAGCCGCACCCCCTCGAGATCGATGTTGCGCAGCAGCCTCGGATCGGAGTAAGCCTCGGGATGCGTCCACTCATCTTCCCAGATCGGAAGCGGTTGCACTCGAATGCCCGTCTCCAGAAGAACGTCATAGGCGATGTCAGCCATTTCCAGCTTCGTCGCAACGAACGGGCCGGCTTTCCCGCGCAATAGCACGGCCACATCCGCGTCGCTGTCGGGCCGGTGGGTGTGGCGCGCGCGGCTGCCGAAGACAATCGCGGCTGCAACCTCGTACTGGCGAGAGATTCGATCGAGAAACGCGCGCGCCGCGCGTTCTGTTTCGGGATCGAGAGGTGTGTTCGACATGGGGCAGCCCGCGGTTCGCTTGGTTCCAATCATGTAGGAAGAACGCGAAAGGAGCAACAATCCCGACGGAGGCTGCCCTCATCGGGTCGCCCCGGCGGCATCATTCAGCCGATTTAGCCAAGGCTCAGTTTCCCAAGACAAATTGTCATTTTTAACATTCATGTGCCTGTAATACGGCGTCCACACTGGCTTTACACAAGTGAAAGTCTACGAAAGTGCGTCCGACGCGAGGCCCCGAGGAACGCCCCAAAGCGGGCGAGATGCAGGGAAAGCGAATCTCCCGTAGCTACAGACCGCTGGCGACCCGGCGGAAGTGATGCCCCATGATGGACAACTCCATCGCGGTGTGGAATTTCTTCGGGCTCGCGAGCAGCGTCGACCAGAACAAGCCCCAGTAGCCGAGCCGGCCCTTGTGCCACACGCCGAGCAACCAGAGCGACTTCAGGAACGCCTTCACTTCCGGCCGCGACAGCCGCATCGACGGGCCGCCCGGCCGATAAGTGCGGAGAAAGGCGCGGATGCGCGCGTAGTAATTCCTTGGCTCGTAAAGCTCGCGCATCAGGTCCCGGTATCCGGAGATCAGGAACTCCCGGTCCAGCCGCGTGATGAAGTTGATCGCCGCGTCGGTGTTGTTGCCGCAGGTCTCGGCGAGGATGCGGCCCTCGCGCGCGAGGCGCCGGTACAGCTCGGTCTGCGGGAGCGCCGTGAGCAGCCCCACCATCGCGGTCACCACGCCGGACTGCTGGATGAACTCGAACTGCCGCCTGAAGATATCCTGCGGATCGCTGTCGAAGCCGACGATGAATCCGCCCATCACCTCCAGCCCCGCGCGCTGGAGGACTCTCACCGAGTCGCCCAGGTCGCGCCCGCGGTTCTGCTGCTTGCCGCATTCCTCGAGGCCTTCGGCCGACGGCGTCTCGATGCCGAGGAACACTTTCTTGAACCCGGCCTTCACCATCAGCTCGCACAGCACCGGGTCATCGGCGAGATTCATCGACGCCTCGGTGAGGAAGCCCATTTTCGGCTTCACTCGCTCGCGCCACGCGATCAGCTCGCGCAGCAGTTCCCTCGCGCGCGCGCGGTTGCCGATGAAGTTGTCGTCGACGATGAAGACCATGTCGCGCCAGCCTGCAAGCCGCAGTGCCTCGAGCTCGCGCACCACCTGTTCGGGCGCCTTGGTGCGCGGAACGCGCCCGTTCATGATCACGATGTCGCAGAACTCGCAGTTGAACGGGCAGCCGCGCGAGAACTGCACCGGCATGGTGACGTAGTCGCGCAGCTCGATCAGGTCCCAGAGCGGCACGGGCGCGAGGCGCACGTCGGGCCAGTCGGCCGAGCGGTAGACAGGCCGCGGGGCGCCGCGTTCGAGATCCTTCACCAGCTCGTCGATGAGGCCCTCGGCCTCGCCCAGCATGAAATGCCGGATCTCGGGGAAATGCTCATGCCCGGTGGTGAACAGCGGGCCGCCGGCGATCACGGTCTTGCCGAGCGCCGCGCAGCGCGCCGCGACTTCGTGCGCCGAGTCCTGGTGCACGATCATGCCGCTCAGGAAGACGTAATCGGCCCAGGCGAGCGCCGAATCCTCGAGCGGCGCGACGTTGAGGTCGGCGAGCTTCAGGCACCAGTCGCGCGGCAGCATCGCCGCGACCGTGAGCAGGCCGAGCGGCGGGAACGCGGCTTTTTTCGAGATCAGCTTCAAGACATGCTTGAAGCTCCAGAACGTGTCCGGACCGCGGGGATAGACGAGAAGGATGTTCAAGCGCCGCCTCCTCGCGACAGCCTGAATATTTCAGCATAGGCCCCAAGAGGCCCTGGCGCAAGGCCGTCAAATTCCTTGCGCGCGCTCCAGCGTCTTCACGAACTGGTCGGCGTTCTGGTAGCCGACGACGCGCAGGCCCTCGATCTCGCGGCCGCTCTTGTCGAAGAATATGATCCCCGGCGGGCCGAACAGGCGGAAGCGCTTCAGCAGCGCCTTGTCCTCGGCCGTGTTGTCGGTGACGTCTGCCTGCAGCAGCAGCATTCCGGCGAACTTCGCCTGCACCTGCGCGTCGCTGAAGGTGAAGCGCTCCATTTCCTTGCAGGTCACGCACCAGTCTGCGTAGAAATCGAGCATCACCGTCTTGCCCGCCGAGGCGAGGCGCGCGTCGAGCTCGGCGCGCGTCTTCACGCGCTCGAACGGCACCGCGCGCTCCGCGGGCACTCCGGCCGCGGCGCGCAGCCCGGCGAGCGGCTGGAGCGGGTCGCGCGCGCCCGAGAACGCGCCGATGAGGAGCGCGACGCCGGCCACCAGCGCGATCAGCCCGACGCCCTTCCACAGCCGCGCGTAGCCCGAGGCGTCCGCCGGCAGCGGGTCGATCGCGCGCAGGAACATCGCCGAGACGATCAGCAGCGCCG
>Ga0082335_1005014_pt1 | contig 18937 bp, 21 predicted proteins | sample Subgrocontami58m_FD_72375 | JGI IMG/M metagenome (GOLD analysis project Ga0082335, IMG submission 72375) | Subsurface groundwater microbial communities from S. Glens Falls, New York, USA - GMW37 contaminated, 5.8 m (SPADES assembly) (version 2) ... | reverse complement strand
GCTCGCGCCGGGGTTCTATCGGGGAGCCGCAGGTGGCGATCGAGATCGAGGCCTACCGGCCGTTCTTCATCCACGGCGAGGTCACGACCCCCGGGCAATATCCTTACATCGCCAACATGACGGCGGAGAACGCCATCGCGATTGCCGGCGGCTTCGGCCCGCGCGCCGACAAGCGCAAGGTCACGCTCAGCCGCGCCATGGGCGGCCAGACCATGCAGGGCACGGTCGGGCTCAATTACCCCTTGCGCCCCGGCGACATCTTGCGCGTCGGCGAAAGGTGGTTTTGAAGGATGGGTGAAAAGGCCCCGGGTCCGCTCAACATTCTGCATGTCTTCCGAGCGCCCGTCGGCGGGCTTTTCCGCCACGTCCTTGATCTGACGCGCGGACAGATCGAACGCGGCCACAAGGTCGGACTGATCGCGGACAGCACGACGGGCGGAGCGCAGGCCGAGGCAGCGCTCGCCAATCTTGCGAAAGATCTTGCGCTCGGCATTTCGCGCATCCCGGTCGGACGCCACCTGGGGCTGCGCGATATCGGCGGCGTGCTGCATGTCTCGCGGCGGAGCGCGGAAACCGCCGCCCAGGTCATTCACGGCCACGGCGCCAAAGGCGGCGCCTATGCGCGGCTGGCGGGCGCGCCCAAAGGCGCGATCCGCGTCTACACGCCGCACGGCGGCAGCTTGCTGTTCCGGCCGAACGCGCTGCTCGGCGCACTTTATTTGCGGCTTGAGAACATACTCATGCGGCGCGGCGATCTGTTTCTTTTCGAGAGCGCCTATAGCGCCGACGTGTTCCGCGCCAAGGTCGGCAGCCCGAAAGGAATCGTGCGGGTCGTGCACAACGGCATCGGCGAGGCGGATTTCGGACCCGTGGAGCCCGCGGCCGGGGCGACTGATCTCGTCTTTGTCGGCGAGTTCCGGCCGGTCAAGGGAATAGACATACTCATCGACGCGATCGCGTTGCTGCAACGGGCAGGCCGGCGCGTGACCGCGACCATCGTCGGCCACGGCCCGGAAGACGCGGCGCTACGGGCGCACGCCGTGCTGCACGGCCTTGCGGAATTCGTCCGGTTCCTTCCCGCCATGCCAGCGCGGCGCGCTTTTTCCCTCGGCCGCCTGATGGTGGTTCCATCGCGCTCGGAATCTTTGCCGTACATCGTGCTCGAAGCGGTGGGCGCGGGCATCCCATTGATCGCGACCCGTGTAGGCGGCATTCCGGAAATCTTCGGCTCCCAGAGCGACCGCCTGATTCCGCGGGAGAACGCCGACGCATTGGCCAACGCGATCGCCAGCGCCCTGGACAACCCCGGAGCGACGCAGGACTCCGCAAAGGCCTTGCAGCAGCGGGTGCGAGAATCCTTCTCGCTGGAGGCCATGATTGACCAGGTTCTAGATTCTTACCGGGAGGCTCTGGGTTCCGCCTAAGCTTTTGTTGACACTTTTTAAATAAAGTCGGGACGCAAATGGGGAAGGTGTCCACGGGTCCGAGCCAGAGGCGCGGGAGCCTTGATTTGGCGTCATTATGAGCGAATTCGACGCACGCAGCATGGTTAACGCGGCAACCGCGGCGGTGCCCGCTGCGGGATCGATTCCGCGCACGCCCCGCCCGCGCCGCACGCTGTCCGCCGAGGCGCAGGCGATCGCGTCCGAATACGCGCCGCCCTCCTACTCGTCCATCGTGATCGCCGGCATCGTCCGGATGATCGAGTTCGGCTTGATCGTTCTCGTCGGCTTTGCCGTCTATGGCATCTATGTCCTGCAAGCGGACGACCTTGCCTGGCATTATCCGGCCGCCATCGTCGGCATTGCGGCCGTCGGCGTGCTGGCCTTCCAGACCGCCGGCATCTATCGCATCCAATCATTCCGCAGCCGCGCCGGACAATACGCCCGGCTGATCGCCGCGTGGTCGGTTGTGTTTCTTCTGCTCAGCGCCGTTCTGTTCTTCGGCAAGTGGCAGGAGATGTTTTCGCGCGTGTGGCTGCTCTCCTTCTATCTGATCGGCATGGTGGCGCTGGTCGGATTGCGGGTTGTGCTGTTCGGCGTCATCCGGCATTGGACGCGCGAGGGGCGGCTCACCCGCCGCACCGTCGTGGTCGGCGGCGGCGAATTGGGCGAGGCGCTGGTCAGCCAGTTCAAGGATCAGCGCGATGCCGACGTGCGCATCATCGGCCTGTTCGACGACCGCAATGATGACCGATCCCCGAACACCATTGCCGGCCAGCGCAAGCTTGGCACCGTTGATGACCTGGTGGAGTTCGCCCGCCGCACGCGCATCGACCTTGTGATCTTCTCGCTGCCGATCTCGGCGGAGACGCGGCTTCTGCAAATGCTGCGCAAGTTGTGGGTGCTGCCGGTCGACATCCGGCTCGCGGCGCACATCAACAAGCTGAGGTTCCGGCCGCACTCCTATTCCTACCTCGGCACCGTGCCCGTGCTCGACGTCTTCGACCGTCCCATCGCCGATTGGGATGTGGTGATGAAGTGGCTGTTCGACAAAATCATCGGCGGCGTGGCGCTGCTGTTGTCGCTGCCGCTCATGGCCATCATCGCGCTCGCCATCAAGCTCGACAGCCGCGGGGCCGTGATCTTCAAGCAGAAGCGCTATGGCTTCAACAATGAGCTGATCGAAATCTATAAATTCCGCTCGATGTATGCCGATCAGGCCGACGCCACCGCCTCCAGGCTCGTCAGCAAGAACGATCCCCGCGTCACGCGCGTCGGCCGCATCCTGCGCAAGACCAGCCTGGACGAGCTGCCGCAGCTCTTCAATGTCGTCTTCAATGGCAATCTTTCGCTCGTCGGCCCGCGTCCGCATGCCGTCAACGCTCAGGCGGAGCAGCGGCTCTACGACGAAGCAGTCGACGGCTATTTTGCCCGCCACCGCGTCAAGCCCGGCATCACCGGCTGGGCGCAGGTCAACGGCTGGCGCGGAGAGACCGACACCGCGGAGAAGATTCAAGCCCGCGTCGAGCATGACCTCTATTACATCGAGAACTGGTCGCTGCTGTTCGATCTCTACATCGTGGCGCGGACGCCTTTCGCGCTGCTGAGAGCCGAGAACGCCTATTGATCCGCTCGCCGGAAGCTGAGAGCTATTTCGCGGGTGCCGCCCCCGGCCCCCGCGTGGCGCCGCTGGCCGTGAAGCTGCTGCACGCCGCCCTCTTCCTGGCCGTTCTCGCCAGCCCGCTCGTCTTCATGGAGCCCTCGCCTTACGAAGCCGCCGTGGCGCTCCTCGCCCTTGCCTGCGTGGTCGCCGGTGTGAAGCTGGACCGCAAGGTGCTGCCTTTGGTGTTGCTGCTCACGCTGATTAACGTCAGCGGGGCCATGACGTTGTTGCCCATCGTGGACAACGGCAAAGCGCTGACCTATGCCGCGATTTCGTTCTATTTGGCCATCACCGCCGTCGTCTATGCCTGCCTGTTCGCCGAGGACAGCCTGCGGCGGCTGGAAATTATGCGTCGCGCCTATCTTATCGCCGCATTTCTTGCCTCGCTGATCGGCATCGCCGGCTACTTCGGCTTTATCGCCGAGGCGGAGCTCTACGGCCGCGCGCGTGCGACCTTCAAAGATCCGAACGTGTTCGGCCCCTTCCTCGTGCTGCCGCTGCTGTTTTTGATCCAGTCCATCCTCAGCCGCGGCACGCGGCTGCGCTATCTCGTCATGTTCGGCGTGATCGGCTTTGGCCTGTTGTTGAGTTTTTCGCGCGGCGCCTGGATGCACTTCATCGTTTCCGCCGTGATCATGTTGGCTCTCATGTTTTTGACCGCGCCGGACGTACGCACTCGAATGCGGTTGCTATTGCTGAGCATGGTTTCGGTCTTGGCGCTGGCGGGGCTATTTACCGTTGCCATCTCCTTCAGCAGCGTCGGCGAGATGTTCAAGACGCGCGCGAAGCTCACGCAATCTTATGATGTCGGCACGGCGGGCCGATTCGGACTGCAGGAAATGGCCGTTGGCGCAGCGCTCGATGCGCCGAACGGGCTCGGCCCGCACGAATTCGGCCGCCTTTATGGAGGGCAGCAGCACAACGTCTACCTCCAGGCACTTTTGGTGAACGGCTGGGCCGGCGGATTCGCCTATGCAGCATTGGTTATTCTGACGCTGCTGATAGGGTTGCGCTTCTCGTTCATAAATACGCCCTGGCAGCCTTATCTCATCAGCGCATTCGCCACCTTTTGCGGCGAAGTGTTCGAGGGCTTTGTAATCGACAGCGATCACTGGCGGCATTTTTTCTTACTGCTGGGAATAATCTGGGGGATCGTGGCGGCGACGGCCAATCGGATATCGGCTGATCGCCCGCCAGTTTTTTAATGTCTGTCCCGGATATCCAAATCGTCGATCTGGTCTGGATTGATTCTACCGCCAGAGGACTTACCGCGAGCGCCGCGGCGAACGTCAAAAGCGTGCTCGCAGCGGGAAAGAAGAATTACGTCTTGATAAACGCGAGCACGGACTTCGCGCGCCAGGCATCCGAAGCTGTCTGCGGCCATGCCACGGTAATTCCGGTGCCCCGTAGCGGCGGGCTGGTTCTCCGAGAATTGTTGATTCTTTGGCTCGCCGTCAAGGCGATGCTTGCTCGACAGAAGATTGTTTATACCTCGTGGCTTCCCCGGCTCGCGTTTTTTCCGCTCGTTTTTCCCATCGAGTCCCGTATCCATGTTCATGACCTAAATATTTTCAGGAAACGAATTTACGATGATGATTTCGCCCAGCCTTCTTTTCTTTCCCGCGCGCACCAATTTGTTTCGATAAAAAGGGCAACGCAGGCCTGTTGTTTTTCCCGATCGGTTCAAAAGCAAATCGCCAAGATTCGAGGCGGCGCAATTCCCAGCCTTATCCGGCAGCACGTCCACGTGCCGCCGCTCGCCGGTGCCGCGAACTCGAAACAACGGATGGCCGCGATATTCCTGGATAGCCGAAGCTACAAGGGGGCCTGGATGCTGGATCGCCTGTACTCGTCCGGCAAGAATTTCGAGCTTGTGGTGGTTGGCGATATAACCGAATCAAAAGCAAATCGCTTGCGGGCGAAAGGCGTGCATGTTCGATCCCTCCGCCCGTCGGACAACGAGAAATTTCAGCTTCTGAGCGAGGCTAGCTGCGTAATTTTTGCCTCAAAATACGAAGGATTCGGAATTCCGCCGCGCGAGGCCGCAGCCGTTGGAACTCCTTCCTTGATTGCCCGGAGAGCGGCCCTTATGGACATACCGAAGAGCCTGTCGATTTCGATCGATGATTTCGCAAACGACATCGATCTGGATGAAATTTCCAGGCTTGCGGCGAAGATCGATCGGATGGAGCTCAAGGCCTGGGCGCAGGCCTACGTCGATTGATGCCGCATCGGGGAACGCCGCTTGCACATTCTCATCAACGATTTTATCGGCGGCGTGCTGGACCGCGGTATTCCGCTGTATGTGCGCAACCTGATTTATGGTCTGGAAGAAGAAGGTTTTCGCGTCACCGTGGTGCGGGCGCCTGCTTTCTTCCGCAAACTGCCGAGAAATTTGTTTTACTTTATTTCCGTGTCGGTCGAGCAATTCATCTTGCCCGTGATCGGCTTCGTGCTGCGGGCCGACGTCACCATTTATCCTTACAACGCCATTGCCGTGCTTGATATTCTTTCCGGCCGGGGACGCATCGTCGTGCACGATCTGGAAATATTAAACCGTGCGTTATTTTCTCCGTCGAAGCTGTATTGCCTCGCCTGCTACAAGACGCTTCGACGCTTCGCCCATCCGGTTTTCACCATCGCCGATCTGATCCGGGAAAAAATGCGCGCGGCCGGGGTTTTCGGAAATTGCCCCATCACTGTGCTGCCGAATACGTTTTATCTGTTCGAAAATCTCGTCCGCACGGAGGCTGCGACGCCAGGGGAAAAAACCGTCCTGCTGTGCACCGGCTCCACGGAAAACAAAGACCTCGCCTCGGTCACTGCGGATTATCTGCCGCTAGCCTTGGAGCGCGGCTTTTTCGTCTCCATCCTCGGCCTGCACAAGAAAACCGATCTGGCGGCGCTCGACCCGTTGCGCCCTTTCCTCGCGTCCGGCCAACTGAGGCTGTGCGGACAGCTTTCGGATCGCGAGGTTGCAAAGGCCTATAAGTCGCACGACATCGTCTGGGTGCATTCGCGGCGGGAAGGATTTGGCCGTTGCGTCGTCGAGGGACGCCTAGCCGGCAGGCCGGTGATATGCAGCGCTATCCTGGAATTCGCGACTCTCAAGGACGACGCCGTATATCTCTATCAAGGCGTTTCTGATTTCTCCGAGTTGTTGACGGGTCTCCCGCAAATGACGGCAGCAAAAATTCCGCCCTATACGGGATACCCCTATCAAGAACTTCTGCGGAACGCCGTTCGGAGCGGGCTATGAAAATTTTCTCCCGCGCCGTGCTGTTCAAATATGTGGGCTCTTTGATCTGGCACTTGTATTTTCTTCTCGTCGTGGTGCTGGCGCCATCGGAAGTTTCCCAATCGAGAATTGGATTTATCTATGTCTCGGAGGCGGGACGCATCATCGTCGAGCCCATCATCAATAATTATTTTCTCTCCGAGGGAAGTTGGAAAAGGCGCTCTTATCTCGTCGTCTGCGTCCTCTTTATTGCGCTGTTGTCGTACAACGTCTTCGTTTATTTCTACCAGGGCGCGCCCGTTCCATTTTGGCTGGTCATGCTTTCGGCGTTTTTTTCGCTGCTGGCTCCCCTGTTCGGCTGGCTGAGCAAAAGCGCGGAGGACAGGTCGGCTCAAATCCATGCGCAAGAATTTATGCCGTCCTATTTCGTCAGTTTGCTGCTGCTGAGCGTCACCGGCGTTCTGTTCTCCCGCCAATTCATCTATCTGTCACAGCACTTCGGCATTTTCCTGCCCAAGGAATTCGTCATCGTTGACCGGATATTCTCCCCGTTCATAAATTTCGTGACTGCATTGCTCACCTTCGACCCGGCAATGCGGAAGGCAAAGGCAAAAGGCGTCATCGCCGCGATCGTCATCGGCGTTTCCGGAGTTTTTACGGCTTTCTATCCCGCCTATTGGGCGTTCTTTTTTTCCATCGCCGTGAAAACCCTGACCATCCGCGAATTCATCAACATGATTCAGCGCGGCGGCATGTATATCCTGAGCCTCGTCTTCGCGGCGGCGATCGCCGGCTATACTTTGATTGCCTATCTTGGCGAACACAGTTTCCAGAGCTTGATGCTCTACGACCTGCTGGTTTCGGTCTGCTATTTCGCCGCCATGAAATGGATCAACGCCGCCAGATTCGAGCCGCTGGCCGAGCCGACGCCCGCCCGTCACGATTGAAATTAAGGCCGATAACAGGCCCTCTGCGCGTGTTGCACGGCTTCCCCGCCGTCACTATAGTCCGCGCCGCCGTCGGAGCGTAGCGCAGCCCGGTTAGCGCACCAGTCTGGGGGACTGGGGGTCCCGAGTTCAAATCTCGGCGCTCCGACCATCAATTTGTTCCCTCCAACCGTAAATTTTAGTCGCTCCGGCGAGCTTCAATTGGCTGCCGGAACCATTCTATCAGCCCTGGCGTTAAGCGGATCGAGGCGCGCCTAGAATCCTCGGGCGCAGCGGTCACGCCTAGACCCCTCAGGCGCGGCGGCTCTGCGTATTGTCTCATGCATGCGTGGGCCATTCAAAAGGAGAACAGCTTATGATCAACTTGAAGACGCATGCGGCTCTTGCCGCGGCCTTGGCCGGCGCCATAGCCCTCAGTGCAGTTACCCCGTCCTTCGCGCGTGACCGCACCTGGGCGGCGGCGGGCGCTGGTTTTGCCGCTGGTGCGCTGGTGGGCGCGGCAGCTGCGAACGCCAACACCAACGCCAACGTCTATTACGGTCCGGGCTATGCCTATGGTCCGGGCTATCCCTACGGCTATGCTTATGCGCCCGGTTACGTCGGACCAGCGCAAGCCTACGCCTATGCGCCAGGCTTCCCGCTTGTGATGGGCCTTAACGGCGACGTGGGCAACGATGTCTACGTAAATGGTCAGTATGTTGGATCCGACCCTGACCCCCGTATCCGCGCGTCAATCCGAGCGGAAGCGAAGAGCAACAACTGATCCGCCTCGACTCTCCACGAGCGCGTATTAAGCCCCGGTCCAAAGCCGGGGCTTTTGCATTCGAACACGCGAGGGGCAATTTTGGTGTAAACTTATCAACTATGCTGGATGTCATGGAAGACAAGCCATGAAATTGCTCACTGCCAGATGCCAGCTCCTAGGCGAAGCCCAAGATTCGGTCTTTACGTCAACACAGCGTCGAGCAGCCGCCGGCATTCGCCAAGTTCGTGCAGCACCGCTTGCAGCTTGCGCAGATCCTCGCGCGGCAAGACGGGGGCCGGACGCGCCAAGTCTGCATTGTCTAACGCAGGCTCCCGCAGCACCTCCCTATTTTCACGCGATTGCGCCTGATCCAGTCGCGGCTCCCGCCGCTCAACCTCGGATGCCGCCCCGCGCCGCGAGGACAGCAGTCCGCGCAGCCCGCGCCCGTATTGCCCTTCCGCCAGTTTCGACGTGGCGGCGACATCATCCGCCATTTCCTCATCATCGCCGGCCGGCCGCGCCGCATCCGCCTGCCAGGCCTGCTGCACGAAATCGACGCCCTGCTCCTTGAGGATGCGCTGGACGCCGCGGATGGTATAGCCTTCGCCGTAGAGCAAATGACGGATGCCGCGCAGCAGATCGACGTCGTCGGCGCGGTAATAGCGCCGCCCGCCGGCGCGCTTCATCGGACGGATTTGCGCGAACCGGCTTTCCCAGAATCGCAGGACGTGCTGCGGCACGTCGAGATCGTCCGCGACCTCGCTGATGGTGCGGAAGGCGTCCGGCGCCTTGTCCAAAGCCGCCTGCTCCTTATCGCGCGCCGAGACGGGCTCAGCCGCCGCCGTTGCCATGGCCGTTGATGCGCTGCTTGAGAATGGCCGACGGCTTGAACACCATGACCCGGCGCGGGGAAATCGGGACTTCCTTACCGGTCTTGGGATTGCGGCCGATCCGCTGTCCTTTCTTGCGCACCACGAAGGAGCCGAAGGAGGAAAGCTTCACCGTTTCTCCCCGCTCCAGGCAGTCGGTAATCTCTTTGAGGACCAATTCGACGAGAGTTGAGGATTCCGTGCGAGACAGGCCCACCTTCTGGTAGACCGCCTCGCACAGGTCCGCGCGCGTCACTGTTTTTCCGGTCATCGCCTGCCCCGCTGTCGGCGATTATAGGCTACTGAAATATCGACGATATTAGCATTAACGGACCCGGTCAACGGGGACTTACCAGCGCAGGAGAACTGAGCCCCAGGTGAATCCCCCGCCCATGGCCTCGAGCAAGACCAAGTCTCCCCGCTTGATTCGACCATCGGCCACGGCATCGCATAGCGCCAGGGGAATTGAAGCCGCAGAGGTATTGCCATGCCGGTCGACGGTAACAACCACTTTCTTCGGATCGATGCCGAGTTTATGCGCTGAATCGTCGATAATTCGCTTGTTCGCCTGGTGCGGCACGAACCAGTCGATGTCCTTTGCGGCATAGCCGGTCGCCTTGAAGGCCTCATCGATTACATCGGTGATCATGGCCACCGCATGCTTGAAGACCGCGCGCCCTTCCATGCGCACCACGCCCGCCGTCCCCGTCGTGGACACGCCGCCGTCGGCGTAAAGCTTGTTCTGGTGCCGGCCGTCCGAACGCAAATGCGCCGTCAGGATGCCGCGGTCCTGGCGCGTGCCGGGCTGGGGTTGCAGCTCGATCACGACCGCGCCTGCCCCGTCGCCGAACAGGACGCAGGTGGTCCGGTCGGTCCAGTCGACGATGCGCGAAAAAGTCTCCGCACCGATCACCAGCGCGCGCTTGAAAGTCCCCGCCTTGAGCAGGGCGTCTGCGGTTGCAAGCCCGTAGACGAAGCCCGAGCACACCGCCTGCAGATCGAAGGCCGCACCCTGGGTTATGCCGAGCGCGGCCTGTACCGACACGGCGCTGGCGGGAAAGGTACGGTCGGGCGTCGATGTCCCGAGAACAATGAGATCGATGGATCCCGCCTCCACGCCCGCGTTGGCGAGAGCGGCGCGCGCCGCATGCACCGCGAGATCGGAGGTATATTCCCCGGGCGCCGCCACGCGCCGTTCGCGGATTCCGGTGCGCTGCACGATCCATTCATCCGACGTGTCGAGCGTCTTCGCCAGGTCGGCGTTGGTGACGACGCAGCTCGGCAGATAGGCGCCGCAGCCCAGCACGACGGAACGCATCACAGTCACGAAGCGGCTCCTCCCACCAGTCGCGCGGTGGTTGCGCGCCCTGCGTCGTGGCCCAGCGCCTGCCCGATCTTGGCAAGAAGCTCGTAGCGGACCATGTCATAGCCGATGTCGACCGCCGCCGCAAAACCCTCCGCATCGGCGCCGCCGTGGCTTTTGATGACGATACCATTGAGGCCGAGAAAGACGCCGCCATTGGCCTTGCGCGGGTCCATCTTCTCGCGCACCGCGCGGAACGCCTCGCGCGCGAACAGATAGCCAAGCCTGGCGCGCCAGGTCCGCATCATCGCGCCGCGCAAATATTCGCCGATCTGGCGTGCGGTGCCTTCGGCCGCCTTGAGCGCGATGTTGCCGGCAAAGCCCTCGGTCACCACGACGTCCACGGTTCCCTTGCCAATGTCATCGGCTTCGACGAAGCCGACATAATCGAGATGTGGCCACGGCTGCTCGCGCAAGATGCTCCCAGCCTCACGCACCGGTTCCAGTCCTTTGACCTCTTCCACGCCGATATTGAGCAGGCCGACCGTCGGCCGTTCGATGTCGAACAGCACGCGCGCCATGGCGCTGCCCATGGCGGCGAGATGCACGAGATGCTCGGCATCCGCGCCGATCGAAGCGCCGACATCGAGGACGATCGACTCGCCCTTGAGCGTCGGCCAGAGCGCCGCGATGGCCGGCCGGTCGATCCCGGCGATCATCTTGAGATTGAATTTGGCCATCACCATCAGCGCGCCGGTATTGCCCGCCGACACCGCGACGTCCGCCTCGCCCTTCTTCACCGCATCGAGGGCAAGCCACATGGACGACTTCCAGCGGCCGTGGCGCAGCGCCTGGCTTGGCTTGTCGTTCATCTTCACCGCCACATCGGTATGCACGAAGCGCGATGCAGCCTTCAACCGCGGATGCGCGTCGAGCACCGGTTCCACCGCCGCCGCGTCACCGAACAGAATCATTTCCGTATCCGGATGCCGGATGAGCGACAGCTCCGCTCCGGGAATGACCACCGAGGGGCCGTGGTCGCCTCCCATGGCGTCAAGCGCGATACGAACCTTATGCGGCATGGATGGACCTTGAAGGCGGGATGTGCCGGAAGGTCAGTCCTTCGGGCACCAGGGCGGCTCGTGACAATAGCGTGTCAGGGGGGCGACACAAAGGGGACGCCCGCGGGGGCCAGAGGTTAATCATTCTTGACGCCCTGCCCTTTTTTCAATACCGCCAATGCGGCGAAAGGATGCGCTCCAGCATCGTCCAGGGGCGGCGGTTCGAATTTCGTGCCCGGCTTGCGCGGATAGGGGTCGATTCCGAGGAGCAGAAATTCCGTGGCGATCGCGCCGAGGTCGATGATGTCCCCGATGAGCGGCTCGGGCGCGTCCAGGTCGAGACTCTCGGTCGCGGCATCATCACCATCCGCATCAGCAGGCCGCTCGCGCGGCGGCGCAAAGACCAGATTCACATCTTCTTCCACTTCGTTGTCGATGGGCTCGAGCGTCACGACGCAGGCCTGTCCGACGGTGGCCGCAACACGGCCGGTGATACGCAGGCCGCGTGCGCCGTGACGGGCGACGTCGAAGGTTGCTTCCAGCCGCGGCAACGTCCGCAGCCCGGCGAGTTTCGCCAATTGCGCGCGCGTATCCTCGTTAGCGGCCAGATCAAATCGCTGGCCGGCATCGGGGATGTCAGCAAGCGCGATCGGCGCGCTCCATGAAAAATTGGCTTCTTTCATCTTACGCTGCGATCAAAGACTTTTGGCGTCGGGGAAGCTGACTTGCCCCTGGACAAGACGAGCATCTTCCTGGCGGGCAAGTTGGAGGCCCGCCGCGATGGCATAGGCCGCCAGCCGGCGGGCGCCGTCCGAATGCTGAGGAAGCCCGGAGCAGACATTTCGCATCAAAGCCTCCGCAAGCCCCCGCTCATCACCCGCGGCCAGGGCCGACTCATAGGCGGCGGACCTGCCATAGAAGGCCTCGCCAATCCGCCGCATGTGGCGTGGCACGGCCAAATCTCCGACCCCTATTTCCCGCAAATTGCCATCCATGTCGCGGCAGAAACGGTCGAAGACCCTTTGGCCAATGGCGCGCATAGCATCCGATTTGCCGTCCATGCGGCGGCAGAACAAGAACGTGTGCAGCAGGATCATTTCCAGCCGGCCGGCCACCGTATCGGGTACACCATAGGCCCGATAAAAGACCGGCGACCTCGCCTGCGCCACGATCGTGCCATACAGAGCGGCAATGTTGTCCTGCTTCGGGCTGCGGCGAAAGAGGCCGAATTTCATGAGGATAGCTCGTTGAGCCCCCGCCAAATGACGCCGCGAACCATCGGAGCCAACGTTGCTATTTGCCGTTCTGGCGGTTACGTCAACGCGCCTTCGGATGCAAGAGTGAATTAATATGCCGCCTCACAGACAAAAATCCCGATCCAGCGGCTTCCGGGCCGGCAAGACAGCCGCGGGCCTTTTCGCGCTCAGCTTGCTTCTCAGCGGCTGCCTGGCCCAAGTCTACCAGCGCGGCTACGTGATGACCGAAGGGGCGCTGCAACAGATCCCGCTCGGCGCCAGCCAGGAGCAGGTCTTGATCGTGCTGGGAACCCCCTCCACCGTCGCCACGGTGAGTGGCGAGGCTTTCTACTATATTTCGCAGCGCACGGAAAAAGCCGCCGCCTTCATGCCCGACAAGGTGACCGACCAGCGGGTGGTCGCCATCTATTTTGACAAGAACCGCCGCGTGGAGCGGCTCGCCGATTACGGCATCCGCGATGGCAAAGTCTTTGATTACGTCAGCCGCACCACGCCCACCAGCGGCACCGAAGTGAACTACCTCAATTTAATGTTCAAAAATTTCCTGGGCAAAAAGTAGATACCGGCGATGCCCGGCGCGGCATCCTCGCCCCTACTGGTGGGCGAGGACCGCCAGCAACAGCAGCGCGACGATGTTCGTGATCTTGATCATCGGGTTGACCGCCGGCCCGGCCGTGTCCTTGTAGGGATCGCCGACCGTGTCGCCCGTGACCGCGGCTTTGTGGGCTTCCGAGCCCTTGCCGCCATAGTGGCCGTCCTCGATATATTTCTTCGTGTTGTCCCAGGCGCCGCCGCCTGACGTCATGGCGATGGCGACGAACGGGTCCGTCTCCTGTTTGGATCGGACACCGCTTAGTGACGGCGATTAAGCCCGTGGCATCGCCTGGTGGCACGCATCATGAAACCCCGTAATCTCAGCTAGACATTCTATATCAAAACTGATATAAGATTGCCGTGAAGCCGGTTGTCTTTCTCGGAGATTCGCTCGGGCGAATACGCGCGTTTCCCGAGGGCGCGCGCCGCGCGGCCGGTTACCAATTGGAGCGCATACAACGCGGCCTCGATCCGGACGACTGGAAGCCGATGACCAGCATCGGCGAAGGAGTGCGGGAAATTCGTGTGCGGGATACATCCGGCGCTTATCTGGTGATGTATCTCGCCTCGTTTCGAGATGCGGTTTATGTCCTGCATGCCTTCGTGAAAAAGGCACAGCGGACCCCGGCCTCGGCCCTTAAGCTTGCGACGGCGCGCCTCAAGCAACTGAAACGGAGACAGCAAAGATGAAAGCGCAGCGGTTCGACAGCGTGTGGGACGCGCTCGAAGCCTCCCCTGAGGCAGCGGCGAACATGAAGGTGCGCGCCGAACTCATGATCGCGCTGCGGGAGACCATCGACGGCTGGAAGCTGCGCCAAGCTGCGGCCGCCAAGCGGCTCGGGCTGACGCAGCCGCGGCTCAACGATCTCCTGCGCGGCCGCATTACCAAGTTCAGCCTCGACGCCTTGATGGCACTCGCAGGCCGCGCCGGCCTCTCCGTGCGCGTCGAGATCGTGCGGCCAGCGGCCTGAAAATACGACCGCGTCAATAGATGAAGTTGGCGCTTGCACTCATGTCGTCCATAGGCTACATTTCATGTCATGATTGAGGTGCGCCAGACTGCGGAGTTCTCCCGTTGGCTGCGCCGTCAGAGGGATGCCAATGCCGTCGCACGGATCGTCGCTCGCATCCGCCGCTTGGAGCAAGGAAACCTGGGGGACAGCAAGAGCCTTGGTGCCGGCTTGATGGAGATGCGGGTCGATTATGGCCCCGGCTACCGCATCTACTATGTGCACCGTGGAGCGACGATCGTGATCCTGTTGTGTGCTGGCGACAAGCGCACGCAGCGGCAAGACATTAAACGGGCTCGGGAACTTGTGGAGAAACAGTAATGCTCAAGACGACACGGTTCGAGGCCGCCGATTACCTCGACAGCGAGGAACGACAGGCGGCCTACATCACGGCGGCGCTGGAAACCGGCGATGCCGCCTTCGTGCGGGACGCGCTCGGCATCGTGGCACGAGCACGCGGCATGGGGCAGGTTGCCAAGACAGCCGATTTGAACCGGGAGAGCCTATATAAGGCACTCGGTGAGACCGGCAATCCCGAGTTCAGCACGGTGATGCGTGTCATGCGCGCCTTGGGGCTTACTTTGGCTGCTCATCCCGCACAGCCAAAGCGCGCGCCGAAGAAACGCCGCGCGGCGTAATAAGGAAGCATAGCGCGGATGGAGCGCAAGCGAATCCGGGACTGAGCATCTGGCCCGCCGTCAACCAACCCCGCATTCCGCGGAGTTTACCCTCGGGCGCACCAAAGGCGCGACCGGGGGCTCCATGCGGGCTACTTGCTACCACTCTGAATAAGTATACGTGCCCGTCTCAGCGTGTTTTTGTCTTCGAAGGCGCTTGTCTTGGCAAAGTTTTTGAAGTGGCCCGCTTAGAGAAGTGACCGGAATATGATGGCCTTGATTTTCAAGCGCCATCTTAACCTCTGAGATGGTCTTTGGCTTTTTGAAAAAGTCTTCTTCAATTAATTCTTCAACGTAGGCTTTTGGCCCTGCTTTGAAGGCGACATTGCCGTTTTTCTTTCGTGGCTCCTGCGAAGCTTTCGTAACCCGCGCGTTAGCACCTTTCCCGGCTGATGATCCTAATAAATCATCTAGGACCTTTTGAAAAGCAATGCGCTTCAATTCTGGGTCCTTTACGGACGCAACTGCTTTCTCGGCTCGGTCAACAACTTCGGAGTAGTGCTGATGGTCCTTCATCTCTGTCTCCTTGACAAAAGGACATCCTCAAAATTTCGACATTGGGATTGCCATCACGCAGCCATAGCGAGATGCCGCCTGATCTCACCCGCGTTCTTGACGCCTGCTTGCGTAAGCTTGTAGCCAATTTTCGGATTTCCGAATAATAGCTTTCTACTCACAAGCTCGCGCAATTTATTTCCCAGGGTTCCCGAATTTCGGCTGACAAGGCTAGTTTTTATAGCCGCAAGCGGTACGTAGTCGGGGTATCGACTTCGCAACAGCAGCGTAATTTCGTCCTCTAATGACACGTCCGCGTGGACTAGCAGTACGCCATCAATATCTTCGATAATTTCATCGATTGGTGTGTGAATTTGAGCAATGAGAGAACCTGCTTCCTCCATTGTGATACCGCTCGCTTGGCGCAGAAATTCAGCGAGCATCCAACTGGCAGCATGATGCAGGTACGCGAGATCGTAGCTATTTGGATCGACCATTCCTTTATGGACGATGTTACGGCGACTCCGCAGGGTGTAGATGGATCGCGCCATCCTTGCCGCACATATCCGAAGGTCGTCGGGAATCTTGGCCTCATGCTCCACTCGACGCTGAAGATAATCCTCGACATCAGGCTTGAGGTCGTGTGAACCACTCGACAAATGCTGGAGGCATTGCACGACTGTTTCGACAAATTTGCCGGGCGATGAACGACCGAGGGTTTTCGTGGAGAAGTCTTGTCGAACTATCATGAAGTCATCGACGAGATCGGCCGCAAGTTGCGCCGGAAGCACCGTCGCAAGGGACGCAAGCAATCGCTTCTTATCCACTTGACCCCCCCTGGTTTATCATTTCCTCGACCGCTCGAATTCCCGCAACCGTGAGCTTGTAGTGCTTCCGAGATTGCTTGGTCTTTCCCGATTTTCTGACCTGAAGTACAAGGCCCGGTTTTGCGGCCTTCAGCGTGTTAAAGGCGACAGTCACATTGGCGACTTTCGCGCCAATCTCTTTGAGCTGGTCATTGACGGTCTGCGCGGTGAATTCTTCCGATCCTGCGCAAACCTGAAACCAATAGCCACCGACTAGCACCATCTGCCAACCCGTTTTCGGGCTCGCCGAATTGTAAAGCTCGGCCAAGCTGCCATATACTACATTACTACCCGTACGGGTCGTATGCTCGCCTGATTTGAATGAGCCGCTGCTGTCGCCCTTCGAAGCCGCACCGATTGGCAGCATCTTGTCCACGCCAAGGACATTTCCGAGATAGAAATAGGCCGGTTGCTGCCGTTCAGGCACCAATTTTTGGAACAATTTCAATGATCCTGCGATCACTTCCATTTCCAGTTTCAGATCGACAGATGCCGGTTGGGGCGTTTCAGCCGATGTCATTTTGCTGTCAGCCATTGGTCTCGCTCTCGGTTCTGGCCAGTATGGACGATTAACCATTTTGAGATCGACTGTCAACATAGATCATACGGCTGCGAAAAAACTATCTACTGCTAGTCGCAAAATTCCATATAACATATTGAATAAAAAACAGAAAACTGACGGTTGATAAGTAATGATCGCGGTGGTTTTATCCTTGGAAATATCTGCCTATTTTCAAAGCCGCATTTAAACAAAGTTAAAAGCTACCCGTAGAACAAAGTAGGCAGATAGTTAGACTTAACGCATTTACAATTATCGTACCAGATAGTAACTTCTATAAACTACAATATCTTAAATAAAATCAATAAGATACTGTATCATAAGAATATAAAGGAGGATAGCGATTGTGATATAGATATTGTTCCCCCTGGGCTCTTATGCTCGCCTGATTCGAATGAGCTGCTGCTGTCGTCCTTCGAAGCCGCACCGATTGGCAGCATCTTGTCCACGCCAAGGACATTTCCGGGGGTAGAAATAGGCCGCCTTCAGTGATGTAGGGCGGGGGTGTAGGCTTGAAAAATAGCGAAATGGAAAATACTATAGAATCAATTGCTTAGGCGCTTTGTTGGCCCCTCTTTAGCATCCTCAAGCAAAAGGGCCCGCGCGTGGCGGGCCCTTTGTCTTTTTCAGCGTTGCGTATTGTTTTAATGCGCCAGCACCGCCAGCAGCAATAGCGCCACGATATTGGTGATCTTGATCATCGGATTCACCGCTGGTCCCGCCGTGTCTTTGTAGGGATCGCCGACCGTATCGCCGGTCACCGCCGCCTTGTGCGCTTCCGAGCCCTTGCCGCCGTAATGGCCGTCCTCGATGTATTTCTTCGCGTTGTCCCAGGCGCCGCCGCCCGAGGTCATGGAGATGGCGACGAACAATCCGGTGACGATCACGCCGAGCAGCATGGCGCCCACGGCCGCAAACCCGGCGGACTTGCCCGTCGCGCCGCCGCCGGCGACAAAGTAGATCAGGAAATAGACGACGATCGGCGACAGCACCGGCAAGAGCGAGGGAACGATCATTTCCTTGATCGCCGCCTTGGTCAGCATGTCGACCGCGCGGCCGTAATCCGGCTTGTCCTGGTAGGTCATGATGCCCGGCTTCTCGCGGAATTGCCGCCGGACTTCCTCGACGATGGCGCCGGCCGCGCGCCCGACTGCGGTCATGCCCATGGCGCCGAACAGATAAGGCAAGAGCCCGCCGAACAGCAGCCCGACCACGACGTAGGGGTTGGTCAGCGAGAAATCGAGCTTCACGCCGGCGAAATATTTGAATTGGTCGGCGTTGGCGATGAAGAATTTCAGATCCTCATTATAGGCGGCGAACAGCACCAGCGCGCCGAGCCCCGCCGAGCCGATGGCATAGCCCTTGGTGATCGCCTTGGTGGTGTTGCCCACGGCGTCGAGCGCGTCGGTGGATTTGCGCACCTCCTTGGGCAGCCCGGCCATCTCAGCGATGCCGCCCGCGTTGTCGGTCACCGGCCCGAAGGCGTCGAGCGCCACCACCATGCCGGCCAAAGCCAGCATCGTCGTCACCGCGATCGCGATGCCGAATAATCCGGCCAGCCCATAGGCAAACAGGATACCGGCGATAATGACGAGCGCCGGAAGCGCGGTGGCTTCCATGGAAATAGCCAAGCCCTGGATGATGTTGGTGCCGTGGCCCGTCACCGAGGCGGCGGCGATCGACTTCACCGGCCGGAAATTGGTGCCGGTGTAGTATTCGGTGATCCAGATGATCAGCCCGGTCACCGCCAGCCCGACGATGCCGCAGAGAAAAAGGCTCATGCCGGTGTACGATGTGCCCGCGACCGGCCCGAAGCCGACCAGCGCATAAATCACATAGGCAACGGCGCCGAGCGACAGCACCGCGGAAGCGATGAAGCCCTTGTAAAGCGCACCCATGATCGACTGGTTGGCGCCGAGCTTGACGAAGAAAGTTCCGATGATCGAGGTGATGATGCAGGCGCCGCCGATGGCAAGCGGCAGGATCATCATGTTGGTCAGCGCCGGGCTGTTGGCGAAGAAGATCGACGCCAGCACCATGGTGGCGACGATGGTCACCGCATAGGTCTCGAACAGGTCCGCCGCCATGCCGGCGCAATCGCCGACATTGTCGCCCACGTTGTCGGCGATGGTGGCGGGGTTGCGCGGGTCATCCTCGGGAATGCCGGCTTCCACTTTGCCGACGAGGTCGCCGCCGACCTCGGCGCCCTTGG
>Ga0082335_1005011_pt1 | contig 18943 bp, 16 predicted proteins | sample Subgrocontami58m_FD_72375 | JGI IMG/M metagenome (GOLD analysis project Ga0082335, IMG submission 72375) | Subsurface groundwater microbial communities from S. Glens Falls, New York, USA - GMW37 contaminated, 5.8 m (SPADES assembly) (version 2) ... | reverse complement strand
CACCTTCATTGGGAGGGAGGGTTCGGTGAGGATCCGCAGGTCGGAGTTGCTGTGCGCGTCGATGAACCCTGGCGCGAGGACGAGGCCTTGGGCCTTGAGGATGCGCGCCCCGTCGGTCCGCGCCGCGCCGACCTGCACGATGCGATCCCCGTCGATGCGGACGTCGGCGGTTCGCGCGGGCGCGCCCGTGCCGTCGACGACGCTCGCCCCGCGGAAGACGATCGGCTCGCCGGCGCGCGGGAATAGGGAGGTGTCACTCATGCGGCGGGGATTCTCGGCTCCGGGGGCGGCGATTTCAACCCTCCTTCGCTCCTCGCTGCGCTTTCGCGTGCGAGGAGCTACGGAGGGCAGGCCCCCTCGTCCACGACCCGGGCGACGACGCGGGAGACGACCTCGGGCGTCGCCATCGCGCCCGCGAGGTCGCGCGTGCGAAGCCGCACGCCGGCGACCCGGTGGAGGTGGTCGTCGACCGCGGGGAGCGCGATCCACGGCGCAAGCAGCTCGTGGAGCCGGGCGACCCCGTCGTTGAGGATGCGGGCGAGGTCGATCGGCCTCCGCTGTGTCGCCTCCAGCATCGCCGCGGCGATGTCGTCGGTCGCGCGCCTCGCCGATTCGCGCGCCTCCTCGGGCCAGTCGGCGCGGGCGTCGCGGAACGGATCGGAGACCTCTCCGAAGGCGACCTGGATCGCCTCGCGGGCCGCCTCCGTCGAGGCGATGACGAAGTCGGGGAGATTCCTCGCGCCAACGCCGCGCATGCGGTCCTGCACGGCCGCGATTGCCCGCGTGACGTCCTCGGGAGCGGCCCGCTCCTCCGCGTCCGCGCGGAGCAGGACCGGCGCGACGTTCATCGCGAGCAGGTCGGGGGCGTCTTCGGCCGCGGCGTTCGCAGCGAATCCCAGGACCAGCTCCGGGCCGAGCCGCGCGCGGAGCATCTCGGCGAGGCGCAGGCCGAGGAGGTACCCGGCGCGCCCGCTCGCGTGCCCGGGGGCGATCCGCACCGAGAGCTCGTGCGCTTGCCGCACGGCGTACGCCTGCAGCCTGCGGATCATCGCGACCGCCTCGTCCGCGGGGAGGGCGCCCTGGAAGGCCTCGGGCGGCGGCTCCGAGCGCAGCGCGGGGGGGAGCCCCTCCTGAAGCGCCAGGAACGCCTCGCGCCCGAAGAACGTCGGGGCGATCTCGAAGACGACGTCGAGGTTGACCTCCTTGAGGAGGATCTCGCCGAAGAGCTCCGTCTCGTCCGCCACGCCCGAGGGGAGCGGGGGGACGACCAGGCGGCCGATCCCGAGACGTCGCGCCTGGCGCCCCATTCCCTTGAGTCTTTCAACATGCTCCTGGAAGCGGGCCGGCGAGGGCTCGCGTCCCGAGGGAGCGGCGCCCCCTGCGGCCACGCGGAACTGGACGACGGTCGGTCGGTCCCCTTCGCTGCCTGGACCGAACGCGTCGCGCACGAAGAAGACGGCCGCGACGGCCGCGGAGAACTCCTCGATCGCGCGGAGCTCCTGGCGGCCGGCCTGGTCGGTGTCGAGCTCGAGCGTCCGCGCCCCGGCGAGCCACAGGCGAAGCCAGCGCTCGACGTCGAGCGCGGGGCCGCCTCCGGTCACGCCGATCGGGGTCTCGGCCGCGCGGCCGTGGAGGAGCAGGCCGAGGTCGAGCGCCGGGTCGCCCGGACGGAGCGACGCGGCGGGGACGCCGAGGACGGATCGGCTCGTGTGGACCTCGCGCATGAGCGCGTCGACCCAGGGATCGAAACGGGAGGTCTCCTCCATGCGGCCGTGGGGAATAGGGGTTGCAAGGCGCGGCCGGCTGCGGTAGAAACCGCCGGCCGCCGGACAGAGTAGCACGGAGCCGCCACACCCATGAAGACAACCTTCACCTCCGACGCGACGCGCGATGCGCTCGCGCGCCTCTCCCAGGCCAACCAGCGGTTCATGAAGGCGTACCCCGGCGAGGGGAGCGGCCGCCAGGCGGTGCACACCGTCTACGGCGGCGCGCAGCTCTTCACCGCCGAGACGGCGCGGAAGATGGGGGAGGTCGCGCTGCGCTCGCTGGCAGAGTACGCGCCGGACGGGGCGTCGCTCGCGGAGGCGGTCGGGCTGCCGTCGGCCCCGGGCCTTGCGGAGAAGGTGTACGCGCGAGTCGTCGAGAAGCTCCGCCGCGAGCCGGTCGAGGACTTCCGGATCGACTTCGAGGACGGCTACGGGAACCGCCCCGACCCCGAAGAGGACGCCGCGGCCGAGAGCGCCGCGCGCGAGGTCGCGAAGGGGAGGGCAGCGAAGTCGCTTTCCCCGTTCATCGGAATCCGGATCAAGCCGTTCACGGAGGAGCTGAGGGACCGCTCCGTCCGGACGCTCGACATCTTCCTCTCGACGCTCCTGGAGGCGACCGGCGGGACGATGCCCGACGGCTTTTTCGTCACCCTCCCGAAGGTGACGATTCCGGAGCAGGTGACGGCGCTCGCGGACCTCCTCGACCTGTTCGAGGACCGGAACCGCCTCCCGCGCGGGACCGTGCGGTTCGAGATCATGGTGGAGACGACGCAGTCGCTCATCTCGAGCGGCGGGGTGGTCATCCTCCCGTTGCTGGTGCTTGCGGGGCGCGGTCGCTGCGTCGCCGCGCACTTCGGGACGTACGACTACACGGCGTGCTGCGCGATCACGGCGGCGCACCAGCACATGGCGCACCCGGCGTGCGACTTCGCGAAGGACATGATGCAGGTATCGCTCGCGGGGACGGGGGTGCTGCTATCGGACGGGGCGACGAACATCATGCCGGTGGGGCCCCACCGCGCGGCGAAGGGCGGGCCGCCGCTGACGCCCGCGCAGGTCGCGGAGAACCGCCGGGTCGTGCACGCGGCCTGGAGGCTCCACTACGGCCACGTGCGGCACTCGCTGGAGACGGCGTATTATCAGGGATGGGACTTGCACCCGGCGCAGCTCCCGACGCGGTATGCGGCGGTGTACGCCTTCTTCCTGGAGGCGCTGCCTGCGGCGAGCGAGCGGCTGAAGAACTTCATCTCGAAGGCGGCGCAGGCGACGCTGGTTGGCGACGTCTTCGACGACGCGGCGACGGGGCAGGGGCTCCTGAACTTCTTCCTCCGCGGGATCAACTGCGGGGCGATCCAGGAGGAGGAGGCCCTCGCGACGGGGATCACCATCGACGAGCTGCGCGGTCGTTCGTTTGTGAAGATCCTGAAGAACCGGAGGGGATGACGCTTCCCAGCGCCGACACTCCTTCCTTCGACGTGGCCGAGTGCAAGCGGGCGCTACGCTCGCGAGCGCCCTCCGTCCCCTCGCGCCGTCGCCGGTGACGGGCGGATCCGGACCGGCGGGCTACTTGTTCGATCCGTTGTTGCCCGCCTTGGCGGGCCTCCGAGGCCGCCCGGCAGACCGGACACGGACCAGCTTCCCGCTTGCGTCCCGTCGGTACGGCACGAGTCCGACAGCCCTGGCTGCCTCGTCCATCATCTCCTGCACGGTCTGTTTCTGCTTCACGATGACCTCTCGCGATACGACGTCCATCGTCCGTTGTAGAGGCAGCCGACGACTCGCTGCCGCAATTCGACTCGCATCGACTCCAAGCCCCGCCAGAGGGACATGAGCTTCGCCTTCAAGCGGGGCGTCGAAGGATCCACCCACGCCTCGATGACGACGACTCGGTCCCAGTGTTTCCTCCCGCGTTCATCCCGCCACACGCCGATGCCGCGGTCGTACGAAGTCGCGCCACCGAACAGATCGCCGCATCGGTCGAGGAGGTGCACGGCCCAGCGGTCCTGCAAGTCCACCGGAACGGAGGTGGATTCCCTGTCTCCCTCGGGGACGAATAGTTGCAGACGGTTGGACAGGTCCCCTCCGATCGCAGCCGGGGTCATTGTACGCCTCGATTCGTCGGGCAAGAAGGCTCAGTTCCCCGGCGGCCGAATCGCCCCCGGAGCCAAGTCCTGTCTGCCCAACGAGGTGAACCCCGACCGGCGAGCGAACGTTTCAACATATTCAGTTGAAGATGTGGCAGTGGCTTGCCTGGGCGGCAGCGCCACCTCGGTGGGGCATGGTTCCGGAACTGGGCATCGCGACCGGGTCGGCCGCCGTGCGTCCCTCGGAACGGCCGCAAGTCCGGAGGCTGCATCTGCCAGCTACCCGTACCACCCGACCCGAAGGGGGTTCGCCTCGTCGCAGCCCGCCACACGGAGGGGATGGAGCGAGACCGCAGGCTTCGAGACGGGGAATCGGCAGGGGGAAGACAACAGGAGTTGATCGGGGAGTCCCTTCGGCTTCTCAATGCGCACGCTACGTGGGCAAGGAGTGAACACGGGTTCGACCCGCCCTTCATCGTGGCCCTGGCCATGATCTTCGTCATACCTCTGTTCCTTCTCGAAGCCTTCCCGAAGTGGGCTGGCACGATCGACGCGATTTGTGTCTCCGCGGCGCTCAACTTCATCCTGATCCTCTGGTTGATCCTCACCGAGGATCGGCGCCACGCCCGGCGGGCCATCGTGCCGCTCCTGGTGATAGCCTTGGGCCCGCTGCGTTCCGGCGAGGAGGAGTTGCGGCACGCCATCGCCCAGGCGCGCGCGGACGGTTTGTACATCGCCCGCTTGGTGGATGCGGATTCGCTGTGTCGACTGATCGACCGCACGGACCAGTGGGCGACGGGAGCGAAACCGTGACGAGTTGGCTGTACGGGGCGGAGTCGGCGGGGCGACTGAGGCGACCCTGCGATTTCGTCCCCGCCGCGAACGCTGTCACGGACGCGGATTCCATTCGGGTCGATTTGCGCAGCTCGCGCCAGGACGTGTGCTCATCCGAGCGCCTTTGGGCCGGCGACTGCAACCACTTCCAACTATCGACAATTGAATGGGGTGCTTTGAGGTCGCATATTGCGACCTCAAAGCTGGGGCGCGGGCGAAGCCGGGTGGCTCGGGGGGTTAGCTGCCGCGGTAGGTCGAGTAGCCGAACGGGCTGATCAGCAGTGGCACGTGGTAGTGCGCGGCCGGGTCCTTCACGACGAAGGGGATCGTCACCTCGGGGTAGAACCCCTCCACGCCGCACGCCTTGAACCAGGCCGCCGTGTCGAAGGTGATCCGGTACGTCCCCGCGACGACCGTCTCGCGCGCCTTCAGCCTGCCGTCGGCGTCCGTGAAGCCGCGGCCAAGCTCCTTCCACGCGGCCCCCTCCTGGACCTCCAGGCGGACCGGCACCCCCTGCGCCGGGCGGCCGCGACTCGTGTCGAGGACGTGCGTCGTAATCCCGCTCATGGCGTGAGGAACTTCTCCAATCGGATCCGCGTGATCTTCGCTTGCTCCGCTGCCGCGTTCCGCAGCTCCGACTCGCGGTCGTTCGACAGCCGCGCCTGGAGCGCCGCAAGCATCTCCTCCGCCGACTTCCCCGTCGCGCACAGGAGGAAGAGGAAGCCGAACTTCGCCTCGTAGGCGCGGTTTCCCTTCTGGAGCGCGGCGAGGGTCTTCGTCGAGGCCCCCTTCGCTCCCGCCTGCTCCTTCCCCGCGACCTTCTTCCCGAGCGCGGCGCGGTCGCCCAGCCTCGCGTGCGCGCCGAACGCCTCCAGCCAGTCCGCGACGTGCAGCTCCCACCACGTCTTCTCCGCCGCCTCCTGGACCTGCGCGACGTCGCGGAACGGGCGGAGGTCCGCCATGCGGCCCGCCCAGCGCCTCGCCCCGCAGGTCCGCAGCAGCGCCGCGATCGTCTTCTCCCGATCCAGGCGGTTCAGCCGATCGACCGCCTTCCACGTCGCAGGCGGCATCGGCTCGCCGTAGCAGCGGAGGCGCGAGAGCCCTCCGTCGGGATAGATGCGGACCCGCACGTGCGTTGCCGGCGGCGTCGCGACCAGCTCCTTCTCGAACGAGCGCTCCGCGTGCGGAGTCAACTTCGTCTGCGGCAACACCTCCTGCCACGTGACGCGCGGCGAGAGCAGCGCGTCGACCGAGGCCCCCTCCGCGTCGCACACCTCGATCGAGCAGCGGTCGGGGCAGTTCCCCTTGAAGTGGTTCGTGTCGACGAGGAAGCAGCGGATCGTCCCACGCACGCCGAGCCGCAGGATCGCCCAGTCGTGCCCGGGTCGGCGCTTCCGCTGCGTCTCCCACCCCTCGCCCATGTTCGGCGCGCGACCGGGCAGGATCAGGTTGTGGTGCGAGCCGAAGAACATGTCGTCCGAGACGACCGCCTGCCCGCCGTTCTCTGCCGCCGCGAGGTCGATGAGGCCGGTGACCTTCGCCCAGTCCGGCCACGCCTCGCCGTGCACGCGCAGGCGCGAGACGCCGCCGTCCGGGTAGATCGTGAGGCGCACGTGCGTCCACCGGCGGTGGTCGGAGATCGCGAACTGGTTCCGCGTGTCGCCGAGGAGAGGCGACTTCGGCAGGACTTCGACCCACTGCGTCGAGGCGCTCCCAAGCGTGTCCATTGCCGCATCGGCCTCCGCCTCGCACGCGTCGATCGAGCAGTACTCCGGGTAGTTCCCCTTGAAGTGCGCCGTGTCGACCTCGGCGCCGCGGATCACGCCCGGGATGCCGAGGCGGATCACGCACCAGTCCTGCCCCGGCGTGCGGCGCCTCCGCGTCTCCCACCCGTCCATCCACTTTCCGCGGTCGGTGTACTTGTCCGGGACCCAGACGCCGCGCCCCGCCTCGAGGAGGTTCTCCTTCGGCGCGAAGAACTCGTCGTTCGCGAGGAGCGCGACGCCGCCGACGCGCTTCGCCGCGAGGTCCAGCAATTCGGTGAAGTGGGGCATCAGAGCCTCTGCCCGATGGGGCCTGCGGGGAAGCCGTTCCCGTCCCAGACGCACCGCCCGCGGACGAAGGTCGCCTTCACCTGCCCGCGCAGCGTCCGCCCCGCGTACGGGGACACGGCGTGTCGGTGGAAGAGCTTCTCGGGGACGACCCTCCACTCCGCGTCGGAGTCGAAGACGACGAGGTCGGCGTCGCAGCCAGGCGCGATGACGCCTTTGCGTCCCTCGAGGCCGGCGAGCGCGGCGGGGCGGGCACACATCCAGGTGCAGAGGAGCGGCAGCGATACGCCCCGTCCGCGACCCTGCGTCCACACGAGCGGGAGCGAGAGCTGCACCGAGGAGATCCCGCCCCACGCGGAAAGGAAATCGCCCTGCTTCATCGTGGCCGGAGAAGGGGAGTGATCGGAGACGACCATGTCGATGACGCCATCCTGGAGGCCGCTCCAGAGCAGCTCGCGATTCTCCGACTCGCGCACCGGCGGGCAGCACTTGAACTGCGCAGCGCCGTCGGGGACCTCTTCTGCGAACAGCGTCAGGTAGTGGGGGCAGGTCTCCACCGTGATCGGAAGCCCCTCTTTCTTCGCGTCGCAGATCGACTTGAGCGAGTCTGCCGAGCTTAGATGCACGACGTGCACGCGACAGGCGGTCTGGCGGCAGAGGCGGATCATCATCGCGACCGCGTCATTCTCGCTCGCGCGCGGGCGCGACCAGAGGAAGGTCGAATAACGGTTTCCGTCGCCCGAACGGGGCGCGTGATCGATCGGGCCGGGCATCTCCGCGTGGACGAGGAGCGTGGCGCCCAGGTGCGCGAGCGTCCTCATCGCGGACTGGACATCCTCCCCAGTGACGTGCGCGAACTCCGGCACGCCGCTCGGCACAAGGAAGCACTTGAACCCCACGACGCCCGCCTCTCGCATCGGCAGCAGCTCGCGGAGGTTGTCGGGGACGACGCCTCCCCAGAAGGCGTAGTCGACCGTGCACTTCCCGGCGGCGGCCTCGGCTTTCGCCTTCAGGCCCGCGAGCGTCGTGGTAGGGGGGATGGAGTTGAGCGGCATGTCGACGATCGTCGTCACGCCCCCCGCCGCGGCGGCCTTCGTCGCCGTCTCGAACCCCTCCCACTCCGTGCGCCCCGGCTCGTTCACGTGGACGTGCGTGTCCACGATGCCGGGCATGATGACGAGGTCGCCTACGTCCTCGACGGAGGCTCCCGCCGGCGCGTCGTCGTGTTCGCGCACCGAGGCGATCTTCCCCGCCTCGACGACGACGACGGCGGGGCGGGCCGTCGTTCCGACAACGACCCGTCGGCTCCGCAGCACGAGGTCCGGCTGGCCCATGTCCCTGGTCTCCGTGAGCAGCGAAGGGCGAGGGGAGAGGGGCGAAGGGAGATGGGGAGTACCGTGGGAAGGGAACTCGCCCCTCGCTCCTCACTCCTCGCCCTTTGCTCTTCGTCCTTAGCTCTTCGCCCCTCTCCCCTCGCTCCTCTCCCCTCGCTTCCCCCGGGTCGCGGCGAGGACCGCCTCGAAAATCTTCGTGTACCCCGTGCAGCGGCACAGGTTCCCCTCCAGCGCCTCGCGGACGTCCGCCTCGCTCGGCCCCTTCTTCCGCGAGAGCAGCTCGAACGCGGAGAGGATCATCCCCGGCGTGCAGATCCCGCACTGTGCTCCCCCGAGCCGCACGAACGCGTCCTGCAGCGGGTGGAGGCGCATCCCGCGCGCGAGTCCCTCGATCGTGAGCACCTTGCTCCCGCGCACCTGGCAGACGGGCATGAGGCAGGAGTTCACCGACTTCCCGTCGACGAGCACCGTGCAGGCCCCGCACTCCCCCTCGCCGCATCCCTCCTTCGTCCCCGTGAGGGCGCACTCCTCGCGCAGCACGTCGAGGAGCCGCTTCATCGGCGGCGCGTCGATGCGGTACTTCTTCCCGTTCACGTCGAGCGTGTACTTCATCGCGACTCCAGCCTCGCGAGGACCGACTCGGGCAGGATTGGCACCTCGTCGAACCGCGTCCCCGTCGCCTGTCGCATCGCCGCCGCAATCGCGGGGGCCGGCCCATCCATCGGCAGCTCCCCGAGCCCCTTCGCGCCGAACGGCCCGCGCGGATAGGGATGCGAGAGGAGCTTCACGTCGAACGTCGGCGCGTCGACGCTCGTCGGAACGATGTAGTTCGTGAGCTGCGCGTTCAGGTACCGCCCACCCTTCATGATGACCTGCTCCAGGAGCGCCCAGCCGACCCCCTGCAGCGTCCCTCCCTCGATCTGCCCCGTCGCAGAGACGGGGTGGATCACGTTTCCGACCTCCGCGACGACCGTCATGCGCGGGCAGCGGACCTCGCCGGTGACCGAGTCGACCTCGACCTCCGCGACGTTGCACGCCCACGCGAAGGCGCCGTAGGCGTCCCCCTTGTACGTCTCGTCGCTCCAGACGATCTCCTTCGGCGTCTGGTACTGCGCCTCGACCCGGAGCGGCCCCACCTTCGCGAGGTAGGCGTCGCCAAGGGCGCGGAACCGCGCGGGGGACCACTTGCCGGGCCCGCCGTGGGCCGCGAGCACCTGCCGCAGCTCGCGCGCGGCCCTCTCGACGAGGCCTCCGACGATCATGCAGGTCCGCGAGGCGACCGTCGGGCCGCTGTCGGGGACGCGAGCCGTGTCGGGCTGCTCGACCTCGACGTGCCCGATCGGGATCTCCATCGCGTCGGAGACGATCTGCGAGAAGAGGGTGCGGGTCCCCTGGCCGATCTCGGTGCTCGCGGCGAGGACGTGGACGCGGCCCCCCTTCGCGAGCTCGACGGCGACCTTCGAGGCGAGCTTGCCTTCGCCGCCGCCGGTGAACCCCGCGCCGTGGTAGTAGAGCGCGAGGCCGATCCCGCGCCGCACCGGCCCCTTCGCCTGCGCGTACGCCTTCCGCTTCTTCTCGTACTGCGAGCGGGAGAGGGCCTCGTCGAGGACCTCGATGGCCGCGACGCCGTCGCGGAGGACCTGGCCCGTGATCGTGGTATCGCCCTGCCTCAGGCAGTTCTTGCGGCGCAGCGCCACCGGGTCGATCCGCAGCTCCTCGGCGATCCGGTCGATGTGGTTCTCGATCGCGAAGAGCGTCTGCGGCGCGCCGAAGCCGCGGAAGGCGCCGTTCGGCGGCGTGTTCGTCTCGTGCGACCACGCCTCCACGCGCGAGACGGGCCAGCGGTACGGCCCGCCGGCGTGGATGGCGCCGCGAGAGAGGACCACGGGCGAGACGGTCATGTAGGCCCCGCCGTCCATCCAGACCCGCACGTCGAGCGCGAGCAGCGTGCCGTCCGCGGCGACCGCGCTGCGGATCTTCACGAGCGACGGATGCCGCTTCGTCGTCGCGGCGATGTCCTCGAGGCGGTCGTAGACGAGCTTCACGGGGCGCCCCGCCTTCCGCGCGAGGAGCGCGGCGTGCGCGGCGATCATCGACGGGTAGTCCTCCTTGCCGCCGAAGCCGCCTCCCGTCGTCGTCTGCACGACGCGGACCTTCTCCGCGGGGAGGCCGAGGAGCGTCTTGAGCGCCTTGTGCACGTAGTAGGGGCACTGCAGCGACCCGTAGACCGTCATCGAGCCGTCCGCGCCGGGGACCGCGATCATGCCCTGGTTCTCGAGGTAGAGCTGCTCTTGCAGACCCGTGCGGTAGGTCCCCTCGATCACGCGCGCCGCGCCGCGGAAGGCCTCCTCGATCGACCCCTTCTCGATGAGGATGTGCTTGAAGACGCGGGTCTGCTTCGCGATCGCCTCGTCGAGCGTGAGGACGGCGGGCAGGGGCGCCTCCTCGAGGCGGATGTGGCCGACGGCGTCCTCGAGCGCCTCGCGGTCCTCGTGGGCGAGGAGGAGGAGGGCCTCCTCGGCATGGCGCGACTCCTCCGCGGCGAGGCAGGGCTGGTCCTCGTCGATGAGGGCGATGATGTTCTTGCCGGGGATGTCGCGCGCGTCGACGACGGTGAAGCGCGACCAGTCGTACGCGGAGTCGAGGCTGGCCGTGACGCGCGCGCGGGGGAGGGTGGTGCGGATCGTCTTCGCATGGAGGAGCGCGGGAAAGGTCAGGTCGTCGACGTAGCGCGCCCGGCCGGTGACCTTCTCGGCCCCCTCGACGCGTGGCAGGCTCCGTCCGACGGCTCGCATGCGGGGGAGGATAGTCCACGAATGCGCATGAATCCACACGAATCCGCTTTGGGATCCGCGAGGCTCACTCGCCGCGCAGCTTCTTGAGGATGGCCCTGGCGAGGTTTTCGTTGATCTCTGTGTGGCGCGGAACGGGCTGCGAGCGCTTCGTGCGGCGGTTGGTGTACCAGTCGTGCGCGCCGCCGTGACGCACGAGGACGCACCCCATCGCCTCGATCTTTCGGATGAGGTCGCGACGCTTCATCCGGCGATCACGAGCTGTCCGACCCGCCGGATGTACGGGACCTCCCCCGACTCGATGTCCGCCAGCATGGACCGGAGGTTCGCCAGGAGCTCCCTCTTCGAGAGGGCCTGCGTCTCGCACTCTGGGAAGTCGTTTAGGAATCCCAGGAAGTGCGTCCCGTCTCGCCAATACGTGTACTTGACCCTCTTCATGTCCGTCTCCCGTCCAAGCATGGCTGATTATAGGGCGGAAGGGTCCCATGGGCGACAAGACATTCGTCTGTTTGAGGTCTCGGCGGGCGCTCGACCTCGCCCATGCCCGCTTTCAGCTTGATGAAACGCGTGTCTGCACCGACACGTGACATCGTGGATTACTGCCGCACGAGAACCTCATACTCGTACGTCAGCTTCGTCTCCTTCCCCTGCTCGACGGGGACGCACCACGTGAGGCGGTTCGTCGGGTTGAGGCGCCTGAGCCCGCGGGCAAGGATCTCGACGTCCCCCTTCGGGTCGCACGCCTTCATCGTCCCGCTGAGCTCCTTCGAGATCTCGACCTCGACCTTCTCGTCCTTGAAGTTCTTGAGCGACAGCTCCCCCTTGATCGTGATCTTGTCGTAGACGTACCCGCCCCAGCGCTCCGCGTCGCGCTCGCGGCGCGTCTCGAACTCGCGCTGCTCGGCGTGGATGCTGAGGGCCTTCGTCACCTTCACGAGCGTCTGCGCCCGCGGCGCGGTGTAGAAACAGGTGTCCTGGCCCAGCGGGCGGCCGTCCTTCGTCACGAGCGTCGGCGCCGTCGTCCAGGGCATCGAGAGCGGGTTCACCATCCTGAGCGAGTGCCAGACGACCTCCGGCTCCTCCTTCTGCTGGTTGCCGTAGGCGTACTGGTCGTACTGGTTCACGTAGTCGGGGATCTCCCAGCGGTAGACGTGCTTGTACGGCGTCTTCGCCGTGAAGAGCGGCATCGAGGCGCGCTGCCCGCGCTTCAGGGTCACCTTGCCGAGGTCGTAGAAGTAGAGGTCCTCCTCGGCCTGCCCGGGCATCGCCTCCGTGGCCCCGGCGCGGATTTCCACTTCGGGGGAGTAGGAGTTCGACATGATCGCCTGCTGCGTCATCACCGACTCGCGGCGCATCCCGCCGTTCGCGGCGCTGGCCACCTCCTGCGCGAAGGCGTCGAAGCCTCCGCCGAGCGCGAGCGGGCTCGTCACGCCGTTGAACGCGAGGTTCGGGAAACCGCTGATGAGCGAGACCGGCGTGTCGGAGAGGTCGAGGAGGTCGTTCACGATCGTCGCCGTCGCCTCCATCGAGCCCTCGTCGTCCTTCGAGACGTCCATGCGGTACGTCGGCGCCCAGGAGAGGCCGCGCTCGAGCCAGGAGACGGCGACCTTCGCCCCCGCCTGCGCGTTCTTCACGTGGAGGAGGAGCGAGGCCCCCTGGCGCTTGCGGCTCCACTTCACCGCGGGCGCGCCGTCGCGCGAGTCGAACGCGATGCGCTTCACGCTGGCGCGGTCGAGCGCCACGACGCCGGACGGGGTCTGTACGAGGACGAGGTTCGCGCGTGCGGGGAGGGGACTGGCGAATCGGTCGGCCGGGGGGTCCGCGACGGGGTCCTGCGGGACCGAGAGGAGCTTGCCGCTGTACTGATCGGTGTCGACCGTGATGATCACGTCGCGCCCGACGTTCGCGAGGAGCATTTCCGTCACCGTCATTGCGTCGACCTGCTCCTCGACCTCGTCCTTCGTCGCGATCACCTCGCCCATCGCGAGGTTGTCGGTGGAGGAGGTGACCCAGAACGTCCCGTGCATCGGTGCGGGGAGGGGACGCACCCGCACCCACTCCGCGCTGTCGGGAACGTCGACCTCGGTCACGATCATCGCGAGGCCGTTCTTGAAGAGCGCCACCTGCGCGAGCCTCGGGGTCGAGTCCTTCGCCTCCTGCGCGAGCGCGGCGGCGGCCAGGAGCCCCAGGATTCCGAGCGTGCGGGCGATCATCGACATCTCCTCTTGTGTCAGTCCTTCTTGTTGTGCTGGGCGTTCCCGCCCCAGGCGGTCCAGCCGTCGGCGTCGGAGTCCCCCGTCTTCAGGCAGACGAGCATCCCGTTCGCCGTGCCGATGTACATGTTGCCGTTCGCGAGTGCGGGCTGGAATGCCATCGGCAGTTTCGTGGCGTACAGGAACTGCACGCGGCCGTCTTCCTGCCCGACGGCGAGCAGGTGCCCCTGCGCCGTCACCAGGTACATGTTCCTCTTTCCGAGCGCCGGGGGCGAGAAGACCTGCATTCCCTCGCCGACCCCGGCGCCTCGCGCCTCCGCCTGCCAGACGCAGTCGGCCGTGTCGGAGCGGAAGCAGTTGAGCGCCGCGCCCTGGCCGTTCATCATCCGCCCGCCGTAGTAGGCCGCGCGGGAGCCCTGGTAGGCCCACGCGTCCGCGACCGTCGCCACCCCCAGGTTCTCGTTGGCGTCGCCGAGCTTCGCCGCCTCCGGCGCGGTGGCGAACCCGACGTCCGCGTCGAGTTGCTGGGCGGAGCCATGGACGGCCCCACCGCCGCCGCTCCCCTTCTCGAGGTAGGTGGCCTTCGCGCTGGCGATGAGCCTCGAGTCCTTTCGGCCTCCCTGCTTCGCCTCCAGGCGGAGCATTCCCTCGTGCGCCCGACCGTCTACGATCGACTTCGCGGTCATCATGACCTGTCCCTCGGCGATCACCGGGGCGCTCGTCCCCGCCTGCTTCTTGGTCCAGGCGACCTCGCCGTTCCCTGCGCGCACACAGAACGCGGTGCCGTCGAAGCAGGTGAAGTAGACGTCGTCGCCGTCGATCACCGGCGCGGAGATGATGTCGCCCGTGATCTTCGTCGACCAGAGGTGCTTCCCCGTTTTCAGCTCGGCGCAGAGGAGACGGTGCGACTGGTCTCCCTTGGAGTCCGGGTAGGCCATGTAGAGCCTCCCCTTCGAGATCGCCGGCTGGCTCATGAGCGGGTCGCCGAGCCACTCCTGCCAGAGGAGCGCGCCCGTTTTCGCGTCGGCCACGACGACGGTGCAGCTCTCCGTGTTGAACGCGACGCAGCCGTCCTCGACGACCGCGGCGGTCGGGCCGTCATCGGCCGTTTTCATCTGCCACGCGACCTTCCCGGTCTCCGCGTCAAAGGCGTAGAACTCGTGCGAGCCGTACCCGCCGCCGACGAAGAGGAGCCCGTCCGCGTAGGCCGGCGTCGCGATGGGGCGGCCGCCGGGGATCCGGATCGCCCACCCCTTGCGCGCGTCCTTGGTGTCGAAGGAGACGGGCTCGAGGTCGGTCGCGATGCTCGGCATGGCGATCTCGACCGCCTTGTCGAGGTCGATCTCCACCTTCTGGGCGGACGCGGGCGGCACATCGGAGGGCGCCTTCGGAGCGCCGGCGGCCGTCGGGGGCGCGTCGGCTGGCGCCGGGCCCGCCCCGGGCTTCGGGCCGTGGGCGCGCCGGCAGGCGGTCGAGCCTAGGGCCGTGGCGAGGCAGAGCGACAGGACCAAGAGACCGATCGTGCGGACCATGGTGTGTTCCTCCCTCAAGACTGCCCCGTTGGACGCGCCGCCGCGCGTCCGGGTTCGCAAGTCGTCCTACTTGCAGTGGTCCTGGAAGGCGCCGCGGCTCGCGGCCGCGTCGGCGACCGCCTTCTCCAGCTCGTCGCGGACGAAGCCGTCGAGCTGCAGCCACGGGTCGGGTGGATTCGTGAGAGCCTCGAGCTGCTCGAGCTTCAGGTCGGGGTAGCCCGTCGAGGTCGATTCGGCCAGGCGGCCGCTGTCGTCGAAGCGGAAGATGACGTCCTCTGTGTACGTGCCCAGGCGACCCGAGAGGAGCGTCAGGCGGTGCTCGTGGTAGCGGAACTCGCGGCCGTGGACCTCCACGCGCGCCGCGTCGAACTCGAACGGCGTCGGGAAGAGGAGGAGCGCGATGCCGGCCCGCCGCACGCTTGCCTCGTCGGTCGCGAGGAGGCCGCTGCGGTCGAGGAGGTCTCGGCGAGATTCGAAGGTGTCCTCCCAGACGCCCCCCTCGTCGTCCTGGCCGACCACCCAGGTGTGCTCGTGATAGGTGCCGTCCACCCGCGTCGTCCGAGCGCGGAAGGCCTGGAACCACATCGCGACCTGGGCGAGGGAGTCTCCCTTCATGGGGACCTCCTCGAAGGATTCGACGGCGAAGCCGGGGAAGTGCTTCGAGAGGTACTCCTCGTAGAGCTTCCGGGCGCGGGCCGTGGAGACGCGGCCGCTGCCGCAGGCGAGGAGCGAGAGGGTCAGGGCGAGGAAGACGGTGACGACACGCATGGCGGGCCTCCCGTTGGGACTGGGTGTGTATCACGCAAGGGGCGTGCCACCCCACATCTTTGAACGCAGAGCCGCGGAGGACGCAGAGGACCGCGGAGGCGTGGTTGACGCACCGCGGCCGCGGCGGGCGAGGAGAGGGGGCCCGTACACGGAAGGATACCCTCGTATCCCCGGCGATACGTCCCCCGCTACGCGTCCGGGGCGTTCAGCTCCAGCTCCTTGATGAGCCGAGCCAGGTAGGTCCTCTGGATGCCGAGCCGCTCCGCCGCCTGCGTCTGGTTCCCCCCGCACTGCGCCAGCGCCTCGCGCAGGATCGCCTTCCGGAAGTCGAGGATCTGGTCGTGGTACGACCCCGTGCGCCCCTGGCCCTCCGTCGTGAGGAGGACCTCGGGCGGCAGGTCCGAGAGTTGGATCTCGGCCCCGGGCGCCATCACCACAGCGCGCTCCACCGCGTTCTTCAGCTCCCGCACGTTCCCCGGCCAGCGGTAGCTGCGGAGCACCTCGACGGTCTCCTCGGCAAACGCCATCCCCGTCCGCTTCGCCTCCGCGGCGTACACCGCGAGGAAGTGCCGAGCGAGCGGGACGATGTCCGCGGGGCGGCTGCGCAGCGGAGGCAGCGTCAGCTTGATCACGTTCAGTCGGTAGTAGAGGTCCTCTCGGAATCGCTTCTCCGCTACCGCCGTCGCGAGGTCGCGATTCGTCGCGGCGACGAAGCGGACGTCGGCGCGGATGGGCTCGGAGCCTCCGACCCGCTCGAAGCTCCGCTCCTGCAGCAGCCGCAGCAGCTTCGCCTGGAATGGCCCTGAGACGTCGCCGATCTCGTCGAGGAAGACGGTCCCTCCGTCCGCGAGCTCCACGCGGCCGATCCGCCTCGCGGAGGCCCCCGTGAAGGCCCCCTTCTCGTGGCCGAAGAGCTCGCTCTCAAGGAGGTTCTCCGGGAGCGCGACGCAGTTCACCGCGACGAACGGCTCCTTCCCCCGCGGGCTCTCGCGGTGCAGGAGGCGCGCGACGACCTCCTTCCCCGTGCCGCTCTCGCCGAGCAGCAGCACCGTCGCGTTGCTCGCGGCCGCGCGGCGCGCCTGCTCGAGGACCGCCTTCATCGCGGGGTCCTCGCAGACGATCTCCTCCGTCGGCCCCTGCTGCGCGCGCTGGACGCGGTCCTTGCGGAGGAGGCTCGACCGCTCGAGCGCGCGACGGATGACGCTCTCCACGAGCGACGGCTCGAACGGTTTCTGGAGGAAGTCGTAGGCCCCCTCACGCATCGCCTGCACGGCCCTCTCGACGGTGCCGTAGGCGGTGATCATGACGACCGTCGTCTCGATCCCCAGCTCGCGGATCCGCGCGAGGACCTGAAAGCCGTCCCCTCGCGGGAGCTGCACGTCGAGGAGGACCACGTCGGGCCGCTCCTGCCGCAGCCGTTCGATCGCCTCCTCGCCCGAGGCGGCCGTCGAGACGTCCATCCCCTGGTGCGTGAAGCGCTCGGCGAGCGCCTCCTGGATGTGCGAGTCGTCGTCGACGATGAGGATGCGCGTCACGGCAGCTCCACCGTGAACTCGCTGCCGCGGCCGGGCTCGCTCGACGCGCGCAACGTCCCTCCGTGGAGCTGCACGAGCTTCCGCGCGATGGCGAGGCCGAGCCCCGCGCCGGCGTGCTTCGTCCCGTCGGGCTGCGGGACCTGGTGGAACGGCTCGAAGACCTTGTCGAGCTGTTCGCCGGGGATTCCGATCCCCGTGTCGCGCACGGCGATGCGGCCTCCCTGCACGGCCACCGTCACGCGCCCGCCCGAGGGCGTGAACTTCACGGCGTTGTCGATGAGGTTGAGGATCACCTGTTGGAGACGCTCCGCGTCGCAGGAGCGGCCCGCGGGGCCGTTCCCCTCGAACGCGAGCGTGACTCCGCGCTGCCGCGCCATCGCGTCGAGGCGCTCCACGCAGTCGCGGGCGACCTGCGAGAGGTCGACGTCGGCCTTGCGGAGGGTGACTCCTCCCGCCTCGATCCGTGCGATGTCGAGGAGCTCGTTCACCATCCGGATGAGGCGCTCGACGTCGGCGCGGATGCGCGTGAGGGCGCGGGCCTGGACCTCGCTCGGCGCCCCCACGGTGCCGTCGAGCAGGTTCACGACCGAGAGCTGCATCGACGTCAACGGCGTGCGCAGCTCGTGCGAGACGTGGGAGAGGAACTCGTTCTTCGCGCGATCGAGGGCTTGCAGCGACTCCGCCATCTCGTCGAAGGCGCTCGCCAGGCGCCCCAGCTCGTCGCCGCGCCGGACCGCGGACCGCACCGACAGCTCGCCGCGGCGCATCGACTCGGCGGCGAGGGTGAGCGTCGAGATCGGCTTCACGAGGTGCGCGGAGACGAGGAGCGCCAGGAGGAGCGCGAGCGTGGCGCCCACGCCGAGCCAGATCCAGGCCTGTGTGCGGACCTCCGCGAGGGGCGCGTACACCGTGTTCCGGGGCTCCCGGACGGCCACGGTCCAGTCGCGGTACCCCGCGGGGAGGGTGGTCTCCTCCATCGCGTCGCCGCCCAGCTCGCCAGAGGTGGCGATGACGGCGCCCGAGCCGTCGCAGAGCGTCACCGAGCGCCCCTCGCCGGCGGCGCTCGCGAGGAGTGGCTGGAGCGGGGCGAGGTTCATGTGCCCGAGGAGGACGCCGTAGATGTCGCCGTGTACGCGGAGCGGCGCGGAGACGACGACGGTCGGGCCCTGCTTCGTCTGCTCCAGCGTGCCGATGCAGGAGTTCCCCTTGTTTGCCTCGTGGAGGGCCTCTGAGTTTCCCTGGACGGGCGTCGGCTCGTACTGGACGTTCATCTGTTCGAGATTCGTGTTGGCCGCCGCACGGTTCTGGAGCCACTGCCCGATGTCGATCTTCTGCTGATAGGCCTGCTGCGGCAGCGCGTTCAGCGCGAACTGCCCGTTGTAGTCGGCCTGCTGCGAGACGGCGACCTCCTGCTTCGGGTTCTCGCCCGCGTTCCAATACTGGAGGTCGTTGAATACCTCCTGCGGGTTCACGAGGTCGTTGAGGCGGTTCGTCAGCACGACCTGGTCGTTCTTCCCCTTGGCGATGTAGGTGGCGCCGGACTCGACTTCCTTGCCGAGGAACAGGGACACGGTTTCGAGCTTCACGACGCCGGTGCGGAGATAGTCCATCGCGAGGGCGGCCGAGGTGCGTCCGATCCGGTCGTGGGCGTCGTGGACCTGGCGGGTGATCGACCGCTCGGAGACGTGGAGGACGAGGAGCACGGCGCCGGTGAGGGGAACCAGCGACACCGCGAGGAACAGGAGGATCATCTTATATCTTAGGCGCATGGCGTTCCTCCGACCCACGTAGTCTAGCAAACAACGTGCCGAATGGTAAATTGGGTGGCTCGCGGATCACGGCCCCTGTAGGGGCGGCCCTTGTGGCCGCCCGTTCGATGCGGCCTGGTAGCCGGCGCGTCCGACGCTCCGGGAAAGCCAACCGCCACGAGCGGGGGGGCCCCAGGGGCGCCCCTTCACAACCGGGGCGCCGCACCCCCCCGGGGGGGCCCCTCAGGGGCGGGTGGGGGGGGGGGGGGGGGGCGGGGGGGCGCCC
>Ga0082335_1005007_pt1 | contig 18956 bp, 14 predicted proteins | sample Subgrocontami58m_FD_72375 | JGI IMG/M metagenome (GOLD analysis project Ga0082335, IMG submission 72375) | Subsurface groundwater microbial communities from S. Glens Falls, New York, USA - GMW37 contaminated, 5.8 m (SPADES assembly) (version 2) ... | reverse complement strand
TTCCCCGCGGGATTCGACGCCCTCGCCGCGACGATCAACCGCCGTGATGGTTTCAAGCTGGAGCTGAAGGGCGGGTTCAACCGGCTGCCGAAGGAATGCCTGCCGCTGGAAGAAAAGCTCTTCCCCGAGTGGCAGCGCGCCGCGCACGACGTCGGCATCGCGCCGTTCACCTGGGTGCACACCGCCGGCGGATCCGACGGCAATTTGCTGACGGCGGCCGGTCTGCCGAACCTCGATGGGCTCGGCCCGGTCGGCGATCAGCTGCACAGCAATCGCGAGTTCGTCGTCGTTCCAACGATCGCGAAGCGCGCGCAAGTCGTCGCGCTGGTGCTGCATCGGCTCGCCACCGGCGAGATTGCATGGTGATCCCGGCCACCGCGGCCGTAGCCCGGTCAACCTGACCGTGCTCGAACCTCCCCGGCGAGCGCGCGCGGCCAGGCTGACCGCGCGGCCCAAGACGTACGTCCGCTCCCGGAGGTCTTGCAACGAGCTCATTGGATTAACCGAAACCCGCCTGGGCACAGTGTAACGTAATACGTTACACTGGGGCGACGGCCGGGGCGGGGCGTGCAGCGGGGCGTGCACCGGGGCAGGTGCGCCGAAATCCGGGATTGAGCCCACGGCAGCAGCTTGAAAGAAATGGGCGCGCGGCATTCAGCGCGTCCCCGGCTGCCCTCCCCCTTGTGGGCTTTCTTGCACCATGAAAATAACCCTCCGCTTCACCGCACTCGCTCTCGCCTTCACTGCCGCCGGCCTTTGCGCCCCCGCCACTCCGCCCGGCTTCGTGCCGCTCTTCAACGGCCGCGACCTCACCGGTTGGAAAGTGCCGGAGGGCGACAACGGTCACTGGAAAGTAATCAACGGCGTGATCGATTACGACGCGCAGAGCGAGGCGAAGACCGACAAGAACCTGTGGACGGAAAAGGAGTTCAAGGACTTCGTCCTGCGGGTTGACTGGCGAATCAAGGAGACGCAGGGGCTCTACGATGTGCCAACCGTGCTGCCGGATGGCACGCACAAGAAAGGTCCGGACGGCAAGGACATCATCACGAAGCTGCCGAACGCCGACTCCGGGATCTTTTTGCGCGGCTCGTCCAAGTCCCAAATCAACATCTTTTGCTGGCCGATTGGTTCGGGCGAAGTGTACGGCTACCGAATGGACAAGAACATGCCGTCGGAAGTCCGCGCCGGCGTGACGCCGAAGATGAAGGCCGACAAGCCGGTCGGCGAATGGAATACGTTCGAGATTACGATGAAGGGCGACCGCCTTACCGTCGTGCTCAACGGCAAGACCGTCATTCAGAACGCACAGCTCCCCGGCGTGCCGGAGAAGGGCAAACTCGCGCTGCAGCACCACGGCGGCAAGAAGCCGAACGGCGAGTGGATCCCCGCCTCGAGCCTCGTGCAGTTCCGGAATATCAGCATCAAGGAGCTGTAAAGCGCGCTGGCGCGCGCAAGTGCAAAGGATCAAGTAGCAGGTAACAAGAACCGAGAAGGCTGGCTCTTGTTGATCCTTGTTACTTGATCCTTGTTACTTGTCACTTGGCCCCGCGCTCGCCGCCTTCGGCTCGCGGAAGAATATCAGGAAGAGTGCCAGCACTCCCAGCGCGCCCCAAGCCGGCGTAAGCCAGATGGCTTTCCAGTCGTGCGCGAGGCCGTTAACCGGCGTCGCGAGCACGTGCCGCCCCATCACCTCGCCGGCGAGATAAGTCCCGACAAAGGCGCCGACGCCCCACAGGATGAAGGCGATGAACCCCTGCGCCGCGCCGCGGATCCGCTCGTTGGCCTGCTCGTCGACGTAAAGCTGGCCGGCGATGAACAGAAAATCGTAGCACGCGCCGTGCAGCAGGATCGCGGTAAAGATGAGCGTGTTCCGCGCGTCCGCGGCGTCGACGCTGAAGCCGAGTGCGAAGTAGCGTGCCACCCAGCACGCGATGCCCATGAAGATGGTGATCTTGTAGCCGAAGCGCCGCAGGAAGAACGGCAGGAGCAGGAAGAACGTCACGTCTGAAACCTGCGCCAGCGAGGTCTTCTCCAGCATGTTCGTCCACTTCAACTGCGTCAGATAGACCCCGAGATTCACGAAGTAAAAGTAGAGCGGGATGCAAATGAGAAACATGCACGCGATGAAGATGGCGAACGACGGCCTTTTCATCAGCGCGAGCGCATCGAGGCCGAGAATCTCGCCGACGCTCACGTTGGCCCCCGTCTTCTTCGGCGGCGTGTGGGGCAGCGCGAGGGAGAAGAGGCCGAATACGACCGAGGCGGCGCCCGCAAGGTAGAACTGGGTCGGCGACTCGGCGCTCGCGATGAAGCCCAGGCCGAAAAGTCCCGCAATCCAGCCGACCGCCGAAAGCATCTTCACCCGGGGAAAATCCACCTTCGGATTCGTCAGGTGGTGCAGCGAAAGCGAGTTGCCCAGCGCGAGCGTTGGCACATAGAGAGCGCAATACAGGATCAGCATCGGGTAGAACGTCCCGAACGTCGTACAGCGCGGAATCAGGAACATCACGACGCCGCCGAGGATGCCGAAAACCGCGAGCAGCTTCTCCGACGCGAAATAGCGGTCGGCGATCAGCCCAACGAGAAAGGGCGAGATCATCGCGCCGATCGCGAACGCGCCATAGGCCAGCCCAATCTGGGCTCCAGGGAACTTGAGCGTCACCGCGAGATACGGGCCCATGCTCACGTACCAGGCCCCCCAAATAAAGTACTGCAGAAACATGAACACGGAGAGCCGGAACTTGAGCGCGCCTTGCGAGAACGCGGGCCCGGCGACGGGCGTGACAGGTGGAGGGGCGCTGAAGGAGCCGGAGGTGGACATGGAGTGTTGGGGGTAAATTCGGAACAATCCTGGCGGGCCGGCCTCTGCGCCGGCCGTGGACGACTGCGAACTATTTCTTCAGCGGATGCAGCTCGATTTTTCGGAAGAAAATCTCCGCGCCTTCCGACTGGAACAGCAGCCGGCCGTGTTTGAACGAGCCATCCCACGCTTCCATCACTTTCTCGCCGTTCACGAAATACGTGATGTTGCCGCCGTCACAGATCGCCTCGAGGTGGTTCCATTGGCCCGTCGGCTTCTCCGCGTCGGCGCGTCCCCGGAATCCCAGGACGTCCTTCCAGTCCGGATCGCGGCGCAGCCAGTCGATTCGCACCTTGCTGAACTCACCCGGAATGCCACTGGGATTCCAGCGCTTCGTGCCCTCCGTCACCTTGGTTTTCAAACTGGGCGCGATCACGTCCGGTCTGTCCCGGTCGTAGCCCGCGACGAGGATGACATCGCCGGTGCCGCCTTCGATGATCTGAAATTCGACCGACCGCATCCACGGGCTGTTGAAAGCCTTTGCGGCGTTCCCCTCCTCGCCCTGGCAGTGCAGCAGGATCCCCGAATCGCGCGCGCGGTCGTGCCGCGGCTTCCACGTGACGAGTCCCCAGCGGCATTCGACCACGAGCCGGTAATTCGTGTACTCCGCTTTCGTCACGATGCCACCGTAATACTGGCCGCTGATCCGGATGGCCGGCGCACCGTCGATTTGGTCAACCACGGTGAAAACGTGATCGGGATCGGACTTGCCGTGCTTGGTCTCCCACGTGGTGAAATTCGAAAGGTCCGTGCCGTTGAATAACACGATCGGTTCGCGCGGCGTGATGGGTTCGGCGGCCCGCGCCGCGAGCGCGAGCGCGAGTGAGAGTGAGAGTGAGAGTGAACGGAGAGGTTTCATGATTTGTCGGCTTTTGATCCTTGGTCGTTGGTCCCTGGTCCCTTGGTCTCTTGGTCCCTTAGTCCGTGGTCCCTTGGTCCCTGGTCCGCGCGGTGCGCCGCGCTAGTGCATCTCCACCTGGCACGAGCCGATCCCGCCGCGGTAGAAGTTGAACTGCACGTTGGGGTGATCCGCCAGCAGCGACATCGGCACGGCGCTGTCGGCGATTTTCTTCCCGATCATCAAGGTCGTGAGCCGCTGGCCGAACGCGCTGTCGTGCATGCCCGCGTGCCAGATCGAAACCTTCTCCGCCTTCCACGTTTCGACCGGCCCGACGGTGATCGCCTTTTGCGGCACCAGCGAAATGTTGCCACCGCCCGACGTCCGTGCGTTTTGCGCCAGCGTGACCGGATGCAAATCGACAACCCGCGTGCCGAGCTTGCGATACTCCGCCGGCGAGGGCGGCGCATCCTGGTACTTGCCGGCGCGCTTCACCGGATCGTTGAACGCCCAGTGCTTGGTGTCCCCCTGCCCGCCCTGCATGACCGCGCAGCGCACCCCCGCGTCCCAACTTTTCACGTACGCGGCAACGTCGCCCTTCGGGAAATGGAGGTTGGCCTCGGGCATCGCGAGTTCGCGGCGAATCCGGCTGAAGCACAGTTCGCGATCGGCCCGCTCGAACGACAACGGGTGCGACACGGGCACCTCCCGGCCGTCGGCGTACCATTCGTCCATGCCCCAGAAATGCGCGTGCTGGAGCGAAAGCCCGAGCTCGTTGACGAGCCGCGCCACGAGCGGGAGCTGCTCCGTCGGGCCAATCGGACCGCAGAGGCCGACCGGCTGGTCCGCCGTCGCCTGCCGCCACGCCGTGATGTATTCCAGCGCCTCGGCCAGATAGAAATCCTCCAGCGTATCATACATGATGACACGGAAACCGTCGCGGGACAGCTTCACCATGTCCGCCGGCGTGAGCCGGGCCGCTTCTTCGATCAACGCGCTGTCGAGGGTGGTGTAGTCCCACCAATCGGGCGCGATCGTGCTGAGTTTTCGGGGCATAGGATTAATTGGCCTCGGCGGTTATTGTGAGCAGCACTCAGCCGCAAAGTTGCAGTTGGTTCGAGGTGGAACGCGACCTCCGGGCGCGTTCTTCCGGCGGACGCGGCCGAACGGCGCCCGGAGGTCGCCGTCCACCGTTGCGCGGCTTTCGTTGCGAAAAAAATCACGCTTCAACTGCGCAGCAGGCGTCATTACGGATTATGAAGTTGCCGCTCGTACGCGCGGTTCACCAGATACTTCTTCCCCAGCGCGTCGCGCAGCGGGTCGGCGTGCGGCGCGCAGAACCCCATGTGCGAGTGCCGGCGGAAACCTTCGGCGTAACGAAACTTCTTCGACATCCGGCCCAGCTCGCGGCCGCTGTCCACCATCGACTGCAGGTACGAGTTCATCCCCTGCGACGCCTGCAACCACCCGTGCTGGCTCTCGTGGCACGCGAGCGCGGCGAACTTCTTTTCCTGCACGCTGCTCGTGTCGACGAATGCGCCGGGCACCACCGGCCGGCCGAAGGGATCGCAGTGGCCGTGCGGCATCGCGTGATAAACCGTCGTGTCGCCCAGCCACGGCACGCGTTTCGGCCGCGAAGGAAAGTTGCGGATCCCACGCGAGAACGCCGCCGTCACGGCGAGCCGGCACGTGTTGGTGTGGTCCTCCATGTAATCGACCGGCGAGTGCGTCAGCACGATGGTGGGCTGCGCCGCGCGGACGACCGCCGTCAACGCGCGCAGCAGCGGAATCGTGTAGAGCACATACAGGTCGTCGCACAGGCTCTCGTGAAAGGTCGCCCCGAGCAGCGCGGCGGATTTCTGCGCCTCGCGGCGGCGAATCTTCCGCAACGCCGCCGCCCGGTGCACCACGCTGCCGCACGAACCGTTCGCCACATTGATGTAGTGCGTCTGCCAGCCGGCTTCGCGCAACAACATCAGCGTGCCGGCCATGGTGAATTCGATGTCGTCCGGGTGGGAGGCAATGGCGATGGCGGAGGGGACAGGCGGCATAGTTGAGAGTTATTGGTTGAGAGTCGAGAGACGGAATCGCGGTTCGAGGCCTGATCCCTCAACTCTCAACTCTCAACTGAATCTCCTTACACCTTCACCTCGCCGAGCGTCACCGTCCGCTTCTCCTGCGCCGACAAATCCGCCGCGAGCACCGCCCGGTGCGACTTCATCGCCGTCTCCAGCGAGGTGAGCGGCATCTCCTTCCCCGCATCGATGGCGTCGAAGAAGGCCTGGAACTGCGAGAGGTACGGGTGATCGGATACGTCGCCGGAATCGAGCATCTTCATCGAGAGCTCGCTCCACTTGTGCTTGTTCGTTCCGAGCTTCGTCGAGTGGAACTTGTGGTCGAGCAGGCTGCCCTCGCTGCCGACCAGGTGCGTGTGGAAATAATAGGGCTGCAGGCAGTCGATCACCGACGCCACCTTGCCGAGCGATCCATTCTTGAAGCGGAGAATCGAGACGCTCGTCGTCGGATACTTGTACTGCGCGAACACGGCGTTGGCCGACATCGTCGAGTGGCTGGTGACATTCTCGACCTCGCTGCCCATGCAGAGCAGCAATGCGTCCATCGCGTGGCACCCCGCGGACAACAGGCTGCTGCCGCCGGCCTCCTTCTGCGTGTTCCAGCGCCACTGGCCGTACCACGGGCCGATGCCGTGGTAGTAATCGACTTCGCCGTAATGCAGCTGGCCGAGCAGTCCGGCGTCGATCACCGCCTTGGTCGAAAGGAACTGGCTCGAGTACCGGCATTCGAAGCACACGCAGGTTTTCACGCCGGCGGCGCGCACCGCCTTCATCACGCGCTTCGCATCCGCGAGCGTCAGCGTGATCGGTTTCTCGATGATCAGGTGCTTGCCGGCTTTCGCCGCGGCGGCGATGTGGTCGGCGTGCTGATAGGGATAGCTGCAGACCGACACCGCATGGAGGTTGGGATCGGCGAGCATTTGCCCGAGGTCCGTGTAGCAGGTGATCTTGCTGCCGTACTTGGCGCTGAGCTCCGCGGAGTTCTGCGGACGCGACGAGTAAATCGCCGTCACCTGGGCTTGCGTCGTCGCGTTGATCGCCGGGATGTGCGCGGTCGCGACCCAGCCATAACCAATGATGCCTACGTTGTATTTTTTCATGCGGAGAGTTGCTGCTGGTGGTTGGCCTGTGCTCCGGAAATCACGCCGGCGAAGCGGGAGAACTCTGCCGGACGCGGGGTATCACGGATCACGAGACGTTGAAGAGCGGCCTTATCGTGCAACACCGCGGCGCGGCGCGGCGAGCAAAAGTTTGCGGCAATCTGATAACGCGCCGCATTTCGATTGCGCGCGCCCGGCTCCCCGCTCCAGAACAAACCGACATGAGCTCGGAATCTCCGGCGGTTCGCGTGGGTATCATCGGTGGCGGCTTGATGGGCCGCGAGGCGGCCTCGGCGCTCGCCCGTTGGTTCGCGCTGCTGGATTTCCCCGTCCGCGCCGAGTTGACCGCGGTGTGCGAACTGGATCGCGCGCGGCTCGATTGGTTCAGCCAAGTGCCGACGGTGAAGCTGCTCACCGCCGACAGCCGCGAATTCCTCGGCCGTGACGACATCGATGTGGTCTACGTGGCGGTGCCCCATCACCTGCACGAGCAGATGTACCTCGAGGTGCTGCGCGCCGGGAAAGATCTCCTGGCCGAGAAGCCGTTCGGGATCGATCTCGCCGCCGCCCGCCGGATTCGCGACGAGGCGAAAAAGCTGGGCCGCTTCGTCCGCGTCTCGTCCGAGTTTCCTTTCCTGCCCGGCGTGCAACGCGTGTTGCAACTCGCACGCAGCGGCACGCTCGGCCGGCTGCTCGAAATCCGCGCCGGCTTCCTGCACTCGAGCGACCTCGATCCGACGAAGCCGATCAATTGGAAGCGTCAAAACAGGTTTTGCGGCGAGATCGGCGTGATGGGCGACCTCGGCCTGCACGTCGCGCACGTGCCGCTGCGGCTCGGCTGGCGGGCCGCGTCCGTGCATGCGCAGCTGCAGAAAATCATCACGCGCCGTCCCGACGGCAAGGGCGGCACCGCCGAATGCGACACCTGGGACAACGCCGTCCTGCACACCAATGTGCCGGTGGCGGATTACACGGTGCCCATGACGCTCGAGCTGAAACGGATGGCCCCGACCGAGATGAACACCTGGTACCTAGAGGTGTTCGGGACAGAACGCGGCGCGCGTTATTCGACCAAGGAGCCGAAGACGCTGTGGACGTATCGCCGGGAAAAGGAGCAGGCGTGGAGCAAGACCGATTTGGGCTTCGCGACGCCCTTCCCCACGATCACCGGCGGCATTTTCGAACCGGGCTTTCCGGACATCCTGCAGCAGATGTGGGCCGCCTTCATCGCCGAGCGCGCGGGTGCGCTCGGCGATCGCTTCGGTTGCGCGACACCGGATGAAGCGGTCGCAAGCCACGAGTGGTGGCGGGCCGCGCTCACCTCGCAGGAAGAACAGACGGTGGTGCCGATCCGCTGAGCGCGGAAATCCCAAACGCCAAACTTCCAAACGCCAAAGAAACTCCAATGATCAATCGCCAAAAAAGTTGGGGTTTCCGATTTGGGATTCACTTGGGATTTGGCGTTTGGCGTCTGCGTTTTCCCGCATGAACACGCGCAGCGGACTCCTCGCCGGCGGCAACTGGGTCGTCGATCACGTCAAGCTGCTGAACACGTGGCCGCCGCAGGATTCGCTCGCGACGATCGCCAGCGAGTCGATCGCCAACGGCGGCGCGCCCTACAACGTGCTGAAGGATCTGGCGGCGCTCGGCGTCACGTTTCCCCTGGCGGGCGTCGGGATGATCGGCCGCGACGCGTTCGGCGACCACATCCTCGACGACTGCCGGCGCTGCGGAATCAACACCGCGCAACTCCAGCGCACCGACCGGCAGCCGACGAGTTACACCGACGTGATGACCGTGCAGTCCACCGGCCGCCGGACGTTCTTCCACCGGCGCGGCGCAAACGCGCTGCTCGGGCCCGAGCACTTCGATTTTTCCCAGACCAGCGCGAAACTGTTTCACCTGGGCTATCTCCTGCTGCTCGACCGGCTCGACGAAATCGACGCGAGCGGCGTGACCGGCGCCGCGCGGGTGCTCACGGCGGCGCGCGCGGCCGGGCTGCGCACCTCGCTCGACTGTGTGAGCGACAACAGCGACCGCTTCGTGCCCGTGGCGCGGCCCGCCCTGCCCCACGTCGATTATTTTTTCGCGAACGATTTCGAGGCAACGCGGCTCACCGGCATTTCAGTCCTCGATGCCGGCGGCCGCGACCACGCCACACTGCGGGCCGCCGCGCACCGGTTGCTCGAATTCGGCGTGCGCGAGTGGGTGTTCATTCACTCGCCCGAAGGCGTTTTCGCCGGCAGCCGCGCGGGCGACTTGTGGCAGACCTCGGTCCGCGTGCGACCTGAGGATATCCGCGGCGCCGCCGGCGCCGGCGATGCGCTCGCTGCGGGCATCCTGATGGGGCTGCATGACGACGCGCCGGTGGCCCAGGCGCTGCGGCTCGGCGTGTGCGTGGCGGCGGCGTCGCTCCACGATCCGACCTGTTCCGGCAGCATCCGGCCGAGCGCTGAATGCCTGCGGCTGGCGGAACAGTTTGGTTTCAACGAGTGAGCAGCCCGCCGCAAGAATGGGCGCGAACGCGGCCGGCCTGGTGCGGCGAAGCCGCAACCAACTCCTCCCATTCGATCCACCTCACGCCAAGGTCGCCAAGAACCCAAAGTCCTGGTGATACCAATGTCTGGTGACATTTTGACTTCTCGGAGGTGGGGCCGGTTCTCCGAACCGGCCTGAGTTTCATGGTGCAATTCACGCTGAAACCCAGGCCCGCTCGGAGAGCGGGCCCCACCTGAATCGTCCAAAATAATCAAGCCGCTGGTATGAGCCGTTGCGACCGTAGCGGACTTTGCGTGAGGAACCTTGCGCCCAGGAAATCGCCGGCTTGTCAGAACCGGCCGTTGATCCCGAATTTCACGTAGGTGGAGAACTTGAACGTCCGCAGCGGCCGGTCCTCGATGTAGATGTAATCGTCGAAGGTCCGCGCATCGAAGACATTGATCACGTCGACGAACGCACTGAATCGGCGGTTGATGTTGTAGGCGACGTTCAAGTCCACGGGGAAATTGTCGTTCGTGTAGGTGCGCTGCGCCGGATTTGCGTTGTACACCCGCAGCCGATCGCTCTCGTACTTCGCCTTCACCCGAACCGTCCAGCCGTAGGCGATCCACGACAGCCCGATATTGCCGCTGCGGGGCGTAAACCCAGGGACGACCGAGCCCGTCGAGACGCCATTCGGGTCGGTGTAATTCCCCTGCGTCTGCAGCCACGTGAAGTTGGCGAACAGGCCGAAGGGGCGAAGCAGCGGGAGCCGAAAATCGCTGAACTGCTGCTGATACGAAAATTCGAGCCCGCGCACCCAGGCCGTGCCGCCGTTCACCGAAGTGGTGAGATCGTAGCCGACATATTGCTCGCCGTACGGATTGCCCGGCTGCAGCACGATGGGGGAACCGGACCGGAATATGAAGTCGTGGAGATCCTTCCGGAACACGCCGACGGAGGCCACGCCGGTCGACTGGAAATAGTACTCCGCCGACAAATCGAGATTGCGCGAGCGCTGCGGCTTCAGGTTCGGATTGTTCGCCGTGAGCGTCTCGGCGTCGACGTTCACGCTCATGTTCGGCACGATCGAGCCCAGCGCCGGCCGGCCGATGCTCTTTGCGAACGCCGCCCGGAGGAGAAAGTTGCGGGTGAAGCTGTACTTGAAATTGAGGCTCGGGAAGAACTGGTGGTACCGCGCCTCCGATTCGATCGGGTTGCCGTATTGCGCCATCGTGCGGCGGGTGATTTCCTCCGGCGTGAGCGGCCCCGTGAAGGCGAGCCGGCGCGCGGCCTCCGCGGGCGTGAGCTCGTTCTTGAACCCGTGACCGGTGGCGTGCGTTTCCTCGAAGCGGACGCCGCCGACGGTCGTGAGGCGCCCCGTCCGCAGGGTTCCCATGAGATAACCCGCGGAAATTTCCTCCTCGAGCTTCACGTCGTTGACGATCGAGTTCTGCAGGCTGGTCGCCAGGTTGTTGGTGAAGTAATTCGGTGTCTCCGCCATGGCCTGCTTGATCAGCGCGCCGTTGAAGAACGGCATGCGATCGGTGGGAAACAGAAACGCCTTGTGGTGATAATTCGGGTCGAAGAACCGCTGGAGGTTATCGTCATTGTTGACGCCGACCGGCCCCGCGACGCCGTTCGGGCCGACGTAGGCGTAGTTCGCCGCGGTCTCGTCATTCGTCTTGCGAGTGGAGCGGTAACGGACGCCGGTCTTGAGGATGAGCGGCCACGTCGTCTCGAGATTGCGCGTGAGGTTGATCTGGCCGCCGATCACGCGATCCTGCAGGTGTTCTTCCGGGAGTTGCACGCTGTTCAGCAATGTATTCCGCGGATCGAAAATGTCGGGGCCGCCGGTTTGCGTCAGCACGACGTAGTTGTGCGTCAGCGAGCGATCCTGCCGCAACTGCGCTCCGGTCACGGTGCGCGGCGTGTTGAACGAATGCTGGCGGCCGTCGGAGGGCGTCCACGTCGCCTGGAAGTCGAGCTTCCCGCCGAGCAGCCGCGTTTCGCCCCCGAGCATCACGCTTTCCGTGAGAACGCGGCGTTCGATCAGGTTTTGCGTATAGGTGAACGTCTGGTTGCGCGCCTCGGTGATCGTGGGCGTCACCTGCACGAGGTTGGCCGCAGTCGGGTTGCTGATGCCACCGCGCCGCCGGTCGAGCGAAACGTGGTACTGCGAATACATGAGGCTCGTGTACAGCGTCGTGCTGGGCGAGAACTTGTAGTCGAAGCGCGCACTCATGCCCATGCGGACATGGTTCGTCCAGTCCTCCCCCCACGGATTGTTGTTGAACCAGACGGGACGGCTCGTGTCCGTCGTCGCCTCGTAGGCAAAATTGCTGTTGTCGCGCGGCTTGTTCGTCTGGTTGTAGCTCCAGGTGAGGATGACGCCGAGCTTCTGATCGGCGCCGAGCACGTCGGAGTAGCTGAGGCTGAGATACGGCCGCAGGGTGTGGCGCCAGACGTTGTACGCCTCGCCCAATTGGAAGGTGGAATGGCGGCCCTTGCGAGTGAGTGCGCTTTTCGACTTCAGGTTCACGATGCCACCAACCGCGCCGGCATCCATGTCGGGGGTCAGCGACTTCACGACCTCGATGCTCTCGATGAAATCGGCGGAAATCTTGTCCACTTCGAAACCGCGTTTCATGCCGCCGAGCGGCGATGCACTGGCGCCCTGCTCACCATCCAACGTCACCATGCTCAGATCCGCGTTCATGCCGCGGACCATCACGGTGGTGACGTCGCCCTCCTCTTCGAACTTCGTCACGCCGGGCATGCGCATGATGAAAGTGCCGATGTTCAGGTCGGCGACATTGCCGAACGCGTCGGAGGCCATGACGGTTTTGACGTTGTCGGCATTGCGCTGCGCGGTGACCGCGGCGGCATTGCCCTCGCGCTCGCCGGCGACGACGAACTTGTCGAGCTGGTAGATCGTGGAGGTCAGCGCCAGTTCGTGATCCGCGCGCCGATTGGCCACGACGGACACCCGCACCGACTTGGGGTCGAGCCCGGTGTAGGCGGCGGACAGCGAATACAAGCCGGCGGGCACCTGCGGAAAAACGAATTCGCCCGTCGGGCTCGTGAGCGTGGTGAGGTTGCCCGGCTCGAGTGTCACGACGGCGCCCTCGAGGTAGGTTTCCGTGCCGGCATTGCTGACGCGGCCGGCCACCGTGCCGAAACTGCCGGCGTCGGCGGCAACCTGACCGAAACCAGAAGGGGTGACAACGAGGAGGAACAACGCCGCGGGGGCGAGGCCGCGAATGCGAAGAACGCGAAACGCGCGATCACGCGCGCCCGGTGATCCGACGACGTGGAAGTGCATAGGCTTGGCGGGGTGAGCAATTCATGCCGGAAACGCGCGCAGCGGTCAACGCTGTCTCCGTGAGTGGCCGCGATGTGGGCGCATCTGCCGGTTGTCGGCGATCGCTGCGGCTTGAACGTAGCGCCGGCATCTTGCCGGCATTGCGAGTGGCATCGACTTCCAGCCGATTCTGCGGCTGGAGCCGCAACCACTTGCCGGCAGGATGCCGGCGCTACTGCAGACCGACAACTTGGAGATGCGCCCCAGCGATGTCGCCCGCTGGCCGGCATCGCCAAATTGTGCGGAGCAATTCGCAACCGAAGCAGCGCTGGGGCCAACCGGTTTTGATAGCTTCCGCGAATGAACGCGGCACTCATCGCGGCCTTGCGCGCACGCATTCCAGCGATCCGGGATCGCTGGGCGGCGCTGCTGCGGATCGAACGCGTCGACAGTCCGCTCGCGCACCCCGATGCACTCGCCTACCTGATGCCGTCGACGATCGACCAGGTGCTCACCGCGCTGGCCGAGACGCGCTCGCCGGCGCTCACGCTGGCCGCCGCCCAGGCCCTGCCCAAGCCGGACTGCCGGTGCGTGCACAATCCGTACGTCCCATATTTTCGCGCCGGTGAACAGGCGCTGATCGAAGCGCTGGTGTTCGCCCAGGCCGAGCGCGGCGGCTTGCAGACGCGCGACGCCGAACTCGCCGCCGTGATCGCCGCGTTGCGTCGCATCGCCCACGAGGAGGTCGAAACGTTTTGCGCGGTGTGTTCGCACCGCTGCACCGCCGGCGATTGTCGCTTCCGGCCGGGCGACGGCGCGGCAGCCGAGCAGTCGTCCCCCGATCGCGCCGACCGGTGAAGTCCACCGCCCACCGCATTCCCCCGCCGCCGCGTAATTGACGCGCGCCGCCGGTCTCGTTTGTTGACACCATGTTGACGCCTCCTTCCTCACCGCCTCCGACCGTCACGATCGAAGTCGACGTTGGGCAGCCGGTCGTGCGGATTTACTTTCGCGGGAAGGTCACCGCGGCGAGCATGCGCGGGCACGCCGACGCGTTGCAGGCGGTCGTGTCCAAGCTCGGGTCCGGGTTCACCTTGGTCACGGACCTTTCCGATCTGCGGGAGATGGAAATCGACACGATTGGCGAAATCACGCGCGTGATGGATCTCTGCCTCACGGCCGGCGTGAAGAAGATTGTCCGGGTGATTCCCGATCCGTCGAAGGATATCGGCTTTCACCTGCTCTCGATGACGCACTATCGCGGGCGCGTGCCGATTGTGATTCACGCGACGGCGGCGGAGGCCGAGCGAGAGTTGAGCAAGGATTGAGCCGGCGCGACCGCGGAGCCGGCGGGCGCATGGAAGCAATGCGCGGCCGCCCTCGTACCCGAGGAGAAGTGACGCGCGCGCTTGCCGCAATCGCATGGGCAGGCGACGGTCGGGGCCGCTCCCGCGCTTTCCCACATGCCCGCCGAGAACCCTCCCCCGCGTCCGCAATCAAACTATAACAACTGGATCACGGCTTCCGGCGTCGTCCTGGCGGTCGGTGCGCTGTTCTCGTTCGCGCTGCTCGTCTGGATGGATTTCACCCAGGGCGACAAGAATCCCTACCTCGGGATCTTCACCTACATCGTCGCGCCGGGGTTCCTCATCGCCGGGCTGATCCTGGTCTTCTTCGGCGCGTGGGCCCAGCGTCGCTGGGCGTTGACGCACGCCGCGACCTGGCCGGATCGCTGGCAGCTCGACTTCGCGAATCCGCGGCAGCGCCGGAACCTCGCGTTCTTCGGCGCCGGCGCCGCCGGCTTCCTGATGCTGAGCGCCTTCGGCAGCTACCAGACGTACCATTATTCCGAATCGGTGCAGTTCTGCGGACAGGTGTGCCACTCGGCGATGGAGCCCGAGTTCGCCACGTATCAGCGCGGCTCACACGCGCGCGTCGTGTGCGTGGAGTGCCACGTGGGCTCCGGCGCGGCCTGGTTCTTCAAGGCCAAGCTCAACGGCGCGCACCAGCTCGTGGCCTTCACCCTCGACAACTATCATCGTCCGATCGAAACGCCGGTGAAAAACCTCCGGCCCGCCCAGGACACCTGCGAAAAATGCCACTGGCCGGAGAAATTCGCGGGCAACATCGACCTGGAGTTCCGGCACTTTCTCTCCGACAAGAAGAACACACCCTACAGCGTGCGGATGCTCATGCATGTGAACAAGGGCCTGCCCGCCGCCGCCCAGGGCGGCATCCACTGGCACGTCAATCCGCGCAATCGCGTGGAGTATTTCGCGAAGGACGAGAAGCGGCAGGAGATTCCCTGGATGCGCGTGACTGATCTGGGCACCGGCGCCGCACGCGTTTTCCGTACCGACGATTTCAAGGGCGAGCCGCCCGCGGGCGCGATTCGCGTCATGGACTGCATGGATTGCCACAACCGCCCGGCCCACCGCTTCCCGACGGCAAACGACAGCGTCGAGGCGTCGCTGGTCGCCGGCCTGCTCAGCGCCGAGCTGCCCAACATCAAGCGCGTCGCGGTGCAGGCCATGACCCAAAAGGAAATCGCCACGGCCGCGGACGCGCCGAACAAGATCGCGGAATTTGTGCGGGCGAAGTATGCCGAGGCACCCGCCCCCCAGGTCCAGGGCGCGATCGGCGAGGTGCAGAAAATCTTCGCGACCTCGATCTTCCCCGAGCGGAAGGCCGACTGGCGCGTCTACCCGAACAATATCGGGCACAAGGACTGGCCCGGCTGCTTTCGCTGCCACGACGACAAGCACAAGACAGCGGCCGGTCAGGCGGTGCGCTCGAGCGATTGCACCTCCTGCCATACGATTATCGCGCAGGGCAAGACCGCCGAGCTCGGCACGCTGACCGCCGGAGGACTGAAATTCGTGCACCCCGGCGGCGAACTCGACGCGGAGTTGACCTGCTCCGACTGCCACAACGGCGGCATCCAGAAATAGGCCGCCCGTGCGCGCGACGTGGTTTGACGGCAAACGGAACGGGTTTCCCCACTGGCACGTTCAGGAAATCCCCCGATAGCCAGCCGGAACCAGGTTTGCTATTACACCTGATCCCATAATTCCAGCGTTTCCCGGGAGGGCGGACTTTCATTGTCCGCCTCCGCCGACGCGCAGGCCCCACTCATCCCAAGGCGCTGGCGCGCCTAGTCCCGTCTGCCCATGCCCTCCCGTATCCACGCAAGCAAGACTGCCCTGCTGCTCGTTGGCGCCGCCTTGTGGGGCGCGTTGCTGATTTCCTGCGTGATGACGAACCGCGCCATCGTGGCGCCGCCGCAAATCGCCGGCGCAAACTTCGTCGGCGCGAAAGCGTGCGCCGAATGCCACGGCAACATCACCCGCGGTTTTCACGACGCGACTCACGCCAGCCTGATGGCCCCGACGCCGAACGCGATCGCGATGGGCTGCGAATCGTGTCACGGCGCCGGCAGCGCCCACGTGAAGTCCGGCGGCGCGGCCGGCACCATCATCAATCCGCGGCGTTCGCCCGAAACCTGTTTTCAGTGCCACCTGCAGATGCGCGGGCAATTCAACCTGCCGAATCACCACCCGGTGCTGGCGGGGCAGATGAGCTGCGCCGACTGCCACGATCCGCATCGCGGCTCGGCGCGGCCCGAGGGCGGCACGAAACTCGTGCGGATGAACGAATCCTGCCTCAAGTGCCACATGCAGCAGGCCGGGCCCTATGTGTTCGAGCACGAGGCGCTCCGCGACGGCTGCCTCGCGTGCCACAACCCGCACGGTTCGGTCAACGCCAAGATGCTCCGCGTGCGCAATCACAACCTCTGCCTGCAATGTCATTTTCAGCAGCAGACGGGCACCGGCCAGCTCCTGATCGGCGGCCGCGACCACTCCGCGTTCGTCTCGCGCGGCACCTGCTGGAGCGCCGGCTGCCACGAGGCGGTGCACGGCTCGCACGTCAATCGCTCGCTGCGGTTCTGAAACCGGAGACACCATGAAGACCAAATTTGCCCACCGACCTCACCGGACGATGCTGGCCGTTGCGGCGATCGCTGCCGGGGCCTTCGGGGCCACGCCGTCGACCACCGCCCCGAAGGAACCGGAACTCGAAAACTACGTGGACTTTTCCGGCGGCGGGACGCTGCTCGATGGCGACCGCGCCCAGTTCCAAAAGCTCCGCCCCGAAAACAAGGATGGGTGGGCCGGCCTCGGGAAATTCCATTTCAGCCGCGACCTCCCCAACAAGACGACGCTCACCGCCGACGGTCGCGCGCTCTGGGGCAACCAGGACTTCCGGCTCGATCTCAAGCTCGTGCGCGAGGACGCCTGGTTCATCCGCATCGGGCTGCAGCAGTACCGCACGTGGTTCGACGGCAGCGGCGGTTGGTTTGCGCCGCGCGATCTCTGGTTCCCGCCGTTCCAAGAGGACCTGCACATCGACCGCGGCGATTACTGGGCCGAGGCAGGCACCACACGGCCCGATGGGATCAATTTCAATTTCCGCTACGATTACACGACGCGGCTCGGATTGAAGGACTCCACCAGCTGGGGCGACACGAACCTCACCGGGGTCGGCGCCCGCGCGATCGGGCCGACGTTCCTGCGGATCCGCGAGCATCGCCACATCGTCCGCGCCAGAATCTCGCGCGAGACCGAGCAGACAAGCTGGCAGGTCGATGGCCGGTACGAGTGGCAGACCCAGCGGAATTCGCGCAACATTCGCCGGCAGCCGGGCGAAGCGACGGAGCGCAGGATCACCCATCGCGACAACATGGACGTCGACCTGTTCATGCTGCACGGGGCGGTCGAGACGCGGATTGGCCCCACGCTCACGCTTGGCACCGGCGTCGCCCACTACGATCTCGACAACACGGTCAGCGGCAGCCGGATTTACGGCGACGTCTACGACCCCGTCTTCAACGCGACCATGGCCCGGCGGCAGGCGCGGGACGAGGGGTTCTTCAACCTCGAGGGCACGACGCACCTGAAGCAGACGCTCGTGAATCTGAACCTGATGTACACGCCGAGCGAGACGTGGACCATCGTGCCGGAACTCCGCGCGCAGCGCAGCTCGTGGGGCGCTGACGCGGAATTCGTGGAGACGGCGGTCGGCACCGGCGCGGGACTGCCCACCGCGATCGAGGAGATGAACAGCGAGAGTTCGAAAAACTACCGCGATCTCACCGAGGCGCTCGAGTTCCGTTACACGGGATTCAAGACCGTCGTATTGAACGCGCAGGCCGAGTTGATGCAGAGCTACGGCAGCCTCGCCGAGGATCTGATCGCGCTCGAAACGGGCGTCGACACGATCTTCCGGTCGACGAATTTCCGGCGCGATCAACAGAAATATGCCCTCACCAGTCACTGGTATGCGCGACCGGGGCTCAGCGTGACGGCGCAGTACTACTGGAAGGGCCGGCAGAATTCTTTCAGCAACTCGCGCACCTCGACCGCCCCGCTGGGCGCGGATCGCTATCCCGCTTACATCACGAACCAGGATCTCGCCCTCGACGATTTCAACGTTCGCGTCTCATGGAGCCCGGCGTCGGCGCTGCGCTGCGTCACGCGCTACGATTTCCAGGGCGGCACGCTGTATTCGCAGGAAGTCGGGCTCGCCTTCGTGGAATCCGGCCGGATGCGCACGCACATCATCAGCGAGACCGTCACCTGGAATCCGCTAGCGCGCTGGTACGTCCAGGCCAGCGGCAATCTGCTTTACGATCGGACGACGACCCCGGCCCACGACCTGACCGGCACCGCCGCGGGAATTGTGCTGAATTCCGACAACAATTACTTCAACGGTGACATCGCGACCGGTTACGCGCTCGACGAGCAAACCGACCTGAACCTGACGTATTCGTATTACCGCGCGGACAATTTCGTGGACAACTCGCGCTTCTCGCAGCCGTACGGCGCCAGTGCCCGGACGCAGTTTGCCACGATCGCCTGGTCGCGGCGGAGCGGCCCGCATCTGAACTACACCGTGCGTTACGCGTATGGTGACCACCGGGATTACACGTCGGGCCATCACAACGATTTCCGGGCGCACACGATTTACACCCGGATTCAGTACCGGTTTTGAGCCAGCCGGTGGTCGTGGCCCTGCAGCGTAAGTGGCGGGACTGGGATTGTATTCACATGGCAGGTCCCAGACTGTGTGAATATCCAATCGCCCTCGTCTGTCATTCTGAGGCGATGGCTCCGACCGATGAACCTGATGTGGGCGGGGTGCCCTCACCCCGCGGTTTTAGACTTAGATCCGAGGCGCGGGGGGCGGGCACCCCGCCCACAAAAACCCAGCGGGTCATCAAGAGCGAAGCGAAGAATAC
>Ga0082335_1005006_pt1 | contig 18971 bp, 27 predicted proteins | sample Subgrocontami58m_FD_72375 | JGI IMG/M metagenome (GOLD analysis project Ga0082335, IMG submission 72375) | Subsurface groundwater microbial communities from S. Glens Falls, New York, USA - GMW37 contaminated, 5.8 m (SPADES assembly) (version 2) ... | reverse complement strand
TTTAATCTGCAAAGCCTTTAGTGTTGGCACAAATTTATCAAGAAAAGTTTTCTGCTCTTCCAACTCCTTTTCTTTTTTCTCAACATAATCATACAAGCTTTCAGGGCTCACTGGCTGGAAATATTTTGTCCCTTCTTTCAGAACAAAACTAACAAGGCCTTTCTTTGTTAACCTGTCTAATATCTCATATATGTTTGAATAAGCAACCCCTGATTTTTTCACAACAGGACCAACTGTACCAGAACCAATTTCGAGCAATGCTGTATACACTTTTGATTCCCCATCAGTCAGACCCAATTTTACCAATTCTTTTTCAGCGCCCATAATAGAATTTTGTATAAGAGGCCTTAAATAGGTACCCTGTACAGGGGATAGAAGATTTATATTTACTTATGACCACGTTATAGTAACAGGAAAGGAGATGATAGATATGAAATATAATTTTAGTGGTATATACAAATCGCTGGGTATTGGTTTAGCATGTTTAGCTTTGAGTGGATGTTCGGGAAAGCCTGAAGAAGCGCCTAAAAGAGAAAGTTACAATGCGGATAGTGTAAATATTGAAGCTTTTTCGAATGAAAGCGATCGCTATGTTGGCAATTTCTTTTTAGTTGATGAAGATCATGATGGCCATGTTGATCTTGTAAAAAGAGCCCCAGGTTCGTATATTTTCATTGCCCATGGATACAAAACAGATAAGGTACCAGACACTGAGGCTGGCGCCCAGGAAATGACACCAGAAATGCAGGAAGATGCTGACAGGGCTTTGAGGATGGCAAACGAATTTTCTTTTAGAATAAAAAAAGCTGAGCATGAATCAGAATAAGTCGACATGTATTCACAACAATAAATGAGAAGTTTATCGTCCTATAAATTAATAAGGGTTCCTAACCTTGATTTCCCCAATCTTTGAAAAATCGCGGGTGTTAGATGTGAACAATTCAGCTTTTAGATGGTGCGCTGTTGCTGCTATAATTGCATCGGGTAGAGGCAGGCTATATTTTCTTCTGAAGTACGCGGCTTTCTGCGCAAGTATGTCATCTACATTTACTTTTTCAAAAACAGAAAATATTTTCATTGTTGCGTCCCTTGTTCTATAATCATCGCATAGTTTACTTGACAAAATCTCTGCAATTGTTAAAGAAGAATAAAATGCATTTTTTTCCTCGGCTAAAACTTTCAGGACTTGCTTTGCTTCATCTGATCCTCTCAGCGCATCAATAAAGACATCAGAATTGATTAAGACAGTCATAATATATACTATAGATTAAATTTATCATTTCTAATCTTCCATTCAGAGCGAATTTTTTTCACATAATTTGTGCCCGGCTCAACTTTGCTTTTCCAAGCACCAAATGCCTCTTCAACAAAATTATTTTTGAACTTTGAAATCTCTACCTTCGATCCATCAACAGAAAAAAGAACTTTATCTCCTTCTTTTATGCCTTGAACTTCCCGCACATCTTTAGGAATCGTCACCTGAAAATTCCTAGTTACTCTAGCTATTCCCATGTAATAATATTAGTAACTATTACTTATAAAGTTTAGTAATTGAATTTTGGGGGACTTTTTAAAAATGTTCATATTAAAAATCGCTATACTGCGACACCATACCTGGATGTTAACCTACCTAAAAACTAACAAATTGACACATCAAAACAGGAAAGTATTTATACTGGCTAATATTAATATATTATTACAGAGTAAAAGGCGACTCCAAACGATACTAAAAACCGAAAGTGACTTAGGTTATTTTCAACCCAATTAAATCGGCTCATCAGGGAAACCTTTTATAATTAATAAAAAGGTCATTATTGACCTTAAGTGGAGGTAAAATATGGAATTGGACGATGGAGTAAATTTCGAGACACAACAAGCAAAAATCGTGGTCTTCGGTTGTGGTGGCGGTGGATCCAACACAGTAGACAGGCTAACAAAAATGAACATACAAGGAGCAACAACAGTAGCTGCAAACACAGATGCAAGGCACTTAGCTGTTACACAAGCGCACAAGAAACTCCTTATAGGAAAGGATCTTACAAGAGGATTAGGCGCTGGTGGATATCCAGAAGTTGGCAAGAAAGCAGCAGAAGAGTCTAAATCTGAGATGAAGGACATACTAAAGGACTGTGACTTACTATTTGTTACATGTGGACTTGGTGGTGGAACAGGTACAGGATCAGCTCCAGTAGTTGCAAAATATGGAAAGGAAGCGGGCGCTATTGTGATTTCAACTGTAACTCTGCCATTTAAAATGGAAGGCGCAAGAGTAAGAAAAGCAGAAGATGGTCTTTTAACACTAAGGGATGCAAGCGACACAGTTATTGTGATCGAGAATCAGAAATTAGTAGAACTTGCAGGAAACAGGCCGTTGAAGGAAGCTTTCGCTGTTGCAGACGATTTGATTGCTACAATGATTAAAGGTATTACAGAAACAATATCACAACCATCATTAGTTAACCTAGATTACGCAGACGTCAGAACAATCATGCACTCGGGTGGGGTTGCCACTGTCGGCGTTGGTGTATCAAACACAAACAACCGTGCCTTAGAAGCTGTTACACAGGCTCTAAAACATCCATTACTAGATGTAGATTACACAGGCGCAACAGGAGCTCTAATCCAGATAATCGGCGGCGAAGACATGAGATTAGATGAAATCAACACTATCGGAGAAACAGTTTCAAAGCACATGAGTCCAGACGCAATGGTTATGTGGGGCGCAAGAGTCTTGCCAGAATACCAAGGAAAGATACAAGTTATAACAATAATAACTGGTGTCTCATCTCCATACATTGTCGGTAAAAGCGATGAGGACAAGAAAGAGGCAGCATCTGCAAGAGCATCCTCAAGAGAACTTGGCATTGACGTGCTGTTATAAAACCCTCTTTGTTTAGGGAGGGTTAGAGGAACCGTAGGTTCCCTAATAGTGATGAGTCGACTGATTGAGTCGATGAATAACCAATCCCCTTGCTTGAGCTCCCTCAAGACATAAATTTGAGCGGAGCTCGGCACCTTTTCTTTTTTTTGTTTCTACTATTTTCTAATTTAGAACTAGCAATTCCCGCAACACTTCTTAAACTTCTTTCCAGAGCCGCAAGAACATGGATCGTTTCTTTTAGGTTTTTCTCCGTTTCTCTGGAAGGTCCCTTCTGATTTCGGTTTTGATGCCATTTCTATAATAGAGCCGGTCATGACAGCTTCTGCTATGTTCATTTTAGGTTTTGGTGGCTCCTTGATTTTCCTACTTTCAAGCATTCCTCTAACCGCTTCCTCTATATCTTTATATCCGTCAAAACCTGTCCTTTTTGGTAGAACTTCAACTAACATAAGAGCGCCTGTATAATTCCCGTCTAGAAGGGCTATATTGGTTGCCAATATACGTGCGTCCGCATCTGACTGAGCTGCATCAATTCCAACTTCCAATGTTCTTTTAGCATCAACCTGTTTGTTTAGTAGAAGATATACATGGGCCAATTGTAGGTAAATATCTGTACCAGCAGGCCTGCCATCTATACACATTTCCATAACACCAACCATTTTATCCAGATGGCTTCTGTTTTCTATGGCAGCTCTACCCATTTCAGAAATATAATTTTCTGTTGAATTTGGATCTAGCTTAAAGGCTTCCCTAAAATCGTCTAAATACCCTTCTCGTCCCATCCTGATCCTTAATGCAGCCCTGTTTATGTAATGGATAGGTTCAGGTTCTAGTGTTATTATATCCCCCACAACATCTAACGCGCTTTCAGTCTCCCCTCTAGATAATAAGAAACTGAAAAGGTTTTGCATGAGGTCTGTATCAGTTGGGTCTATTCTCCTTCCTTCTTGATAAAGGTCTCTGGCTTTATCGTGGTCTCCTTTGTTTTCTTGTAGGACTGCTCTTAGATTGTAGATTGTGGCATCTCCTTCAAAGGATTTTTGCCATGTCTCTAATAATCTTTCCCCCCTATCGTGTTTTCCAGAATCAAAAAGTTTAATTGCTCTGTAAAGAACATCTACTGGCCTTGTGAATTGGTCCAATCTTCTAGTTAACTCTATTTCCCAGTCTCCGGTAAAACTAGCTTCCTCTTTTCTATATTCATCTATAACACCTTTTAACGAGTATCGTGGCATTAGAAATGATATATGGTTAGATATTTAAACCTTACTAATCACGACCTATATCTCAACATCCCGCCAATCCCGCCCAAAGCTTTGAATTGCTCGCCTTCACCTGTTTCTGAAGAAATGGTTTCGATTTTTGTTGACATTTTCTCAGCCAATTCGATAATCTTTTCTGTTAAATCCTCTTGAGAAACAATGGATAATTTGGATTCACAACTAGAACACTTTTGGTTTTCTACAAACGATCTGTCTACAACCTTTTCTGTCTCTTCACCACATTTACATGTATAATTGACTTTTACCCAGTCCATGTCCTCGCAAATTAAAAGCGTGTCAACAAGGCCGTTTTTTAGCGATTCCACAGTCTGTTTAAAACCATAGACAACAAGGCCTGAGGCTTTGCTCAACTCTGTAAAAAACTTTTCAACAATTTTTTTCTCTCTTATAACAGAAGCTTCCTTCAAAATATCAGATGATCTGTCCAACGCCTCTCTGAATCCTTGCTCGCCTGTGTAAGATATGTCAACAACTCCTAAAACTTTGTTTTTTATTTCATAACCTAGAAATTCACCTTTTGCAAACTCGTCCTTCACAGGACCAGGACCTGCAATTATCACGCCCTTAAGGTCTTTTAACTCCCTGAATTTTTCTGTGGCTACTTCGCCAATCTTTTTCAAAAAATCGTGTAACAGCCCTTCGCGCACACGCGCATATCTTGCCTGAGACCAACCGCCTTTTGATGTTTTTCCTGGAACAAGGGAATCAAGATGTTTCAGCGGCAGGATTTTTTTTCCTTTTAAAATACCAACATCGCCGTCTTGTGTGTCAATAAGGATAAATCCATAAATTTCTTTTTCCCTGAACACCTCCTCCAGCGGTTCTAATAGAAAAACTTGATCGCAACGGTATAGGCGGACTGTTATTGGTTCTGGTGGTTCAAAGCCCCACAATTCTATATCCGCAGCCCCTTCAAACTTAGATACATTACCACAGAAAACAGCCAGCCCATTTTTCGGTGTCTCCTTATACGCCTTTAGGTGATTTAAGACCTTGTCTAGCGCATCTATAACATTGTTTTTGGTTGTTTTTGATTTGATGTTGTTGGCTGTTGATTTTTCATTGACTATTTGGTCTGCCACTTTGTTTATGTTGTAACCAGCTGGCACATAAACAGTGACGAGCTCGGTGTGTCTGCCTCTAATTTTTTCTAACTCTTTTAGTATGGCTTTCACCTTCTTGTATTCAACTTCGTTAGCTTTATCAGTAATCATAGATACCTCTTCAAGAAACAGGGCGTCAATTAGAGCTTGAGCTAAAAAAATCAGATAATAGTTCCACTTTAGATGCTGATTTAATTGACATATTGAAGAATTGTATGGATTGTTTATAAAGATTACAAATTAATCATTCAGCTCTGCAGACATCCTGTTTAAGAGAGTAAATTATTGTGCTTATATAATTTACCCTTAATATTTACATGCTATGACATACAGAAACAGATTTAGAGAGCTGTCTGAAAGGGGGGATTGGAAGAGTTTGTTAGCCCTCGGTAAGGAGGCTGTGCAGAGCGGTAATGTGAACGATGTGCTTCTTGGTGTGGTGGCTGGAGATATGTCAACTAGAAATGGAATCGATGGTCTAGAAATCGCATACGATGCAGGTAAGGTCGTGGGGTCACTTTTCAGATCTGAAGCTGGCAGAACATGGAGGGAATATCCAATACAACCCCAAACACTTGCAGCATTTGAGGCTCGGGCATATAGAAGCGGGTCTAATCCCCACATGCTCAAATATCAGAGAGACCGTGACTATGCCCTAATTATACAAGGGGATGAGAATAGATATTTACAGACAGGGGAAGAGTTTAAGGGATTTTTAGTTGAAGACCTTGGGTTTAATCCAGAAAACGTAATAGACCTCGTCAGTCTTACTCAAGGGATAAATGTTGATATTTTAGGAACACTAGAAGATGCACGGGATGCTGTATTGCCAATACTTAGAGCCACCACAAGGGACATTGTACAAAAATCTGGTAGACACTCCAATCTTGTTTTATATCATAATGGTCACGGAGTAGACGGATCTTTTTACTTCATAAACGCTAAAGTGCCATACAGGGATTGGGCTAAACCACTACTTGGAAATGCTGGAAACATAATTGTGGTCAATGATGCTTCCGAAGCATCTAGTATGCACAAGGCTCTGGTTGATATTGGTGTTTCGCAGACAAGACTTATGGTCCTTTCAGCATGTCCGGTTGGCCAACAAGGATATGGAAATATGTTTTCGCAGGCAGTCATGGAAGCATATAGAAACGGGAGACCTTACACACCAGAAACCAGACACATAACAGAGGTTCCATGTTCATTGATTGGTGGGATTATAGAAGGTGGAGAAATCAAGATTGAAATTGTCGGCGAGGGAACGGCAAAAGCTGACTTTATTATGTCTCCGGTTAAATCGGGTGTTGACCTTGATTACATTCTTATGAAATTCTCTGATACACAAACACTTTCTTGATATTTGGTTTAGTAATTGACAATAAGTCTAACCAGGCTCTTCCCCGGCGCTTGTTATACCTTTTCTCTCTTTTATTTTTGTGACGACCTTTAGCTCCAATTCCTTTGGCAGAGGTTCATAAAGAATGTCAACCATGCCGTAAAAACCACGGCCGCTTGTTGCTGATTTCAAGGATGAGTTAAAACCGAACATTTCGCCTACTGGAATTTTGGCCATCAAAACATTTGCCCCACTTTCTTCTATCATGTCGATTATCTGGCCTCTTCTGTTCTGGACTTCCTTCATTGCGCCGCCTAACTGTTCTGGTGGGACATCGATCCTAATTATCTGCTTTGGCTCCAATATGAATACTTTAGCAGCGATCATGGCCTCTCTACATGCTGCTCTTATTGGTGGGATCACCTGGGCCGGCCCTCGATGAATGGCGTCTTCATGCAACCTTGCGTCCACAAGCCGTATTTTCACACCGGCGCATGGCTCTCTTGCTAGAGGACCTTCGTTCATTGCTTCTTTAAAGGAATCCTTTACCATTTCCATTATCTCTAATATTGATGCAATACCTTTTGTTGCTTCTACAAAAATATTCTTGTTGTAAATTAGTTTGACATCTTTTGCTTCGTCTCTGTTCATTCCTAATTTTACTAATTTCTCAACAAAATCATTATCCTTCTTCTTAACCTCGATATCCCCTATTTCTCCTCTAACCATTGCTTCATAAATTCCTTTTTCTATTGGCTCGGCAACCATCCAGAAAATGTTGTGTTTGTTTGGCGACCTTACTTCCACAGGCTGTGGCGATGGTTTACCAACACCTTCGTGGTAGATAACAATTGGGGGCGAAATATCAACTTCTAGACCCGCTTCTTTTAAAGGGCGCTCAATCTTTGCATCGATATGCAATTCCCCTAATCCAGAGACCAGATATTCTCCAGTCTCCTCATTTATACTAATCCTTAATGTTGGATCTTCCCTACTAACCTTCCTTAACAAACCAATGAACTTAGCTAAATCCTGTGGTTTTTTAGGCTCGATTGCTTTTGTCACAACAGGCTCAAATATGTGTTTTATCGCTTCGAAACCAGGAATTATACCATCAGCATCACACAGAGTTTCGCCTGAATAAGCATCATGCAACCCTACTATACCGACAATATTGCCTGCATTAACAGACTCCATTGTTATTCTCTGGTTACCCTTGTAAATACCAACTTGCTGGACTTTGTTTACCTTTCCTTGTCCAACCAAATAAACTTCCTGACCGCTGACAATTTTACCGGAAAAGATTCTTGTAGTTGCAACATAACCTGCATGAGGATCGGGATAGATTTTTGTGACAACAGCAGCCAGCTTCCCATTCGGATTGCAATTAGCCATGTCCTTTGCTATTGGAGATTCTTTGTCGCCTGGCCAGATTTTTGGAACTCTGTATTTCTGAGCGTCCAGGGGGTTTGGCAAATGTTTGACTACCATGTCCAAAACAGTGGCATGCAGAGGGCTTTTTTCAGCGAGAATTTTTGATTCGCCTTTTTCCATATGGTCTATAACTTCCTTAAAGGAAATGCCAGTCTTCTTCATCATTCCTATACTCACGGCCCAGTTCTGGATTGCAGAACCAAAGGCAACAGACCCCTCATTTACACCAACCATCCATTTTTCTTTGTATTCATCTTCTGCATATTTTTGGATAAGGGCGTTGATTTTTGTTATTATAATTTTGAACCTTTCTTGCATTATTTCCGGTGTCAATTTTAATTCTTTAATTAGACGGTCGGCTTTGTTGATAAAAAGGACTGGCTTTGCCCTTTCTTTTAGTGCTTGCCTTATCACTGTTTCTGTTTGCGGCATCACAGCTTCAACTGCATCAACTACAACTATGACACCATCTACAGCGCGGATTGCGCGGGTTAGACGTCTTATCCTTTAATAGGATAGGATTACGTCCCCGCCAAAATCCACGTGTCCTGGTGTATCAATCAAATTTACTAAATATTCTTTTCCCTCGACTTCGTGAACCATTGATGCATTGGCAGCGAAAATGGTTATCCCTCTTTCTTGTTCTTGAGGATCGAAATCCATAAACTGGATCTTGCCTGCCAAGTCCTTGGATATCATCCCTGCGCCGGCCAGAAGATTGTCAGAAAGCGTCGTCTTCCCATGTACTCGGAGTTATTAATTAACTCTATCGATATGGGCGACGATGCCTATGTTTCTGATTTGCTCCGGTTTTAGCATCAATTCTTTCACGACTTCGGTGATCTCTCTTTTTGCCATATTTTGTACTGCCTCTCACCCCGTGATTAGATCATATTATTTAGAGTGCATGTATTTATATCTGTTATGAATTTCACTTGATAATATCTTCATTTTTGAGGCCTTTTCTATGTGCCAAGAACCTACTTTTTCGATAAACTTCAAAATTTCTGACTTTTTGCGAATTTCAATAGAATACCAAGAACTAAAATAATGGAAATTTTTAGACGGGTATTTGAAATGTGGTCCATAAGGACCATTTGTCTGAATTCCCAAACATTTAAGAATTTTAATTATTTCTTGTAAAAATGCTTTAGATTTTTGGAAAATTCTTATTTTGCCTCTTAAATAATTCGGATCCACCGAGCCTTCAGAATCGAATATTCCCCTTAGAAAAAATCTCTTATTTTCTGCATTGGTGTTTTGTATAATCTTTGGAATTTCTCCTACTCGAACTTCCAAAACATTTCTAAAAAATCTAAAAATTGGTTTAGAATTTATCAGTAGAAAATTAGAATTGTCTCTGCCGCTACCTTCGTTTTTAACAATGCATTTAACACCAAATATTTCTGTTATTAGCGGCTTTAGTATAGTTTCTAGCTGTTCTTTATTTTTCTCGCTTATTTTTAGTCTATAATGATTTCCAGATGGATCAAAACATCCGTCTCCAACTATATATCCTATCAAATAACAAAGATCTGGTGTTAAAGTTTTAGGCAACAAAAGTTTTTCTGATTTACTAAAACTCGCGATAGTGGATGTTTTGTAAACTTTGTCCCATATTTGTTTAATCTCGTCTTCTTTTTTCTTACAATATTGTTTCCATAATAAGAGTAAATTATATGTAGATTGTATCGATATTCCTCTTTTACCTTTTATTATTGCATAAAGATGTGTTGGTTCGAGATCTAACTTGTCAGGCAAAACCTTTCTGACGCTTATTTTCTTATTTTTGTCTATTATTTCTCTCCATACGTCTCTTAGTATTTCGTGTATATTGTACAGATATAATGAGTTACCTACAGTATCATTTCGGTCAACTAGCTTAAGTAAATAATTATCAAACTCTGTTTTATCACCCATAGTTATCACTTAACTTTCTTATTTAAACCGCTAGTGGTAGTAGCGTTCCGCTATTCCGGTATATTCAATCAAATTCTTCAAACCAATCAGTTTCATCATCTCCATATTCTTCTAGGATCCATAAATCTCTGTCTGTCAAATCTTCTCCGTTTTGGTACCTAACTAACGCCTCTATAATTTCTCCTTTATTTGCCTTTCTTATTGATAACATATTTCTTCCTCCTTTAGCAGCAGATAGCCTGCCGTATGATTTTTCTTTTAGTGATTTGCTTAGGGGCTACAGGGGTCGAGGAAGTTGTAGACTCCTGTGACCCCTTTCCAAACGGAAGCGGCGGTCGAAGACCGAAAAGCACAAAGATGGAGCCGAACAATGCGAGGCTACTCTTGTGCTTTTCAGCTCCTGTTGAGTTTACTCGCTAATATTTGCTCCAAAAAGTCGTGAGTTCTTTTTTCAAAATATAAACAACAAAACCTACTGTTATAAACAATCCTACAAGAAACACTATAAATTCAATTGAAGTGAATTCCTTGTAAGCTTTAATAATAGAAAACCATAACATAGCTAAAGTTCCACTAAAAATAAAAATTAGTTCTAAAAACTTTAATTTATTTACTTTTGTTAAAACCATATTCCCTTCCTTTATATTACTAGTACGTTCGTCTAGCTTATGTTCAGGTGTATCCTAATCTATCAGCAACCCCTTTATTATATCTGGGAAGCTCCAGCAAAAGTTATACTGTCCTTAATTTCTTCACATGACATTTGCCGCATTTTTCCATTGCCTCTTCCTTTTTCCCAAGAACCCCGTGATGCCTTGCAATACGATTGTAACAAAAGCATGCATCTCTGTTTGTTTTAAAATAAATACACTGTGTTAAATCAATACCTTTTCTTTCTTCATTTATAATTTTTAGACTTGCAGGTTCCAATGATTGGGGTTTCCCAATTAAATCACTATGATTTTGTGTCTTTTCTTTTTCCAAGGAATCCAATGGATTAGACCCTAATTTTGGCATATTATTCACCTAATAACCTTTATGAACTGCTTTGCAAGTTCGGTATAAGCCTTTGCCCCTTTGCAGCTATTTGAATACAAAATTATTGGTTTGTGATGGCTGGGGGATTCTGTAAGCTTCACATTAACTGGGATTGCAGTTTTAAACAATTTTCCTTTAAATGCAGCTCTGACATTCTTTTCCACCTCAAAGGAGAGCCTATTTCTTTTATCAAACATGGTTAATACAATACCTGCTATTTCAATTTTTGGGTTTATCCCTTCTTTAATAGAATTTATCGCATTTATCAGTTTTACAACTCCGTCCATTGCAAAGTAATGGGCTTGTACAGGTATCAAAACCTTGTCGCAGGCTGTCAAAGCGTTGATAGTCAGTTGGCACAAAGAAGGCGGTGTATCCATAAAAATATAATCATACTCGCCTGATTTTAATCTGGCCAGCTTCTTTCTAAGCTTAAACTGCATTCCTATATCACTCATCAGCTGAACTCTGGCGGCATTTAATTTTGAACTGCCTGGCGCCAAAAATAAGTTTTCAATGCCTGTGTTTAAAACTATGTCTTTGACGTTTACAGAATCATCTAATAAAAGCTCATTTGTTGAGATTTCAGGCTTCTTTGAAGTTAAATAGTCAGTTGCGCTTCCCTGCGGATCCATGTCTAAAATTAAGGTTTTTTTGCCTGTTCTTGCTAAACAAGAAGCAAGATTGACACATAAATCTGTCTTGCCAACACCGCCTTTCTGATTTGATACTGCAATTTTAATTGTCATCAACTCATCAATTGTTCTTTTTTATATGCAATACTATCCTCTTTATACTTAAGTCTGCATGCCTCATCCCAATCTTCCATCATCCCATATTTTAACATGGTCTCTATCCCAGCAATAGCTGCCCTGAGGCTGACTGCTAACAGGGGTATACCAGCTACATGTATTAAAAGGTCTGCATGTATTATCGCGCCTTTGTCTAATATTCTGTCCAACAAATCTACTATACTGGATTTATTTTTTACTGGGTTCATTCTTCACCTCAAAACTATTAACAAAAGAGTAAGGTGGCCATGGGCCTGTAAACCTTACCACAAACTTTTTGTTTATTTCGTCCAATAAGCTGCCCAACTTTTTAACCTCCTCTTGATTGGCCAGACAGGAAAAGCTAGCAACAAATATTTTATCCCCAAATCCTTCTGGAACAATTCGAGGCTGTCTTTTTTGGACATATTTTACTGCATCTTTTACACTTTCCGTTATCTCTGAATTATATAGGGCTGCCTCTACCGCTAATTTTTCTAGTGCTAGATTTTCCCTCCTCTTTTTCAACAAATAATCCTTACCTGAATTTATTTTTCCAAAATCTGTTTGCACCACATTTGGAAGAAAGATATCAATGCCATATTCCAACCTTCCAGAAAGCCTCTGAAACTCCTGTTTTATTTTTTGATAGACAGAGTCTAACCAATCTTTCAGCGCACGTTCATCTTTTATTATAGTATCAAAGCTGAATGGGATGGTTTCCCATATATTGCTCATAACAGTTTCAATTATATGGTTGTGAACTAGTATCCAGTCTTTAGCCTTTTCTACATTTTTAGATTCATATGGCTTGCTTTCACAATCGTGTACAACAGCAGCCACATCTTTATAAAATATGGAATATACCCGATTATTATCAAGGCCTATATTTCCATAATCCTGTTCCATCCTGTTTGTCAGGCAATACAGATACCTAGCTTCTGGCATTGTTCTCCTCCAAATTTATCCCTTCTTCCCATTTTTTGGGGTTGGCCAGATTATCTATTGCTTTGTCTGCTATATTGTCCAAGGCGCTCCTGAATTTATCAACAATCTCTGAAAGGTCATTCTCTTCCTTTATCTTGCTTAGTGAAGTTTTTAGATCCATCAAGGCTGATCCTAATCTTTCTATCTCTTCTTCAGTCAATCTACCAGACTCCATCCTTTTTATTGCTTGCCTTTCCAAAACCTCCTGAATAATTTCAACTAATCCTACAACTAATCCCAACAGCCCATTTTTCAGGTTTTTCTCATCAACTTCAACCATCTTCCTTTCTCCTCAGAAAAATAAACAAAACATTATTTTCCAGGCTTGTCATATATTCATTTTCAACAGCATAGGGGAGGTCTATTTCCTTGCTCCTTCTTCCTGGAATCTTTACAAAGATTTTTTTTCCAATTGGAGCTATTTTTATCTCCTTTTCATCAGCGTCCTCTGGGACATCTATTATTACTTTTACCGTGGAAGGTAATTCTGCTTCCTTGAAACTATCTGGAAAATCAGTAAGTGGTCTGATAGACCAGCCATATTCCAGCTTCATTCCTGCTTGCCTGCCTTCTTTTATCCTTATTATTATTTCCTCTTTTACATTTTCTTTATGTCTAAATAACTTCCCAACAGAACTCAGGATGGTTTTCAGTTCTCCCATACAATATCATAACTACCTCTTCTTCGCCCTAACAATCAAAATGCCTTTTTCTTCCCCTTTTTTATATTCTACTTCCAAATCTTTCACATAACAAGGCAGGGCAACCTCTTTCCTGTATTTTTTGTCATTTGTTTCTATTACAAGTTTTTTCCCGGTTGTATAGACTTTTAAATCTTCTTTCTCAACTGGCGGCGTCTCTTCCCAAACAACTACTGTTTTCAGCTCGTCTTCTTTTTTAAAGATATTTCCTTGTGTCAAAGGCCTTATAGAATAATTAAAACCTACACGAGGCTTTAATGAGCCTTTCTGCAGCCTGAATGATATTTCGCTGTCAGCCTCCTTTAACTTATCTGCAAACTCAGGCACATTCCCCATCATTTTTATTAAACCACCCAGTCCAGGTATAAGTCCTCCAGCTATGCTTCCAACTATGGATTCTGGCTTCTCTTCTTTCCTTGGTTCAGGTTTTGTTTTTCTCAGTTCTTCAAGTTTTTTAATCCTGTCTTCAAGCTCTTTTATTCTCTTATCCTTGCCTTTCTTTTTACTCATGCTATCACCTGCTTTTCCCCGAGTTTAGATTTTAATGGGCTTATCCAGCCGCAATGTGAACATCCTGCTCCAAATAATATATTTTTATCTGATTTATTACCGCAGCTTGGACAGTAAGAAAATTCTTTTCCCAACTCCTTCCATCCAGGCGCTGAAAAATTTGTGCCTGCAGGAAATTCCAAACCATACTTTGCCGCTGTTTCAAAAGAAGCTATTGCAGCCCTTATCTTTATCCCCAGTAGCTCAACATCGCCTACAAAAACTGTTATATCTGCAGTTATAACTACACCTTTATCCAAGACCCTTTCCAGAACATCTGCTAGAGTATCCCCTCTTGTTGGCGTGGCAGTAACCATAACTAGGTACTAACCTCCTTCTCCTTTTTAAATCTTATTTCCTCTACAGCCTTTTCTATTGCCGGGTGAAGCTTTCTTTTTGGTACCTTATAGTTTTTAAGATTTTGACCATACAGCCTTTCAGCAGGCTCTATAAGGGAATATTTAGGTTTATTTGGGACTGTTGAATGTGTAAAAGTTGGCCTGTCCCTTCTGTTAAACCTTCTAATCAGAGGGAAAAATGACGGGTTTGTATTTTTCCTTCTGTTCTCAAGTCTTCCTTTTGTTTTTTTCTCATTCCTCAACAAAATGGCTTTTAGCCTTTCCCTTGACCTTAATATGCTTTCCCTTGCTTTATTTCTCCATCTCTCTGCATCCATATGCGCTTTTTGCTGGTTTGCTCTTTCTGTTTTGGATTTCACTGGCATTAGCGATGCCCTTCCAATGCGTCCTCTTCCAATGCTATCAAATCCTTTTCTCCCAACTTTATCTGCCATTCTACCACCCCTTATAAAAATTTGATGTCCATTGCCTTGTTTTTTGCGCCCATTTCTTTCACCCTGTCGGCAATTTTCAATCTTAAGATTATATCTTCTTTTCTCCTTTCAAACTCCTTCCTATTGATCTTCCTATCTTCCAGGAGCATGCTTATTTCCTTAAGCTCATTATTCAGTTTCTTAGGATCGTAGACCTCCTTCAACGCAGCTTCCTGAATAGCTTCCAATGTAGAAAGCATGTCAAATGGTATAGGGAGCTGTATCCCCAAAGACCTTAATACAATGTCATCAAGCACAAACATTTTCCCCTCCTATCTTGATCTCAACAAAATTATATGGCGGCCATGGGCCTGTGAGTTTGATTTCCAAATCATTGTGTTTGTTTTTTATTTCCTCAACCTTATCAGAAAATTCCTTTACCCTCTCCTTGGAAACAAGGTAAAATGAATTCAAAACCATCTCATTATTAAACTTCTCTCCGAGCTTTGCACTGCTTGTGGTATTTCTAAGCTCTTTTAAGTCTGTTATCAGCTCATCCTCTTTGAAAGTCCCATTATTTTTCAATACCTTTAATCCGAATTCCTCTTTCCCTTCGAGTTTTTTGAATATGTTATTCGCGTCTTTTTCCATCCCCCTGACAAAAGTTTCCAACAAGTCCTCATTTTTCCATGTCTGGTTATATGCTAAGGGAATTACTGTAAACCTCTCCATGACATGTTGTATGACTCTGTCGTGTGTTTTCACATTTTCTTCAAAATTAAAACTTCTGTAATCCTTTAGCGGCAATTTGCTTACAACAGCAGATATGTTGCCATATGGTATTGTATAAACCTTCTTTCTGAACAATCCGATTTCGCCAAAATCCATAACTTCATTTGAAGGAATTAAACAGTAAACATACCTTCCCAGACCTTCTGTCTTAACCCTTTCTATCTCTTCCATGTTTTGGCTTGCAAGTTGGGCAAAACTTTTATTTAACTTAAACAGGAGATTAAATTTGCTGGTCTGGAGCTCTTGAAGAGGAACAGCTTCCATCCTTTTCATGAGACCAGAAAATTCGTCCAGGACTTCTGGAGCATATTCTTCAATATCTTCTTTCAGGGAGTTAAACTGGCTTTCGCATCCTTCCAAAACTTGTATGGCTTTCTCTTTCTTCAGCAGCAGGTTTTTATATCTTTTATTTGCTTTTTCCAACTCTGCAAATATTTCAATAGGAACAAGGGTATAATTTGCAGCTAAGGTAATTTCTTTTTTGAGAACATCCAAAGCCTCTTGAAACTGCTCTATATCCTTGTTCGAGATTATTATATAGTTCTCTTCTCCAATTAAAACTGTTTGTTTTGTCATAATTCCAAGCTTGAGAATTTATTCAATATGAGCTGGCTTACTTGCAACTCCTTGTCTACTATCTTTTTTATTTCCCCTGACTCTACAGGGCTGTACACCTTGTCTCTTATATTATATTCGCATGTTAGCAATCCTTCTTTACTAAAACTATGTAAAATTGGATACAATCTGCCAGGAGAAATCAGTATATTGAAATTAGTGTGTATTATTTTGATTATGTCCTTTCCGCTCATCGGTTTTTTTAGCAGCAATGCCAGAATAATTGTTTCCAGATTTTTCTTGACCCACTTCTCAATATTTTCTTCTGTAAAGCTGATTTCATTAAAATTTTTAGAGGACAAGACTGTTGCAGATTCTGTAGCAAGAACCATATTGTCATGGCAGGAAAGCAATATTTTCAGATCCTCCTTGTTTACCAAGTGAACAGGATAAGTGCAGAGCACAGGCACCTTAAGTCTGGACAGAATGGATTCGTGTTTTAATCTGTTTCCTTTGATAGACTCGCCATCAAAAATTATTCTAGAGGCATTTAAAGCTCCTAAGTTTTCAGGCTTTACAACCTCTATATCAGGCAATGACTGTTTTATTTTTTCAGGATTATTGTCTGATATGTAGACTGTTTTGCCCTTTCCGAAAGAATGGAAAGCTGACTGAATGTCATATTTATCGATACCTGAAGGATACAAATAAAGCATATGGCTTTCTATTGTGGATGCCAAGATTTTATTTAGTTCAACCTCCATATTAATCCTCTAATCGAGTTGCATCGTTCCTGTGCCTGAGCAAAACCTGTTTGAAGTTTAGTATCTCACCATTTTGGTTGGTTTTTACCTCATATCTTCCCACAAGATCCATGGAATTTGGTATTGCTTGCCTTTCCAGAACCTCTACAACAAATTTCCAGCCACCTTCTTTTTCTGGATTTATAGAAACAACTGATTCTACCTTCTTGTTCAGCATACTGCTCATGCTTGATAAAACCAGCTTTGCCAGTTCCTCTATACTGTTTTCTTTTTGCATAATTCACCATCACATTCTTTTGCCATAATCCTCTAAGGTATGTAAATACAATTCAGGTCTCCAAACGACTCTACAGTTATCTTTTTGCCAATCCAGTTCCTGCTTTCTTGCTGGATATTGTAACCTTTTACATCATCTGCAAAACCATAATATTTTAAAAAACTCACAAACCTGCTTCTATGCGCCTGGCTGCCCTTGTTTATCGCCTTGGGATTAAATGTCCCGTCTGGCTTAAGGCAGATATAGAATGTTCTGCTTACAGTTTTGCTGCCAGATTCTGCTGTAATTGTCACAGCATCTGTGTCCTCAAATCCCAGCCCCTTTGGCTTCCTCCTAAATATGGAATTAACTTTCTTTATCTCCACATCCTTTATTATAGCTTCTTTCATAGTTGCTTCTTTTCTATGCGATTGGTCAAAAGACCTCATAGCGCTTCTTCTCTCTATTATTGGTCCACTTCTTCCAAAACCTGATCCAAGACTTCGATTTTTTGGCTGAAGTCCAGCTGTCCATTGGTTTTTGATGCCAGGACATCCATGCAGATTTGTTTATAGTCTGCTTTTTTGAAGCTTCCAGACGCTTCTAAGCCTTGGGCAAGCAAAATACATGCCCTTGTGCCTGGCCTTTCCCCGCCTTCTAACCGCTTCCTCAACAATCTAATTATCTTAACAACCCTCTCAGCCTCTTTAGCTGGGATCTTTGAATTAGCTTTAACTATCTTTAGTTCTGTGTCAAAATCATAATAGTCCATATAGATTCCAATCATCCTGTCAAGGAGAGCGTCCTGTGGTTTGTGCACGCCAGCATACTCTATTGAATTGCTGGTAAATATGGAGACAAAATTTGGATGCACTTTTATATATCTATCTTGGCCAGACTTGGTCGGAAGCTCTAAAATCTTTTCTTCAAAAACAGAAAGCAAAACATTGTTTGCCTGAGGCAGGCTGCGTGAAAACTCATTATATACCAGCGCATAACCGTATTTACAGGCTATAGTCAGGGGATTGTCTATCCACCCTGCTTTATACACATCCTTCACCTTTAAAACATTGTGGACATAATTGTCCCTTAAGCTGCTTGTCTCAACCTCTGAATACCCCCCTGTGAGATCTGTTGTGGACATCTCTTCATCGCCATTGATCCAGACAACATGTTTGTTCATTTCTTTTGCTGCCTGTATTGCCAGGGTTGTTTTGCCGCAACCAGTAGGGCCAATAAGGTGGACAGGGTGTCCCAACTTCATCCACATTTTTATCCTGTTCTTTAGTTCTTGTATCTCTGTTGTGTCTACAAAATTTTTGATTTCAGGGACAAGAAGATTCTCTGGGTCAATTCTATTGGTTTCTGTTTTAAAACCATTTGCTGTTTTAAAGCCATTTGTCCCTTCCAATCCGATCTGCTGAATGACTTCTTCATAAACTTGCTGCCTCATTATTTCCTTTTCCTTCTTCTCCTTCTGCGGTTCGTGCACAGCTTCTCCCCTTACAGCCCTTGGATGAGACCTTGACCAGTTCATAACTCATTTATTGAGTCATAATTTATAAGCATAGTCTTTCAATTCTTGAAACATAAATTGTTTTTAATTCCGAAGGTATTTATAACACAAAATTAATTATTGTCAACTATGGACATGAGAAAATTCAATAAAGGAGGGCAAACCAATTCAATCAACAATTATGGACATGAGAAAATTCAACCGGGGGGGGGGGGGGGGAAAACAAAAAAAACCTTAAAAAAAAACCCTTTTTTAAAAAAAATGAACAAAAAAATTTTTGAAAAAACAAAAAAAAAAAGGGGGAGACCCCC
>Ga0082335_1005002_pt1 | contig 18974 bp, 20 predicted proteins | sample Subgrocontami58m_FD_72375 | JGI IMG/M metagenome (GOLD analysis project Ga0082335, IMG submission 72375) | Subsurface groundwater microbial communities from S. Glens Falls, New York, USA - GMW37 contaminated, 5.8 m (SPADES assembly) (version 2) ... | reverse complement strand
CGGCCTGCTTGATATCGGCGACCTTGTAGTCGGTGAATTTTGCTTGAGTTGCGGCGTTCATCACGCGCTCCTTTCCTGGTAGCAGAAAAAAGTTCGTGAGCGCCGTTGCAAGTGTCGACACCCCGAGCCTGGCGGCCGCGCGAGAGGGCGGCCGTTGCAACGCTCCTCGGGGAGGGGGCGGATTGTAGCGCAAATCGCGCCGGCTTGTCTTGCGCCGTCGGAGGGCGGAACAGGGGCCCCTTTAGGGGATGTGACCCCGGAGACGGATGCCACGCCTGCGCTCGACGGCGCTGCGCCAGACTCGCGGACGTTCGCATCCCGCAAGCGGGAACCCTGCTCACTGCTCGCAGGCGCGCTCCTACTTGACCCCGGCGTCGGCCTTCAGTGCCGCCGCTTTGTCGGTGGCTTCCCAGGTGAACTCGGGCTCGTCGCGGCCGAAGTGGCCGTAGGCCGCGGTCTTGAGATAGATCGGGCGCAGCAGGTCGAGCGCGTGGATGATGCCTTTCGGCCGCAGGTCGAAATGCTTTTCGACGAGTTTCGCGATCTTTTCGTCGGCGATCTTGCCGGTGCCGAAGGTGTCGACCAGCACGCTCACCGGACGCGCGACGCCGATTGCGTAAGCGACTTGCACTTCGCATTTCCTGGCGAGGCCCGCGGCGACGATGTTCTTCGCAACATGGCGTGCCGCGTACGCGGCCGAGCGGTCGACTTTCGACGGATCCTTGCCCGAGAACGCGCCGCCGCCATGGCGCGAATAGCCGCCGTAGGTATCGACGATAATTTTGCGTCCGGTCAGGCCGGTGTCGCCCATCGGGCCGCCGATCACGAAACGTCCGGTCGGGTTGATCAGGTACTTGGTGTCCGCCCGCAGCATGCCCTTGGGGAACACCGGCTTGACGATTTCCTCGATCACCGCTTCCTCGATTTGCGCGTGCGTGACGTCCGGGTGGTGCTGGGTGGAGATCACCACGGTCTCGGCCTGGGTCGGCTTGCCGTCGATGTAGCGCACCGTGACCTGCGACTTGGCGTCGGGCCTCAGCCACGGCAGCCGGCCGTCCTTGCGCAGCTCGGCGTGGCGCTCCATCAGGCGGTGCGCGTAATAAATCGGCACCGGCATCAGTTGCAAAGTCTCATCGCACGCATAGCCGTACATCAGGCCCTGATCGCCGGCGCCCTGCTCGAGGTCGAGGCCCTTGCCTTCGTCGACGCCTTGCGCGATGTCCACGGACTGCGCGTCATAGGCGGTGAGCACCGCGCAACTGCGATAGTCAAAGCCGATCGCGGAGTCGTCGTAGCCGATCTTCTTGATGATGTCGCGCGCAATTTCGCTGTAGCTGACTTTGGCGCTGGTGGTGATCTGGCCCGCCATGACCACCAGGCCGGTTGCGACCAGCGTCTCGGCAGCTACACGGCCATGTTTGTCCTGCGCTAAGATAGCGTCGAGAACGGCGTCCGAAATCTGGTCCGCGACCTTGTCGGGATGGCCTTCGGATACGGATTCAGAGGTAAAAAGAAAGTCGCTCATAGATGGTTTGACCCTGCAAAAGTGACAAAGCGGCGTACTATATCAAATTGCGGGCGTATCCTGAAGCCCAATTTACGATGGGAACGGTGAGCCAGGTGACCGAAAAGTGATGGTGCGGCTTGGCCTGGGGATGCGCTGGCGGCGCCAGCGGTTCAAGACGCGGCCGGCGGGAGAGGGGAGTCCTTATGGGTGAGGGGGGAAGCGGGAAATACGTCAAGCAGGTGGTGCGGGCGGATGCAGCGGCGATTTCCGCGCTGGCGAGGGAGATCTGGCATCCGCATTACGCCGCCATTATCAGCAAAGCGCAAATAGATTACATGCTCGCGCAACGCTACGATCCGGAGGTCATCCGCGCCGAGCTCGCGAGCGGTGATGCGTGGTGGGACAAGCTGCTCGACAACGGCCTGATGATAGGATTCACTTCGTGCTTTCTGACCAAAACACCCGGCGAGATGAAGCTCGACAAGCTCTACGTGCGTCATGACCACCAGCGCAAGGGCTATGGCGGCATGCTGCTCGACCGGGTGCTGGGAATCGCGCGGGCGCAGGGTTGCACCACGCTCACGCTGGCGGTCAACAAGCACAATCAGACTGCGATCGCGGCCTACGTGAAGTACGGCTTTCGCATTGCCGAGTCGGTGGTGAAAGATATCGGCGGCGGTTTCGTGATGGACGACTACATCATGGTCAGGGATGTCTGAGGATGCGCCTGAAAATCACCAAGATGCACGGGCTGGGCAACGATTGTATATTATGGGACGGTGCAGGCAAGCCGGTGCAGATGGCCGGTCCGGCCGTCACCGTTTTCGAAGGCGAGCTGGAAATATGAAAGAGGCGGCACTATGACACCCGATGCGGTTGCGCACTATCTCAAGCAGCATCCCGAGTTTTTCGAGCAATATGCCGACTTGCTGTCGACGATTTTCATTTCGCATCCGCACGGCGGCCGCGCGATTTCGATCAGCGAGCGGCAGATTCTGACGCTGCGCGAAAAGGCGAAGCAGCTCGAAGGCAAGCTGCGCGAGATGATCGCGTTCGGTGAGGAAAACGACGCGATCGGCGAGAAACTGCACCGCCTGACGCTGGCGGTGCTCGCGGCGCGCGATGCCGACGCCGTGATCGAAGCGCTGTACTTCAATCTGCGCGAGGACTTCGCCGTCCCGCATACCGTGTTGCGGCTGTGGCCGAACGGTGCGCATCCGCAGTTGCCGGAATTCGACGCCGTCAGCACCGCGGCGCGCGAGTTTGCCGCCAGCCTGTCCAATCCCTATTGCGGCACGCACGCCATGGTCGATACGGCGGAGTGGTTCGGCGAGGAAGCGGCGCGGCTGCGCTCGTTTGCCTACGTCCCTCTCAAAAGCAGTCAGGCTTTCGGGCTGCTGGCGATGGCGAGCGAAGACGCGCGGCGGTTTTATTCCGAGATGGGCACGCTGTATCTGAAACGGCTGGGCGAACTCGGTTCGGCGGCTTTGGCGCGCTATCTGACATGACGCGCGCCGCCACGAGGTTAAGAGCGAAGGGCGAGGGGTGAAGGGTGTAGCGGCGATAGCAGGAACCCAAGCCGCGGCAGACGCGGATGCTGCAAGACTGCTCGAAAAGTTCCTCGGGCATCTCGTCAACGAGCGGCGTCTGAGCCAGAACACCGTTTTGAACTACCAGCGCGATATCATCGCGCTGCTCGCGCTTGCGGCCGACACCCCGCTCGCCCAGCTGCAAACCCATCACATACGCCGCTTCGTCTCGCAATCGCACGCGCGCGGGCTCGATGGCAGGAGCCTGGCGCGCATGTTGTCGGCGTGGCGCGGTTTCTACCGGTATCTCGCGCGCGATCACGGCTATATCCACAATCCGTGTGTCGGGCTGCGCGCGCCGAAATCGAAGAAAATCCTGCCGCAGGCGCTGTCGCCCGACGAGGCGGGGCGGCTGATGGAGATTCCGGGCGGCGATGCGCTCGCGGCACGCGACAAGGCGATCTTCGAACTGTTTTACTCATCGGGCCTGCGCCTGTCGGAACTGACCGGTCTCGCGCCGGCCGACATCGACTTCAGCGATGCCACGGTGCGCGTGACGGGCAAAGGCAACAAGACGCGCGTGATACCGGTCGGCGCTCCCGCGTTGCGCGCAGTGCAGGCGTGGCTCGCGGCGCGCGCCCCGCTGGTCAAAGCCGGCGGTGACGCATTGTTCGTCAACCGCAATGGCACGCGGCTCACGCCGCGGGCGGTCCAGTACCGCGTCAAGCGGTGGGCGCTGCAGCTCGGGCTGAACAGCAACGTGCATCCCCACGTGTTGCGCCACTCGTTCGCATCCCACGTGCTGCAGTCGAGCGGCGACCTGCGCGCGGTGCAGGAGATGCTGGGGCACGCGAGCATTTCGACGACGCAGGTGTATACGCATCTCGATTTTCAGTACCTGGCGAAGGTTTACGACGCCGCGCATCCCAGGGCGAAAAAAAAGAGTTAGTACCGGCATCGGTGGTTGCAGGCATGAATAAACTAGTCCTCAAGCCCGGCCGCGAGAAGTCACTCAAGCGCCGCCATCCATGGGTGTTTTCGGGTGCGGTTGCGAAAGTCACCGGCAATCCGGGGAGCGGGGAAACGATAGAGATACACGCGAGCACCGGCGAGTTCCTTGCCGTCGCCGCCTACAGCTCCCAATCCCAGATCGTTGCGCGCGTGTGGGATTGGGCGAAGCGTGAAATCGACGCCGATTTTTTTCGTGGCCGCATCGAACGCGCACTCGCGTTGCGCACGCGTCTGCTGCCAAGCGGTGACGCAGCGCGGCTCGCGCATGCCGAGTCGGACGGCCTGCCGGGCGTGGTGGCCGACCGCTATGGCGAAATCGTGGTGCTGCAATTGTCGAGTGCCGGCGCGGTGCGCTGGCGTGATGCACTCGCGGACGCGCTCGAGACGGTGGTGCGGCCCAAAACAATTTTCGAGCGCTCTGACGCGGACGTGCTGGCGTTGGAAGGAATTGAACCGAGGATCGGAATGCTGCGCGGCGTGCCGCCGCCGGCGCAAGTCACCGTCGATGAAACAGGCGCGAGGTTCGAGATCGACGTTCCGCATGGCCACAAGACCGGCTTTTATCTCGACCAGCGCGCCAACCGGTTGCGGCTGCGCGAACTTGCCGCCAAGCGCGAGGTGCTCGACTGTTTCGCCTACACCGGCGGCTTCACGGTGAACGCGCTGATCGGCGGCGCCACGAGCGTGACCGCGATCGACAGCTCGGGTCCGGCGCTCGAGCTGCTGGCACGCAACGTGGCGCTCAACCGGCTGCCGCAGGCCGAATGCATTGAAGGCGACGTGTTCCAGTTGCTGCGCAAGCTGCGTGACCAGGCGCGCAGCTTCGATCTCATCGTGCTCGATCCGCCGAAATTCGCGCCGACCGCGGCGCACGCCGAGAAGGCGGCGCGTGCGTACAAGGACATCAACCTGCTCGCGTTCAAGCTGTTGCGTCCCGGCGGACTGTTGTTCACGTTTTCGTGCTCGGGCGGCGTGTCGCGCGATTTGTTCCAGAAAATCATCGCCGGCGCCGCGCTCGACGCCGGCGTCGAGGCGCAGATCGTCGAGCAGTTGAGCGCGGGAGCCGACCATCCGGTCGCGCTCAATTTTCCGGAAGGCGAGTATCTAAAAGGTTTTATCTGCCGCGTGGCGGGCGGCGTCTAGCGCGCTGGCGGCACCGGATCGACTCCGCCCGGATGCCACGGGTGGCAGCGCAGCAGCCGCCGGATTGCGAACCACGTGCCGCGCAGCGCACCGTGGGTGTCGATCGCCTCGGCCGCGTATTCCGAGCAGCTCGGGTAAAACCGGCATTGCCCGCCGAAAAACGGGCTGAAACACAGTTGGTAGCACTTGATCAACAGCAACAGGGCTTGCTTCATGACGCAATCGCTGGCGGGTAGCGCGGCAAGGCGGATCTGAATAGTATATAGGAATAGTATATAGCACTCGCCAACCGCCGATTAGCGGCCGGTTTTTGCAACCTGTCGGGCGTTGTGCTAATTTGCGCGGACTGAATGGTTGTCGGCGAGATGCGGGCATGACCCAATGATCCTGAAGCGCGGTTTGTTGCAGATTGTGCTGGCGGCGTCGCTGCTGGCGGCGCAGTATGGCGCGCTCACGCACCAGACTCGGCACCTGCAAGACCATCTGCCGGTCCAATCACAACAGCAGGATGACGGCAAGCAGAAAACGCAGTCCGGGCTCTGTGATTTTCATGTCACGTTTGTGCAGATACTCGGCGCGCTCGGTGCGGCTGCGCCGCCGCTGCAGATCGCGGGGAACACGGTTGAAGGCAGTTTCAACCACTTGCCCCGCGCTTTTCCCGCCAACCTGGTCGTTCCCGCTTCGCGCGGCCCCCCCGTTTTCCTCTGACACACCTGCGGGGCAACTGCGTTCAGCAGTTGCCGTGTTCTGTTGTGATTGAAGGAGAACTCACGTGTTCAAACGAAATTTGATCGCTGCGGCGATTGCCCTCGCGTATGCCGGCCCGGCGCTTGCGCAGGACGCCGAGCTCGCGAAGATCCGCGAGGAAATCAGGCAAATGAAGGATGCGTACGAGAAGCGCATCCAGACTCTCGAAAAGCGGCTTTCCGACGCGGAGGCCAAGGCCGGCAAAGCTGAATCCACGGCGGGCAAGGCGGAAACCGCCGCGACCAAGGCTGAACAAACCGCGGCGAAAGCGGAAACCGCCGCGTCCTCCGCTGCCAACCGGACTGGCGAAAACGCGTTCAACCCGGCGGTATCGCTGATCATGCAGGGCACTTTCGCCAAAACGTCGCAGGACCCGAACCGGTACCAGCTCACGGGTTTCGCGCCGTCAGGCGGAGAAGTCGGGCCGCCCAAGCGCAGCTTCGGACTCGGCGAGACCGAGCTTGTAATCGCCGCCAACATCGACCCGTATTTCCGCGGCGTCGCGATCGCGTCGCTCGCGCCTGAAGGCGGAATCGGGCTCGAGGAAGCATTCTTTCAAACGCTCGCGATCCCGTACGGCTTTACCGTGAGAGGCGGTCGATTTTTCTCCAGTCTTGGTTATCAGAACGAGCAGCACCAGCACGCGTGGGATTTCCAGGACGCGCCGCTGGTCTATAAGGCGTTTCTCGGCAACCAGTTCAAGCAGGATGGCGTGCAGCTCAGGTGGATCGCACCCACGGAGTTATTTGTCGAGTTGGGCGCCGAGTTGAGCTCCGGCGATCAATTTCCCGGCAGCGACCGCAACAAAAACGGCATCGGCGGCAGCGCGATTTTCGGCCACCTTGGCGGCGACATCGGCGTGAGCACCGCTTGGCGCCTTGGCACGTCGTACCTGCAGACTTCGCCCAGCGGCCGCAACTACTCCGACACCGACTCGCTTGGAGGCGCGGTGACGAACAGCTTCACCGGCACCGCCAAACTGTGGGGCATCAATGGCGTGCTCAAGTGGGCGCCGAACGGCAATGCGCGTTACCGCAACTTCAAGCTGCAGGGCGAGTACTTCCGGTTGAAGCAGGACGGATCATTGACTTACGACGACACCGCGCAGACGGTACCGCAATTCGGCGCGACCTTCACCGATTACCTGCGGACCAGCCAGTCGGGGTGGTACTTGCAGGGCGTGTGGCAGTTCTATCCGCGCTGGCGAGTGGGTTACCGCTACGACACGCTGCGCTACGGCACGGTCAGTAACGGCATCGTCAACAACGGGCTCGGGCCGACCGCGGCCGATTTCCCGGTGCTCGCCAATCACAGCCCCACGCGCAACACCGTGATGCTCGACTGGAGCCTGACCGAGTTCAGCCGCCTGCGGTTGCAACTCGCGTCCGACAAATCGCGGCTCGGACTGACCGACAACCAGGTGTTAGTGCAATACATTTACAGCCTCGGCGCGCACGGTGCGCACAAATTCTGATGCCAATAATTCTCGAAAAGGATGATGCGATCATGAACTGGCTTGGAGTGTTGATTGCCGCGGCGCTGTGGTTTGCCGCGCCGCCGGCAGTCGCCGCGCTCAACGTGTTCGCGTGCACGCCGGAGTGGGGCGCGCTCGTGAAAGAGCTCGGCGGCGACAAGGTTTCCCTTTACGTTGCGACCAACGCGCTGCAGGACCCGCATCACGTCGAGGCGCGGCCGAGCCTGATCGCGCGCGCGCGCAGCGCCGATCTGGTCGTATGCAACGGCGCCGAGCTCGAGGTCGGTTGGCTGCCGCTCGTACTGACCCAGGCAGGCAATCCCAGAATACGGGTCGGGCAGCCGGGCTACTTCGAGGCGGCGCGGCACGTGACAATGCACGAAGTGCCGGCGCAGTTCGACCGCTCGATGGGCGACGTGCACCCCGCCGGCAACCCGCACATCCATCTCGATCCGCGCAACATCGCGAAGGTCGCCACCGTATTGGGCGAGCGCATGGCACAGCTCGACCCGCCGGAAGCCGGCGGCTACCGCGCGCGGACCAAGGCGTTCCTCGAGCGCTGGCAGCAGGCGATCGCGCGCTGGGAGAAGGCGGCGGCGCCGCTCAAAGGTATGGCGATCGTCGTTTACCACAAGAACATGACCTACCTCGAGCAGTGGCTCGGAATTCGCGAGCTGGGCAGCCTCGAGCCCAAGCCGGGATTGCCGGCGACCACCGCGCATTTGAGCGAGCTGCTCGCGCGTCTGGCGAAGGACCCGGCCAAGGCCGTGGTGCGCGCCGCCTATAACGAACCGCGCGCGGCGCAGTGGCTGTCGGAGCGCGCCAAAATCCCGGCGGTCACCCTGCCATTCACTGTCGGCGGCACCGACCAGGCGAAGGACCTCTTCGGCCTGTTTGACGATACCCTGGCGCGATTGCTCGCGGTGGCGAAATGAGCCCGGTGGCGATCGATTTCAGCATCCTGTGGCCGGCGCTCATTGCGGGCCTGCTCGTGACCGCGACGCACGTGCCGCTCGGCATCCAGGTGCTCAATCGAGGCATCGTGTTCATCGATCTTGCGATCGCGCAGATCGCGGGTCTCGGCGTGATCTGCGCCGACTGGCTCGGTTTCGAGCCGCAGGGCTGGGCGGTGCAGGTGTCGGCGCTGGCGGCGGCGTTGGCCGGCGCGCTGCTGCTGACGTGGACCGAAAAGCGCTGGCCCGAAGTACAGGAAGCGGTGATCGGCGTCACCTTCATTCTTGCCGCCAGCGGCGCGCTGATCGTGCTCGCAGCCAACCCGCAGGGCGCCGAGCACCTGAAGGACCTGCTGGTCGGACAGATTTTGTGGGTTAACCCGGGACGGCTTGTGCCCGTCGCGGTGGCTTACGCGCTCATTCTGGCCGTCTGGTTTGCGCTGCGCGAACGCGTCGGCAGCGTCGGTTTCTACCTGCTGTTTGCGTGCGCGGTCACGGCTTCGGTGCAGCTGGTGGGCCTCTACCTCGTGTTCACGACGCTGATCGTACCGGCGCTCGCGACTCGCCGCATGGTGCGCCGCCGCCTCGCGGTCGGTTACGCGCTCGGCGCGGCAGGCTACGCGCTCGGTCTCGTGGTATCGGCATTGTCCGATTGGCCTTCGGGTCCTGCGATCGTGTGGGTAATGACCGCGCTCGCTATCGTGGTATTTGCGTTCACGCCGCGACGATTGAAGCAAGCAACCCCGGCTGACTGACTTTTTCCCAGGGTGGCGCAGGGCTTCGCTTCGATATAAAGTGGGCTGGAGTTATCGTCCAACTGGTTCCCGCATGCACCCGCATTCCCACGACCACGACTATCACCGGCACGGGCAAGCTCCGGGCGCCGGCCGCGCGTTCGCGATCGGCATCGCGCTGAACGCGACCTTCGTGCTGGTGGAGTGGATTTGCGGCGTCATGGCCAATTCGCTGGCGCTGATCGCCGATGCAACCCATAACTTCAGCGACGTCCTGGGTCTGGTGCTCGCGTGGGGGGCAGTGGCGCTGGCGCGCAGGCCGCCGTCAACGCGTTTCACCTACGGGCTGCGCGGCACGACCATCCTGGCCGCGCTGGGCAATGCGATGCTGCTGCTGGTCGCCACCGGCGGGATCGCGTGGGAAGCCGTTCTTCGCTTTAAAAGCACTGCCGTGGTCAACGAAACCATCATGATCTGGGTGGCCGTGCTCGGGGTACTGATCAATGCTGGAACGGCCCTGTTGTTCATGCGCGGCAGCAAGACCGATCTCAACGTCCGCGGCGCTTATTTGCACATGGCGGCGGATGCAGGGGTGTCGCTTGGCGTTGCGGTCGCCGGCGTCGGCATGCTGTTTACGGGCTGGCGGTGGCTCGATCCCGCAACCAGTCTGCTGATCGTCACGGTGATTTTCATCGGCACGTGGAGATTGCTGCGCGACTCGGTGAGACTGGCGTTGCAGGCCGCGCCGGAGAACGTGAATCCTGTAGACGTGCGGCGTTACCTGGCCGAGTTGCCGGGGGTGTCGGAGGCGCACGACCTGCATATCTGGGCGATGAGCACCACGGAAACCGCATTGACCGTGCATCTGGTCATGCCGGCTGGCCATCCGGGGGACGAGTTTTTCAGCAAGGTCGCCCACCAGATTGAGGACCGGTTTCATATCGGGCACGCGACGATACAGATCGAAACGGGCACCTCCGCCAACCCGTGCATCCTGGCGCCCGATCACGTGGTGTGATGTGCCCCGGACGACGAAGATGCGGGGTTGAACAGCATCGCGATGGCCCCATGTATCTACCGGTATACTTGGCTTAGCGCACCATTCGTTCAACCACCGGATTCACGCATGGAGCAATTTCACGGCACTACCATTATTTCGGCGCGGCGCGGCAAGCGCGTCGCGCTCGGCGGCGACGGCCAGGTCACGCTTGGCAACGTCGTGCTCAAAGCCACCGCGCGCAAGGTGCGGCGTTTGTACGATGACAAGATACTCGCCGGATTCGCCGGCGGCACCGCGGATGCGTTCACGCTGTTCGAGCGCTTCGAGGCCAAGCTCGAGAAGCACCAGGGCAACCTGCTGCGCTCGGCGGTCGAGCTCGCCAAGGACTGGCGCACCGACCGCATCCTGCGCCGGCTCGAAGCGATGCTGGTGGTGTGCGACAGCCAGTGTTCGCTGATCATTTCCGGCAACGGCGACGTGCTCGAACCGGAACAGGGGTTGGTTGCGATCGGCAGCGGCGGGCCGTATGCGCAGGCCGCCGCGCGCGCGCTGCTCGAGCACACGCCGATGCCGCCGGAGGAGATCGTCAAGCATGCGCTGACCATCGCCGGAGACCTGTGCATCTATACCAATCAGCAGCACACGATCGAGATTCTGGAGTAACCACAGATAAACACGGATAAACACGGATAACAAAAGTCCGGGATAACTATCTGCGTTCATCTGTGTTCGTCCGTGGTTCCAAAGGTTTTCCCTATGTCCCAAATGACGCCGCAGGAAATCGTCCACGAGCTGGACAAGCACATCATCGGGCAGCATGCCGCGAAACGCGCGGTCGCGATCGCGCTGCGTAACCGCTGGCGCCGCCAGCAGGTGGCGGAGCCGTTGCGCCAGGAAATCACGCCGAAAAATATCCTGATGATCGGGCCGACCGGGGTGGGCAAGACCGAAATCGCGCGGCGGCTCGCGCGGCTTGCCGATGCGCCGTTCATCAAGGTCGAAGCGACCAAGTTCACCGAAGTCGGCTATGTGGGGCGAGATGTCGACACCATCATCCGCGACCTGGTCGAAACGGCGATCAAGCAGACGCGCGAGCAGGCCACGCGCAAGGTGCGGCACCAGGCCGAGGATCAGGCCGAGGAACGTCTGCTCGACGTGCTGCTGCCGCCGGCGCGCGATGGTCTTCCCGCGGCGGCCGAAAGCGACAATGCGACGCGGCAGAAATTCCGCAAGAAGCTGCGCGAAGGCGAGCTCGACGACAAGGAAATCGAAATCGAGGTCGCCACGCCGCACGCGCACATGGAAATTTTCGCCCCGCCCGGCATGGAGGACCTGACTTCCCAGATCCAGGGCATGTTCCAGAACCTCGGCGGCGCGCGGCGCAAGACTCGCAAGCTCAAGATCCGCGAGGCGATGAAGCTGCTGACCGAGGAAGAGGCGGCGAAGCTCGTCAATGACGACGATCTCAAATCGCGCGCGGTTGCGAGCGTCGAGCAGAATGGCATCGTTTTTCTCGACGAGATCGACAAGATCACCAGCCGCAGCGAGGGCTCGGGCCCCGACGTCTCGCGCCAGGGGGTGCAGCGCGACCTGCTGCCGCTGGTCGAAGGCACGACGGTATCCACCAAGTACGGCATGATCAAGACCGATCACATCCTGTTCATCGCGAGCGGCGCATTCCATCTCGCCAAGCCGTCCGACCTGATTCCGGAATTGCAGGGCCGCTTTCCGATCCGCGTCGAGTTGTCCAGCTTGAACGTCGCCGACTTCGAGCAGATCCTCACCAACACGGATGCGTGCCTGACGCGCCAGTACGCCGCGTTGCTCGAGACGGAGGGCGTGAAGATCGATTTTCAGCCGTCGTCGATCCAGCGCCTTGCCGAAATCGCATGGCAGGTCAACGAAAAGACCGAAAACATCGGCGCGCGGCGCCTCTACACGGTGATGGAGAAACTGCTCGAGGAAGTATCGTTCAACGCCGCCCGGCATTCGGGAACGACGATCGCCATCGATGCCGCGTACGTCGATGCCAAACTCAAGGAACTCGCGCAGAGCGAGGACCTGGCGCGCTACGTGCTCTAAAGCAATGGGGTCACCACGGCAGAGCTTGCTGCTGGCCCTGGCCGCATCGCTGGCCGTTCATGCGGCGGTCCTGACGTGGACGGAAATCGAATCTGCACCCCGGCCTGAGCCGGCACCGCCACCGGTGATCAAGGTCACGCTGGCCGCCGTGCAAATTGATCCGGTAAGCGTAGAAAAACCGGCAACCCGGGAATCGAAATTACGTCCGGCGCCACCACCCGAGCGAGTGGTTCCGCATGCAGCGCCACGCAAGGAAGCCGTTGCCGAACCCATTACGATTCAGCCCTCCGTTACGCCGAGCGCAGTGGCGATTCAGGCACCGCGCATTCCTGCGCCAGTGCCGGAGGCGCCGCTGCAATCGGCCAGCATGCCCAAGGCGCGCGCGAGCGAACCGGATTACGTGGCACGCTATTTGCACAATCCGCCGCCGCCTTATCCATGGCAGGCGCGGCGCATGGGGATCGAGGGGCGCGTGGTGCTGCACGTGGAAATTCTGCAAAACGGCAACACTGGACGCATCGAAATCCGGCAGTCGAGCGGGCACGAACTGCTCGATCAGGCTGCGATCAAGGCGGTCGGCGGCTGGCGCTTCGACCCGGCACGAATCACCGGCGAGCCGATTACCGCGTGGGCCGCCGTGCCGATCAGTTTCAGGCTGACCGACCGCTGAGCCTACCTCGCCAGCACCATCGTCTTGATGCCCAGCGCCTGGCTGATGCGGTCCGCCGCGATGCGCGCTTCGGCCGGGTTTGCGTACGGCCCGGCGTGCACGCGGAACAAGCCGTCCTTGGGATAGACGTGCAGCACCGGCGCCAGCCAGTCGACCTGCGCGCGCAGCCGCGCCAGATAGTTGTCGGCATTTTCCTGTGAGCCGAAGGCGCCGAGCTGCAGGAACATGCCCTTGCTCTCGGCGGTGACGGCGACTACCGGTGTGGCTGCAACCGGTTCCGGGATTGCGGCCGGCGGCAGGGGCACCGCGTCGCGCGGCGCCGCCCCCGAGCCCGCTGAGCCCCCTCTGCCCGCGACCGGTGTGGTGGCATCAGGGAGGATCGTTTCCACCTCGACCAGCGCGCGGCCGCCGCCCAGCAGGCCGAGTTTGTACGCCGCGGTATACGACAAGTCGATCAACCGGTCGGAATGAAACGGCCCGCGGTCGTTGATGCGAACCACGACCGATCTATTGGAGACAAGGTTGGTGATGCGCGCGAAGCTGGGTATCGGCAGCGTCGTGTGTGCCGCCGTCATCTGGTACATGTCGTAGACTTCGCCCGACGAGGTCTTCTGCCCGTGATAGCGGCGGCCGTACCAGGTGGCAGTGCCGCGTGCCTTGTAAGGCGCGAGCTGCGTCATCGGGGTGTAGTTTTGTCCCATCACGTTATAGGGCCGCATCGCGCCGCGATGCAGCGGCTCGCGCTTCGGCACGGCATCGGGTATCTGCTCGAGATTGGGTGGCGGGTTGTCGCCCGGCCCGTCGTTGAGATAATAGCCGCCGCCGCGCGGCGTGGCGGGACGCGACGGGGTTTTGGCCGCGTCCGGGGCCTGCGAATCCGGTGCCCGTGCGGCCGGCGCAGGCGACCCGCGCTTGGCTGTGGTGCCACAGCCGGCGAGCGCAATCGCAAGCAAAGCTGCGCTCGCGCGGAGAGGCAAATCACGAATCACGACTGCACCAGTTTCTTGTGCGTCTGGATGCTCATCAGCACACCCAAACCGAGACAAATGGTAACGAGAGAAGTTCCGCCATAGCTGATCAGCGGCAGCGGCACGCCCACCACCGGCAGGATGCCGCTGACCATGCCCATGTTGACGAACGCATAAGTAAAGAAAGTGAGCGTGATTGCGCCGCCGAGCAGCCGCGTGAACAGCGTCGGCGCGCTCGCGGTGATCATCGCGCCGCGCGCGACCACCAGCAGGAACAGGAACAGCAGCAACACGTTGCCCAGCAGGCCGAACTCCTCCGAATAAACGGCGAAAATGAAATCCGTGGTGCGCTCGGGGATGAAGTCGAGGCGCGTCTGGGTGCCCTGCAGCCAGCCTTTGCCGAAGATACCGCCGGAGCCCACCGCGATTGTCGACTGGATAATGTGATAGCCGGCGCCGAGCGGATCCTGGGTTGGATCGATCAATGTCAGGATGCGCTGGCGCTGGTAGTCGTGCAGCATGGTCCAGGCGAAGGGAATGGCGGCAAGGCTTGCGAGCGCAAGTCCGCCGATGATGCGCCACGACAGGCCGGCGAGAAACAGCACGTAGCAGCCGGCGGAAAGAACCAGCAGCGCGGTGCCCAGATCGGGCTGGCGCGCGATCAGCGCGACTGGCACGACCAACAGCGCCGCGGCGATCAGGTAATTCTTCGCGCGCAGCGTCGCTTCGTAACGGTCAAAGTACCACGCCAGCATCAGCGGCACCGCGATTTTCATGAGTTCGGACGGCTGGATGCGGGTCACGCCGACGTGCAGCCAGCGCCGCGCGCCATGGACGACGTCGCCAAACAGCGCCACGCTTACCAACAGCAGCACGCCGAGCACGTAAACCGGCAGCGCGACCCGCATCAGGTAATGCGGCGGTATATTGGCGAACGCATACATTACGCCGAGCGCGACCAGCATGCTGATCGTCTGCGTGATGACGCGCGTCACGCCCTGATTCGAGCCGCTGAAGATCACGATCAGCCCGAGCATGAGCAGCAGCAGCACCGCGCCGAGCAGCGGCGCGTCGACGTGGGCCGTCAGGAAACGGGTGGCGCGTCTAATCAGCGGTGTCATCGCTTTCGTCCTGGCTACCGGGCTTGGGCGCGAAGGGCTGTTTACCGAGCAGGTAATAATCGAGCACCTGGCGCGCGATCGGCGCCGCGGCGCGTGCGCCGAAACCGGCATTCTCGACGACCACCGCGAGCGCGATCTTCGGGGCGTCGGCCGGCGCGTAGGCGATAAACAGCGCATGGTCGCGGTGACGCTCGGCGACACGGCTCTCAATGTATTTTTCGCCCTGCTTGAGCGCGATCACCTGCGCGGTACCCGTTTTACCGGCGCTCACATATTGCGCGCCGGCAAACGCGCGTGCGCCGGTGCCTTCCCGGTTGACGCCGACCAACGCCTGCCTGATCACCCGCAGGTGTTCGGGCCTGACCTCGAGCGGGCGCGGCGGCGGCGCATCGGCCGCGGTGCGGCTGCGCGTGGTGATGTTCTCGATGTAATCGACGATGTGCGGGCGGGAGAGCTGGCCGCTGGCAAGTGTCGCCATCGCCTGCGCGAGTTGCAGCGGCGTGTAGGCGTTGTAGCCCTGCCCGATGGCGACGCTGACCGTTTCGCCCGCGTACCATTTCTGTTTGAAGCGCCGCATCTTCCACTCCTGCGAAGGCAGGATTCCGGCTGACTCGCCGTTGATGTCGATGCCGGTGCGGCTGCCGAAACCGAACCCGCGGAAGAACCTGGAGATATTGTCGATGCCGAGATCATTGGCCAGCATGTAGTAGTAGGTGTCGCACGACGCCACGATCGATTTGTACATGTCGACCACGCCGTGGCCGCCGACTTTGCTGTCGTGGAACGTGTGCCCGCCGAAATTGAAAAATCCCGGATCGCTGATCGTCTGCTCGGGCCGGCGCTTGCCGTAGGCGAGCGCCGCAAGCGCCATGTAGGGCTTGATGGTCGAACCCGGCGGATAGGTGCCGGCGAGCGCGCGGTTGACCATCGGCCGGTCGGGTGATTCGTTGAGTTCTTTCCAGTTCAGCGGATCGATGCCTTCGACGAACAGGTTGGGGTCGAACCCGGGCTTGGAGACGAATGCCAGCACGCCGCCGGTCGCAGGGTCGATCGCGACCAGCGCGCCGCGCCGGTCGCCGAACGCGCGGTCGATGACCTCCTGCAGCCCGGCGTCGAGCTTGAGCACCAGGTTGTTGCCGGACACCGGCGCCGAGCGCGACAGCGTCCGTACCGCACGGCCGCCTGAATCGACTTCCACCTGTTCGACGCCGGTCGTACCGTGCAGCTGGGTCTCGTAGCCTTGCTCGAGCCCGGTCTTGCCGATGTAGTCGGTGCCGCGATAGTTGGCGTCGAGCCCGTCGGTTTCGAGCTGATCGAGTTCGCGCTGGTTGATGCGCCCGATGTGCCCCACCACGTGCGAGAACAGCTCGCCGTGCGGATACTGGCGGAACAGCCGTGCATTGATTTCGACGCCGGAGAAACGGTAGCGGTTGGCGGCAAAGCGCGCAATTTCCTCATCGGAGAGCCGGGTGCGGATCGGCAGGCTGTCGAAGCTTTTGCTCTCCTCGGTGAGCTTCTTGAAGCGGCGCCGGTCCTTGGGCGTGATCTCGACCACGCTCGCGAGTTCATCGATCAGCGCCTCGATATCATCGACCTTGCTGGGCGTAATCTCGAGTGTATAGGCTGAATAGTTGTGCGCGAGCAGCACGCCGTTGCGGTCGACGATGATGCCGCGGTTGGGCACGATCGGCACGATTGAAATGCGGTTGGCTTCGGCGAGCGTCTCGTAGTGCTCGTGCTGTATTACCTGCAGGTAGAAGAAGCGCGCGAACAGCAGCAGGAACATGCACAACACGAAGCCCGACGCGAGCGCGAGCCGCAACCGGAAGTGATAGAGCTCGAGCCGCGAGTTCCGGAGCTCGACGCCGGGGTTGATGGTCAGGTCAGACATCGTCGGGGTCGGGCGTCGGGCGTTGCGGCAGCTTGAGCAGGAAACACATCACCGGCCACAGTGCGCCGGCGATGAGGCTGCCGGAAAAATAACTGAAGCCCGGAAAATCCGCGCCCGCGAACAAGCGGATTACGAGCACGATCAGGTCATTGAGCAATAGTATCGGAATCACGTGCAGGATCTGGTTTTGTATCGTGAACATCAGCACCCGGCGATGCAGCACGATGCCGGCGAACGCCAGCACCGAGTAGGCCAGCGCATGCTGGCCGAGCAGGCTGCCGTTGCCAATGTCCATCATCAGTCCCATCAGCCACGCCACCGTAAAGCCGAGTTTGCGCGGCTGCTGGATGCACCAGTAGAGCACGACCAGCGCGACGAAATCGGGTTTTATTGCCAGCCACGGACCCGTCCAGGGCAGAAAATTGAGGACCAGCGCCGCGATCAGCGTGAACGCGATGAACGCCGGCCGGACCGGCAGCAGGATTTCGTGCGGGGCGACGTCGCGTGGTTGCATCAGCCGCTCCTGCGTGGTTTTTTGGGACGCGCCGGCGCTGCTTCGGGCGGCCGCTCCGGCACTTTGAGATCGCGGTTCAGAATCAGCACCTGGCCATGGCTCGCAACGCCGGCGACGGGTTTGCCGGTGATGCGCGCGAAGAGATAGGCTGCGTTGCGCTCGACGTTGGAGACGACTGCAACCCGCAGCCCGGGCGGGTAAATGCCGTCGATGCCGGAGGTCACCAGTTCATCGCCGTTCTGGAAATCGGCATTGAGCGGAATGAACTTGAGCTCGAGTTGCCCGTCGCCGCTGGTTCCGCCGAGCACCGCGCGCAGCCCGTTGCGCAGATTCTGCACCGGTACCGCCTGCCCCTTGTCGGTAATCAACGTCACTTCCGCGAGCCACGGATAAACCCGGGTGACCTGTCCGACCACCCCGAGCTGGTCGACCACCGGTTGGCCGGCCCGGATGTCCTGCTGCGCGCCCTTGTCGACGATGATCTTGCGCGTGAACGGATCACGCCCGACGTAAAGCACTTCGGCGACCACGGTGCTCTCGGGGAACTGCTGGCGCATCGCCAGCAGCTCGCGCAAGTGCGCGTTTTCGGCGGCGAGCGCCCGGTATTTCTGCAGGGTCGCGCCGTTTTGCAGCTGCTGTTCTGACAGGCGCGCATTTTCGTTGCGCAGCGCCGATTGCGTGACAAAAAACTCGCTGACGCGGCGGAGCATTGCGGCGGGGGCTATGGCGGCGCGCTGCAGCGGATAGGCAAGCACCGCGACGGCCTGACGGATGGCGTCGAGATATTGGTAGCGCGCATCCGAGATCAGCAGCGCCAGCGACAGCAGGGAACATAACAGCAGGCGAACGAGAGGGGTGGGGCCGCGCTTGAAGAATGGCGGTGGAGAATGTTCCATTACCGGAGCGGCGCGGGCGCGTTACCCCTCACGCCTTTCAGTCATCAGTGAAGATGCTGTAGAGCTTGTCCATTCTCTCGAGCGCCATGCCGGAGCCGCGCACCACGCAGGTAAGCGGATCTTCGGCAACGACCACCGGCAAGCCGGTTTCTTCCATCAGCAGGCGGTCGACGTCGCGCAGCAGCGCGCCGCCGCCGGTCAGCACCATGCCTTTATCGGCGATATCGGCGGCCAGCTCAGGCGGCGTTTGCTCGAGCGCGGATTTGACCGTGCTGACGATATTATTGAGCGGTTCGGTCAGCGCTTCGAGAATTTCGTTGCTCGAGATCGTGAAACTGCGCGGAATGCCCTCGGCGAGATTGCGGCCCTTGACCTCCTTCTCGCGTACTTCGGAGCCGGGGAACGCCGAGCCGATTTCCTTCTTGATCTGCTCGGCGGTGGTCTCGCCGATCAGCATGCCGTAGTTGCGGCGGATGTAATTGATGATCGCTTCGTCGAATTTGTCGCCGCCGCAGCGCACCGAGCCTTTGTAGACGAGCCCGCCGAGCGAAATCACGCCGACCTCGGTGGTGCCGCCGCCGATATCGACCACCATCGAACCGGTCGCCTCGCCTACCGGCAGGCCGGCGCCGATCGCGGCGGCCATCGGCTCTTCGATCAGGGAGACGCGGGAGGGGCCCCCCCGCCCGCCCCCCCGCCCCCCCGCCCGCGCGGCCCGCCCGCGCCGCGCGCGC
>Ga0082335_1004999_pt1 | contig 18981 bp, 15 predicted proteins | sample Subgrocontami58m_FD_72375 | JGI IMG/M metagenome (GOLD analysis project Ga0082335, IMG submission 72375) | Subsurface groundwater microbial communities from S. Glens Falls, New York, USA - GMW37 contaminated, 5.8 m (SPADES assembly) (version 2) ... | reverse complement strand
CGCCATTATATACCAATATGGCGACTATATCAATACCACAACCTGTAGTAGTACTGGCTACTTTATGCAAGTTTCCCTAATAGGGTTCAGCTTCAAATAGCCCGAAAACTTTGGTCTAATCTTGCGCACAGGCAACCTCCGGTTGGCCATAAATCAATCTCCTCCTGAGGAGCGATTCTATGGCTTTGTGTTGCCCGGCGCTGCCCTTACACCCGAGTCCTCAACCCAGGGTGGCCGACTTGCTCCGAGACGGTGGCCGGTTTACTCCGAGACGCCGGCCGACTTGCTCCGAAAAACGCACCTGGGCTTCCTTGCCCGGCGGATGCTCCATGACGCCAGCCACCTCCGGACGCCTTTTCTTCAGGCAGTTGACGAAGCGTTTCACGCTGGCGTACCCGTGGCTGAAGCCATACTCTTCCCTGAGGTCCTGCCAGATGCGCTGTGCGGTGAGTCCCCGGCCAAGAGAATTCTCGATGTCATGGCGGTATGGTTCACAGGCGCTCATCGAGCCGGTGGACGGCGTGGACGGTTTTGAGGCAGTTTCCGAGATAGAGCCGGTGGACACCTTGGCCGGTTTTGGAGAGCGTTTTGGATCGTATCCGGCTACCGTGTCCCGGTGGACACCGGTCTCGCGCTGTATGCGCCGGTAGCTCCAGCCGAGCTCAAGTAAAGCTAAAATCCGTTGTTTGTCAGCCATCTTAAGGTGGTTCCCCATCTGCACCTCCATCGTTTTTCCGATGGAGTGTGCCAGATTTCGCCCACCTCAGTGGCCGGTTTTCAGGTGTCCCTGACTGGCCGGTTTTGGGTGTCCGCTAACAAAAAGCAAAGCGCGCGTTCCCCTGGTCTCGTCCTTGAATTCTCAACAGTTTCTAACAACGAGAAGCCCCATCGACTACTCCCCTTGCCGTGCTTCGGGAGATCAAGGGCCTCTATCTCGTCAGTCGCGCACTCGCCGTTCCCTCGGTCACCTTCTCGCCTTCCTGGTTTTCAAGGTAGTATTGCACTACGATCCTTGTGCCATCGCCTTCCTTGATCTTGTCAGCAACCCACACTTCTGCCTTGATTACGTCACCAACATATACGGGCCGCCTCATCTTCCAGTGATTCTTGCCGGTGTACAAGAAGTCTTCGCCAAAGAAGTCGATCAACCCTTTGTGCACCGCTTGCGGTGGCATTATCCCACCCACGACTGCCCCTCTATAACCGAGCTTTTTCGCATATTCTTCAGTATGGATATTGTCAATCCATTTTCCATCCTCCCATTCGTAGCTGTCCACAGCCACATGAGGCTCTACGCGAAGTCGGTGCCCTATCGCAATGTCTTTTGTCGCTGGAATGATTTCTGTGTTTCCTACCTCAATCGCTATTGCGCGTTTCTCCCTCCGACTTTCATCACGCGCCTGCTCCAACGTTTTTCTTCCTGCCTTGACTTCTTCCAGCGCAGAGGGCTTGTCAAAGAGCACCTGATCAGCCCTTTGGAAGGAGACCAATTCTCCATCAGCTGCTTCCAAGATGGCATCGATGATAACGTGTTTCCTTTCTTTTGGGCCGCTCTTAAACTTGTTTGCAATCCAGCATGTGGCTTTCAACTTTGTGCCCTCCAATACTGGCCGAAAAACCTGGAATTCGTAGGAAGCAAGGATAGCCCCCTGTATGCGCCCCATTCGCCACTGAGACATGACGCGGATCCAATCGTAGCTTATCGGGTTGAGAACTGGCCCCCCCCAAGGCGACTCGTCGGTAAACCAGGGATGTATTATCCAATGGTGCTTTTCCGCGGTTCTCTTGTGCGTGCCTGGTTGGTGCTGCCACTCTATCGGTCCGAACACTTCTCCCACGATCATGTCATCGTATATCCATGGCTCGTACTCAATTGGCAACTCACCACGCCCATACTTCGGAGTTTCCCGTGTCTTCATCGTTTCCCCCTTCGCAATTGTGAGGCTGTTTTCTCTTAAGAACCCTTATTCTCGGGCGCCAATTTTGGCCTTTACATCCTTCTTTTCTTTCTTCGCCCCGGGATACGTGCCGAGATTGCCCATATGACACGAGGTCAGTCCCATACCAACCGATAAATCAACCCAACCCACCAGGTGAGGCAAATATTCACCGTAGACAGCCTGAACAGCCGACGATATGCCCAATGGTTTCATAATGCTACGTCGTCGACAAAACGGCCTATCTCTTGGTAGGAACCACCCCGAAATTGGCCTCAAGGGGATGATGAGACAGGCGATAAAGGGGTCCTAGGCCCTTGACTCTACTGGAGAATTGGAACTTGAGCCTTTGAAAGTTTTACAAACATCGGCTACAGATTGAAGGAAAAGGCAAAAGCCGCCCACAGGGATCAGCAGGTATATGGGAAAGAGATAAACCTGCAGACTAGAGACGCTCACCCAGTGACCTAAGTAGGCCTGCCATGCCAACTTTGCCGTAATCCAAGTGAACACGATGCTGAAGACCAAAATCAACAAAGCACTAATGCGCTTTAGCTTCGCTTGCTTCCTCACGGAAAGACGAGACACCACAAAGTCCACTTTGACATGACCATCCTGACTCAAACAATAGCCGGCAGGAAGAAATGCCGCAGCTACCAGAGCATAAGATACATACTCATTTGACCAACTGGTAGGACGATTGAACGCGTATCGCATTACTACCTCATACGTAACTGCCACCACCATGAATAAAACCGCCAACGCGCCTACCAGGGCCATTGCCTTACAAAGAGCACCTATCCAACTTCGTAATCTAGCCACACCACATTTCCTCTTTAGCCAGGCCAACTTTTCTGGCTCCCTGCATCGCAAGTTGGCAAAACAACTGTACGGCCCTACATGCGAGGGATCAATTCTTCCGGATAAGCAACCTACTTGCCCAAAACCCCGTCGACGATTTTCAGGATATCTTGCGCTGTAGGCCCTAGCGCAGCATACTCAGCCCTAAGGGGCGTTACTACCGGCTCTCTGAAGCCCGCTCTCTTTTCTTCGGTCAACGTAATAACTGACACACCTTTCGCTTTGAGCTCCTGTTCGAATCTTCCCTCGTCTTGTAGCTCCGTCGCCAAACTATCGGATGCCATCCGCGTGCCAATTTCCATTATTACGCGTTGGTCCTTTTCAGAAAGGCTATTCCAAGCCTTATTACTCATGGCCGGTATTATGTTTCCGCCTACTACATCAATCACTGTCCCGTAGCGCGCCACCTCGTAATATCGCAGGTCCATGGCGCTAGCGCCACTCACGATTGTGCCATTAACAACCCCCTGTTGTAGGGCGAGATATACCTCTCCACCTCCCGCTATGCTCACGACACTGGCACCCCAAATCTGGGCTGCTCTGGTGTTCCCCCCGCCGGAAACTCTCAACTTAACGCCTTTTAGATCCTCTACAGACGCGATGGGCTTGTCACGCATTAGCAAGAATCGATAACTAACTGGCCACGAAAACAAGTACTTGACGCCCTGCTTAGCGAATAGCGCATCCATCTGGTTGCGTAATGCCTTCTCAATCTCGGCTCCCCTCTGCACAGGGTACAAGAACGGCATAGTGAACACACCAAGCTCGCGTATCTGGCTCTCAACGTAAGGTGACAGAAGCAACGCCATGTCGGCCACGCCTGATTGTAACCCGGAGAATTCCGCCGTGGGTGCCAACAATGACGAGTCGAAGTAAAACTCGATCACAACCCGCCCCTCGGTCTTTTGTTTTACTTCGTCAGCAAATGCCTGAATTATCTTGCCACGAAGATGAGTCGCACCATAAGCGACGGAGGCCTTGAGTACGACAGGCTTGGATGTAGGTGTTACGGTCCGTGTTGTTGCTGTAGTCGTTGCTGTAGTTGGTGCCGCCACTGACGTAGTAGAACGCGTTGATGTGGTGGCGGCTGGCTTCGAACAACCGAAAGTAGCTACGAGGAGACCGAAGACTGACAACAAACTGATAGCAACCAGTAGCCTTCTCATCTTAACCTACCTCCATCATTACAGTTCTAGCTTGGTCATGACGCTGCGATCGGGCGTTCGTAACGCGTGCGCCCACAATATCACAGGGTTCTGTGCTTGTCAATTTTCATCGATGATGAAACGAGGGAAACCATCGCCAGGGAGGGCGTATTCGCCCGAGGTAATCACAAACTACGAGACGATAAGCATCCGTTTTGCTTCGGTCTTATGAGCGCTTGGATAGTATGCCCGGCCATTGTTGACTTCGGCATAAGGTTCATAAGATCGCCCAGCCATGGCATGACCTTTTGTCGGGAGCGGCTGGCATTAATTCTTTACGAGGAGCCGATTTCGAAATGAGGAATACTTACCGAGAACAAACCTGTCCCTTGTCCACCAATATCAATTGCGCCGGGAAATCCAAGAAGACGACGGTGTGGGCAAGTATGCTGAGAATGCTAGTGACTCCCTCTCCAAGGATGTCCTCAATCTCGCCCTCACCAGCCGTCTCTGAAGTCCCATGTCGTCTAACTTTGCCGTTCAAGAAGTGGATTATTGACGTATCTGGAGAACTGTATATAGACCCCTGACACTTCCTCCGTTAACGCCTTGCATGGATGCTCAAGGCCACAGAAGCTTCTTAGCCTCCCTTCGCAACTCAGGTCGGAAATCAGGATGGGCAATGGCGATAAGCTCTTCGGCCCTCTGACGCTGCGTCTTGCCTCTCAACTTGGCAATCCCGTACTCAGTAACTACATAGTCGGCAGCAGTGCGAGGGACAGTGACCAAAGTCCCCTTGTCAAGTGAAGGCACTATCCGGGAGACCAAGCCTTTCGCCGTCGTGGCGGTAGAGGGTACGCAAGAGATGGAACGTCCCCCTGGAGCCAGAACAGCTCCGATAGCGAAGGCCGGTTGCCCGCCAGCGATGCTAACGATACTAGTGCCCACAGATTCGGCCCCTATCTGTCCTCCTAGGTCCACGGTGAGAGCAGTATTAATGGCTACCATATTGTGCTGCGCGGAAATAACCTTTACGTCGTTCACATATACCACGCTATGCAATTCGAAAAGAGGGTTCTCATTGACGAACTCCATGTCCTCCGGGGTACCACCACCGAGAGCCGTGGCTACCGCCTTGCCCTTGTCCAAGCTCTTACGTGCTCCAGTGATAACTCCCTCCCGCACCAGCCTGATGATGCCCATGGGTGTAGCCTCAGAATGCCACCCCAGGTCATGCTTCCCATCGAGGGCTCCCGCCATTGGCAGAGGCTCTGAGGCGCTGCCTCCACCGATCTGGATTGTATCTCCATCCCTAATCAGAGTGCTTACGTAGCCGGCAATGCGTCCTACATGCGTCCCAGGCTCCCTGGTCTTTCCCATCAATCCCGTCGATGTTAGCTCTCGACCTGTGGGTGTATGCTCCACAAAGTAATCTATGTCCGAAACGTGAATGTAGTTCTCCCCAAAGGTACGGATCAGGTGACGATTCACCTCTGCCAGGACCACCCGTGCTGCCTTTGCCTGCTCCCGCTTGTTCCAAAGGGAAGCACCAAAGCTGCAATAGCCATGCCTGTCTGGAGGAGATACCTCTACCATCACCACATCGATCATTTCAGCACTGGTCGCAGGGTCAGAGGCGAAGTCAAGAAAACCCACCGTCAGGTCACATCTTCTCTCTGCCATCATTTCCTTAACGACAGGCAGGATGGTGGCTGTTTGTACCTGGAAACTTTCCTCCCAGCCCGAGTCATACCAGCCGAAATCACGCGACGGTGTTTGCACGAAAATGGTTATCCCCCGCAACTCATCCTTCCTCGCTGCCAAAGCAAGCCCGAGGGCTAAGGGATCCCTTCCAACAGGGATAACGACACGGTCGCCAGATTTCACTGCCTTGACCGCCTCCTCAGGCGAAACGAGCTTTCTCTTATATTCCTCTTGCCATGCCATAGTTTACCTCCGCTTTGGCAATGCTCAACTCTACCTGCCAAGTGTCATGCTGCCCTGGCAGTTCATTCTTCTATGCTCTGCAATGGGAACCGACGTCGAGTTCTTCCTTATGCTGCAAAAACCAGCGCCCAAATCCCTCCGAGGGCATTTCGGCGCAACCGATATATGAGCCCAGTGTCAGTTTCGAACAGGCAGGAAGACAAGGGCGTCCGAGTACTTTGAGAGAAACCAATGGCAACTCCCGGATATATTATGCCGACCACGTTCATTTCTGCAATGTTCTGGCTATCAACGGAAAACTCCCTCATTGAGTAGGATTACAAATTCATCATCAGGTATACCAAGTATTCGGCTGCATACATATTCTGTGTGCTCACCCAAGAGTGGAGCACGCCTAATTTCTGCAGGCGTCTTCGAGAGTCTGAACGGTGGCGCCTCATAGGCTGTTACCCCCATCTCAGGATGCTCCAGCATACGCAAATGATGCCGGTGGCTTAGCTGCAGATCTTCAAACAGATCCTTGCCATTAGCAACGACTCCGGCAGCCACTCCTGCCTGCTGCAAAACGGCCATCACCTCTTTGGCATGACGGTTCGATGTCCAGTCCCCAACGATCGTATCGAGTTCACCTTCGTTCTTTAATCTCGACTGCAGTGTCGCAAAACGAGGATCCTCAGCTAGCTCAGCCTTACCGATGACCTTACACAACTCCTTCCACTCTTCATCAGTAAACACAGCGATGGCACACCAACTGTCGTCGCCAAGGCAGCGATACGCCCCATGGGGAGCAGCATACTCGGATCGATTGCCCTTGGCGCTCCAAAGCCTACCATTGACGGTATAGTCCAAGACAGCTGGTTCAAGGAAGTGCACTGCAGATTCGAATTGTGATATGTCTATGTATTGTCCTCTCCCGGTCCTATTTCGATAGTCTAGAGCGCCAAGCAAAGCAACCACCAGGTACCAGGGGACAATAAAGTCGCCGTAAGGAACGCCCCAGCTTGCCGGTGCTTGGCCGGGCCAACCCACAAGCGCGGCAAATCCAGCCAGCGATGTTACATGCAGTCCTCCACCAGGCCGACGCGCATGGGGTCCTCGTTGCCCCTGAATGCTAGCACTGGCCATGATGATATCAGGCTTTACTTTCCTGAGGTCTTCGTAGCCAAGACCCAACTTTCGCATTGTCCCAGGTAAGAAATTCTCTACTACGACATCAGACGAAGCCACCAATTTCTTGGCAATTTCAATTCCTTTGGGGCCGTTCAGGTTGAGTGACATGCTGTACTTGCTGCTGTTGCACATCGCAAAGATCGTGCTCCGGTTTATCCCTGGCTTGTCTTCAGCATAGGGGAGCATGGTCCTGGTCACATCCACGCGCTGCATCGATTCTACCTTTATGACCGTGGCACCGTGATCGGCCAAGTATTTGGTGGCAACGGGCGCCTGTCCATACCAGCTAAAGTCGGCTATCCTTATCCCTGATAGAGCTCCGCCATCGGTTTTCTCTTTTGCGTGAGGCGAAGGCCGACTAACGGTCGACTTTCTGGGTTCACTGAGCTCTTTACGGATTTCCCCATTATGCTCCCCGATTAACGGAGCACGACGCGATATTCGCCACGGCGTCTCACTTGCTACAAATGGAGCGCCGGGATAGACCAACGAACTGTTCAATTCAGGATGCTCTACTTTGCTCCAGTACTTTCTCGCGATGAGTTGCTCGTCCTCCACAAGGTCAGCAATGGTATTAACCGGGAACAGCATCGCCCCCCACTTCTCCGCCCCGTCGTAAAGTTCTTTCTTGGTATGCTTAAGGAAGAACTGACCAAAGGCCTCTTGCCACTTCTGCAGCAAGCCCTGGTTTTCAACAAGGAATTCCATATCCATATCTTCCCATTTGATACCTTTCAGGTCACCAGCCATTCCCTCGCTATCCATCCAGTTCACCAGAAAACTTGTCCTTCGCCCTATGATTCCCACTAGCAAGTGCCACGCGACATATCCATCCTTGCAGGGATAAACGCTTTGAGCTTCATAGCGTAAGACCTTCTGGCCCCGTCTTTTGGTGATTCTCTTGGCTACCCCCCATTCTGGTATCGGAAAAAGAAGCGGAGGTAGGATGCACTCCTGCATGGAGACGTCAATATACTGCCCCTCACCAGTTATCTCCCGATGGGAATGGGCAATCATCATACCCACCGCTGCATGTATGCCAGCCCAAAAATAGGCCTGATCTACGGTACATCTGAGGGGTGCGCTCTCCGGGAACCCATTCAAAGCCATCAGACCCCCCAGAGCCAAGAGAACTATGTCTGACGCCTTGTAGTCCTTATAAGGGCCTGACTGGCCAAATGGTGTCACCGAAGCCATTATCAGCCTGGGATTGATGATGCTCAAGGCGGGGTAGTCCAGACCAAGGCTGGCCATGTAGTTGGGAGGGAAGGACTCAATCAAGAAATCAGCGCCCTTAACCAGATCCCGGAACGTCTGCTGGTCTTCTGCACCGTCAATATCAAGCGTGATTCCCCTCTTGCTAGTATTATGGGAAAACCAGAACAAGCTTTTTTCGTGGTCCTTAATGTCATGGTAGTAGGGACCGATATCGCGCGAGGAGTCGCCGCAATGCCTTTCTATCTTGATGACGTCGGCACCAAGATCGCCCAACAACCTAGCACAAAATGATCCATTCTCATTAGCTAAATCAAGCACACGGTAAGGACTGAGCATCGAATCTGACATTTTTTGCCCCGCCTCCTTTGTTTGTCTTACTCAACCCACACTTTGCATTACTTCATCAGACTAGGCAACCACAATGCCAGTTGAGGGAACACTGCTACCATGGCTATTCCGAAGGCCAGCAGCGCTACAAAGGGCATTGACCCCAAAACAACGTCTGTCAATGTCACGTTTGGAGGGGCGATGCCCTTTACCACATAGAAGTTGACTCCAAAGGGGGGAGTTAGGTTGGCCATCTCCATGTTCATCACCATGGTTATGCCGAACCATACAGGATCGAACCCCAGACTTTTAATCAGGGGGAAAAGGACTGGCACGGTCAAAACGTTAATCGACGCGGGATCCAGAAAAAAACCTAAGACAAGAAATAGTATCTGCACTATGATAAACACTGTCCAAGGCGATAATTCTTGGGAAATCACAAATGCGCTTAAATGCTGTGGCACTCTCAACGTGGTTAAGAGGAACCCAAAGGACATGGCCCCAATTACGATAAAAAAAACAAAACTCGTTGTTTGCGCCGTGCTCATCAAGCCTCTATGTAGGGTGGGGAAAATGGTACGCCTTCGGAAGGCAAGGCAAATTCCTAAAGCTATGAAGGCCCCGATCCCCGCGGCCTCGGTGGGAGTGGCAACGCCCGTATAGATTGAGCCTAGAACGCCTACTATGAGCATTAACACTGGCCATACCTTTGATGACGCAGCCCATTTCTCGCTCCAGCTAGCTTGTGGCGGTGCTGGAGCTAGAGTGGGGTCTAGTTTGCAGCGTACGACGCAATACAGGCCAAATATTACGCTCATCATGACACCAGGGATGATTCCAGCAATGAAAAGGGCCCCAATCGATTGTTGAGTAAGAATGCCGTAAAGAATCAAGACACCGCTCGGCGGAATAAGAATCCCAAGGGTTCCTCCAGCAGCTACCACTCCTGTTGCCAGGCGTTTGTCATAGCCTCGGTTTAGCATCTCGGGAATAGCGACCTTGCCTATTGTCGCGGCGGTAGCAGCGCTTGACGAGCAAGCCGCGGCAAAGATAGCACAGGCGCCTATAGTAGCTATCGCCAGTGAACCAGGAAAGCGCCCTACCCATTTGGACAAGGCAGTGAAGGCGTAATCGGCACTTCCCGAGGCAGTGATAAGCTCAGTCATAATAATAGACAGTGGCAGGACGGCAAAAGCAAAGAGAGTGCCATAGGTCCAAGCCCCGAGCGCTATCGCCATTAATTGGTTTACCCCTAGCCACAAAGCAATACCGAGCATGCTCGCTAGCCCTAAGCTGAAACTTATGGGGATTCCGACCGCTATTAGCGAGAGTAACACTGTGCCAATGATTATGGTAAACAAATACCATTCCATAACTACTGCCCAATCCAATAGATGGCTTTCATTGTCTTATCGCCTTTGCCAGTATTCCTTCCGCGGTCTTCCATGCTCCGAGAAGCCTTCCGGTGCGGCTTGGCCATTTGAGATCGATGAGGCACTGCTTCGGGTTCTGAGGACGTCCATTGACTCTTGTCAACACTGGAGGCATAGGATACCTGGCGCACCAGCCCCTTCTGCGACGCCTTCCAAGGCAACTGACACCTGCGCCTATGGTCTCGCTTCACATTCATGATACTATTCGAAAGCTGTGTGTCACCATGGTAATGTGAACTGTCCAACAGTTCAGACACCTTTGCGGGCACATGGCCTTTGCCGGAAATACTCCAGGCCTGAATGCAGGTCCTGCCCCCACAAACTGAAGGGAGGATAAGGCTCCGAGTAAAGGCCGCCTTCTACAGCCTTCATTTCGGCAAGTAAAGTTGCCACGGTCACGCGCATTCTCCCATCACCGCCCGAATTCCCTACCACCCACCTCCCAACCGGCGCCGAAGATGCTCTTTGTCGCTCGGAGAATCCCAGGCCCTTTGGCTCAGTTCGCTGTTTTCGAGACTATCCGCGTCGTACACTACATATTTATTGGAGCTTGGCTTGGGCTGCCTTGAATGGCAGCGTGAGACATTCCGATAATAGCCGGTCCAAGGCCCAACGGACGGGGAGCGAATGGTTGGATTTCGATTAGTGTTCAGGTCTTCCGCTCATAGCGACATACACATCTTGAACGTTGCATGATGTGCATGCCGTCTTCATGTAGCCGAACTAAAATCGCGGGCGTCGAGCATAATGAATTCGTCTTAGAGTTTTCCCGTATACTTGCCGCAGCCGCGAAAAGACGACGCGTCAGGAGACCTTACCTACACCCTTCTTGGCAAGGACGGCTTCCACCAGATTCTCTATACGCTCCCGGGCTTGGGCGGAGCCAAAGAAGCTGCTATCAGCCACATCGCCGTCAAAGGACACACCGGGAATGCCCAACTTTCGCGAGACGATATTCATGATCTCAAAGAACAAACCGGGCATGATCCGACAAGTATAGGTGAAATGGCAAACCACAGCATCCAAAGAATAGTCCCGGCAAAGCCGGACAATATCTTCAGCCAAGAGCGGTGCACTGTAGCCAAGGCAACCTACAGTATTCCACGCCATGCTCTCCAGCGGTTTCGCAGGGTCTATCTTGTCCGGCCGGTGCCAGAATCCGAGATGGGTGTACTTGGCAGCAACTACATTGACACCCAGTTCGTTGAGCAACTCGCCCCACCATCTCATGTGCGGCCAACACATATGGCCTTCCCAGTAGACTCGAACCTTCTCCTCAGGAAGTGCGCCCTCCTTCCTGGCCACTCGCTCCCTGACCTCATCCCTTATCCCCCGGTACAGCTCTACACCCAGTGGAGTCCCAAGGGCATAGTTGGTAATACCTAACGACGCGGCCCAATCAAAGAAGGTGACCGGTGATGGGATGGCCTTGCTAGCAATGTCCAAAGCCTCCATCCTGTAGGCGACCGCCTCCCTGACATCAGCCATTATCTGCTGAAACCTATCCCAGTTGACACGGGTGTGCGTCATATCTTCAAGAAATGTGACCATTTGCCTGTACTGTTGCGTCAACTCATTTACAACCTCTTCCTCATCCTCCCTCTTCCAGACGAGAGGGCACTGAATTACGAAAATCGGCTTATTGAATACCCGCCTCTCAGCGTCGGTCCACCAAGGCAACATGCTGCAGCCAATGTCAACGCAGAGCAAGAAATCGGGGTTGGGCATCAGGTAGTAGGGGTCGGCCATAGGCTTCTCCTCTTCAGGAAAGAAGGCTTCGCCCAGGGTGGTGCGGGCGTAGGAACAGACCTCAGCCATGTATCCCTTGTCCGCCGAAATGCCTTGGAGCTTTTTCTCCATATGCCTTGCGGCGGCGGTGGCCGCATATACATCTTCAAAGAGGTAGGCAACATCCATCGCCCTTAGTAGGGGGAAAGGGGTGGGCCAGCCTCCACACCAAGCTACCTTTTTCCCTTTTTTGGGGGCTTGACGAAGCTCCTCATAGAAGTTGTCTACCACGGAGCCCACCCGGGCTATACTAGCCAGCCGCTTTATCTTCTTGGCTTCCTTCGTCACAGTCCCCTCCCTTCAGGCTTTAAGCATCTCCATAAAGGCTTCAATACGGGTCTTAATCCCCTCCAGCGAGAGCAGCGAATGCTCGGTCTCCACGAAGGTATGAGGGATTCCGGCATCGGTCAGCCTGTCTTTCAGGTAGGGATAATAGAACATATGAGGCTCGCAGAATTTAGGCATCAGGAATATCACCCCCTGAGCCCCGCATTCGCTACTGGCCTTTATGATGTAATCTGCCCAGTCGGCTTCAGGGCCACATTTTGTTGGACAGGGCAAACCACTATCAAAGTAGCGCCTCATCATGGCCTCCATCGGTGGCACGTTGGATGGGACCTCGGAAGCATAGTAGCGATAGCCCGTATAAAGATCGTCGCCTACCACCACGGCATCCATATCCTCAATGAGGTTCAGAAGGTCTGGCTTGACCCTATGGCACAGGTGGGCAGAAAGGAAGAGCCTTGTCTTTCCGTCGGAAGAGTGTTTCCTGTTTTGCAGCTTCGGAATAAGCTCCTGCAGGAGCCGGTTGTGCTCTTCTTTCGGCATAACCATGCTGGAAACCACCAACTCCTGCATTTCACGGCATGATAATACCCCTGGTTTCTTACTGCGGATCTCGTATACCTGGCGCAGCAACTGGCGATTCGTATTATACAATCCGATGCTTGCCTGGATGCTTTGGTCATCTATCCGCTTGCCTACTATCTCCTCAAGAGCTTTCCTGCAGCGCTCCAACCTACGCGAGACGATCGGATACCAGCGCTGGAATTTATATTCCGAGGGCCACCACGTATAGATCATGGGCAGAGATGTCCTCTGCCGTACGATGGAAAACCCTATTCTCAGGGCCATGCATATATCGGAAATTACAATACCATCCAAGAAGTCCATCTTGCCCTTGGCAGCCGCGTCTACATTGCTGCGGGCAAAGGCGCAAAGGTTAGGGAAGCTATACGACCAGCCCAAGGTTATAGGCTCATTTGTCTCTTGGAGTATTACAGGCAAAGCCCCCGAGGCGTGAACCAGCTCCTCGGGAAAATGCATTGGGGTGATGCCAATAATCTTTCTTCCCTTTTCCTTCTCTTGGCGGGCGCGGCTGTATGGGTCTTCCAACAGGGTTCGCATCTTGACGAAAACGCCTTCTTCCCGCCCCCGTAATGGACTACCCGCTGAGGTTGACATGGTTACTCCCCAACTCCTTCTCTAAGCCCGCGGACGGACCGTCCTCCATCAGAGACAGAACCAGCAGCCTTCTTGACGCCGGCCTCCTTGATGGCACCTGCGTTCATGCGCCAATATATCACCCGCCACTCGGGAAGTCAACGGTATGTTTCACTAGTGTCCTGTCAGGTTATTAGATGAACTAAGGAGTGTCTCCGCGGTCTTGGTCCAGCGGAATACTCGTCCTTCCTCGTTGAACTTCTTGATGTGATCCGTGATAGCCGCTGCCTGGGCCGGCTTCGAGGGGAACACCCCTCTGCGTATTACCTTGGCTTGCAGCAAGTTGAACAACACTTCGGCCAGGTTGAGCCATGATGAGTAGGTAGGGATGAAGTGGAAGACCACCCGCCGACTACGTGGCCGCCTGTGCCATTCCTGCATCTCTTTGGAGGCATGGCTGCTCACATTGTCGAGGATGACGTGAAGCTCGCCGCGGGGATAGGCGCGCAGCAATTGGTCCATAAAGCCGATGAACTCCCGGGAGCGGTGTCGTTCCTCAATCCGTGGTTCGGCGCGCCCGGCGTGTACTTCCAGGGCTGCGTAGAGCTGTACCGTTCCGTTCCGCTTGTAGTCACGAGTACGCCTCTCGATCTGGCCAGGCCGCATCGGTAGCAGTGGCTGTGTCCTGTCCAGAGCCTGAACTTGAGTCTTTTTATCGAGAGGGGACCTATGTCTCGTCGTGCACGCGAGAATAAGAACCCCGGGAGGTAGACTTAGGCTATAAGGGCGAACTCCAGCCAGAAGGTTCTGTTTTCAGTGACCCTATCTCCACCATTGGCAACAACTTCCGAACCTTTATTCCCCCTTGCAATGAGGGCGAATGGCGGGTTCAGGTCCGCCTTAACGATCTCCCCATCCTTGACATGGAGCCTCTTGAATACCGTCTCGCAGAGCAGACGCCGCTCATCAAAGGTGCCCTTCTCGAACAGGAAATCGAGCTCTGCCGCCAATTGAAGAGCGATCTCGAAATCGGCCTTTACCAAGTGCTGGCGTTGCCTTACGGCTTCCACGGTAGTCCTTAGTCTGGCCCTTTCCGCCTCAATTTGGGCCCTATGCTCCCTGAAGTGATCGAAGGGGATTTCCTCCTCCATGGCCAGGCGCTCCAGGTTCTTTTCCATGCCCTCCAGCTTGATGAGCCTGGCTTCCGCACGCTTCATCTCTCCATCTCCGCCGCTCTCGCGCTCAAACCACTGAGAAAGCTCTTTGCGCAATTCCTTTCGGGTGTCCTGGCTGATGGTCACCCCCTTGATGATGTTGGGAAGATGCCTCTCAACCTCTTTGCAGTTGTAGAAGCTCTGGCTGCCATTCACACTGGCCTTGCTGCGATAGTAGCTGATCCTCTTTCTGGGGTGAGTCTCCACCCAGCAAGGGCTGGCGGCGTCCACGGAGTATACCAGGCCTCGCAGCAAATACTGGTGTCGATGGGAACGCTGCCGGTGCTTGTCGTGCTCTCTGAGAACCTGTTGCACCCGGGCGAATGTGTCAGCGTCCACCAACGGCTTATGCGTTCCCTTGAGGGGTATGTCGCCTCGCTTCAGGTATGTCTCTCCCAGATAGAAGCGTTTATGGAACATCTTGCTCCACACCGTCTTGGGTATCTTGGTGCCCATCCGGCTGCGGTACCCCAGGCTGTAGGCCTGGTCCGCCCACTCCTTGAGGGTCCACTTACCGGTGGCCATTTCTTTGAAGGCCTCAGTAATGTGCGGCGCGTGATGGGGATCCACTTCGATCCAGGCGCGGTTCCCGTCCCGCTGATTGAGGTAGCCCAACGGCGCCTTTTTCGGCCAGCCGCCGCCTTCCACCTTCTTCAGCATGCCCTTCTTCACCTCGACGGCCAGGTTCTTGGAGTACCAGGTGCTGATCACCTGCATCATGCGTCGGCCGATGTAGCCCGCCGGCGTGGAGGCATCTCCGGGCTCGCTCACGCTCTCCAGGGTAATGCCCAACGCCTCCAGTTCCTTCTCGTAAACTACGAAGTCGTAGTCGTTCCTGGCGAAACGGTCGAACTTGTGCACCAGGATGACATCGAACTCCCTGGCCCGGGCGGCGGATATCATCTTCTGGAAATCCGGGCGCTTGTCGGTGCGCGCGCTTTCGCCGGCGTCGACGAACTCGCTGGTCACCTGCCAGCCAAGGCCCTGAGCATGGTAGCGGCAACGCTCCAACTGGAAGGGTATGGAGAGATCCCGTTCCGCCTGCTCCTCGGTGGACACCCGCGCGTAGATACAGCACCTGTTAGCCGTTTCTTTTTCCATCTCAATCCTCAGAAGCTCTTGTGATCGGCGGCAACAGTCATAGCATGATCTGGTCCCCGTCGACATCCAGGAAAAGGCACGACTCCCGCCCTTTGAGGCCCAGTTTGTGTCCCGCCCCGACCGCCGCCTGTATCTTGCCCAACGTCTCGCCGGACTTCCACTTCAGTGAATCGGCCAACGCCTGTTTCAGTTGCGGTTTCAAAGCGGGCTCCAGCATCTCCGCCAGCTCTCCGGCAAGCTCGGCCTGGAGCATCTTGGCCTCGACGTCCTGGCTCACGCCCACCGCCTGCTCCTTCCAGTGTTCCACCGTCTTCCAGATGAAGAAGGGCACTCCCTGGTCGCCCTTGAGTTCCGCCAGGAGCAGGTCGTAGAACTCACGCACCTGTTTGACCGGCAGGACCAGCAGTTCGCTGAAGAGGTCCTCCATGCTGTAGTCCGCCCAGTCCATTCCCTCCCTGGTGTGGGAAAGGGTCAGCTTCATCAATACATCCTTCCACTTCCTGGCGAACCCATTCAAGTCTTCCATCTGTCTCCTCCCTTTGCGGCTGGGGTGGCAGGTCTCATAGTTCAAACAAAGCGCCAGACTTTCGACCTTCTTGTCTACGAGACAGCGCCTCATGATCTGGACCACCATCGGCGTCTCGGATACCGCCTGTTTCACGTCCAAACATGGCAACACTTCAAGACAGGGCTCGCCGGCCCGCCAACGGGCCAGCTCCCTGTCGGTGGCGAACTCGGTCAGCCTCAACCCCACCACCGACATCACTTTGGTGACGTGCACCCTCGTCGAGACTAGTCGTTGGATGTTCGCAAAGTGTCTGTTATAATCATCCGACCCATGTTGCGACTGCGCCAAATTTTTTCAATGGAGGCCTACATGAAAGGGACCATTATTTGTGACCTTCTTGGCATAAAGTATCCGATAATACAGGCGCCGATGACCTGGATCACATCGGCTGAACTGGTGGCGGCGGTATCTGAGGCCGGAGGGCTGGGAACTCTTGGTCCCAATGCCGGGGCGGTGACACCACCGAGCAGCGTGGTGGAGGCCTGTGCCCGCCTCCGTGAGCAGATCAGGAAGGTGATGAGCCTCACAGGGAAACCGTTCGCGGTCAACCTGGCTATTCGTGCCTTCGATCTCCCAGGGTCCAGCAAGAATTACAGCGACGAGTTTCTTCGGGTAATACTAGACGAGAAAGTGCCCGTCGTCGTTACAGTAGGACCCTCAGCTGATCTCTATACGAAACCACTAAAGCAGGCCGGCATCAAGGTTCTCCATCGCGCTCTTCCTGTGAATGTCGAGGCTGCAAGAAGAGCGGAAAACGCCGGGGTGGACATCCTGATCGCGGTCGGGGTGGATGGGGGCGGACACAGCGGGCTGGACGCAATTCCAACGTTGTCGCTGCTACCGCAGATTGTTGATGCAGTTAAGATACCTGTCGTGGCTGGCGGAGGCATTGTCGATGGTAGAGGGGCAGTGGCTGCCCTCGCACTCGGCGCTGCCGGCATCTTCATGGGCACGCGCTTCATTGCCTGTTCGGAATCTCCCGCTCATCCGAAGGCAAAGCAAGTGTTGATGGATTCCATCGACGACCAGACAGTCACGGTTATCACAGCTTCCGGCGTGCTTCGATCTCATCGGAATCCTTTCATGGAGCACTGCCTGAGCCTGGCTGCAAAAGGGGCGACCCCAATGGAAATGTACCTTGTCGAGCGCGGAGCCATAAAGACCGGGTTACTTGATGGGGACGTGGTCAACGGCAACCTCACCTGGGGAGCCTCCGCCGGAATAATCAAATCGGTGAAGACCGCGCGGGACATTGTCCATGATATTCTGAAGGAAGCCGACGAGGTTCTGAAGAAGTTGCACACAGCGTAGTCTCGCCAACGCCGTTGTATTGGCCATTAGCCGACGCCAGCCCCAGCTAGAATCGACTTGGATGTCCACTTGGCATTCCCGCTGTGGGGGCCATTGCCAACGTGACATACCAGGAGGTGTCTGTCCTCAACCTAATAGGCCTGCTATCTCTTTGATGTCGGCTACTTCCTCCAGCCTGCTGATCTTGTCGATAAGCTGGTCAACCTTTCTGGGGGAAAGTGGCTTCTTCGAATACCGAGCACAATCCTTGAACTTGATGGCCAGGTCTTCTTGGGTCAAGGGTTTCTGTGGACTGCCATAGATATCGTCAATTCTCTTGGTGAAAGTCCTGCCATTGTTGGTCATAATCGTCGTGATTGTAGGATGCAGGTCTCCGAATGAGGGATCAATCTGATAATGTACTTTCCTGGCTAGTTCCATTACCAGTGGGTCGCCAAGGTTCTGAGGCAAGAAATCATCTATGACAACATTTCGACGAGCGAGAGCAACTCCAATAGTGAAGGGCATAGATAACTTTGCTTCTATGCCAAGCCGGGGATTTAACTTTTCTTCAGCCGGTTCGCAAAGACGTTCTGCAGCAAACTTCCCGAGCGTCAGCACAACCTCTGATACCTCGTGTGGTTTTATGTCCTCTTGCTTTATGATACCCAGGGTGGCTTCTATAAGGCTATGAGTCAGGCTGCATGACGGCCAAGGCTTGAAGCAGACTTCGGAGCCCCGAAATCTGCTCCCCAAATCCGAGGTCAAGACCGACGGGTCGAAGTTGTCCCGATAAAAGAACTTATAGAGCTGTTCCAGAGAGTCCTTGCAAGCTGTTATTCCCCTGGAAGCCATCAGGCCACAGATGATTCCCTCTTTGCAGGTGAAACCGTCTCTAATGGATCTAATCTCTGAATTCGGCGCCAGCATAGCCCTCGAAAGACCGAAGGTGCGGTGCAGGGCAATGCCCAGGGCGTTGACCATTTGTTCTTCGGACAGTGCGAGAAGCTTGCCCGTGGTCAGGGCTGCCGTGAATGCCCCAAAAATAGTCGTGTGGAACCACGGATAGTCCAACAACAACTGCCCCCTGGGGGCTGCGGACCCACGGATGCAGAGATCGTTGCCCAGGGCAATTGCCGTGATGAAGTCTTTCCCGGTCACGCCGCCCAGTTTCTCCGCAATGGCGAGAGCCGCAGGCACCGTAGAGCCTGAAGGATGTATGGATGGGTCGTGAAGTACATCGTCGTAGTCCAACGGGTGGGTGAGCGAGCCATTGACAAAGGCAGCTTCCCAAGATGGGGCTTTGCCGCCGAACCCAACGATTGTGGCTTCTTTTGCCCCTCCCACCTCTATGACCATCTCATATATGCTAAGGCAGGCATTCTCTAATGTGGTTGGTGGAAACATACACCCCAGAGTATCAAGGATGCTTCTCTTTGTAGACTCCTTGGCCTCCTGTGGAAGATTATCGTATGTGGTTCTGACTGCGTTTCGGGCTATTGCCTTGGTAAGTTCCATTGGTTCCTCCGATGAGATGTA
>Ga0082335_1004996_pt1 | contig 18989 bp, 24 predicted proteins | sample Subgrocontami58m_FD_72375 | JGI IMG/M metagenome (GOLD analysis project Ga0082335, IMG submission 72375) | Subsurface groundwater microbial communities from S. Glens Falls, New York, USA - GMW37 contaminated, 5.8 m (SPADES assembly) (version 2) ... | reverse complement strand
TGTCGCTTGGCGACAGCGAGGCGGGGTCGCGAGTACTTATGAGCGAAGCGAATTAGTAACTCGTGACCGATTCCCATCCCGCACAAAAATTCAGCAGAATTTTGTGTGATTGAGTTTGATGTAAAACAAAACACCGCGTAATTTCCGCGGTGCAGGTTTGGTCTATAGGTTACGCATAATGGCCTCTAGTAGACTCTGTTTTTTTAGCAGAAGATAGTGAACCTCCTCTCTTTTTCGAAAAATGTGTTTTTGTACTGACGGCGTATTGAGTTTCTCCAAAGCAACCAGATGTGCTTGTGCTGAAACAAGGTTACTTTCGACAAGACGAAGATCCCCCTTGATTTCTTCTACATTTTTTCTCATATTAATCTCCAAAAAAGTGCTTAAACAAAAGAAGTAGAAAAATCATAACTAATACAAATAACACTTTTTCTACTTGTTTTTCTTGTTTTGGCGTCAAGATTATCGGCTGGCGAATCCACATGACTTTTCTCCTTTTTTAAAAAACTGACGTCTTTGCGAAATATATAGAATTACTACTGTATTTTTCAACAATTTTTATACAGTTTGACAAAACCTTTAAATAAAGCCATTATTTACACTATATATGTTAAAAAAAATTAACACATACTCGAGAAGGATTGAGGAAAAGGTGTTTTTAAACAAAACTGAGAAGGAAATTTTTAGAATTCTTGTTCAAGCAACAAAACCAATGACTATTGGTGATATATGGAAAAAGAAACACATGAACAGGCTGACTTTTCTGTATAATCTTAAAAAACTAGAAAAAAGAGGTTTTATTAAATGTGATAGGAGTAGAAAGGCACATATTTGGGTGGCTGTTCACCTGGAAACAAATATTTCAGGGGATGTGAAGATAAATGACAACAAATACATTTCTATAGATGAGGCATATGATATTTTAAAGAAAAGTAGCCAACAAAAAATTATTGGCATACAGGGGGCGGTAGCCGTGGGTAGTATCACGAAAAGCATAGAACAGGACCACAAGCGTTTTGCGGAGATACACACGCGTCAAAAATTAAGACAAACAATAATAGATTCAATTATTACAGGAGGTGCTATTGATAAGATACAACATTTACCAAAAGAAGCTTTGCTCACACACTTTGGCAGACCAACAATTCTTCATGTTATTCCAGAAAATAACTTTATCTCGGAACACGAAATAATTAGCGACGGTAAATTATTGGTTATTACAGACCATAAAACAAAGAAGGCGATAATTTTAAAAGACCAGCTGATTATTAAGAGTGTTACTGCGCTTTTAGAAATTATTAAAATTAATGGAATAAAGAAAAATATCGCGGAAATTTATGGGATGGACACAAAATAAAAAACCGCATTTATGCGGCTTTTTATTTTTTAGAGAGTAGTGAATTACTTCACTGCGTCTTTCAAACCCTTGCCTGCGCGGAACTTAGGAACGTTCATTGCTGGGACGTTAACTGGTTCGCCTGTGCGAGGATTGCGGGCGGTTCTTGCTGCGCGTTTCTTTACAACGAATGTTCCAAAACCTGCAACAGAGACCTCATCACCTTTCTTTAGTGATTTTACGATCGAGTCGAACACTGTTTCAACTGCTTGTTCTGCGGATACTTTTGTTCCGCCTAACACTGCATGTACTGAGTCGACAATTCCTGCTTTATTCATTTTTTTAAGTAGCTACTTAAACGATTAATAATGCTCGACCGAGTTTTATTATGGTCATACACGCGTATGAACCGCCTTAAGACCACGCAAACATTATATATCAGGCCATTTTTTAGGCAACAGATCGTAAAAGCTGAAAGTGGAAAGTATAAAGTAAAAAGGAAAGATGAAGAAAGCAAATCGTTAATCAAAACAACAACTAATCAACAAAAAATCAGGGAAACACCCTGATTTTTTGTTGAAAAATATAGCTTTTTTAGGTTTATTATCTGGCGTACTCAATAACTCTTGATTCGCGGATAACGTTTATCTTTATTTCCCCAGGATACTTAAGCTCTTTCTCCACACGGAGCGCTATTTCTTGTGCCATCTTTTTTGCTTCTAGGTCGCTAACTTTTTCTGGGTAAACAAAAACTCGCACTTCTCGTCCAGCTTGAAGGGCGTAAGTTTTTTCAACACCAGTAAAAGAATTAGCAATTGCTTCAAGGTCTCCCAATCTTTTTAGGTAATTTTCTGCAGTGTCGCGACGGGCTCCAGGACGACCTCCAGAAATCGCATCTGCTGTTTGAACAATTATCGATTCAATTGTTTCATAAGGATATTCGTCGTGGTGTGACTGCATTGCTTGAATGATTCGAACATCAGCGCCATATTTTTGGAGGATACGGCGGCCAATATCGACGTGAGTTCCTTGAACTTCATGGTCAACAGCCTTACCAATGTCGTGTAGGAGAGCGCCGGCTTTAGCGATTGTGACATCACCACCAAGTTCTTCGGCAAGCATTCCTGAAATGTGTGCCATTTCAAGTGAATGCTGAAGAACATTTTGCCCGTAGCTTGTGCGGAAGTATAGTCGACCTAAGATTGCAATTATACGAGGGTCGACATTAAAGAGACCACACTCATAAACAGCTTGCTCTCCTTTTTCTTTAATGATTTTATGAATTTCATTTTTTGCTTTTTCAACCATTTCTTCAATTTTTACAGGCTGAATGCGCCCATCAAGAATTAAATTTTCAAGTGCGACGCGAGCAATCTGCCTACGAACAGGATCAAAAGAAGAAATGATTATGTATCCAGGGGTGTCATCAACAATAAGTTCAACTCCCGCGGCGCGTTCAAAAGCGCGAATGTTCCTACCTTCTTTTCCAATAATTTTACCCTTCACCTCGTCGGAAGGAATAGTGACGTTTGTTGTCATTATCTCAGCAGCGGTTGAAGCTGCGAGGCGTTGGATTGAGGTTGCTAGAATGTCTTTAGCTTTACGGTCAAGACGTTCAGCATTGGCTGTTTCTAGTTTTTGCATGCGAACAAGCATGTCCTCCTCGTACCTTTTTTCTAAGGTACTAAATAGTTCTGCCTTCGCTTCTTCTTCTGTTAATTTAGTGACGCGCTCAAGTTCGCGCTGGTGTCTTAAGAGAGTAGCTTCTGCTTCTTCCTTTAATTTTTTTACCTCTTCTCCTTTGTTTTTTAAACTATCAACTTCCTTGTCGATATCAATTTGACGCTGATCAAGAAGACCTTCTTTTTTTATTAAACGCTCTTCTGTTTTTTTAAACTCTGCCTCGTGCTTTTTTTCTTCTTCGCGAAGCTCTTCTGTCCTTGCCTCTGCCTTTTTTGTTGCCTCAGTGACTATCTTGCTGGCCTCTTCTTTGGCTTGAAGAGTCATGTGCTTGATTTGAAGCTCCATTGACCCTTTTTTTCCCAAAAGAACGAGCCAGCGCAAAATATAGCCAATTGCGATACCAAGAATACCGGCTATGGCGATTAGCGCCAAAACTATTTTAAGACTCATAAGCGATCAGGAATCGCTCGCAAAAACGTTGCAATTATTAGGTTTTTTGACTATTACCCATCAAGTTTTCCGGATTGTAATTCATTCTGATTCTAAAAACGAACGTTTGTTTCAAGTGATTCATTTATTTATTAAGGGAACAATTTCATTCTACACCGTAAATATTAAAAGTAAAAACAACGTAAAGGCTCGAAGCATATAGTAAAAAACGGCCAAATGGCCGTTTTTTATTTTGGTTACTTTCCGTTACTGACTCTGGTTTTTATAATGTCATCAATGAGTCCGTACTTTTTTGCTTCCTCAGCTGACATGTAGTAGTCGCGATCAACGTCTTTTTCGATTTGCGAAAGAGGTTGCCCCGTGTTTTTAGCTAATATTTTATTTATAGAGTCTTTTGTTTTTAGAATATGCTTTGCTGAGATTGCAATATCAGAAGCTTGTCCTTCCGTTCCTCCCATTGGTTGGTGAATCATCACTTCAGCGTTTGGAAGCGCAAAACGTTTTCCTTTAGCACCAGCGGAGAGTAATATTGCCCCCATTGAGGCTGAAATGCCGACACAAATTGTAGAGACGTCTGGCTTGATAAAATTCATTGTGTCTAAAATAGCGAGACCGGCAGTAACGTGCCCACCTGGCGAGTTTATATATAATGAGATATCTTTTTTAGGGTCTTCATTTTCAAGAAAAATTAGTTGAGCGATGATGATATTTGCGGTGTGGTCGTCAATTGGTCCACCTAAGAAAATAATGCGGTCACGCAAAAGACGCGAATAGATATCGTATGCGCGTTCTCCAAACTGTGATTTTTCTATGACTGTTGGTATTAACATATTTGTAGGCCTTAGCTTATAGCCGTTAGCTTTTAGTACACACAAAATACAAATGGAGTATAGCAAAAAGCATATTTTTGGGGAAGTTGTGTTTTTTACGTGTTTTGTGTTTACGAATTTTTCCTATAAGCTAAAATCTAACAACTAAAAGCTGTTATCGTGAAATTACATAGATTTTTTATTGAGGAAGAAATAGGGGAAAGAAAAACGCTTGAAATTAAAACCGAGCATCTTCTTCATCAATGGAGAAACGTTTTGCGTTTTGCTGTGGGAGACAAAGTTATTTTATTCGACGGAAAGGGAAGTGACTTTTTGTGTGAAATTAGTGCACTTACAAAAAACATATCCAATTTAGATGTTTTAGAAGAAACAAAAGGAATTATTCCAAGTAAAAAAATTACACTGTTTATTTCTTTGATTAAAAGAGAAAACTTTGAATTGGTTCTCGAAAAAGCAACCGAGCTTGGTGTTTCTCGTATCGTTCCCGTTATTGCGGACAGAAGCGAAAAGAAATCTCTTAATTACGAAAGAGCATTGAAAATTGTTGTTGAGGCAAGCGAACAGTCTGGAAGAACCAACATACCTGTTCTCGGCGAAACGATGACAACAGAAGAGGCGGTAGATAGATATAAAAAAGAATTATCTTTTTTCGCATTTGATCCGACGGGTTCTTTTGACTATAAGCTAACAACTAAAAGCTACAACCTTGGGTTACTTATTGGGCCAGAGGGCGGTTTCACTCCTGCAGAACTTGAATTTTTTGCAGAAAAAGAAATACCAATAGTTAAACTAGGCGAGCAGATTCTTCGAGCAGAAACAGCAAGTATCGTCGCTCTTTCTCGCGTAATGTTTTAGCCCTCTCTACTTCTGTTTTTCCAAAAACTCAATTACTTTTTGGTTGGACATAATACCCTCAAGGTATACCTCTGCGCGTTCGCGGTCGGCACCAATGTTGTGCTCAAGAAGGTGTTCTAATTCTTTTGATAACTCTTCTTTTGGAACTTCAATTTTTTCTGCCTTGGCGATTTCAGAGAGAATAAGTTCTACTAACACTCTTTTCTCGGCATCCTTCGCCCATTCCTTTTTTATTTCATCTTCTGTTTTCTTAACATTCTTTAAATATTCATCAAACTTTAAGCCGAATTTTTCAATATCGTATTGTAGTCGTGAGAACATTTTTCTCTGTTCTTCCTCGATAAGTATTTCTGGTATTTCGGTTTCAGTTTTTTCGGCGATAGAATCGAGCATTGCAACACGAAGTTTTTCCTTTTGTAGCTGTTCCTTTTCTAACTTAATGTTTTCCCTTAGTTTTTCACGAAAATCGGCAACATTTTCAAATTTGCCTAAAGTTTTTACAAAATCATCTGTTATTTCTGGAAGTACTGGTTCTACTTCGGCATCTCCTTCGTTTACTTCAATTTTTGGCGTACGGGATTTTTGTATTTCTTTTATCGTGTTTTCAACTTCTTCGTCGGTTACAGAAATAAGTTCATCCTTAGCTAATTCTTTTTTAGCGATTGATTTATAGTCAGGAAGCGTAACTTCTGGGAAAACGGCCGTTTTTAACTTAAAGGAAAGGGGATTACCTTTGGCGATTTTGGTAATGGAAACCTCTGGTCGGCCAATTGGATCAATTTTATGTTCAGTTATGATTTTTGGATAAGCATCTTTTATTGCAAATTCAGCCATTTCCTCAAGAACACTCATTTCGCCCATTTTTTGAATAATGTTTGTTTCTCCTGCTTTACCTTTTCGAAAGCCTGGAATGTCTACTTGGTCTGCTAAGGATTGAACTGCCTTCTTTCTAAAAGACTCGAAAACATCGGAAGGTATTTCGACCTCGATTTCAATTTCTGATTTTTTTAGTTTATTTATTGTTGATTTCATAGCGAGCATCCTACCCGAAAATGGTACCTAAAGTCAAAACAAAAATCCGACGATAGTATCGTCGGATTTTTTAAAACAACTTGTAAAAATATTATTATTGTAGCAACTCAGCTTCTATCCCTTTAACCTCAGCGCTTGTACTAGCGAGAGAATCAAGAGACTGCAAATCTGCTTCAGCTTGAGTAACATCTTCTGTCGGAAGCGTGGCTGTATTTTCAGTTGGAATAGAAGGAGTAGGTGTAATACCACTAGATTGCCAAACATAATATCCTCCAACGGCGAGAACTAATACGATAATGATAATTGCGATTATTCCGCCAACTCCAGCCTTCTCTTCTGGAGCTGGAGTGATTGGGGCTGGATTCATTTCTTGGCTAATCTGGTTTATTTCATTTACTGGGTCCATGTTTTTGTTTTTTTATTAATAAAGGCTACTTAAGTTTTATTGTGTTTGGGTTGTTGTTGCGGTTGCAGAGGTTGTTGTCGCGACTGGCGCACTCTGTTTTTGAGGAGATAGTTTTCTAACTGCTGGTATTACGTTGATACTTAAGTCTTTTCTGGTCTCCTCAATTGCGTTACCTGCTTCATCAGCAGATTTCTTCAATTGTTCTGTAGCGGACTTGATACTTTCCTTTGTCACTGTTCCAGAAAGTGAAGAAGCCAACGTTTTTGTTGATGTTACTTTTTGAGTAGCAATATCGATTTTACTTTGGGCGACAGAGAAGAGTGCTCTTGCGTCTGTTGTGTTTATTCCGTTCTTTTCAAAATTAACCAAGACGCGTTCGAGAGTACTCTCAGCTCTTGTGATAGCTTCGATTCGAGCGTTTAGGCTATTTATTCTTGTTTCAAAATAACCACGACTAAGCTCAACTCTTTTCTCGGCCAAATTATTGTTAGCTTCTTTTCTTGCAACAGTTGATGTGGCTTTTTTAAGACCCTCTCTAATGTTTTTTATTCCATCATGGACGTCTTTGGCTTGTTCCCGTGCTTTTTCAAAGGCTTCTTTTGCATTTTCATACGCATCTTTTTTTGCTTCACGTGCATTTTCATACGCATCTTTTCTTGCCTCTCTAATTCTCTCCAGCTCTTCTTTTGTGGCTTGAGATGGACTTGAGGTTCCTAAAATTGTGCGAATATTTTGACGAGAATCTTTGGCCTGTTCGCGTGCATTTTCTTGCGCATCCTTAAATGTTTCTCGTGCATTTTCCTGCTGTTTTTTTAATGCCTCACGTTTTGCTTCTTGTGCTCTTTTTAATTCTTCAAAAGCGGCCTGCTTAGCTTTAATTGAGTCTGGCGTTTCAGATGGTTGTGTCGTTGAAACAGCTGAAACAGATGTGACTGCTGGTACAGCAGTTGTTTCCTCAGCAAAAGCTACTGAAACAAAAACTAAACTGAACGCTAATACGGAAATAATTTTTTTATTCATAAAATGTAAATATTATTAATAATTAACAATGAAATCGATTGTCGTTAAGTATAGCAAAAAAGAGCTATCTTAGTGATAGCTCTTTTTTGTGGAAAAGTATTAATCTCTAGAATTACTCTATTTTGCCGTATTTTTCTTGATACAATTCAACCGAACGATCAAAAGCTTCCATTGCTTTGTTTTTGTCTTGCCAGTCACCAACAGTTACTTTTTTATTCTGCAATTCTTTATAAACAGTAAAAAAGTGTTTTATTTCTTCGAGTAGGTGCGGTTCGATGCTGTCGATATTGAGTGTATTTGCAAATCTTGGGTCATCTGCTGGAACAGCGAGTATTTTTGCGTCATCATCACCACCGTCGTTCATAGGCAAAACGCCTAACGGGCGAGCCTTTACAAGACACCCTGGAATAAAAGCTTCATGAGCGATAACCAAAACGTCGAGTGGGTCTCCATCATCCCAAAGAGTATTTGGAACAAATCCATAATTTGCCGGATAGTGCATTGGGGAATACAGAACGCGATCAAATTTAATCAGTCCTGTTTCTTTGTCGAGCTCATATTTAACGCGAGAAAGTTTTGGGATTTCAACAACCACGTTCATATGTTCTTTTGTCCCAGGTTTTACGTCATGCCAAATGTTCATGTTTTTAAAGGTTATTTTTAAGGTTTTATTTTGTTGAGCGAGAATCCTTTATTCTAACACCTCTTTTAGTGGTTCTTCTTCTCCTGGAATGTTTTCTGGTGCGCCAAATTCAGCTTTTGCATCGTCGGACATTTCGATAACATCACCGTCTGTTTTTAAGATTTCTTCTCCCTTAGTACTAACAATATCTATTCTCCAGCCGGTTAGTTTGTTTGCGAGGCGGACATTTTGACCACCCTTACCGATAGCAAGCGACAATTGATCCTCCGAAACTTCAACGCGTGCTTGGCGCTCTGTTTCGTCGATTAGAACACTAGTAACTCGTGCTGGGGACAAAGCATCAGCAACAAAGCGCTTTGGGTCTTCTGACCATTCAATAATGTCTATTTTTTCTCCAGAAAGTTCTTGAATAACAGTTGATACACGAACTCCACGTTGTCCAACACAGGCTCCAATAGGATCTACGTGCTGGTCTGTCGAAGAAACTGCAATTTTTGAGCGTGAGCCAGCTTCGCGAGCAACAGCTTTGATCAAAACAACGTCGTTGGCAATTTCTGGAGACTCTAATTTAAAGAGTTCTTCAATAAAACGAGGGTGGGTACGTGATAGTTTTATGTTAATTCCACGAGGTGTTTCCTCAACTGCATATAAGTAAGCTCGAATACGTTCGCCACGGCGATAAAATTCACCAGGGATTTGTTCTTCCATTGGTAAAATAGCCGTTGTTCTTCCGAGGTCTAAGAAAGCGTTTCCGCGCTCTATTCTCTGAACGATTCCAGAGATAATTGTTCCTTGCTTGTCTGAGTACTCCTCCAAAACAGAGAATTTTTCAGCTTCTCTAATGCGCTGAATGATAACTTGCTTGGCGCTTTGTGCGGCGATTCGGCCGTAATCATCTTTTGTTTCAAGAGGAAACACTATCTCTTCGCCCAAAACAGCATCCTTTTTTATTTTCTTAGCATCTTCAAGGAAAATATGGTGCTCAGGATTATAGCGCTCGCGGATGTCTTCAGAATCCTTTATTTTCTCTTCCTCTGAAGCATCTTCTGGAATAGGGTCTTTAACAGTTGTTTCGTCGGCAATTATTTTTACCTGGAGAAAATCTGTTGAACCAGTGTCCAAGTCAAAATGAGCCCGAACAATCTGGCCTTTTTTCCCGTAATCACGACGATAAGCCGCAGCAAGGGCTTGTTCAATAGCGTCTATTATTTTCTCTCTTGGAATTTTACGCTCTTCCTCAAGTTGCTCGAGAGCTGATTTTAAAACCTTTAAATCCATCATATAGTAGATAATTCTTTAAATTTTTTGATAAAAAAATGCCCGTTTTTGACGGACTTGTTACTTGTTGAATGATACCAGTTTTTCCAAAAAAAGCAAATTTGGTGTATCTTATGCTCTGGTGATTCAAGCCCCTCTACAAAGGAGTGATATTGATGATTAAGTTCTTTGTTTCTGTCGTTATGATGGTGGTCGGAGTTTCTGCGTTTGCATTACCACCTTGGACTGGCGTTGAGGGTCCCGATGGAATTGTTGGCAAAATTCCTTTTACTGTTAAGTCAAACACGTTGCTAATTTCTTTCGACGCTTGGAGCTGCGTGATTAAGAAAACTGAAGAGGGAAGAATAGCAATGCGTTGCGTACATCCAATAGAAGGAGTTCAGGATTTTTCTGGAAGGGAGTATTTAATAAAGCGGTGTCCAGATAGTCCAGCTTACGTAAAATGGAAAAGCGGTAATAGTATCGACCCAGAATACTTCCTTCATTTATATAAAGAAGGATGTGGTTAGAATACCCTAGAAGTTAGTGGTTCTTTTTTGAATCAACACTGAGGGGTATTTTTTTGTATAAATTTTTCAAAGAGGAAATGCACACACGTTTTCGTTAAATCTTGCTATAATTTAAAGAACATTCTTCAATGAACCTTGACGAAGCACAATTAAAAAAATTTATTCTTGATTCTGGTCTTGTTTCGCGTGCGGACATGGAGGCCATTGAGAAAAAATTTAAGAAAAAAGGACAGTCACTTAGTGACGCACTTCTTTCTGAGGGAAAAATATCAGAAAATGATTTAAAAAGAACAGAAGCATATATTCTCGGTATACCATACATAAGTTTGAAGGGTGAAAAAATAGAGTTCTCAGTTCTTTCTTTAATCCCTGAACCAGTAGCAAGGCATCATAATATTGTTTCTTATAAAAAAACTGCGACAGAACTCGAGGTCGCTATGCTTGATGCTGATGACCTTGAGGCAATAGAGTTTATTAAAAAGAAAACAGGATTAAAAATTTTGCCACGCCTAACAGACACAGAGTCTATTAAAGGAGTACTTCTTCAGTATCAAAAAAGTCTTAAGGCGGAGTTTGATGACATTATTCAAAAAGAGGCGAGTACTCTAAAACTTATTGCAGAGGATGGTGGTGAAGATATTTCGGAAAAAGAATTAAAAAAGCTCGCTGAAGATTTGCCTGTTGTGCGTATTGTCGACACACTTTTAAATCACGCCATTATTCAAGATGCTTCTGATATCCATATCGAGCCTCAAGATGGTCAGCTTTTGGTGCGTTATCGCGTGGACGGAATTTTGCGCGATGCAATGGTTTTACCAAAAACAGCAGGACCTGGAATTGTTGCGCGTATAAAAGTTCTTTCAAATCTAAAGCTGGACGAAAAACGTCTTCCCCAAGACGGACGATTTAAAATAAATTTAAGCGACCAGAATGTTTCTTTTCGTGTTTCAACATTACCAACTTATTTTGGCGAAAAGACAGTTATGCGTCTTTTGAAAGAGTCTGTTTCTGGTTTTACTCTTGAAGGATTAGGTTTTCATGGCGATGGACTTGAGCAGATTCATTCTGCTACACGACAAACAGTCGGAATGATTTTGGCGACCGGCCCTACTGGTTCTGGAAAAACTACAACCCTGTATACAATTTTAGATATTGTTAATACTCCAGATGTAAATATCTCAACAGTCGAAGATCCAATCGAATATCAAATGAAGCGTATTAACCAGACTCAAGTTAAGCCAGAAATTGGTCTCACTTTTGCAAATGGTTTACGTTCCCTCGTTCGACAGGACCCAGACATCATCATGGTGGGGGAAATTCGAGACAATGAAACAGCCTCACTCGCTATTAACGCAGCCTTGACTGGACATCTTGTTCTCTCGACACTTCACACCAACTCAGCGGCTGGAGCCATGCCACGTTTACTTGAGATGGGGGTAGAGCCGTTTCTTCTGACATCGACTCTTGATGTTGTTTTAGCTCAGCGATTGGTCCGCAGACTTTGTTCCCAAAAAGAAAAATATAATCTTTCTGATTTGGAGTTACGTAATTTGGGGAAGTTGGTTGACCTTGAGCGAATGCTTAAGTTTTTACGTGAGGAAAAAATTATTGGACCGAAAGATGGTTGGGATAAGGTATCTTTTTATAAACCAATGAAGTCGGCAGAATGTGAAGAAGGGTACAAGGGGCGAATCGGAATACACGAAGTGCTTAAGGTGACCCCGACGATTAAAGAACTTATCTTAAAGGGCGCGACTTCGGACGAAATTGAATCGCAGGCAAAAAAGGAGGGAATGATGACAATGCTTGAAGATGGAATATTTTTTGCGGCACAGGGTGTTACAACGATTGAAGAGGTTTTGCGTGTCGTCTCGGAATAATTTAAATAATGAGATTTTTTTATAAAGCAAAAACTGAGAAAGGCGTAATTGAAAACGGCTATTTAGAAGCTCCTGATCAGATTTCATTGGAGGGTATTTTACGCGAACGGAAACAAACTTTGGTTTTTGTTAGGGAAGAAAAAAAGTTGGCGTTTTTTGATATTACGACCCTTAATAACATGTTTGTTTTTGTGAAGCTTCATGACAAGATTATTTTTACAAGAAATCTTTCCGTGATGCTTTCGGCTGGGCTACCACTCGCAAGATCACTGAGTATTTTGGGGAAGCAAACAAAAAATTATAAGTTTAAGATTGCCCTAGATAGCTTACTTGAGGATATTAATTCTGGAATGGGATTGAGTGATGGAATGAAAAAGTTTCCAGCAATTTTTTCTAACCTTTTTGTATCTATGGTTAAAGCAGGAGAAGAGTCTGGTAGTTTGCCGCAAGCTTTGCGTTCTGTTGGTGAGCAGTTGGATCGAACTTATACAATAAATAGAAAAGTAAGAGGAGCTCTTACTTATCCAGCGATAATCTTAATTGCGATTTTTGGAATTGCTATCTTGATGCTTATCTATGTTGTTCCTACTATTACGAAAACATTTGCCGATTTACATGTCGAGCTTCCTGGAAGCACTCAGTTTATAATTAATATTAGTTCTTTTCTGGTTAATCACACTACTACCTTTATCTTGGGTCTAGTTGCTTTCATTGTCGCGTCTTATTTTGCGATAAAATCACGACGAGGAGGAATAGTTGTGAGTTTTATCGCGATGAAATTTCCTGTTATTGGAACAATTGTTCAAGAATTTAATTCGGCCAGAGCAGCGAGAACATTATCGTCACTCTTTTCTTCCGGGGTCCCTGTTCAACAAGCAATTTCAATTGCTGCAGATGTTATGCAAAATGTTTACTTTAAGGCGGTGCTTGTTGAAGCCGGGGAAAAAGTAGAAAAAGGAGCAACTCTATCCTCTGTTTTTAAAAGTCACTCCAATCTTTATCCAGTTATCGTGGGAGAAATGATTGAGGTTGGAGAGGAGACAGGAAAGCTTGCGGAGATGCTTATGAACGTAGCTGTTTTTTACGAAGAAGAGGTTGAGGCCGCTACAAAAGATTTGTCTACAATAATAGAGCCACTTCTAATGATTGTGATTGGAGCAGCTGTCGGTTTCTTCGCGGTCTCTATGATTACACCGATGTATTCCGTCATGTCAGGAATTTAGGATGAAAGTAAGTTTTGGTTTTAAGGTTTAATTTTTAATGAAAATATTCACACAACAATTAAAGAAGAACAAAAAAGGATTTACCTTAACAGAACTCCTTGTTGTAATCGCTGTTATGGCACTTATCGGGAGTATTGTTTGGGGAGGATTGTCTAACTACAGAGATGTTCAAGCTCTTCAAAGCACTACTGACGTAATTGTTGCAACATTAGGCGAGGCTCGTTCAAAAGCTATTTCTTCCGTGGAAGCAATACAGTATGGAGTTCATTTTGAAGAAAAAAGCATTGTTTTGTTTGAGGGGAATCAGTACGTACCTTCTAGCGCAAGCAATACAACGACCGTTTTGAGCAACGCAATTTCTGTCTCCTCAAGTGGATTAACTTCATCATCAACCGAAATTGTTTTTGAAAAAATTACAGGAAAAGGAAGCGCATCAGGACAGATAACAGTGTCTTTGTCGGCAAATAAAGATAAAAACTTCGTGATTATTGTTGAACCAATCGGGATTGCGTATCGAAAATAAAAAATGACAAGAAATTTTAAAAAAATGAATGGCTTCGGTTTGATTGAGGTTGTTATTGGAATAGCAATAATTTCTATTTCTCTATTTGCGATTATGTCAGCGGCAAGAGGAGCTCTTGATTTAAATAGACGAACAATCTCAGATATTAAAAGCAAGTTTGTTTTAGATGAGGGGAGTGAGGTATTACGTTTTATGCGAGATAATGCGTGGAATAATATTGGAGGACTTTCCACTTCAACTGTTTATTACTTAGCAACAACGACAACTGGCTGGATAGCAACAACCTCTCCCCAAATGATTGACGGAACATTTTTGAGAATTTTTAAGATCGAAGATGTTTCCCGTGGACCCGACGGAAAAATTTCTGAAAATGGAAGCTATGATAGCGGTACAAAAAAAATTACAATTTCAGTTTCATTCAAGGATCGTTTTAGTACAACAACAAAACAAACTATATTTTACCTAACTGATATTTTTAGTGATTGATATGAAAAAGAAGAAAAAAAACAATTCTGGAGGGTATACTTTGGCGGAAATGCTGGGGTATCTTTTTGCTCTTAGTATTATTTCTGTTTTGGTTATTAACTCTCTTTTGTTGTTGGCAAAAGCTTTTGTTTCTATGAAAACATCGCGCGCGGTCGGCACAAGCGCGGTTGTTTCCATTGACCAGATAACAAAAGAAATAAGAAGTGCGGAAAGTGTTTCTCCTTTGAGTGTTTTAAAAACAAGTCCTGGTAAATTAGTTTTGATTATGCCAGAAGGGTCGCCAACAACTACTGTTGAATTTTCTTTAGGGAATTCAAACGCGCTTCACAAATTTGAAAATGGTATTGACCAAGGTGTTTTAATCGCAACAGGTACTGATATTTCCAATTTAGTTTTTAATGTCGCAACGACAACCAAAAGTACTGCCGTATCTGTTGAAATGACAATCCGTGACAGCACAGAAAAAACCAAAATAATCGAAAGGTTTTATGGAACTGCAACAGTTAGAACTTATTAATATAAATAGGACATACACAAATGGCGCATTTCTTTGTCATTCTGCGGAAAATGTCGTTCAGTGTATACTTAATACACATCAATCCATTCTCCTTGAACTCCTCGAACTGCATCCATTTGAGTAAGTCCTAATAAAATATAAAAATGGAAAAAAGAATTAATTTTAAAGATCAAAGAGGGCAGGCGGTACTTACTGTAGTGGTTTTCCTCCTTTCCATTGGAATGTCGATTATTTATGGAGTAGTTTCTCCAACACTAAAACAATCAGCTGTTGCTGAAAATTTCATACAGTCAGGACAAAGTTACGCTACGTCTGAGTCAGGTATTGAGGACGTTATTTATCGTTTGAAAAAAGGAATGCAAGTTGGGGCGACAGAAACTTTGGTTGTTGCAAGTTCTACGGCTACAACGATAATTACTCCAATTGGTAGTAGTGAAAAATCTCTTTTTTCGTCGGGAGATAGTTTTAGAAGGATTCGTAACATAAGCGCTGGTTTGGTTGTTTCAAATGGAATTTCTTTTAATTACGGATTGCAGGTTGGAAATGGTGGCTTTGAACTTGAAAATAGTTCAAAAATAATTGGCAATGTTTATTCTGGTGGAAAAATTGAAGGGGAGAACAGTAACTTAATTGAAGGGGATGTTATTTCTTCGGGGGCAACCGGCCGTATTATTGGCGTAAACGCAACAGGAAATGTTTACGCACACTCAATTAGTGATTCTCTTGTTGGAAAAAACGCTTATTATCAAAATATTACGAACACGACAGTTACCGGAACAAATTACCCAGGAAGTCCTGATCAAGCCGATGTTCCTATGCCAATTCCTGATACAGTTGTTGAGTCTTGGGAGCAGGAAGCGGTGGCAGGTGGCATGATTAGTTCTCCATGTCCGTACAAAATCACCAGTAATAAAACGCTAGGCCCCGTAAAAATTACTTGTGATGTAGAAATTTCTGGTAGTCCAGTTATAACGCTTAATGGACCTGTTTGGGTTACCGGAAATATTTCTTTTGCCAACAGTGCGATTATTAAAGTGGCTTCAGCTCTTGGGGCTAAAAGTGTGGTGGTGATAGCAGACAATCCGGGCAACAGGATAACCTCTAGTCAAATAGATATTACAAACTCAAATACGTTTCAGGGTTCAGGGCAAAGTGGGTCGTACGTACTTTTGTTGTCTCAAAATAATGCAGCTGAGTTGGGTGCGCCAAAAGGGGAAAATGTGGCAATTAATATACAAAATACCGCCGGCGGAGCACTTTTAGTTTACGCCGGACACGGAGAGATACAACTTAATAACAGTGCAAGTTTGAAAGAGGTCACCGCTTTTAGGGTTCACGCAAAAAATACAGCGTCTGTAACTTACGAAACAGGACTTGCCTCACTCCTTTTTTCAAGCGGACCATCTGGTTCGTGGACAATTAAGGGTTGGAAAGAAGCTCAATAAAAATATTTTTAGCGTACAACAACCGTGTGCTACAATTAGGTGAATGAAAAAACTAATTGTTGGTAATTGGAAGATGAATCCCGAAACAGCAGAAGAAGCTAAGCGGATTGCTAGTGGGATTGTTAAGTTTTCTAAAAATATTAAAAAAACAGAAGTTGTTGTTTGTCCACCAATACTTTTTATTTCCGCTGTCGCTGAGGCTTCAAAGAAAACAAAGGTTTCTATTGGGGCACAAGATGCTTTTTATGAACCAAAAGGGGCTTACACGGGTTCAATTTCTGTCGACATGCTGAAAAGGATTGGGGTTAAGTATGTAATTCTTGGTCATTCTGAAAGGCGGGAGCTTGGCGAGACAGATGAACTAGTAAATAAAAAAATAAAGGTTTGTTTGAAAAATAACGTGACTCCAATTGTTTGTGTTGGGGAAAAAACACGCGATGCTCACGGGTATTACTTAGCTTTTATGAAAAAAGAAATCGAGCATTCTTTAGCTGGAATTAAAAGGAAAGATTTAAAAGATATTGTCATTGCCTATGAGCCTGTTTGGGCAGTAGGTAACAAGGCCCTTAAAGCAATTAGTGCAGAAGATCTTTCCGAAATGGTTATATATATAAAAAGAACACTTGCCGATTTATTTGGACAGTCGGCGGCCTTGTCCGTGCGGATTTTGTACGGCGGTTCGGTTAACAAAGAAAATGCAGGAGAGTTTTTTTACGGTGGTGGTTTGAGTGGTCTACTTGTAGGAAGAGATAGTTTAGATATAAAAAAATTTGCGGATATAATCACCCTTACTGAGGAAGCGGCCTCAAAGAAATAGACCATGCGTTTATCAACACTACCTAAAAATTTAAAGTTAAAAGGAAAGCGTGGTTTAATACGCCTTGATTTAAATGAGCCAATAGAAAAAGGGATGGTGGTTAATGATTTTCGAATACGGAGAGCACTTCCAACTCTTCAATTTTTAGTGAAAAACGGAGCGCGAGTTGTTGTACTTAGCCACCGAGAGAAACCCGAAGATACACTTAAAGTTGCGGTTTTGCATTTAAATAAATTTATTAAAGCGGGGTTTGTCCCTGATGTTTGTGGAAGCGTTGCCGAGGAATCAATCAAAAGAATGGCAGACGGGAGTATTCTTGTTTTAGAGAACTTGAGACGCGAGAAAGGGGAAGAAAAAAACGAACTATCTTTTGCAAAGAAGCTTGCGAGATTTGGAGATATTTATATAAACGAAGCCTTTTCAGTCTCTCATAGAAAGCATGCGTCAATTGTTTCAGTACCAAAACTCTTACCTTCTTTTGCGGGTTTTCTTTTTGCTGAAGAAGTTTCTAATCTTTCTCGTGCTATTAAACCAAAACAGCCACTTCTTATGGTTGTTAGTGGCGCCAAATCAGAAACCAAACTTCCACTCATAAAAAAATATTTGCCGAAAGCTTCAAATATTTTTGTTGGAGGCGCACTAGCCAATAGTTTTTTTAAGGAAGAAGGTTACGAAATAGGGAAATCTCTTGCCGATAAAAACACAAAAGCACTAAGCCCACTTTTAAAAAATAAAAAAGTATTTTTACCGGTTGATGTTGTTGTGAGAAGTGGGGAAGTTAAGTGGGCGGATGAGGTTTTAAAGAATGAATACATCGTTGATAATGGCCCAGAATCACTTTTTATTCTTGAAAACATGATTGATAAATCAAAAACCGTTATTGTGAATGGACCACTTGGTGTTTATCAAGATGGATTTGGTGCTGGGACAGAAAAGCTTTTAAAAATTCTCGCAAAAGCAAAATGCGAAACTATTATTGGCGGAGGTGATACTTCGGCACTTGTTTCTAAATTAAAACTTGAGAAAAAATTCTCATTTGTTTCGACGGGTGGCGGGGCGATGCTTGATTTTTTGATTAACGAAACTCTGCCTGGGATAAAAGCCCTAACTCGCTAATTATCTAAAATAATCTTTTTGATTTTTTCTGCAGTCGCAGACATTTCTCCCTCGTTATAATTTTTGCCATGCCAATGAGTGAAACCATCTCCAGTAAATCGGGGAACTAAATGAAGGTGTAGGTGGTAGACAAGTTGACCTGCTGGTCCTCCATTATTGTTTATGATATTTAGGCCGTCAGCGTTAACTCCATTTTTAACAGCACTAGAGACTATTTTTAGTGCCGACACTATATTTTGAAGAGTTTCACTTGGTGTATCAAAAATATTTTGAGTATGTTTTTTCGGTATTAAAAGTGTGTGCCCAATGTTTACTGGATTAATATCTAAAAATGCCAAAGAGTGTTCATCCTCGTAGACTTTTTCGGCTGGAATTTCTCCAGCAATTATTTTACAAAAAAGACAATTTTTTTCTTCGATGGATGTTTCGTTGTTCATGAATTGATTGTATGTAATTTAAGCTAATTTTCAAAGTAGAGGCTTAAAATTGTGTGTGGTAAAATGAGGGACCTTAATGAAAGAAACCTATAAAATAAAAAGCGAAATACCAGATGGTGCTCGAGAAAAGCTTGCCCAATATGGAGAATTTTTGGCAAAACTTTTATATCATCGTGGAATAAAAGAAGCTGATGAAGCTGATAGATTTTTAAATCCGGATTACGAGCGCGACACCAATGACCCTTTTCTAATTTTAAACATGGAACGTGGAGTGGAGCGTATTATGAGAGCTATCGAAGAAGAGGAAAGAATAGTTGTTTATGGAGATTATGATTGTGATGGAATTCCCGGCTCGGTTATCCTCCATGATTTTTTTAAAAAGATTGGATATAAAAATTTTTTAAATTATATTCCACATCGAAATATTGAAGGGTATGGATTAAATCGTGGGGCGATAGAGCAGTTTGCCAAAGATGGCACGGCGCTCATTATTACCGTCGATT
>Ga0082335_1004995_pt1 | contig 19001 bp, 17 predicted proteins | sample Subgrocontami58m_FD_72375 | JGI IMG/M metagenome (GOLD analysis project Ga0082335, IMG submission 72375) | Subsurface groundwater microbial communities from S. Glens Falls, New York, USA - GMW37 contaminated, 5.8 m (SPADES assembly) (version 2) ... | reverse complement strand
CCCGGGGGCCGGGGGGGCTGAACCCCCCCCCCATTCATTTTTCCACCACCCCCCCCGAGCCCCCCCCACCCCCCCCGGTGGCGGACGGCGCCGCCCGCCACTACGAGGAATCTTGGGGGATGTTTTCCCGTGGAGGCCGAGTGCTTATCTTGGAAAAAAGATGCCCACAGCGAGCAGGACCAGAACCGTGAGGGGGGGCAACACGCATAGCACCAGGAAGCCGGTCCCCAGCAGGGCATGCAACAGGGATTGCCTCAGTTTCTTGGCCTCCACCCCCTCGCAAGCCCCATCCGCCTCCCATCTGACGATCTTCTCGGCCTCACGGACTGCCGGGACGGCGTCCCAGGAGCCTATTGCTTTTTCTATCATGGCTCCCCTCCTACATAGCCTTAACTCAGGGCCAACGGGCTTATTTCTTGCTCAAGCTCTCGATGAACGCCGCCATGGCCTTGATCTCTCCGTCGCTCAGGCGGTCGGGCGGAAAGGCCGGCATGGCCCCCTTGGGAGTCCGCACCTGCTTCAATATCTGGGCCTCGTTAAAGCCGGCCAGGGCTGGGCCTATGCCCCCTTCGGCCTTGGGACCATGGCAGGCAGCGCAGCCTTTGCTCTCATAAACCTGGCGACCCTGAGCGGCCAGGTCGGGGGCTCCTGCGGATGGGGCGGGAGGCGCTCCGGCTGCCGGCGCCGCTGGCGCTGGAGCCAGAGATGCCGCGTTCTGCCAGTCTTCTCCCGCGCCATATAAAAGCAGGGAGGCTATCTCCAGGATCTGCTCCTGGTTGAGGGCGCCGCCTTCCTCCACGGCCCAGGCAGGCATCACGGTCTTTGCAACCCCGCGGGATATAGTCTTTCGCAGCTCATTCTCAGCCAGGCGGAGGCCACTGGTGTCCCCCGCTTGTAGCCCCCGCTTCTGCAGGTATGCGCCGCCGGCCACGGCAGGCCCGACCTTGCCTTCGCCCCGTGGCCCGTGGCAGCCGCTGCAAAGGCCGGCGAAGAGGCTGACGCCCCTTTCTATGGCCTCTTGCCGTTGGCGTTGGGCGGCCGCCGCCTGGCGCTCTGGCTCAAAGTTTATGTATGCCCCGAGGATGACTATCGCCAAGATGGTTAAGGCTGCGCTGAGGACTACTCTCTTCTCCATTCCCGCTTTCGCTCCTCTATAGTGCACCGTCAGGTGATCTTTTCGGCAAAGGTTCCGCCTGGGACGAGGGTATTTCGGGGGACACCCCCGAACCCCCGGCCCAGCGACAGGCTAGGCCTTAAGCGCCTGGCCGGGGTCCCAACGCTCTCTCTGGATGACCTTGTTAACGTCGGTGTCTACCACGACGGCGCCGTCCAGGATGCTCACGGGGAAAAGGTCAAGCGGCCGCGGCGCAGGTCCGGCAGTAAGCACCCCATAGCGATTGAAAATGGACCCATGGCAGGGACAGTTGAAACGCCCCTGCGCCGCAAGGTCGTCTTCCGACTTCTCCTGCCCTATCCAGGGCACAGTGCATCCCAAATGAGTGCATTTGTGCCACATGGCCAGGAAGCCCTCCGGTACCCTGGAAAGGTAGAACTTCCCCTCCTGATGGTGGGTAATGGAGCCAATGGCGAAGTCCTCGACCTTCCCTACTTTGAACTTCTGTCCGAGTCCCAAGACGTTCTTGGGCCGGAAGAAGTAGGCGAAACTACCAGCCATCTCCACCGCGAAGATGCCGGCGGCGCCCACAAACGCGGCCCTCAGGAAGTGCCTCCTGGAGAGGCGCGTGCCGTTCGGTGGGACGCTTGACGAACGTTGTTCCATGCTGATGAAACCCCCTAAGTTAATGGGCCGGCGGCATATCCCAAGGCCAGAAGAGGTGCATGCCTGTGCCTCGGAAGGCCGTGCCTATGATTGTCAGTACCAGGTAAGTGGCTACAAAACCGAAGAAAAGGGCGATCAGCTTCTCCCGGCGGTTAACCTGCCCCCACAAGAGTCTGACCAGATAAAGGAGCAGGGCGGGGAAGCCTACCATCAGGGCGACCGGTATGACGCTCTCAATCACAAAGGCCGGTACACCCAGGGGCGTAAGTGAGCGTCGCACACCCAGGTACTCATCGAATGCTACCATCGCCGGCACGAGGACGGCGGCGAAGACGGAAGAGAATAGGGCGATGCGGGCGCCCCGCCGGGAGGTGAACCACTGGCCGGGTCCCTCGGTGGTGTTATCCAGGTATGGTATGGTCATTAGCCAGAGCAGAAGTAATCCCGGCACGATAACCCCGGCCAGGGAGGGATGCATATGCAGGAGTAGCTCTTGCAGATTCAGGAAGTACCAGGGAGCCTTGGCCGGGTTGGGGGTCAGGTCCGCGTTGGCGTGGTCCACCAGGGGGGCGTTTACCAGCCAGGACACGGCCAGCAGCGCCAATATGAAGACCATGGCCGCAATGAATTCCCATACCACCAGGTGAGGCCAGGTCATTACCGTGTCATCCGGCTCTCGCTGAAGGGCGGGGACTTCTCCCTGGACCTTGACTATGGCGGCTATGCGCACGCGGTCCTCTCCCCCGTTGGGTCCCGTAGTCTTTCCCGTCGTTCTAACTTGCATGTCTCAGTAGACTCCGTTCCTTATCGCTGGTCTTTTCGGCCAAGTGCTGATCGGGTCCTTTCCGGGAGGCCACTTAGGGCCTCCCCTCCAAAGGCCGTGCTATGCCCCCTGCCCATAAGCCGTGGGCCGTGAGCCGTGAACCCTAAACCCTAAACCCTGAGCCCTGAACCCTTGACCCTAAGCCCTAGACTCTAAACCTTAGACCCTGAACTTGAACCCTTACAGCGGCCCGGATATGCCCCCGTCCTTCCTGATCCTCCAGAAATGGACGGCCATAAAGACGGCCGCGAAAAGGGGCAGAAGGATGACGTGGAGCGTGTAGAAACGTATCAGGGCATTGGCCCCTACCTCAAAGGCGCCCAGCAACAGAAAGCGCAGGTCGCTGCCTATGAGCGGGGCATATCCTGCCATGTTCGTGCCCACGGTGATGGCCCAGAAGGAGAGCTGGTCCCAGGGCAGAAGATACCCGGTGAAGCTCAAGAGAAAGGTGAAGAAGAGGAGCACTACACCCACCACCCAATTGAACTCCCGGGGAGGCCGGTAGGAGCCTGTGCTGAAGACCCTGATCATGTGGAGAAAGACAGTGATGACCATCCCGTGGGCCGCCCAGCGGTGGGAGTTCCGCATGACCATGCCCAAGTTCACCGTCGTCTCCAATTCCTTCATATCAGTGTAGGCGAGCTGGACCGTGGGGCGATAATAGAACATGAGAAGCACGCCGGTCACTGTGAGCAGAAGGAAGAGGAAAAAGGATATGCCTCCCATGCAATACGTGTAGGTTACTTTGACGCCGTGACGCCTCAGCTTTACCGGGTGCAGGTGCAGGAAGACATTGCTCACGATGGCCTGCGAGCGGCCCCAGGCGTCCTCCGGCCAGCCGTGCCGGAAGAAGGAACGCCAGGCCCGACCCTGGCGCACTTTCCGGTCGAATTCGTCAAGAATGCTGTTAATCAATTGTTCGTTCCCTCCTGCATGAGGTCCAATCCACAGATTACGCAGATTGCTCAGATGATATGGTCTGCATCGCTTCTTGCATTGAAGAAGGGTCGCTTAACGATGGAAGTCTACTCGGCCCCCTGTTCCTCGTTCCTCGTCTATACGATTCCAAGCCACCTTTGCAGGAGCACCAAAAGGCCCAGGCATCCGATGACGGCGCCAAAAACGATGGCCAATTCCAGGGTCTCTCCAACGACCATTAACGTCTCCTCCCGCTGTCTGCTGTGGCCGCAGCCTGTTGAGGGGCTGATTCCCGGAAGAAATAACGGCTGCGCTCGTCCCGGTACATGCGGACCATGCTGATAGCCCTGGTGGGGCAGCGAGCCTCGCAAAGGCCGCAACGGGTGCAGCGTTCTTCGTTGAGTAGCAAGGCTGCCCCTTTGTCGCTATCCAGGGTCAGCCCGTCTTCGATTTGCAGGTTCTCCAAGGGCGCCATGCTCAAGGCGTCATAGGGGCATACGTCCACGCACCCGCCGCAGAGTATGCATTTATCACTGTCAATCATCACGTTTATCTGGCACTGGAGGCAGCGGCTGGCTTCGGCCATGGCTACCTCCGGCGAAAAGCCCAGCTCTACCTCTGCATCCATGGAACCGCGCTCTTTTGCAGGCAGGGTTGGCATCGGCTTGCGCTCCACTCTGAGGTATGCCCCCTCCCTAACGTAGGGGGAGACTACCTCCATCCCCAAGGTGCGCCCGCCCTCCCGGGGCCCTCTCAGGTAGCTATCCACCGCGGCGGCTGTCCGGTGCCCGTCGGCAATGACGTGAATTACGTCCCGGGGCCCGGTGATAAAGTCGCCGATGGCGAAGATCCCGGCCTGGCTGGTCATGAAGGTCTCCTGGTCCACGACTAGCCGGTCCCAACGGGATACTTCAAGGCTGATGTCGCCCGGCAGGAAGGAGAGGTCCGGCGACTGGCTTACGGCTGGAATGAGGTTATCAATCGGGAGGACGAACTCGGAACCCGGGACCGGGACTGGGCGGCGCCTGCCGCCGGCGTCGGGGTCGCCGAGCCGGTTCGTCTGGCACTCCAGGCCGGAAACCCGCCCCCCGTCTTGGCCAAGTACTCTCACCGGAGAGGTCAAGAAGTGGAAAACGACGCCCTCTTCCTCGGCCTCGGTGATTTCCTCCTCGCCGGCGGCCGCCTCGGCTGCTGTGCGGCGATAAAGGATGTGCACGTTCTTGACGCCCAGGCGCACGGCGGAACGGGCGCAGTCCACGGCGGTATGCCCCAGGCCGATCACTGCGACGCTCTGGCCGAGGGGAACCTCCTGCCCAAGGTTGACCATTCTCATGAAGGTCACCCCGTGAAGGACGCCTTCCAGGTCCTCCCCGGGAATGCCCAGCTTCTCCGGCTTGTGGGCGCCGGCGGCGATAACCACGGCCTGGTGTTCCCCCGTCAGGTCGTCCAGCTTCACGTCTCTACCCACGGGTGTGTTCAAGCGGATCTCGACGCCCAGGGCTGCCAGTTCAGCCGCAGCCTCGTCGATAAGATGCCTGGGGAGGCGGTACGCCGGTATACCCACCCGGAGCATGCCTCCCACAACCCCCAGCGCCTCGAACACGGTGACCTGATATCCCAGGTCGGCCAAGTCCTTAGCTACGGTCAGGCCGGCTGGTCCAGCCCCGACTACGGCCACCTTTCGATAAAGTGAGGCCTCCTCTGCCGACCGCGGCTTTATCTCGTCGCGCATGTCGCCGGCCGAGCGCTTGAGGTAACAGATGGCTACTGGGTCGTCCACGATGGCCCGGCGGCAGGCGCTCTGGCAAACGCGAGTGCAGATGCGCCCGAGTATGGATGGGAAGACATTGTAGCGGCGGTTGACCTGGAAGGCTTCCTCGAAGCGTCCCTGGCTGATCAGCGCCGCATATGTTGGCACGTCGGTATGGGCCGGACAGGCGGCCTGGCAGTTGACGTTGTCGAGGTACCAGTCCAAGTCGGCCTGCACCACTTGGAATCTCTTTCCGGTCACGGGCTTGGCTGCCACAGGGGCCTTTTCCTTCATTTCCTCTCCTAGGGTAGTCCCGCGGTAGACGGCTCTCACCAGAGGGAGCAAGCGAAAGGGCGTTTCCACCTTGGGCAGGTAGGCACTTGCGCCGCAGTCCCCGGAGGCCTTCTGGTATTCCTGGTTGTCTTCCTCCAAGAGGAGGATGACCTTCGCCTGGGGCTGTTCCCCCTTGAGGGCGCGAGTGAATTCCACGCCCCCACCGCCGGGAAGGCTGATGTCCACCAGGACAACATCAGCCGGCGTCTGTCTGATTTGGTGCAGGGCTTCCTGGCACGTCTCCGCTTCCCCCACCACGCTTATAGCCGGGTCTTCTGCCAGAAAGCCCTGCAATAGCTGGCGGAGGTGTGGGTGGTCCTCTACCAGCAAGACCCTGATGAGATCCACTCCCTCTCCTTTTCCCCATTCCCCACCTGAGGTTTAAGTGTATCATATCTGGGGACAAAAACGGCGCGCATCCTAGTTACTGGTGATTTCTGGCGAGGAGAGGATGCTACCCAGAGTAGCATCCTCTCACCATTCTCAGGTTAGGGGCGTTGGCCTGACACTAGCGGAAGGACCGGCATTGTCCGGCCCACCAGCCATGATTCCTGGTCATTTTAGAGTGGCCACATAAGCTATTAGGTCTGCCAGTTGGTTATCGTTAATCCGGGTGTCCGGGAAAGGTGGCATAACGTTCTTCCCGTTACGTACCTGGTTGCGTACGCCAGCCTCGCCCAAACGGCCCACCACTCCAACCAGGGACGGGCCGGCGCCTTGCTGGCCCCCGGGATGGCAGGCGGTGCAGTTGGCGTCAAAGACGGCCTTACCTGCCACCGGGTCTCCCGCTGCAGCCGCTGGCTTGGTCGGGACGGGGGAGGCCGCTGGAGGTGCAGAGGTAGGCGCGGCTGCCGGCTTGGTCGGGACGGGGGAAGCCGCAGGAGGTGCAGAGGTAGGCGTGGCTGCCGGCTTGGTCGGGACGGGAGTAGCCGCCGCCGGGGCCACCGTGGGTGCGGCTGCCGGTTTTGTAGGTGCGGGCGCAGCCGCCGGCACGGTCGGCGTGGGGATGGCCGCCGGGGCAACTGAAGTAGGGGTAGCCGCCGGCGCCTTCACCGGTGTAGGTGTGGGAGCAGCAGCAGGGGCGCAAGCCGCTAGGAAGAGCCCCAAGATCGCCCCCATGAGCACCAAACCCAGTGCTTTCTTCACTTTGATAATGCTCCTTTCAAACAAGAGATTGCCATCGCCAGGATGGCCCGCCTGGGTCATACTAGCGTAAGGCGGGGAGACAGACATCCCATTTGGCAATGATTTGCGACAACAAAAAGACGCTACACTTGGTAGCGTCTTTTGACCACAGTTCTGCTAGTGTCAGGGGCCGTCCACTAACGGGGCTAGGTTTCCTCCAGGAGCCCTGCCCGCAACGCGAATCGCAGGAGCTCGGTCCGGTTATGGAGGTTCAGCTTGTCCATGATATGGGTACGGTGGGTCTGCACAGTATTTACACTGAGGAAGAGCCTTTGTGCGATCGCCTGGTTGGTGCAACCTTCACCAATGAGTTTCAGGATCTCCTTCTCCCTGTCCGTGAGGCTGTCGTAGCCGGGTCGCTGGTCTCCTTCGCCGACTCTCCGTATATAGTCTTCCACCAGCCGTTTGGCGACGCTGGGGGAGAGAAAGATGCCTCCCTTGCAAACAGCTCTGATGGCCGAGAGGAGGTCACTGGAGGCTGACTCCTTTAGCACGTAACCTGACGCCCCGGCGTCCAGCAGACGGAAGAAGTAGTCATCGGTGCCGTGCATGGTAAGGGCCAGGATATGGACCCCGGGGGCCGCCCTCCTGATGAGGCGCGTGGCCTCAAGCCCGTTGGTCCCGGGCATGGTGATGTCCATCAGGACCACGTCCGGCAGCAGCTCCAGGGTCTTCCTCACGGCCTCGCTGCCGTCAGAGGCTTCTGCCACTACTTCCATATCCGGTTGGGCCTCCACGAGGGCGCGTACCCCTTCCCTCACCAGCGTATGGTCTTCAGCCAGCAAGACCCGTATGCTTCCCAAGCCTCATCCTCCGTTAAGGGGTATGGTGACTCGCAAGCGGGTCCCCTTCCCCTGGGTAGAATCAATAGTCAAGGTGCCTCCCAGCAGGGAGACCCTCTCCCTCATGCCCTGCAGGCCCAGGCCCTGATGGGAGCCCTGACGGGCCTGGTAGGTGCTCTCGTCAAATCCGATTCCGTCGTCTTCCACGGTACATTTTATCTCTTTCTCCTGGACGTCCAGCCGGATGCTAGCCTTCTTGGCGTGAGAATGCTTGGCGATGTTGTTAATGGCTTCTTGGAATATTCGAAAGAGGCTGGTCTCCATCTCCGCCGGCAGGCGGCGCCTAATACCACCCGTCTCTATGGAAGATTGGGTCCCTAGCGGCTGCAGGTGGGTCTCTGAATACCAGCGAATGGCAGGGATCAGGCCCAGGTCATCGAGGGCGGTGGGTCGCAAGTCCAATATCATCTGGCGCATCTCTACCAGGGCATGGATCGCCTGGGCTTTGGTGCTGGCCAGGCGTTTCTTCTCTTTGTCCAGGCCCTCCGGGAGGGCATCTTGAGCGGCCTGTATGCTCATGATCAGGGCGGTGAGGGCCTGGGCGGACTCATCATGAAGCTCTCTGGCCAGGCGCTTCCTCTCCTCCTCCTGAACGGTGATGACCTTTGCCAGGAGTTGCTGCACTTCCCTGGTCCTATCTTCGACCCTTCTCTCCAGTTCCTCATTCCACCGCCGGATCTCATCAAGCGAGGACCGCAGCTTCAGCCTCATGGCCTCAAAGCTGCGTGCCAGGGCGCCTATCTCGTCGCTCCGTTCTATCCTCAGGGGCTGGTCCAGGTCGCCGGACGCTATTTGCTGCGCCGCCAGGGTCAAGGTCCGGAGCGGGACCACGAGACGGCGCACGGCCGCCCAAGCTATGGCCCCGGCCGCCAGCATCGCGATGAGCCCGGACAGCGCCATCCTGGTCTGAAGCTCCTGTGGAAGGGCCAGGGCCTCATCCTGGTCCTGTTCCACCACGATGCCCCACGGCAAGGTCTTCATGGGAGCATAAGCCACGATATGGTCAGGGCGAGTGGATCCCTCCGGCATCTTATGCAGGGTGATGCCCGCCTGCTGCCTCTCCAAAAGGTCTTTGAGCACTGATACATGGTCGACGAAGGCCCCAGATGAGCCCCTGTCGGACGATGCTATTACCAGCCCCGTCCCGGCGATAAGCTCGGCCCGTCCCGTCGGCCCCAGGTTTGGCGCCGGGACGCTATCCAGGCCCATCCTCGGCAGGCTCAGCTTTCCTACCACAATTCCCACGACTTCACCCCGGCTCCACAAGGGGACACTGATATCCACTACGGGGAGTGCGCCTGGCGTTGCCGGGGTCGCCAGGTCGATCGAGATGCTGCCTGTCTGGAAAACCCTCTGGATATGGGGGAGAGTGCCGGCGTTGGACCCGAAGGCTTCGGTCAGGGATGGCTCTGTCCAGATCACGGCGCCATCCCTATCCACGAACTCCATGCTGGCAAAAGCGCCCAGATTCTGGTACGTGTCGACTAGAAGCTGCCGCTCATCGTTCAGGGTATGGTTGTCCCGGTCGACGGGGGTGCGCCCGGCCATATCCTCCAACTGCCGCAGGATTCTTCCCAGGGTGTAGTCGATATGGCCGGCCATAGTCTTACTTAAGGCCAGGCGTTGCTGCAGTACCTGGTCCTTGCTTTGTTGAACAGCGGCCATAGCCAGAAATCCAAAGAGGAACGACACGGCCACCAGTCCCACGGCCAAACCGGCGATGATGCGGCCCGCCAGCCCAAGTCTACTGATAGGGTTCAGAAAAGGCATATATCTACCATCCGGAAGACATATGCATTATAGCATGCTACCAAGATGCCGGCATGTTGACAATGACAGAGGGGTGTCATATATTGCCAATTAGTTCGAGGGCCCACTTCGGGTGAGGTGATTGCTGTTCTGATGGAGGTTGCACTCCGACAGGAGGGAGAGTTTCATGGAAAACGATAAGAACCCGGCCCGGATCGACCGGCGCAAGTTCCTCAAGGTAGCCTCCCTGGCAGGAGGGGGCATCTTTTTGGTGGCCTGTGCCCCGGCGGCCGTTGTCCCCACGCCGACGGCGGCCCCCAAGGCTGCCGCCGCAACTCCAACGGCCGCGGCTAAGCCCAAGGTTTCGGCCGAAATCCTGTATGCCTCTACTGCCAGCGGCATCGGGTTTCAGATGGTGGCACCCCTGGTGGCCATGGAGCTCTTCTTCAAAGAGGAGGGTATTACCCAGAAGGTAACTCCCTTCTCCGGAGGTGGCGATACGGTGCGAGGCCTGGTGACCGGGGGCCATCATATCGGCCAGCCGGCCCCTAACGCCGCGGCCATAGCCTTTGCCGAGGGTCAGCCCATCCGCATCATCGCGGAGGACCTCCCTTTCCCTACTGTTGTCTGGGTGGTGAAGGCAGATTCACCGCTCAAGTCCATGAAAGACATAAAGGGGAAGAAGCTCGGGTATTCCCGGCCCGGTTCTGTCTCCCAGACCTACGCTTTTACGGCGCTGCGAGCTTTAGGATTCAAACCTGAGCAAGATGTGCCCATGGTGGCGTCCGGAGGAGCCCCCGACCAGTTGACTGCCGTGAGGGGGGGCGTTATCGACGTGGGTTGGGTGAACGATCCGCTCTTGTCACAGGAACTCCTGAAGAAGGACCTCCGCATTCTGGGGACCGCGGCCGAATTCATTCCTGACTGGAGTGAGGCCATGCTTGCCACCACGGCGGACTATGCCAAGGCCAACGGCGATATCCTGACGGCTTACCTGCGGGCCCATCAGAAGGCCATGGACTACATCAGGACCAATACCGATCAGGCAGCTACGATCTGGGCCAAAGGACAGCAGGTTGACGTGGAAATAGCCAAGCTCGCCATGAAGAACTATCCGATCCAGAAGTTCACGTCCAAGATAAGCCCGGCCACGCTCAAGGCCATCACTGACGACATGCTGGCCAACCAGCAGGTGAAAGAGGCGCCGGACTGGAAGAAGATCGTGGACCAGAGCTTCCTGGCGCCCGAGCTGAGAAGCCAGATATAGCCGCCCGCCTCCTCCCGGCCCGTGCTTTATGGTGCTTCAGTAGTGCTTCAGTGCTTCAGTTGTGCTTGCACGGGGAGTGCGGAGGGACTGTCCCTTTCGCCAGGGGTCAGAGGGTGTGTTGTCTGTCCAAGAATGAACAGTGCAAGGGCTTGTAGGGGCGATTCATGAATCGCCCCTACAAGCTGCGCCTGAAGCTCGTCTGTGCCCTCATCCTGGGCGTGGCCATCGCGTGGCCTGGGGTTCCCTTCGATGTCTTTTCCCGGCCCAACCTGGGGCGCGCCCGCGGGGTCGAGGCGGCCTCGCTTGCGGCGGCGCGCTTTTACCCTCAAACCGGGTTTTTCCTGAGAAATCTGGATGGCGTGAATTTCCTTTCCGAGTTCGACCGGCTGGGAGGGGTGGAGATGCTGGGTTACCCGGTATCTCGCGTCTTCGAGGCAGGGGGCTTTCTGTACCAGGCGTTTCAGAGAGGGGTCCTGCAGTGGCGTCCTCCGTCAAACGGAGCGGTGCTGGTCAATGTTATGGATGAGCTTCACAATTCCGGGAAGGACGACTGGCTTCTCTCGAAGGGTGTGCCTCGGCATTTCTCCGCTGACGACGGCTCGGGGGGGAGTCTCAACAGGGCCAGAGAGATAAGGCTTTCGTGGCTAACGGATCCCAAGATAAGGCAGGCCTACTCGCGCAATCCCGATCCACTGGGTTTCTACGGTTTGCCGACTTCGAAGCCTGAGCAGTATGGTCCTTTCATCGCGCAGCGGTTCCAGAGGGGCGTTCTCCAGCTTTGGGTAGAAGATGTTCGGGACATGCCGCGCCCGGGGGAGGTTGTGGGGGTCCTGGTGGGAGACGTGGCAAAGGAATTGGAGATCCTTGCTCCACAGGCAACCAAGCCTGAGGACGGCGACGTGGCCGCCGAAGCACAGGAGTTGACCCTGCCTGTGCCTGCCTTCAAGCAGGAGCGGAACCTGTCATGCGAATCCTCGGCGGCGGCTATGGCGGCGAGCTACTTTGGCGTGCCGCTCACGGAGAGACAGATTGTCGCTGAGCTTCCACTTGATCCTAATCCTCACAAGGGTTTTCGGGGTAACATAGATGGCTGGTTTGGGGGAATCGACGAGTACGGCGTGTATGCCGAGCCTATGGCGCAGATTCTCAACAAGCACAGCCTCAAGGCCGAGGTATTCTACGGTCTTTCACTGCAAGCGCTGAAGGACGCGTTGAAACAGAATAAGCTGGTGATCTCTTGGATCACTTACCAGGTAGCGGTCCGGACGCCGGTAGTACGTGACATAAGGGGGGAAAAAGTGGTCCTTGTTCCGTACGAACATGCCGTGGTAGTGAAGGGGTTCGACGCACGGGGGGTCCTGGTCAACGACCCAGGTACGGGCGGAAGCGCCTTTTACCTGAATCAGGATTTCGCACGTGCGACGGGCTATTTTGATGGAATGGCGGTGCTGGTCTCCAGGTAGCGCGTTTCCTCGAGCTCCTTCAAGTCCTTGCGACGGATCTTGCCGGTGTCGGTCTTCGGCAGGGCATCAATAAACTCAATCTCACTGGGCACCTGATAAGCGGCCAACCGGGACCGGACGAACTGCCGCATCTCCTCCGCCAGCTCGGGCGACGCCTGCCGGCCCTCCTTCAACGTCACAAAAGCCTTCACCCGCTGCCCTTGTATGGAGTCCGGAGCTCCGATCACCGCCGGCTCGAAGACCGCCGGATGCTCCATGAGCGCATCCTCCACCTCGCCTGGTGAGATCCGGTAGCCACGGCTCTTGATGATGTCATCGTTACGGGAGACATGCCAATAGCATCCGTCCTCGTCCTGATAGGCCAGGTCTCCCGTCAGGCTCCAGCCGTCTGTCACCGCCTCTACCTGCTTCTCCGGGCTGCGCCAGTACATGATGCCACCCGGTCCTCTCAAGGCCAGACGGCCGATGCCGCCACGGGGGCAGTCTTTCCCCTGTTCGTCTATGATCCGGACCTCCCATCCGGGCAAGGGAGTGCCCAGGGACGCCGGTTTAGGATCAGGCGTCCACATGCTGAAGAAGCCGACGTAGGACTCACTGGAGCCCATGCCGTTCAACAGATGGGTGCCGAAGCGGGCCTTCCATTGATGGAAAGTGGCCGGCAGCATGGGGGCACTGCCGCATAGCGTCACCCGCAGGCTGCTCAGGTCGTACTTCGTCTCGGCACCCGGTACGTTCAACATCTGCGTATAGGCAGCCGGGGCGCTGTTAAAAAGGGTCACCCGGTGTTTCTGGATCGTCTCGAATATCGTCTCTGGCCTGGGCCGTCCCTCTATGAGGACACAGGGCATCCCGCGGAGAAGTGGCACCAGCATGAGGCACTTATAACCGAAGGTAAACGCCAGAGGCGGAGTCCCGCTGATGACGTCAGTCGAGCGAATCTCACCAAACATATAAGGAGCTACGTGCGGCCCGGCCATCACCGTCCGGTGCATGTGCATACACCCCTTGGGCATCCCGGTGGTGCCCGAAGTGAAGAAGATCACTGCCACATCGTCTTTCCGCATCTTGACACTCTCCAGGCGGTCGCTGGAGGACTCGATGAGCTCCTCGTAAGACAAGTAACCTCGATCTTTCAATTGGGCGGGACCTCCCCCTACCGCGATGAGGTGCTGCACCGTCTGGTACTTATCCCGGCCCAGCTCTATCTCCTCCAGGGCGTCGTGGCTGGAGATGATGGCTTTAGCCTCGGTGGTGTTGGCAATGTAGGTGACGATTCGCTCCCGCGCCAGGACATGGAGAGGGACGACGACCGCCCCGAGGCGGTGGAGGGCGAGCGCACAGACCACAAACTCCAGACAGTTGGGGATGCGCAGGATGACCCGGTCCCCCTGGCCGATGCCCAGGCCCCGCAGGCCATGGCCCAGCCGGTTGACCAACCGGGACAGCTCCAGGTAGGTGACCTGCCGGTCTCCCGAGTAGAAAGCAATCCGGTTTGCCTGTTCCCCCTGGAGGTTGGGGTCCAGGTAGTGCTCGGTGATGTTTACCTCTTCGGAGAACTGCATCTCCGGCAGAGTGAAACGGAACTCCGGCAGAGCCCCTTTCGGCAAGAGCTCAGCCTGCAACTGAGGGGGGTAATTTACGGTGACCAGATTCTCCATCCTCCCTTCCCGCTCTTCCAGAGGCTAAGGGGCTGCAAATCCATTGATGTTGGCGCTAATCAGAGGCGTGCCTTGGCGGGATTATATACAGGAAATGCTCCTCCTGTCAAAGGATTGGGGGAAGGATTCGAGATTCCGAGAGGTGGCTCAGGGCCCGATCTGCCGGATAGTCGAGTTTGACGGAACACCTCGGTTCCGCGGCGAAAGCTGTAGCGCGGGGGCTTGTCCCCCGCCCCCCTCCAGCGGGGGACAAGCCCCCGCGCTACATGCATACATACGTCGCTAGCGCGGCAATAACACTCGCCAGGCAATAACAAAGGCAATAACAAGGCAATAGCATTCGCCTTGACACGCTTCTTGGGACGTGCTATAAGTGGACTGCTTCCATTTTGCGGTCCTGTACCAGCTTCCGCGATGCCAACTCGTGTAACAGAAAGAGGGGTTGGAGGTGATTCCAGAGTCATCGTGCGCAAGGCGCGCTTTTTTCGAAATCAGTTTCTCTTGCTGTCAATTCTGCTCGCTGTCAATCCCATCATCCGCGGCAACCCGCGCCGGTGATACGTAATGCGTCTTTTATGTCCAAGTATTCTGCCGAATAAGAGATAAGAGGAGGGGCAATGCCTGCTGAGAAGAACCGGCTCCTGGTCCTGTGTCTGACGATAATGGCCCTACTGGTCATTAGTGCCTGCGCTCCCGCGGCGGCGCCCACCAGCCCCAGTCCCACCCCGGCGCCTGCGACTGCACCACCCCCTGCGACTGCGCCGGCCAAGGCGGCTGAACCCACTAAACCCGCCTCGTCTCCGACTGCCGCGCCACCTGTTGCCACCCCGACGCCTAAGCCGGCCACCGTCAAGTTCGGCAATATCGGGGCTGTCTCACAGGCCGGTACAACCTTGGCCATCGAGAGGGGCTATCTTAAGGAGCAAGGCATCACTGTAGAGGTCATTGACTTCCGCAGCGTGGCCGAGATGATAGCTCCCCTGGGCACCGGGCAGATAGACGTGATGGGTGTGCCTCTCTCCATCCCCTTGCTGGCCGCTGCCGACCGGGGTGTTGATCTCAAGCTGGTGGCGGGCGAGGGCCAGGGCGCCAAGGATTTCGACTCCAACTGGATCCTTCTGCGTAAGGACCTGGCCGATTCCGGCCAGGTCAAGAAGGCCGCGGATCTCAAGGGCATGAAGGTGGCCATCCCCTCCCAGGGCAGCTCGGGCGAGATGTACGTTCACATGATGCTCGGAGAGGTAGGCCTCAAGCCCAGTGACGTGGAGTTGATGATTCTGCCTTTCACGGAGCAGGCAGCCGCCTTCGCCAACAAAGCCATCGCTGCCGCCTATTCCACGGAACCCTTCGTCTCCGTCAGTGTCCAGCAGGGGGTGTCCACCAGGTGGATACCCGTCAGGCAGTTCTTCGGGGATAAAGTCCAGCATACGGTGATCTTGTTCGGCGCTGCTCTGCTCAAGGACCAGGACCTGGGCCGGCGCTGGACGACCGCCTACCTCAAGGGAAGCCGGGACTACTTGAAAGCCCTTGCTAACCCCAAGGAGCGGGTGGAGCTGGTCAAGATACTGGTGAAGTACACCTCGGTCAAAGACCCCAAGCAGTACGATGTTATGGGGATGCCCTACCTGGACCCCAACGGTCTCCCGGATAAGAAGAGCACGGAAGGCCAGTATAAGTGGTATGTGAGCCAGGGCATATACAAGGAGAAGAGGACTTTCGAAGATATAACGGACCTCTCCTACGTGGAATACGCCCTCCAAAAGCTGGGAAAGCAGTAGGCATCAATTGCAGCTTATTTAGGCAAGCCCTTCCAAGCTTCCTGCACGTCGTCGATGGTGGAAATGTCGCCGAAGTATTTTCCGATGTTCTGCAGGGTGGTCTCGTGCAACTGCTCATTGGTGTTAGCAGCGCAGTCTTCCATGAAGACGATGTAGTAGTCCAGTTGATAGCCGTCTCTGGCGGTGGACTCAACACAAACGTTGGTGGCCACTCCTGATATGAGCAGTGTCTTGATGCCCATACTCCGGAGGACCAGGTCCAGGTTGGTCCCGGCGAAGGCGCTATAGCGGTGCTTGGTCACCACCACCTCGCCAGGTAGGGGGCTGACCAGGTAGAACTCGGCTCCCCAGGTGTCGCTCAGGCAGAGCTTCTGGCCGGACCGCGTCCTTGACCTCTTCTCTACCCACGACGCGCTTACGTAGGGAGCGTCATAGATAGCTCGAACGAATATCACCGGAACCTTAGCTTCTCTGGCCCTGGCAATGAACGAATTCAGCCTGGGGACCATGGGCTGAATCATCGAGAGGTCATAGCCCATGTCCGAGAAGAAGCCTCCGTCGGCGCAGAAGTCGTTCTGCACGTCCACCACCACCAGGGCAGTGTGCTCAGGGCGGACCTTATCAGACAAAGTAGACAAGATCGGTTCCATGTAGTCCCTCCTTCTGACTAGGGGGCTGCCGCCGAGTGGCTCAGCCGAATAAATTCGGCGTTATGGCCGCAGCGCCTGACCAAGAAACTTGACGGGTGCCCTGCGACTAGTGCTCCGGATCATGATTACGATTCCATGAGACCGACTCGGTTTTCAAAACCGAGTCGGTCTTGGCGGGCCCACGACAGTGGGGCACAGGATTTACGGGCGAAAACTCTAGCTTTATGCGAGTCCAAGCAGGACCTGGGCGTTGCCGCCCAGTATCTGGGCCTTTTCTTCCTGGCTGATCTCCAGGTCTTCTATCATACGAACGCTATTAGTCAAGGGCCATTCCAGGGGCGGCGTATCGCTGCCCAAGAGCACGTGGTCAGCGCCGACCAGATCAATGGCACACCTGAGAGCCGGCGGCCAGAAGCACATTGAATCTACATATATTTGCTTGAGGTATTCGCTGGGCGCCTTGGCCAGGGCGTCTCCTCCCCACGGGCCATAGTGCGGCAAGTCCCTAAGTTGATAGGAGCGCTCGAGCCGTCCCGGTAGGAGGGTGATGCAGCCACCAAGATGGGCAAAGACCGCCTTGAGTTTCGGGAACTTCTCGAAGACCCCGCTGAAAACCATCCGGCTGATGGTCAGGGTGGTGTCGAAGGGCCTCCCAAGGGTCTCCATCAGGCGGTACTTGTCCATCTTGTCCGCGCCCACGGGCACCATGGGCGGGTGCACGAAAATGGGTACACCAAGCTCACAGACCATCTCGTAGAAGGGGTAGGCGCGTTCCGAGTCCAGGTATTCGCCTCTGACGCTAGAGGGCACGCCGATGCCTCGCATCCCGTACTGGCGGATGGCCCGCTCCGTCTCCTTTAGAAAGCCGCCGTCGGCAAGCGGTATAGCGGTCGCAAAAGGGAAGAGCCTCTCCGGGTATTTCTGACCTAACTCCGCGTTGAATCCGTTGACGCTCTTGATCGTATCCAGCAGCTCCAGGCCGCTCAGGGACTCGGTGATGCCGAACAAAGAATGGGTGATCACGCTGGCAGAAATGCCCGCTGCTTCCTGGTTCTCCAAGAGGGAAGGGATGTCCACCATCAAGGGCGGGGGCGCCCCTGCCCCTGCCCGCTTTACTGCTTGGTTCTGCAAGTGGCTGTGGAAATCAATGATCATCCGCGGCTCCTTCCAAGATTGGTGAGGCTCAATCCAAACGGCCCGATCCCAGCCTCTTCAAGAACCTACCATGGGGCTGGCTGGCGACGATCTTCCCATCCCTGGCAACGACCTTCCCCCGGAGCATGGTCAGAGTGGGCCAGCCTTTGAGACGCCATCCCTCGTACACGGTGAAGCCAGCCGACGAGGCCAGGGCCTCAGCGGTCACCGTCTTTTCCAGTCCCAGATCGACCAGTACCAGGTCTGCGTCTGCCCCCACCACGATGTTCCCCTTTTGTGGGAGGCCATAAAGACGGGCCGGGTTGGCGCAGGCGAGCTCTGCTAATCGTTGGAGAGAAAGCCTCCCCTTGTTCACGCCTTCCGAGAGGAGCACGGGCAGAATGGTGCCGGACCCGGGGAGCCCGGGCAAGGAGCTCCAAATCGTATCCTGGCACTTGTCCTGCTTGGAGTGGGTGACGTGGTCGCTGCCTATGACATCTATCAGTCCTTTTTCTAGGGCGATCCAAAGGGCGTCGATGTCCTCTTGAAAGCGGATGGGCGGATTGACCTTTCCCTGGAAGCCTGAATACTCGCTGACACTGATAGTGAGATAGTGCGGGCAGGTCTCCACAAAGGGCCTGAAGCCCTGTGAGCGCAGGGTCTCTACCGCCTTTACCCCCTCACGGGAAGATAGATGCACTATCAGGACCGGGCACCCCGTCACTTTGGCAAAATAGCCCAGTCTGAGCACGTTTTCCGCTTCAGCTATGGCGGGTCGGGCTAACGCCCAGGCCGCCAGATCGTTCTGGCCGGTGGCCCTTACCCTGTTCCTGAAGAGGTTCACCAGGTCCGCATTTTCGCAGTGTACGCAGGCCAGGGTACCGGGAACTTCGGCGATCCTGCTCAGGGCGGCGTAGACGAAACCATCGTCGATCATGGCCATCCCAAGTTGCTGGGCATCTTCCTTGGCGTAGCCCTGCAACAGCTTGAAAGAAGTTATCCCGCCCGCGGCCAGCGCCGGTATCTCCTGGAGCGTGTCCATGGAGTGCAGATTCAGGTGGAAGCCCATGTCTATGAAAGACCTGCTGGCCACGGCCTCTGCGTCGACTTCCACGGAGTCCTCGGGACGAGCCACGCGGTAATAGTCTATAGCTGTGGTGACGCCCCCCAGGGCGGCGCTGGCGCTTTCCGAAGCATAGCCTTCTGCCCGGGGGCGCCGTATACAGAAGTGGGTGTGCCCGTCCACCAACCCCGGCATCAGGTGCTGTCCCCTGGCGTCGATGACAGTCTTGCTTTCGGCGGAGCTGGCATCGCTCAATATGCAGGCTATCTTTTCATCCTTTACGCCGATGGCTCCATCGACGATGCCCACGTAAGGCATGACGACTTGGCAGTTCTTGAAAAGGGTGTCCAGCATTTGTGCCTCCAATTCCTGAAGAGCCGTACTCTGCTCCAGCAGTTTCCTCAGCTTATTAGTCTGCGCCTTAACGTTGGATGGGCTGGTGAAGTCTGCCGATCCGGGAAGGTGCATCCTAACCGGCCGCCGGGCCTTCCGAGGCCGCGTCAGACTGATGTGCTCCGGCCTTGGGAGTGCAAAGATGTTGACATTCTAGACCTCTGGGGTTGCAGGTGTCAACAGAAATGAAAGCAAAGATGAAAACGTGAGAAGCG
>Ga0082335_1004994_pt1 | contig 19001 bp, 21 predicted proteins | sample Subgrocontami58m_FD_72375 | JGI IMG/M metagenome (GOLD analysis project Ga0082335, IMG submission 72375) | Subsurface groundwater microbial communities from S. Glens Falls, New York, USA - GMW37 contaminated, 5.8 m (SPADES assembly) (version 2) ... | reverse complement strand
TCGGCCGTCCATCCGTGAAATCCGTGAAATCCGTAGTTTGGTCCTCCTTCGGCGGACCGCGCTCTCTGCAGTCGGCCGCCCGCAACTGCGGTCATGCACCCGCGTCTTGCCCGTCCATTGCGCCCACCATGCCCATCGGGTAGCATTTCGAGCGGCATGCGGTCGGGCAACTTCTCCGCACGCAGCGCTGCCGGGTCGAGGGGACGAGACATCGATGGACGGGTCACGCACTCAGTCCGCCGATACCAGTCGCGAGGCGGAGAACATCCTCATCGAGGCCTACCGCCGCATGCCTCCCTGGGAGAAGGCGGCCAGGGTCAGCGCCCTGACGCGATCCTGCCTGGAGCTGGCCCGAGCGGGAATCCGGCTCCGACATCCGGAAGCAGGAGAGCCGGAAATCCGTCTGCGCCTGGCTTCCCTCTGGCTCGACCGGGAGACCATGATCGCGGTCTTCGGTTGGGACCCGCGGGAGAAGGGGTACGGATGATCCCGGATCCGATCGCGGTCGCGCTGGTGGTCGCCGAGGTGCTGGAGCAACTGGGCGTTCCGTACCTGATCGGAGGCTCGGTGGCGAGCTCGGTCTGGGGCGAGCCCCGAGCGACGGAAGATGTGGACATGGTCGCGGACCTCCGGAAGGAGCACGTCGCCCGCCTGGTCGCAGCGTTGCAGGATGAGTTCTACATCGCCGAGGAGGCGGTGCGCCAGGCCGTGGAGCGAGGAACGTGTTTCAACGTCATTCACCTGAAGCGAATTCAGAAAGTCGATGTGTTCGTCGCGCAACAGGACGGGCTCGGCCGCGAAGAGATGCGGAGGCGGCAGCGGATCCCCCTGGCGGCGAATCCGGATCGGAGCGCGTTCCTCGCGACACCCGAGGACACCGTCCTGCAGAAGCTGGCCTGGTACCGCAAGGGAGATGAGGCCTCCGATCGTCAGTGGCGGGATGTGCTGGGCGTCTTGAAGGTCCAGGCCGGGCGGTTGGATCGACCCTACCTGCTTCACTGGGCGAGGGAGAGCGGTCTCGAGACTCTCCTCCGCCGGGCGATGACGGAGACCGGGCTCGTCGCAACCGATCCCTGATCCTTGCCCGCCCGCCCCGCGCGCCGGTATCCTCCCGGCATGTCCGACGAATCGCGCTCCCGCCGGATCCGGCTCAAGCCGGCCGACCCGTTCGACCTGATCCGCCTGCTCGCGCGCTCGCAGAACGACCCGCGCAAGGCGGTCGCCGAGCTGGTGCAGAACTCGCTCGACGCCGGCGCCACCGAAGTCGCGCTGGTGCGCTTCCGCAAGTCCGGCGCGGTCTGCCTGTCGATCCGCGACAACGGCGCCGGCGTGCTCCCCGACCGCGTGCGCCCCGACGCCCTCCACCACCTCGCCACCCACATCGGTCACTCGTACAAGCGCCAACTCACGCCCGAGGAGCGCTATCGCCTGCTTCAGCAGGGCCGCTACGGCATCGGCCTGCTCGGCTTCTGGTCGGTCGGCAAGCAGATGGCGATCCGCTCCCGCGTGAACGGCTCCGAGGTCTTCGTCCTCGACCTGGTGGAAGACGATCCCGATGCCACCGTCCACCCCGACCGCGCGCAAAAGGTCCTCGACCCGACCTGGACCGAGGTCGTCATCCGCCACGTCCATCCCGCCGCGCAGCGCCTGCTCACCGGCCGAAAGCTCGCCGACTACCTGGCCTTCGAGCTGCGCGGACAGCTGCTCGAGCGCGACGCGCGCGTGCGCGTGGTCGACCGATTGGCGCGCGGCCGGGCGATGCAGGACTTCCCGGTGCGGCCGCCGCGCTTCCAGGGCGTGCCGCTGCGCGAGATCCACGAATGGCCGGTGCCGGACCTCGCGGGCGCGCGTCTGCGGGTCGACTTGTACTTCCTGCCCGAGGAGCACGGCGTCGGACGCGTGACCCTCGCCAGCGCCGGCACCGTGGTCGCCGACGACCTCGCCGCGCTCGAAGCCGTCGACCTGCGCGCCGATCCATGGAACAGCGGGCGGCTCACCGGGCTGGTCGACGCGCCGTTCCTGGACGTGGCCCCCGGCACGCGCCGCGGCCTGGTGCCGAACGAAAAGGCCGACGCCTTCGGCCGCGCCATGGAGACGCTCGCCGTCCGCGTGCGCGAGTGGCTCGCGGCCTACCGGAACGCCACCGAGGAGGAAGCCGACCGCTCGCTGCAGAAGCGCCTGCGCCGCGTGTTCCGCGACATCCAGAAGCGCCTGCCGCACTACGACCTGTTCCAGGTCAAGGACGGCGGGGCGCGCGGCGCCGGCGACGCGCTGCAGGGCGAGCCCACCGCGAACGAGGAGGACGGCGGCGCGCCCGCCGAAGCGCCGGCCGCGGGCGAGGCCGCGACCGCTGGGGCCGACGCCTTACCCCCCGAGTTCGAGGAGCATCCCCTGCTCTTTCCGCCGGGCCCCCTGGCCGCGCTGCGCCTCGTGCCGGCGACCTGCCGTCTGCCGGTCGGCGCGGAAAAGACGCTCTCGGCCCGCGCGAGCGACGCCGACGGGCGCGTCGTGCACGAGGGGATCTCCTTCGCCTGGTCCATCGCCGAAGCCCCCGGCGAGCTGGCCTCCGCCGCGGGGGAGCGGGCGGTCTACCGCGCGACCGCCGTCGGCGCAGCGCTCGTGCGGGTGGAAGCGCGTCAGGGCGCAACGCTCCTGATCGCCGACGCCGCCATCGATGTGCTGGAGGAGATCGAGGCGCCCGAGCGGGAGGACATGGGCATCCCCGACCCGGTGGAAGTGAAGGACCCCACGGGCTCGTGGCGGTCGCGCCTGCGCGAGGGGCGCTGGGAGTACAACGGCTCCCACCCGGACTACCTGAACGTGGCGCGCGACGAGGCGCGGCGCTTCCGCTTCCTCGCGACGCTGCTGGCGAAGGAGCTGGTGCTGCGCCAGGTCGCCGGCGGCGCCGTGGAGGACCGGCTGCTGGAATCGCTGGTGGAAGTGCTGGTGCTCCTCGACGAGCGGCTCGCGCGCGGGGGGCGTCTCCGCGAACGTCGGACGCCCGGAGCTGCCGGCCGCCCCGCGGACGGGGAGCCCGCGGAGGACCTACGACCGTGACCTGGCGGCTCCCCTCCGGCGCCGTCCCGCCCCGCCCCCTACTCCCCGCCCAACGATCGGATCGTCTGCTTCACCGGGCCCACCTCGTGCACATGGAGCCCGAACTTGCCCGCGATCTTCACCGCTTCCCCGCGCGCGATCGTGCGGTCGTGCACCCGCAGCTCGAGCAGGTCGTCGACGTTCTTGTCGAACACGATCATCGAGCCGAGGCCGAACTGCAGCACGTCTCCGAGCGTCACCGCCTTCTCCGCGATCATCACCACCAGCGGCAGGTCGATCGCCAGCAGTCGCTCCACCTTCCCGCGCTCCGCGCGCGACGCGTCGCCGTCCGCCACCGCCGTCTCCTTCGTCTTTCCCGAGTTCAGTTCGTCGGGTCATTCGGCCCGCACGGGCCCAGCACCTGCACCGCGCGGTGCCCGCGCACGATCCCGGGCCGGACCAGGAACTTCGGCCGGTCCCCCACCAACAGCGTCGAGGGCGCGTCCGATGGCCGGTCGGTCGCGAGCACGTCCCCCACCGCCAGATCCATCAGCTCCCGGATCCGGATCGTCGACTCCACCAGGACCGAGCGCACTTCGACCGTCACCCGGCCGAGCGCGACCTCGACCGCCTTGCGCTGCGTCGGCTCGATTTCGCGCTCTTCCTTGCCGAAGCCCACGTGAGCCGCCAGCCGCGACACCAACGGCTCCATCGTGACGAACGGGATGCAGATGTTGAGCCGCCCGTGGTGATCGGAGGCGGAGACCTGGAAGGTGATCAGCGCCACCGGCTCGTTGGCCGCCTGCAACTGCACCAGCTGCGGGTTCGCCTCCATCCCGATGAGCGAGAACTTGAGTGCCTGGATCGGGGTCCAGAGCTTCTCCATCTCCTCGAGCGCTCGTGCGACGATGTCGCGCACGATCGGAACCTCGAGGTCGGTGAGTGCGCGATCGGGCGGCGTCGGGCTCGGCTGGGATGCGCCGAGCAGCAGCTCCATCAGCGGGAACACGATATTCGGGCTCAGCTCGAGGATCAGGCTTCCCACCAGCGGCTCGGCGGCGACGATGCAGAAGCAGGTCGGATTGGGCAGCGAGAGGATGAACTCGGAGTAGGTCAGCTGCTCGACCGTCTGCATCCGGACTTCCACGATGCTCCGGAGGCGGCCGGAGAGCACCGCCCCGAGATTGCGCGCGAAAACCTCATGCACCACCTCCAGGGCGCGCATGTGGTCCTTGGAGAGGGGCTCGGGGCGCTTGAAGTCGTAGGCCGAAGGCGCGCGTCCCAGGCGAGGCGCGCGGGCCGTCGGGGCCGCCGCCTCCCCCACCGGCAGCTCGATCTCGCCCCCCTCGACTGCGGCGAGAAGTGCGTCGACTTCGTTCTGGTCGAGAATGTCACCCAAGCGGCCGTCCCTTGTGCATTCCGAGTCTTCCGGGTTTCGTCAGTCGTCCTGCCGTACCACCTGCTCCCCGTCGCGCACCATCCGCAGATCCTTGCGCAGCATCCGCTCGACGTACACCGGGTCCCGCGCCAGCGCTTCCTTCTGCCGCCGCAGGGCGGCATCGGCGGCTTCCATCCGGGCGATCTCCTCCTGGAGTTCGCCGATCCTCCGGTCGAGCTCGAGGTTCTTGCGATAGGCGGATATGCCGGTCAGGAGCAGGAAGACCAACGATACCACGCACACCAGGATCCAGAGCAGCAGCCCGCCGGCCTCGAAGGCATCCCCGAGGCGCGCCAGCCAGCCCCGACGCAGCCTTCCCGTGGCGGTCCGCATCCCCGATCCCCTGTCGATTATCCCTCCGCGCCCGACGCGCGTCCAAGCAAAACCCCGCCCGCCGCCGCCGCGCCCGCGATGCACCTTGACAAGCCTCGCCGGGTGGCGCTATAAGCGTGGCTCGCCGGTCGGCACCGACGCCCCTCCTGTTATCGGCTCGCCGGGGGAAAAAGGTTTACGCAGCCCCCGGCCACGGGACCCCGTCGGGGAGCGTACCATGAAAGCCAAAACGCGCGACCGACTCCTCCGCCTCCGCAAGCGCCTGGTCAACCGCGTCGCCATCCTCCCCACCCTGCTCACTTTGGGGAACCTCTGCTCGGGATTCGGGGCGATCGTCTACGCCTCCCGCGGACAGACCGAGCAGGCGGGCTGGATGATCTTCCTCGCCATGCTGTTCGACGCCCTCGACGGCAAGGTCGCGCGCATCACCAAGGCGGCGACGACCTTCGGCGGCGAGCTCGACTCCCTGTGCGATGTGGTCAGCTTCGGCGTAGCTCCCGCGTTCATCGCCCTCACCCTGATGTCCACCCCCACGCCGGTCATCCCGAGCAAATTCCTCTGGCTCGTTTGCGCGCTCTACGCGGCGTGCGCCGCCCTGCGGTTGGCCCGCTTCAACGTCGAGAACGCGCCCGACGACCAGGCCCACCAGTCCTTCACCGGCCTCCCGTCGCCCGCCGCCGCGGGCGTCGTCACCTCCACCGTCCTCTGCTATCTGAGCCTGCTCGGGGACGGCGAGGCCGCGAGCAGCGCCCACATGTTCCCGCGCTGCCTGCCCTACGTCGTCCTGCTCGCCGGCCTCATGATGGTGTCGCGCGTCAGCTACTCCCACGTGGTCAACCGGCTGTTCCGTGGACGCCGGCCCTTCACCACCCTGGTCGAGATCGTCCTGGTCGGCGTCCTCATCGCCCTGCGGCCGGAGGGCACCCTGTTCGTCGCCTTCATCACTTACTTCCTCGCCGGCCCGATCCGCCACGCCTGGGGCGCGCTCCACGCCAAACCCGCCGAACTCCCCGCCCCCCCCGCGGTCGCGAACCCCGAACCCAAGCCGGAGAGCAAGCCGGAGGCCCCATGACCACCGCGTACGTAGGTCTGGGGAGCAACCTCGGCGACCGGCGTGCCCTCCTCGATGGGGCCCTCGCACGCCTCGCCGCCGAGCCCGGCCTGCGCCTGCTCGCCGCCTCGCGCTGGATCGAGACCGACCCGGTCGGCGGACCGCCGCAGCCGCGCTACCTCAACGGCGCCTGCGCGCTCGAATCCGCCCTGGAACCGCGGGAGCTGCTCTCCCGGATGCTGGCGATCGAATGGGACCTCGGCCGCGTGCGCGGCGAGCGCTGGGCCCCGCGCACCGTCGACCTCGACCTGCTCTTCTACGGCGACCTCGTCGTGCGCGAGCCGGACCTCGAGGTCCCGCACCCGCGCGCACACGAGCGCGCCTTCGTCCTCGAACCCCTCGCGGAAATCGCTCCGCAGTTGCGCCACCCCGTGCTCGGGATGACGGTGCGCGATCTGGCGATGGGATTGCGAAGGCTTGCCCCGGCATGAAAATCCACCGCACGGCGAAGTCGATGGCGCGGGCGATGGCCGCCCTGCGGGCGCGCGGTGAAACGATCGGCTTCGTCCCCACCATGGGCGCGCTCCACGAGGGGCACTTGAGCCTGGTACACGCCGCGAAGCGGAAGGCATCGCGCGTGGCGGTGAGCATCTTCGTCAACCCGGCGCAGTTCGGGCCGAAGGAGGACCTGGCGAAGTACCCGCGGCCCTGGCGGCGCGACGTCGCGCTCCTGCGCGCGGCCGGAGTCGACGCGCTGTACGCGCCGGACCCCGCCGCGACATACCCACTGGGGTACGAAACCTACGTGGTGCAGGAGCGGCTGCCGGACCACCTGTGCGGGCTTTCGCGGCCGGGCCATTTCCGCGGAGTGCTCACGGTGGTGCTCAAGCTGTTCCAGGTCGTGCAGCCGCACTTCGCCTTCTTCGGCCAGAAAGACTACCAGCAGAGCGTGGTGATCCGGCGCATGGCGCGCGACCTCGACCTGCAGGTCGCGGTGCGGGTCTGCCCGATCGTGCGGGAGCCGGACGGGCTGGCGATGTCCTCGCGCAACGTCTACCTCGATCCGGAGCAGCGGGCGAACGCACCCGCGCTCCAGCGCACGCTGCGCGGGGGCGCGGCGCGGATCCGCGCGGGCGAGCGCTCGCCGGCGCGGCTGCTCGCGCAAATGCGGCGGGAGATCGATCGCGTGCCCGGCACGGCGATCGACTACCTCGCTGCGGTCGACCCGGACACCCTGGACGACGCTCGCACGCTGCAGCCGCCGGTGGTCCTGGCGCTCGCGGTGAGGTTCGGAGCCACGCGGCTGATCGACAACCTGGTGGTGCGATGAGCGTGGGCCGCGGCCGGTCCGCTCGGGCTCGAATGGGCGCGGCCCACGGAGGGTCCGGCGGCGCATCCGCGACGGACGTTCGCACGGTCGAATAGGGTGTCGGCTCCGGCGTCCCATGTGCTACCGTCGCGGCTTCCGTCGCTGAATCCCCGGCCCGGGTTGCGAGGTGCCTATGCGTGTTCCGGCCGTCGCGGTCGCGCTGTGTTTCGTCGCGGGTTGCGCGTATGACGGTTTCGAGCCCATCCACCAGGTCTCGGACGCACGCATGGACCGGCTGCTGAAGAACGCCGCCTTCCCCGAGCTGACCCCTTCCGCGAAGCCCGCGCCGCCGGCGCACGTGGATACGCTCGACGACGGCAGACGCGTTGTCCACGTAGACATGCGCGAAGCCCTCCGGCTGGCGGTCAAGAACAACCTGGCCTTCCTGACCGCCGGCGAGAACCTCGACGTCAAGCTGCTCGCGCTGGAAGTGCTGCGCCACGGCTGGGCCCCCACCCTCGGGCCGATCACCGGCTCCGCGACCTATGCCGACACCACGGTGCGCAACGACGGCACGGGAAGGGAAACCGCCTCGGTCGGCTTGAGCCAAAAGCTGATCACTGGCGGCTCGGTCGCCGCCAACTATGCGCACAGCGGGGCGCAAAACGCCCTGGATCCGAGCGCCTACAACGGCGCGTTCACGGTGTCGCTCACCCAGCCGCTGCTCAAGGGCGGCGGCGTCCGCTCGGCGGTCGAGGAACTGGTTTCGGCCGAACGTAACTACGTCTACGATCAACGCAGCCAGGCCTTCCGCAAGCTGTCGCTGCTCATCGCGACCGTGGAGACCTACTTCGGGCTCCTGCAGCAGGAGCAGAACATCCGCAATGCCGAGCGCAACCTCGAGCGCGTCCGCTCGCAGGCGCGGCAGGCGGACATCCGCGAGAAGTTCGGGCGTGTGACGCGGACCGACGTCTTCCGGTCGCAGCTCGAGGTCACGCGCGCGGAGGGCGCGCTCGCCCAGGCGCGCGAGTTCCTCAATCTGGCGCGCGACGCCTTCAAGCTCGACCTCGGCCTGGCGCCGGATCTCGACCTCGAGCTGGCGCCGGACACGATCCACTACGTGCCGCTCGAGCTGGCGGTGGAAGAGGCGGTCAAGCTCGCCTTCGAGAAGAACCCCGAATGGCGCAACACGCCGCTGAGGCTGGAGGACGCGCGCCGGGCCTTGGAACTGGCCGCGAACGCGAAGCTTCCCCAGGTGGACCTGACCGCCTCGCAGACCTGGAACACGACCACCGAAGAAAAGCTGTTCAGCGACTACGACACCGATAGCCGCAATTGGTCGGTGGGGGTGACGGTCACCGTACCGATCGACGCACGCAAGCTGCGCCGTGACTACCAGACCGCGGTGATCGCCTACCGGCAGGCCGAGCGCGACTTCTTCCGCGCCCACGACCGCCTGATCGCGGCCGTGCAGGCGCAGATGATCCAGCTCCGCCAGGCCGAGCTCGCGATGAAGTTCCAGCAACGCGCCATCGGCGACGCGGAGAAGGCGGCGCGCCTCGCGGAATTCGACTACAAGCGCGGCCAGGGCACCAATCGCGACGTGCTCGACGCGCAGGACCGCCTGCTCGAAGCGCAGAACGCCTACGAAGCGGCGCTGGTCTCGGCGCGCATCACCCAGTTGAAGCTGCTGCAGTTCATCGGCACGCTCGAAGCGGACGAGGACGGAAACTGGCTCCGGTAAGGAACGATCGGCATGGGGAAGTTTCTGCTGGCCCTGGCGGTGGCCGCCGCGGCGGGCGGGGGCGGGTGGTGGTTCCTGCGCGACAGCGCGGCGCCGGCCGTGGAGGGTGCGTCCGCCCTGGTGAAAACCGGCGGCTTCAAGGTCTCCATCACCGAACTGGGCACCTTCTCGGCCAAGGATTCCATGGTCCTCCAGGTCCAGCCCGAGGTGTTCGGCGGCACCCTGTCGATCACCAAGCTCGTCGAGGCGGGCGCGGCGGTCAAGAAGGGCGACGTGCTCATGGAATTCGACCTGACCGAAATCCAGCGCCAGCTCAGCCAGGCCGAGATCGAGCTCCAGGCCGCCCGCAACGACGTCGTTCAGGCGACTTCGGACCTCAAGATCCAGGAGGTGGACAACCGCATCAACCTCGAACGCGCCACGTACGACCAGAATGCGGCGATCATGGCGCTGAAGAAATGGAACGAGTTGGAGGCGCCCAAGGCGATCCAGGAGGCCCAAGCGAAGATCACCGACGGCGAGAACGCGCTCGAGGACGCCCAAACGAACATCGACCTGCTGAAGAAGATGAAGGAGGAGGACCTCGTCGCCGACGCCGAAGTCCGGCGCGGCGAGCTCGCCCTGCAGAAGGCGAAGACCGAGCAGGAGTTCAACCGGCTCGCGCTGAAACTCCTGCGTGACTACGACCATCCGCTGCAAATCGGCCGCCTGGAGAACGCCGTGCGGGACGCCGCGTCCCTGCTGGAGGGACGCGAATCCGCGACCGCGGCGCTGCTGGCTCAGAAAGAGTCGGCGGTCCTGCGCGCCGAGAGTTCGCTGCACGAGAAGGAATCGCAGCAGGAGAAGCTCAAGGCCGACCTGGAGAAGCTGAAGCTGACCGCCCCGGTGGACGGCATCCTCCTCTACGGCGACCCGGACCGCAACTACTGGGGCAACGAATCCAAGATCGCCGTCGGGGAGAAGGTGAATGCGCAGACGCCGCTCCTGACCATCCCCGACATGTCCGCGCTGAAGGTGAAGCTCTCGGTGGTCGAGGCGGACGTGAACAAGGTGAAGCCGGAGATGACCGCGACCGTGAAGCCGGAAGCGATCCCGGACCTGTCGATGAAGGCGGTGGTGAAGAAGATCAGCGCGGTGACGAGCAACAACCGCGGCTGGGACGAGGGCTCGTCCGGCAAGTTCGAGGTCAATCTCGACCTGGAGGGTCTGGACGCGCGGCTCAAGCCGGGCATGAAGTGCAAGGTGGAGATCACCGTGGACGAGGTGACCGGCGCCCTGTACGTCCCGCTCGACGCGGTCTTCGAGCACGACGAGAAAGCGATCTGCTGGGTCCTCGGCGGCGGGCAGCCCGCGGAGCGCGCGGTGAAGACGGGTCGATCGAGCCACGACTTCGTGGAGATCCTCGAGGGCCTCGTGGATGGGGAGAAGGTCGCGCTGTACGATCCGCGGAAGGAACAATGAGCGACGACGCGATCCTCCGCCTCGAAGGCGTGACGCGCACCTACGCCAAGGGCGAGTTGAAGGTGACCGCGCTGCGCGAGCTGTCCCTGGAAGTGCGTCGCGGGGAGTACGCGGCGATCATGGGCCCGTCCGGCTCCGGCAAATCGACCCTGCTGCACCTGCTGGGGCTTCTCGATCGCCCCACCGCGGGTTCTTACCTGCTGGACGGCCGCGAAGTAGCCGGGCTCGACGACGACGAGCGTTCCCGGCTGCGAAATGCGCACATCGGCTTCATCTTCCAGTCCTTCAACCTGTTCGCGCAGCTCGACATCGTGGGGAACGTCGAGGTCCCGATGTCGTACGCCGGGGTGTCCGCGGGCCGGCGGCGACGGCGGGCGGAAGAATTGATCGAGCAGGTCGGCCTGACCACGCGGAGAAAACACCGGCCCGGCGAGCTGTCCGGAGGCGAGATGCAGCGCGTCGCGATCGCCCGCGCCCTCGCCAACGACCCCCTTTTGATCCTGGCCGACGAGCCGACCGGCAACCTCGACACGGCCACCGCCGGGGTCATCGCCGGCATGCTGGACGACCTGCACCGGAAGGGCCGTACCATCCTCATCGTGACGCACAACCCCGAGCTCGGCGCGCGAACGGATCGCCGGTTCGTCATGCGCGACGGAGCGCTGCAGCATGAGTCTGCTTGAGACCCTGCGTCTCGCCCTCAGCAGCATCGCCCTGCAGAAGTTCCGCGCCCTCCTGACCACCCTCGGCATCGTCATCGGCGTCGCCGCCGTCATCGCCATGCTCTCGATCAGCGAAGGCGCCCGCCTCGAGAGCCTCCAGCAGATCCGCATGCTGGGCGTGAACAACGTCCGTGTGCGCAGCGTCAAGCCCATCATCACCGAACGCAAGAAGGAGGAGGAGGCCAACCAGAACTGGATCTTCAAATACGGCGTCACCCGCCAGGACCTGAAGCACTTCCGCGAGATCCTCCCGGAGATCGACTGCATCGTGCCCCTCCGCGAAGTCCGCAAGGACGTGTGGGCGGAGGATGTCAAGACCGACATCAAGGTGATCGGCACCACGCCCGCGCTGGTGGAAATCCTCGATTACGCCCCGAGCGCCGGCCGCTTCCTGGCCCCGCTCGATGAAAGCGAATTCCGCCGCGTCTGCGTCCTCGGCGCCGAAGCCCGCCGGAAACTCTTTCGCTTCCGTCCCTGGACGGGCCAGGACGTGCGGATCGGCGAGACCTATTTCCGCGTCGTCGGGGTGATGGAGGACAAGTCGACGAAGTCCTCGGGGACGTTTCAGATCCCCAACCTGAACAACCAGATCTTCGTGCCGTACGCGACCGTGATGTCGGTGTTCGGGGTGGTCTCGTTGAAGGGATCGCAAGGCAAGTGGGAGGCGGTCTCCGTCGAGCTGGACGAGGCGATCCTGCGCGTGCAGGGGGAAGACCGGATCGTGCCGGTCGGGCGAACCCTGCGGCGCGCGCTCGAGCGGGCGCATCCGCTGAACGACTTCGAGGTGGTGGTGCCTTTGGAGTTGCTGCGCCAGAGCCAGAAGACCCAGCGCACCTTCACGATCGTGATGGCCTCGATCGCCGCGCTGTCGCTGCTGGTCGGCGGCATCGGCATCATGAACATCATGCTGGCGAACGTTGCCGAGCGCCGGAAGGAGATCGGCACGCGCCGCGCGCTGGGCGCCCGCCGCCGCGACATCCTGCGGCAGTTCCTCATGGAGAGCGTGATGCTCTCGCTGCTCGGCGGAGTCGCGGGCGTGGTCCTCGGAGCCGCAGGCTCGCGCCTGATCCAGGCCGCCGCGGGCTGGGAGACCGTGGTTTCGCCGATCGCGGTCGCGCTCGCGTTCGCCGTGGCCACGCTCACCGGGATCGTGTTCGGGACCTTCCCCGCGATCAAGGCCGCCGCCGTCGATCCGATCGTGGCGCTGCGGGAGGAATAGGGGTGTCACTTTGCGAGCCGATTCCCCCCCAGGCGCAACCGCCCTCGAGCGCGAGAGGAGGATGCAGCCGCCGTGAGCGAAGCAAGGGCCCCTGCGGGACTCCCGCGTAGTGAATGGCGGTTGCATCGGCGCCCGGGTTCAGCATGGGTACGCCACGGAGGCGTGGAATCGGTGCGGCCGAAAATGGAAGCAGGCGCCCCGCGGGTTGCCCCACGAGGCGCCTGCGCCGAGGGGGTATGCAGCCGGATCACGCACCGGGAGTCGTCGGGTCGGAAGGAGCTGCGCTCTCCTTCGCGCCCGTTTTCGACCTGCGGCGGCCGACCTTGCGCGGCTTGCCGCCGAGTTCTGACATCTCCGCGCTGTAAGGCCCGACGAGCATCGCGGCCACCGCGACGTTCGCGCGCACCGTCTCGCGGAGCACGAAGAGCGTGTCGTTGAGCTTGCCGGTCGCGGCGACGAGGGCCTTCTTCGCCTCCTCCTGGGCGGATTCGGCGGCGATGGCCTCGGCGAGCAACCCGCTGAGCTTGACCAGCGGGATGGGCATCCCGGCATCAATCGCGGGGCGGTCCGTCAGTCCCTGGACCTGCGTCCGCGCCCGCGAGAGCACTTTCTTCGGTTTGATGGTCTTGGGCCGCATCATGTGCGTCCCTCCTATCAGACTCCCTTGGTGAAAACCTGTCGCGCCGGGAAGCCGAAGCGATCCAGAGAGGCGCGCGCCGCTCGCATGAGCGACATCCATTCGCGTTCCTCACCAGAGAGATCGTTCGAGCCTCCCGTTTCCCGCACGAAATCCGGCCAGGAAATTTATTTAGGGCATCGACCCTGCGCTCGGGGCAACGTGGGGGCTGCTCGGACACCCCGCGGATCACTCGGCGGGCGCGCACATATAGGTATAGGGGAATCCGCACCCTGCCGGACGGATCGTCTCGATCGCGCTGCGCTTCAGCGCCGGTACCGGTCCCCCTACGGACCCGAACTCTGCCCCGTTAACCCAGTGGCTGGCAGCACCCGCAAGGATCGGGGCTGGGTGAGGAGATCTTGTCCGTCAGCGAGGCGCGACGACAACACGACGCCATGCGGCATCGCGGAGAGGCAAGCCGCGTGGGCCGCCCGGGCGGGCGGCCTGGGGCGGCGCGACCATTCCGCCCCAGCCGGTGCCGGAGCCGGCTGGGTCCGTGCTCCCCTCGTCGGAACCTCCGTCTGGCGGTGCCACCGCGTGCTCCGATTTCGCCAAGCACCGTCGCGTTTGCGGAAACCCGAGCGCGGTTTCGCCAAACCACCGATCGTTTTCGACAAACGCGGCTGCGTTTCTCCAAACCAACGACTGGTTTCGCCGGCGGAGAGACTGCTCGGCAGCACCGAGTCGTGTCGCGCCTCGACCGAATGCCACCGCGACGCAGATGAGCGGATGGCGGGCAGCGAGAAGAGGGTGCGCGGCGCAGGCAGGTGCGTTCGCAGCAGCGCCGAATCGGTTGTCGCTGCGACTCAGGCGGCGGGCGCACCGCAGAATCGTTCCGCGCATGCTCGACGAGAGTCATCTGGGCAATGCAGCACGCGTTGCCGTCGGCGATCCTGTCGGCTGCGCGAACGCAGCACCATTTTCCGTCGTGGAGGCCCTGGGTCGTCGGGCGGAAGCATCGGGCTTCTCCGCTGAAGGGCTGGGTTGCCGAAATCACCTCGCGTTTTCTGGAAACCAGCCGTTGGTTCGCTGAACCCATCGGGTGGTTCGCCGAAATCACCTCGCGTTTTCTGGAAATCAGCCGTTGGTTCGCTGAACCCATCGGGTGGTTAGGCGAAATCACCTCGCGTTTTCTGGAAACCAGCCGTTGGTTCGCTGAACCCATCGGGTGGTTCGCCGAAATCACCTCGCGTTTTCTGGAAACCAGCCGTTGGTTCGCTGAACCCATCGGGTGGTTAGGCGAAATCACCTCGCGTTTTCTGGAAATCAGCCGTTGGTTCGCTGAACCCGTCGGGTGGTTCGGCGAAATCACCGCGTGGTTCGGCGAAAACACTGAGTGGTCCGGGGACAACACCGTGTGGTGTCGAGAACACCGTGTGCTCCGGTGGGAGACACCCAGTGGTCCGGCGAGAACACCGGGTGTGCCGATGAGCGGATCGAGGGGTCCGGCGAAAGCAACGAGCGCCTTGGCTTAACGATTCGGTGGTTTGGCCGACTCAACCTGTAGTCTGGAGAATCACAGGCGCGCTTGGTGCTCCCATCGACGATTCCGGCAAGGGGCCGTTCCATGGCGGCGCCGTGGTTGCGCGCGCGGCGGGTGCTCCACGTGGACGTGACCGCGTTCTGCGTCGCGGTCGAGCGGGTGGTGGAGCCGAGGCTGCGGGGGTGGCCGGCGCTGGTGGCGCCGTTGACCTCGCCGCGCGCCGCGACGCCCTGGGTGAATCGCGGCGGCGTCGGCGTCGGCTACAGCACGATGCCGGTATGCTCGACTTCCCGGGCGAACGAGGCGCCCTCCGCGCGCATCTGCGCCCACTCGGGCCCGGTGTAGACCCACGGCTCGACCGGGAGCTTCGTCATCGACATCACGAGGCCGACCCCGGTCGAAGACGCTCTCGCCGGGGACGTCCCCCACCACGACCAAGTCGATGTCGCTCATCTCATGGACGTTGGCGCGCAGGTCGGCGCGCGCGAACGAGCCGAAGAGGAGGATGCGCGAGATCGGAAACCGGGCCCTCAGCTCTTCGGCGAACGCTTCGATCCGCGCACGATACGAATCGAGGCGTGCAAGATAGATCCGGCGGAGGCGACGCACGCCTGCGACTCCTTCTCGCCGTAGTACGTGGCCGGGATCTCTCCGCCGGCGAGCCCGTTGGGGTACCGCGAGGGCACGTACACGGCATCGAGCCGCCGAGCGTCCGGGTTCAGGCTTGCGCATTCGGGATTGTCCTGGACGATGGCTTCCAGGAGCTCCACCAGGAGGAGAGGTGGCTGGAGACGGCGCGATATCCGAGGACGAGCACGGCCTTCAGGGATTTCTCGCCGGCTTGTTGCGACTGGAAGCACGCCCATTCATGGTGGCCACCCCTGTGCGGAATGGCGGGCGGCTTCCAGGTCCTTCTCGGCCTGCTGGAGCCAGCGTTCGGCTTCCTTGACGTTGGCTCCCGTCCGCTTCATCTATGCCTCCTGCGGGATTGTGGCCTGCGAGACCGCTGCGGGCAAGGGCACGGCAGAGATAGAGACACGTGTGAGGCGGAGCTTGGAACGGTCTCCCGGCGGTGCTATGCTCAAGCAAGAGAGACGATGTCCGTGCGGAGGAACGAACGGTGAGAATCCAGCTCGACCTCTCCCCGGAACAGGCGAAACTCCTGGAATCCGCCGCCCAGAGGCTCGGCGTGGCCCCGGATCGGCTGGCCGCCGCGGTCCTCGCGGACCTCTTCGCTCAGCCTTCCGCCGATTTCGAGCGTGCAGCCGAACGGGTGCTGCGCAAGAACCGTGAGCTCTACGAGCGCCTCGCCCAATGAGGTTTCTGACGCTGTCTGAGGTCCTCGACCTCCAGCGCAGGCTCGTGGAGCAATCCGAGGGCGCCAACGGCCTGCGGGATCTCGGGTTGTTGGAATCCGCCGTGGCTCAACCGCGCATGGCATTCGGCGGTATCGACCTCTACCCGAGCCTCGACGAGAAGGCGGCGGCCCTTGCCTTCAGCCTGATCCGCAATCACCCCTTCGTCGATGGAAACAAGCGTATCGGACATGCGGCGCTGGAGTCCTTTCTCCTCCTCAACGGAAGCGAACTCATCGCCGAGGTCGAGGAGAGCGAACGTATCGTACGGGCCGTCGCGGCAGGGTCGATGGACCGGTTCGCGCCGGCCGAGTGGATTCGCGGACATCGGGTGGTTGGTTGACGATTGACATTCCCCTCGTCTTCACGGTACGTTGCTGAAGTCGACGGGAGCACCGGCGGCGCACGCGTGTGCGCCCATTTTTTTCACCGGCGTGTTCGGGTTCTGTTCGGATTGGTCACGGTGTGGGAAGGTGAGCCATGGCGGCGCTGTGGTTGCCGCGGAGCGCGCGGCGGGTGATCCACGTGGACGTGACCGCCTTCTGCGTCGCGGTCGAGCGGGTGGTGGAGCCGAGGCTGCGGGGGCGGCCGGTGCTGGTGGCGCCGTTGACCTCGCCGCGCGCAGTGGTGTGCGACGTCTCGACCGAGGCCTGGCATGCGGGGGTCGAGCGGGGAATGCCGGTGGCGCGGGCGCGGCGGATCTGCCGCGACGTCACGGTGGTGGCTCCGCACCCCGAGCTGTACCGGCGGGCGACGGAGGCGATGGAGCGGCTGCTCGGGCGTTTCTCGCCGCTGCTCGAGCCCGCGGGGGCGGGGCATTTCTTTCTCGACCTGGCGGGGACGGAGCGGCTGTTCGGTCCGGCTCAGGACGCGGCGGAGCGGATCCGGCGCGAGCTGGGGCGGGAGTTGCGGCTGACGCCGGCGGTGGGGCTGGCGGCGAACAAGCTGGTGGGGAAGGTGGCGGCGCGCACGGCGAAGCCGGAGGGACTCGCGACGGTGCGCGAAGGCGACGAGGCTGGATTCCTGGCGCCGCTCGGGGTGGTGCTTTTGCCTGGGCTGGGGTCATACGCGCTGGCGCAGATGGAAGAGCTGAACGTAACCCGGATCTGCGAGCTGGCGGCGCTGACGCGGGAGCAGCTGGCGCTGGCGTTCGGCAGGTGCGGACCGGGGATGTGGGAGCGCGCGCGCGGGATCGACCCGACGCCGGTGCTGCCGCACGGGGAGGTGGAACCTTCAGTACGCCGCGAGGCGGTGCTGCCCGAGGACACCAACGACGACGACGTGCTGGTGGCGCACCTGTTCCGGCTGGTCGAGCAGGCGGTGCGGGAGCTGCGGGCGCGCGGGCGCTGGGCGCGCGACCTGCACGTGACCGTGGTGCACTCGGACGGCATGGAGTCGTCGCGCGGGGCAACGCTGGCGCGCGCGACCGACATCGACTTCGACCTCTACCCGGTGGCGGAGGCGCTGTTCGTGAAGGCGTTTCAACGCCGCGTGCGCGTACGGCGGCTGGCGGTGCGGCTCACGCACCCCGCGGCGCCCGACCCGCAGCTGGCGCTCTTCGACGCCCACGTGGGCGCAAAGCCGGATTCCGTGCGCCGCGAGCTGGTGGCCGCGGTCGACCGCATCCGCGCACGATTCGGGTGGGAAGCGATCGGGATTGCGCGGGCCGCAGCTGCGGCTGCGGCGGCGGCCGCCCCCGCCGACTCGATCCCGGCCGCCGCGCGCCCGACCCCGGCTGCGGCGGCGCCGACGAATCCCCGCTCCCTCATCCCCGCCGGAGTTCGCCCGCATCGATGACATGTCCCGCGAAAGGCCGAGCCGCCATGTACCACCACCTGCTCGTCCACACCAACCACTCCCCCGCGCGCGGCGCGGACCGGATCGACGCCCTGTGCGCCGCCGCACGGGCGCGCGGCTGCCGCCGACTCGCGATCACCGACCGCAACGGCATCCTCGGGCTCGTCCGCTTCCTCGACTCCGCGCGCGAGCACGGCCTCGAGCCGATCGTCGGCACCGAAGCCCACACCGGACGCGAACGCGCCGTCCTCCTCGCTAAAGACCGCGCCGGCTACGCCAACCTGTGCCGGGTGCTGCGCGAGCTCCACGCCGCGCTGAGGCCCGTCGATTACCTCTCCGACGGCGACGACCCGGAGCCGGAGAACGGCGCCCCAGGCGGGTTCGCCGCCCCCCCCGCTCATCCTGCGCTCCGCACCCCCGAGCGACCCGCGCACCGAGCCCCCGGACGCGGGCGCCGCGCCGAATCCGGTTACGGCGCCACATCCGGCTTCGACTTCGGACCCGGTCTGGGTGCCGCCTCCGCCCTCGGCGCTGCACTCGACCCCCGCGCCGGTTCCGGATCCTGCGCCGGCTCGGCGCCCGCTCCGAGAGCGCACGCCGGCCTCCGCGGACCCATCGCGAGCACCCGCGCCCTCTCCCCCACCACCGCCCCCGAACCCGGCGGCCCATTCCGCCCCGCTGCCCTCGGCTTCTCCCTCGCCGCCTCCCTTACCGCCCACCGCGACGGCCTCATCGTCCTCTCCGACGACCTGACCCTCCTGCGCGCCCTCTACGAACGCTTCGGGCCGGACGACCTCTATTACGAAATGCGCCACTTCCCCCGCCGCCCGCCGCCGCTCAAGATCGCTTCCGTCGCCACGAACGATGTCCACTTCGTCGACCCCGACGGCTACCGCCGCCACCTCCTCCTCCGCGCCATCGCCCGCAACACCACCCTGGCCCGGCTCCGCGCCGACCGCGACCCCGACCTCGCTTCCCCCCAGGCGTGGCTCAAGCCCCCCGCCGAGATGGCCCGCGTCTTTCGCGATTTCCCCGAGGCGGTCGAGAACACCCTGCGCATCGCCGAGCGCTGTACGTTCGACATGCGCTTCCCAGAAGTCATCATGCCCCGCTTCCCCCTCCCCGAGGGAGTCGACCCCGCCGCCTTCCTCCTCGCCGAGGTCGAGGCCGGCTGCGTACGCCGCTACGGCACGATCGACGCCCGCTGCCGCGCCCGCATCGAAAAGGAGATGGGTCTGATCCGGGCCAAGGGCTTCGTCGATTACTTCCTCGTCGTCCGCGACATCGTCCAGCACTCCCGCCGGACGTGCGGTCGCGGATCGGCGGCCGCCAGCCTGGTCGCGTACGCCCTCGGCATCACCGACGTCGATCCGC
>Ga0082335_1004993_pt1 | contig 19002 bp, 19 predicted proteins | sample Subgrocontami58m_FD_72375 | JGI IMG/M metagenome (GOLD analysis project Ga0082335, IMG submission 72375) | Subsurface groundwater microbial communities from S. Glens Falls, New York, USA - GMW37 contaminated, 5.8 m (SPADES assembly) (version 2) ... | reverse complement strand
CTGCAAATCGACGACCGCGTCGGGATCCGGATGGAGAAGCGGCACCGGGAAGCGTGGGAGACGATGACGCAGCGGGATCGGGTACACCTCCGCCCGGTCTCGCGCGGTCGCCCGACGAACCACTACGCGATAGTCGTGTGCGGGCAGCGACGCGAGGTGATTTCCCGGGATCGCGACAGTGGGTTCGCCGGCCCGGAGCAAATCGATCTCGACGAGGTGGGCTTCCGTCGCGAGGACTTCCTGCTGCTTCCGCAGGTACTTCTGCCTGGAATCCGTCCCGGACCGCTTGTTCGCATGGGACAGGAGCTCGATGATCGCGACCACCTTTCGCGCCGGTCGCAGGGTGAGGATTTCGACGTAGGTTTCATCGACCTCCAGAGCGTCGAACACCAGCGTCATCGATGGATCGGCAGCGAATTCGGAGGCGGCCGCGGCGCCTCTCTTGTGTTCGAGGACGGCGACATCGGGAACCGCCTGGCGATCCGGAATCTCCAAGACCATCCGCCGGCCGGGCCGTGCGACGTAGCGCGGGGCGAGGGCGGAGGTCAGCGTCTCCGCCAGATGGACGACGAGTGCGTCATGGACGCCCGGCCAGAGAACGCGATCCTCGAGCCAGGGGTCCATTCCGGGGAAGCGGTGTCTCAGGTCCATCCCGGCATGCTACCCGACTGCGCCCGCGCCGACAATGTCCTCCCGCCTTCCGCGCCTTCCGCGGGCCGGCCAGCGGAAGCGCGGCGGCAACTTCTTCATCGGCGCCCGGCGCCACCGAATCGCGAAGTTCTGCGTGCTTGCGGGCACCCTGGCCGGGAAGCCCGTCATCCTCCAGGCGTTCGTCTTGCCCGAGATCGGCGACGACGCCGATGGACGCGCGATCGACGTGATCTTCGGCGCGGACGCGATGCAGGACTCGGCGAGCCCCCGCAAGGGCGTGACATCCTGGCCGGGGAGGAGTCTTCTCATTCCTGCCACATGCCCGGAGGGTGAGGGGTGGCCCCGGGGGACTCGCTCACCCTCCGGGGGGCTTCCCGGGGTCGGTGGGGTATGCAAGTTCCTATCGTTCAGCGATGCCACGAACGCGTCATTCCTATGGGTTCACCGCACGCGCTCACGGGCCTTCTCGGCGGCCCCACGCACGTTCTCATCCGGGTCCCTGCGAGCGTTCTCGATGAGGTCAAGCCCATCCCGTGCCGAGGGACCGAAGCGTTCCAAGGTCTCCAGCACGGCCCGCCGAACGGTAGGGCTGGGATCCCGGGAGGCTCGTCTCAAGCTCGGCAGGACGTCTTCCGGAACGGCGCCCATGGCGGGAAGCGCCCAGATGGCGGACGCCTGCACGAATTCATCGGGGTCCGCGATCAACCGCAGTACGGCACCCAACGATTGCCGAGCCGCCGGCCCGATCAGCGAGAGCCCGTAGGCCGCTCCCCAACGAACCGAAGGGTGCGCGTCTCCCAAAGCGGCTTCGAGATGCTCCACCGCCCCGGCTCCGCACCACCCCAGAGACCGCGCCGCTTGATGTCGCACCTCGGGTGAGGGATCTTTCAACATCGGTTCGAGTGCGGTCATGACTTCGGGGACCTCCTTCGCCAGGTACCGGAGAGCGAAAGACGCCCTGGCCCGGACCGGCGCATCCGGATGGCGGAGCGCGGCGATGAGGCCGGGCCCCGCCGGCGGGCCGACGCGGGCGAGCGTGTCGGCGACTGCCTGGCCGGTTTCCGGGTCACCCAGGGCGAGAATCAGCGCGGGAACCGCATCGGCCGCCCCCGGGCCGAGGTCGCCAAGGCCATACGCCGCTTGCATGCGCACCTGAGGATCGGAGTCCTTCAACCCCAGCGTCGCCGCTCGGATGCCGTTCGCGCCAAGGGCACAGAGGCCGCGGACGAGCCAGGCACGCACGTCCGGATCAGGGTTGTGCAACTCCTCGACGATCCTGGACACCCAAGCTTCGGAAAGCCTTCCGCTCCGGCCCACCATGTCCGCGGCATCCTGCCGGACGTCCCGGCTCGGGTCGTTCAGCGCGCCGAGCAGGGCAGGAATGCTCGTGCGGCCGTCGGGATCGACCGCCAGCAAGATCATCCCCGACTGGCGGCGAATGATCCTCCGCCCGTCGCGCAGAAGCGCGCTCAACCGCTGCGCGTGGGCCAGCACCGACTCTCCCAGCCGGGCCAGGGCTCCGGCGGCGGCAAGGCAGGTCATCTCGTCGGCGGACTCGAACGCCTCCAACAGGTCCGGGACGGCTCGTCCCGCGCGCGGTCCCAATTGGCCCAATTCGCCGACCGCCGCCTGCCGCGCACGCGGGTCGGTCGAACGCAGCCGGGCCAAGAGTCCGTCGATTCGCTCGACATCGCGCGGGTCGCCGGACTGCGGGCCGGTTTCCTGCGCCGACCCCACGACCGAGCCGAGGACCAAGAGCCACAGAGCGCATGCGTACCTATGGCCTCGCAGGCGCGGCTGGACGTTCGACTGCACGACGGTCCTATGGCTGTACGTTGACCGCGAGGCCGGGACCTCGATCGCCGGCGGTGATCGAGAGGGATGATCGGCAAGTCGACCGGCCCGCTCGACGGCTCGCCGGGGGTGAGCGCATTCTACCACGGCGCGCACTCCACCCGCCTTCGCGCTTTCCCCTTGCTCCCCTTGCGCTCGGCACTCCACCGTCGTCGGCCCTCCTGGTGAACGATTGCGAGCCCTACCCCGCGCGCGTGCCGCAGGCGTCCACTCCGAAACCTCGCAGTGACCGTAGCGCCTGCGTACGAACACCAGGATCGCGACATAGCCCGCGCCGAAGACCAGGGGCAGGGCGCCCAGCATGCAGACCGTCGCCAGCCCCTGGCCCGTGGGCGCGAACTGGTGAACGAAGGCGGAGAAGTCGGTGAGGCACAGCGGCAGAAACAGCATTCCTGCGATGGCCAGCTTTCTGAAACACGTTGCCCATCGCGAGCGGGGCGGGAGAGTTGGATGGGCTCGTCGCCGCCGTTCATGGTGTTCCATCCGGTCGCCGCAATTCGACTCGCGGCCCAGGAAAAAGCGCTTGAGTCGGCTCGCCGTCCGCAACGACGACCAGACCCCGCCCTCGGATGGTGAACGAGCCGAAGACTCGAAAGAGGAATCGGCCCATGCAATTCTACCCTGCCAGAAAATCGGCATAGGGGGCGGCCGCCGATGGTCGCCCGCCGATCGTTCGCGTCCTCAGGCCCGGTCTGCGGCTTCGAGCAGTTCTTGGAGCTTGGCAGGGACTTCGAACTTGCCCGTGTGAGCCGCGATCTCGTCGGCCCAGTGCCGCAGGTACGGGCGATCGACGACCAGGCGCCGGCGAGTGAGGATCGCCTGAGCGTCTGCGAGGTCCCTGTAGCGGTAGGCGATGAGCTTGTACAAGACCAGGTCTTCCGCCGAAGCGACCCAAAGCGTCTGCTCCAGCACGGTCGCGCGCTTCTTCCGTTGGGCGGCCGAGCGGTCGAAGGGCGTACGACCGAGCGCGATGTCGGCGAACCGATCGTTCCAGGCCGCGCGTAGCCAGCCATCGATCGGAAAGGTCGTCGCGATCCGATCCGGGATTGCGAAGCTCCGCAGCCCGGAGCGCATCCAGGACGGCCACGCAGCCGTCGGGTTCGATCACCACGACCGCGTCCACGTCCTGGGTGACGCGAGGGTCGCCCCAGACGCCCACCGCCACGCCGCCGTAGGCGAAGTAGTCCACGCCCAGGCTCTCGAGCGCCGCATAGAACCGACGCAGGAGTTCGGTAAATGGGGCATGGCCCATCAGGGCTTCCAGATCGTGAACAGAACGAGCGGGCGATCCTTCGGCAGCCGATCCTCGACAACTTCGGAGTATGCGGTGCACAAGTCCTCGAACGCCCGAATGGAGCTTTCGATCGACAGCGAGTCCAGCCACTCGACCCAGGCCCGGTGGTTCGCCGCGGCCAGGCTCTGCATGCGCACGCGGGCGCCTTCCCAGGTGGGCTCCGCCTTCGGCCGATCCACGGAAATCTCCCGTCGAAGCGATTCGCAGCGACACCTGGGACATCTGCGAGTGTAGCCCGATCCACGCCGCAGCGATAGGGGAAAACCGCATCGCGGAGCGGAAAGCCCCCGGGGGCACCCGGTCACCCTCCGGGGATAGGCCAGGAGTGAGCATACCGTTCCCCGACCGGGATGTCACGCCCTTGCGAGCCGCGCCTGGGCGAGCGGCATGGGATGGAGCCGCGGAAGTGGTGTGCCAACGGCGCAGCGAGCACACCTTCCCTGTCTCCTGCAGTCCGTGTCCTCAGGGAAGCAGATCATCTACCCGGCGACCTGGTCGTCCTCCGGCCAGCAGGACTCGGCCTACCAGTTCCAGAAGGAGGTCGAAGCCAAACGGCGGATCATCGTCGGGGTGAACGAGTACGTCGAGCCGGCGCAGGAGAAGATCGCGACCGAGCGGGCGCTGGCGGGAGTGCGGCAAGCCTCGCGCGACGGGTCGAACCTGATGCGGCCCCTGATCGAAGCGGTAAAGGCGCCCGCCACCGGAGGGGGGAGCACGGATTGACTAGGCTGCGTCGCTCTGCGATCGCAGGCCATTCGCGCGCGGCTTCCCGCCAAGCAACGCGAGGTCCGGGTTGGATGCCGCGCCGCCGCGCCGTGACCCTGATGCTCGAGCGCACCGAGTTGCGCAGCTCGAACACGGCTTTGCGTCTCGTGCGGATCGAGGGCCACCTCCGCCATTACGCGGCCGACCGGACGGGGAGGGTCGGCGACTGGCGAACGGCCACGGCGACCATGGAGCGGTCTTCGCTTTCCAACGGATTGCGGATGACGAACCGGGTCGCAAGCCATGACGCGACGTGCTGCTACCTGGGCGGGTCGCCGCTCCCCGTGCAGCCCTCGGGGCGGCGGACGAGATCGAGTGAGGAAGCCATCGACAGCGGTCCCACCCTCACATCGCATCGACGTACTTCACCAGGTCCGCCTCGATCTGCTTCAGGTCGGGGAGAAACTCGGTCATCGGCCGTTCGGTTCCGGCGTCGATCGACTTGCGGTACTTCTCGAACCCGGCGCGCAGCTCGACCTGGTTGGTGTGCGTGAGGAAGTAGAAGAGCCCCCACGCCTCCGCGTAGAACACCAGGGCCTTTTCCGCGTCCGAGTTGATCAGGGTCAGGGCGTTGCCGGCCAGGAGCTGGTCCAGCGGAATGAGCCGACCCTTGCGGATCGACTCCTTGAGGAAGGGGAGGCGCGACGCGCTGACGCGGTTGAAGGCGTACTCGGCGCCCTTCCACTCGAAGCCCTCGAACTGGGTCGCCATCCCTTCCGCGTACCAGGAAGGCGGCCGGCTCGAGGGGCGCACGCGGAAGAAGTACAGGTGCGCGGCCTCGTGCGCCATCGTCTGCAGGAACTGCTGCTGGCTGTCGGTCTTGTCCCAGCCGACCACGACGTTGGTGTCCGATCGGGCGAAGCCGGCCGCCTGCAGGTGGTCCTCGCACTTGGAGTCGACGCAGTAGGCGCGGTAGTCCTCGAAGCGGGCGAACGCCCACAGGGTCATGCGCTCCTTGCCGGGCAGGCGCGGCTCGTCGCCGCCGTGCAGGTCGCGGTAGGCGGCCTCCGCGACCTTCGCCAGCTCGTCGGCGAATTCTTCGCTGCCCTTCGAACTCGACCAGTCCGGCGTCGAGGCTCTGCTTCTCCATGGGCGTGACGAAGCGCCCGCAGCAGGCGACGAAGCCCCCCTCCGGAACCGGCAGCCCGCGGCGCGCCGAGATGCCGGAGTCGAGCACGCCGCGCACGTCACTCCCGGCTTTCTCCGCCTTGCGCAGCAGGTCGTACGACCGGTCGGGCAGCCCCAGGTCCCAGGCCAGGAGACCGAGGGCCACGCTCTCCTCCGGGGTCGGCGCGGCTCTCTGCAGTGCGCCGAGCATGGTGTCGATCCCCAGCGCTCCCCAGGCAGCCTTGCCCGCACCCTTGGGGAAGGCGAATTCGAACGTCCCGCAGATGCGCTCGAGCCCCGCGAAGGCTTCGCCGGGGGTGCCACGGGGTACCGTCAAGGTGTCGGCCCACCCGTCAGCATCGCACAGCGCCCGCACAATGTGATCAGCTCACCTGACCACCCCTGCGCGTCCGCACAGTATGCTGTCACCTCACCCGACGACCTCGCGCGCCCCTCGCAGATTGCGATCACTTCCCATGACCACCTTGCGCGATTTCCGCAGAATCCGGTCCCGTTGGGGTCGATGTCCCCGAAGGTCCATTGGTTACAGAGTTTAGCGATCCGCGTTCTCGCGCCTCGAGGCCCGACCCGCAGCCTCGGGCATCCTCGCTGCCATCCTCGCTCCGCGCTTGTGTTCGGCGATCGAATTGGCTAGATTCTCCTGCGGGCCGCGCGCCGCCACCCTGTCGCAACCGCGAACTTCCAGGTGTCCCGTGCCCCTCCCCCCCACCTCGCCCGACCTGCTGAAGGACGAAACGCATCCCTACTTCCTGTGGTGGACCGACGTCACCGTCAGGCAACTCCACCAGCTCCTCGCCTCGCCGGAGGCTTTGACCCGGGCTTATTGGATGGGGGCCATGCTGCGCGAAGCGAACACCCGCGACGTTTGGATCTTCGTCCAACCCGACCACATCCGCGCTCTCTGGCCGCACTTGCTCCGCCACCTGGGCCGCTCGCGCGGGATGTGGGCATTTCTGCTCGGCCTGGAGCCGGCCGAGTGGCCGCCGCGCGGGATCGCCCATGCGTAGCGCCTTCGACCGCCGCGTTCTTCCCGACCCGGTCCTGCGGCTCATCCGCGCGTGTCAACGCCGCGCGCCGTGCCACCTGGCGGGCGGCGCCGCATTGAGCGGAGCCTACCTCGGCCATCGGCTGACCGGGGACGTGGACCTGTTCTGCCATCGTCCGGACGAGGTCCGCCTGCTCTTACAGTCCCTACCCGACATCGCGGGAGAATGCGCCTTCGGGATCGATGTGGTGCGCGACGCGGGTCGGTTCGTCCGTTGCGTAGTCCGGGGCCTCGGCCACCCGTTGGAAATGGACATCGTCGAGGAAATGCCCGACCTGGAAGCCCCGCCGGCCCTGGAGGGGATCGTCGTCGAATCCCTCGCCGACCTCCGTGCGGCCAAGCTCGCCTGCATCCTCGGCCGTTCGGAACCCCGCGACCTGGTCGATCTGCTCTTCCTGGACCGCCAGGGATTCGCTCCCGAGCGCGACCTCGCTCTGGCTTGCCGCAAGGACGCGGGCATCGATCCGGGCATCCTGGCGTGGCTTCTGGGTCAGTTCCCCGTTGGTCCGTTGCCGCTCATGCTCGAACCGCTCACGGAGGAGGAATTGGATCGGTTCCGGGTCGAGCTGCGCCAGCGGTTTCGCCGAATGGCGTTGCCGTAGGCCACCGTCAGCAACGCGAACAGGCCGGGAAGGACGGACTCCGCCACCGCCGCCTGGATCGTCCGCGTCCTGGTCGCGTCGTGGAGGAGCGATCCCGAAAATGGCGCGAGCGGTCGCGACCCTACTCCACCTCGTCCCGCCACTTCGCCACCGCCGCCTTGATCGTCTTCGTCTTGGTCGCATCATGTTTGCGGTTCGGCAGCTCGTGCCCGTACGCGTCCTTCTCGACCGTGTCCCAGCTCCCGCGGGTGAACTTGAACTGCAGCGCCGAACCGCGCGGGACCAGCACCGAGCCCTTCCAGCCCCCCTTGTCGGGCGCGAGCGCGATCGCCGCCGCCGGACTCCAGGCACCCAACTCCGGCACGTTCCCCGTCACGTAGATCGTGCTCCCCGCCGGCGTCGTCCCCGGCACCGTCACCGAGAACGTGATCTTCACTTTGTCCTTCGATCCGCCCGCGTCGCTCGCCGGCCCACCGAAGAGAAACACCAGCGGGTGCGGCAGCCGGCCGGCCCAGGCGTGCTCGTTGTGCTCCGCGCCCGGGTCTTCCAGGTAGCCGAGGTCCTTGCCGGTCTTGTAGCCGCGCTCCCAGGCGAGAATTCGCGCGTCCCGCGCGTCTTCCACCGGCTCGGTCACGCCGTCGCCGTCCTCATCGTCCCCTTCGGCCGTGCCGATGTCGATCCACAGCCGCGCAGGCCCCTTCTCGGCGGCGTCGCGCCACTCCTCGAGCACCTGCCGGTGGTTCCACCAGAACGAAGGCGACATGCAGCCCGCCAGCCCGAACGACTCGGGATGATGCCGCGCGACGTGCAGCGAGAGGATGCCGCCCAGCGAGCTGCCCATCACCGCCGTGGTTCCCGGTCCCGGCTGGGTGCGATAGGCGCCGTCGATGAACGGCTTGAGGTCGAATGCGAGGAAGTCGCCGTACACGCTCGCCCGTCCCCCGCCGCCCCCGGGCAGCGGCGGCGTGTACTCCTCCACCCGGTGCGAGCCGGCGTTATCCACCGCCACGGCGATGACGGAAGCGAGCTTGCCCGAGGCCACCTGCGCGTCGATCGTTTCATCGACGCGCCATTCGACTCCGAAGGCCGCCCGATGCGCGTCGAAGACGTTCTGCCCGTCATGCAGGTAGAGCACCGGGTAGCGGCGCGCGGGTGCGGAGTGGTAGTCGGGCGGCAGGAAGACCGTCACGCGCCGGACGCCGCCGAGTCGCACGGCGGGGAACTCGCGATAGACGTGGAAACGGCCGCCCCCTTGGATCTCCGGCGCCGGAGCCGAAGCGCGGGCGGAGAGGAGCGGAAACGACAACAGTGCAAGCGCGGCGCACGCCGTGCGGATGCGCGCGGAGCCGTTCGGACGGCCGGAGTCGGGCGAGACTTGGCGGGACATACGATCACCTCGAATGCGGATCGCGCGCATGGTGGCGAGCGTCCGGGAAGAGCGCAAGCAGTTTCGGAAGCCCACGGCCGGGAAGTCGCGCACCTTCGCGCCCGCCGGTGTGCCGGCTTGCCCACGTTCTGGGCCTCGCCGAGGACTCCGTGCAGACGGAGTGCAAGCGTGGCTCGAGGATGCTCAGCGGCAATCGGCGGACCCGGAGATCGTGCGCGGGGCCAAGGCGTTGCTCGGCAAGCTGGAGCAATGAGCGCCTCTCGCTCGTGCGCCTTGAACCTCGAAACAGTGGGTTGGGACGCGCCGATAGGTGGCCTTCTCGGCCGCGTTTGCGCCCCAAATTACCCTCCGGCAACATCGTCGCATTTCGACGATCTTGCGAGGAATCACACCTTCTGCCGTTGGACAATCCGCGCAATCCAGACAATCCGTGTAATCCGTAGTTCCGTCGGTTGCGGTGGAGGATCCGTCCCTCAGCGCGCCAGGGCCGGCTCGATCTTGTCGTCAAAGTAGGTCGAGATCACTTCGTACCGGTCTTGGGCGCGATACCACTCGACGTAGAAAAAGAGCGGATGATCCGGACAGCGTAGGACGAACATTTCCCGGACCAGGTCATCGCCGACCGTGACCGTGCGCACTCTTTCCACGCCGGTCGGCGATCCGTAGAGCCCCACCGCCTTCTGGGTCGCGGCCACGAGCGTCGTGGCGGCGGCGGACTGGGCGCGGAGTTTCTCAGTGCCCTTGGCCAGGAGCCTGGTGTAGGCTTCCTCAGCCTTGCCGGCCAGCAGGTCCTTGAAGAAGGCGTCGGTTACCTCGGCGGGGACGCCGCTCGTCTCCGCCGCCTGCCCAGCCGATCGGTACATGTCGTCCATCTCGGCCGTCATGTCGAGGAAGATGAGGAGGTAGGCCTGGTCCGCGCGGTAAAAGGTGAGGGAGAAGCTGAGGGGCCCGACCGGGGTCCGGACCAGGTACTGGTGCACCATGAGGTTCTCGCCCGCCTTGGAAGTGCGCACCAGCGCATGACCCAGCGGGGCGCCGGCGGAGGTGAAGGCGTTCTCGGTCATGTCGATCAGTTTCATGCAGCCTTCCTTGTTCCCGCGCAATCGGGAATGAGCCCTGCTGAAAAGCTGATCGAAGGCTTCTTCCAACTTGCCGGCCTCGAGGGACACGAAGAAAGCTTCCGCCTGCTCCTCGGGTGACTGGGCGTGGACGGGCGGGGTAAGGAGGATGGTCAGCAGCAGGAGAAGCCCCGCCACGACGGTACGTTGGTGCGATCCGAGGCGCTGCATGTTCGAGTTCTCCAATTCGCTCCGGGAGCCGTTCGAGCCGAGGCCGTGATGATGCGGCGGGACGGCCGCGCAGGCAACGGAAAACGCTCGCGGACCGTGAGGCAGATCGCTGCGCTGCTCGATCCGACCCGGGACCGGAAAGTAGCGCTTGATCCCCTTCGGCGATCCTCGTATGCTCCTCGTGGCGGTGCGATGATGGGGGGTTCGCCGATGAAAGACAAGATCCGGGTGCTGGTCGCCAAGGTCGGCCTCGACGGCCACGACCGCGGCGCCAAGGTGATCGCCTGCGCGCTGCGCGACGCCGGCATGGAAGTGATCTACACCGGCCTGCATCAGACCCCCGACGCGGTGGTCGAAGCCGCGCTCCAGGAGGACGTCGACGTGGTCGGCCTTTCCATCCTCTCCGGCGCCCACATGACCCTCTTCCCGCGCGTCCTCCAGCTCATGCAGGATCGCGGGATGCACGACGTGCTTCTGACCGGGGGAGGGATCATCCCCGAAGACGACAACGCCCAGCTCACGCGCCTCGGCGTGGGAAAGCTGTTCGGCCCCGGAGCCCACACCACCGCGATCGCCGATTACATCCGCGAGGAAATCGGCCGCCGGCGAGCCTCCAAGGCCACCGCCTGACCCGATCGGGATCGCCGCGGGCGGAGCCGCGCCCTTGCCCCCCCGGTTTCGGCTCTTGGGGGTCAGTTTCTCTTGACCTTTGGCCGATACAGACTTAGCGTACTTCATTCTTCGGCGCGGACTCGGGGAGCGCCTCGAGGTTGGCCCCGCCGGAGCGTTGTAGGAGGTGTTTGGCTATGAAGTTCCGGCACATCGCCGTCGTCTTCCTGCTGCTCGTCCTGCCCTTGGCCCTGATCGCGGACCATCCGCGTCGCGCCGAAGCGGCAGATGACCCTGACTGGTACGACGCCCACGTCGAGACCACGCTGGCCGATCTGGTGGCCAATCCGACCAGTTTCAAGACCATCAAGGTCCGCTTCAAAGCGATCTTCCACAAGATCGAGAGCATCTACAGCCCCTTTTACACGCCCTTCGTCCCCGAGGAATTCATTGCCTTCTCGATCTGGGACGTGGACAAGAAGCTGTGGCTGAAGACGGATCGGATGAAGGACTTCCCGTTCTGCTTCATGCGCAAGGACTCGATCTACCTGCACCAGGTGGGCTCGGCCAAGAAGTACACTCTGGTCGAGATCATCGGCTCGGTGGAGAACGACTTCAACAATATGCCCTGGATCGAGGTGCGGCAGGCGTTGCCGGTCACGGACCGGCGGCTCACGGACAAGGCCCTGCATCACATCGTAATGGGGTACGAGTATCTCAATTCCGGGCAGCCGGCGCTGGCCGAGCACGAGTACTGGGAATCGCTCAAGTACGACCTGCCGGACAACGCGCACCTCAACGTGGTGCAGGAACTGGCCAAGATCGCCTTCGAGGCCCGGCGCTGGAAGGAAGCGGAGGACCTGGCGCAGCAGATTCTCAACATGGACGAGGAGAATCAGCTGGGGCGGGACATCTACCGCGCGGCGCGCGAGGAGATGGTGCGCGCGTACAACACGGGCGCGCCGCACGGCATCGAGGGCCCGTCGGGCACGGACAACGCTCACCCGGTGAATCAGCCGGACAACCGCGACCGGCGCCGTTCGGCGACGCCCAAGCCGGAGAACGCCCAGGGTCCGTCCATCGCCCAGGCCGGGAAGCCGGTGGAGAAGCCGGCGGCGACCCCGGCGGACGCCTCGGCCCGGATGTCTTCCCAGGCCGCGCTCGAGTTCGCGGAGCTCGAGCGCAAGCTGGGTGACCGCGACAAGCAGCTCGCCGATCGCAGCGCCAAGCTGGCCGTCGCGGAGGCCGAGGCCGGGCGGCTGCGCCAGGAAAAGGCGCGCTCGCTCGAGGATCAGGCCCGGGTCACGAGCGAAGTCGACTCGGTGCGCGAGCAACTGGCTTCCGTCCAGGTCGAGAAGGACAAGCTGAAGGACGAGGCCGGGGCGCTCGCGCAGCACCAGGTCGAGTCGAACGACACCCTGGCCCGCGAGGTCGCGGAGCTCGAGGCGCGCAAGGCCGAGGCGGAGAAGGCGCTTACCGGGCGCGACGCGATTCTGGCCGACGTCGACGCCCAGGCGAGAGCGCTGGCGGCCTGCAAGGCCGAATTGGCCGGGCTGATGGGTCAGCGGGACGAGATTACCGCGGCGATTGCCGCGCGCAAGGCGGAGGTCGACGGCCTGCTCGGAAAGCGGGACGGGCTGGCGCAGGAAATCGGGGCGCGCAAGGCCGATCTCGAGAAACAGTTGTCGGGCGTAGCCAGCCGCGAGCAGGAACTCGAAGGGAAGCTGGCGGCCGGCGCGACCCGCGAGCAGGAACTCGAAGGGAAGCTGGCGATCGGCGCGACCCGCGAGCAGGAGCTCGAGGGGAAACTGGCGATCGGCGCGACCCGCGAGCAGGAGCTCGAGGGGAAACTGGCGATCGGCGCGACCCGCGAGCAGGAACTCGAGGGGAAACTGGCGACCGGCGCGACCCGCGAGCAGGAGCTCGAAGGGAAACTGGCGGCCGGCCTGACCCGGGCCCAGGGCGTCGAAGCGCAGGTGAGAGAGCTGGAGGCGCGGAAGGCCGAGTTGGATACGCTGACCGAGCGCGCCGAGAACGCCGGTGACGAGAACTCGCAGGTGACGCTCGCGCTCGAGGTCCGCAAGGCCGAGTTGGACGGGATGCTGGCGCGGCGCGCGCAGCTGAGCCAGGAACTCGAGGAGCGCGCGCGCTCTCTTGAGGACGCGCAGGCCGAGATCTCGGGGCTCGCCGGGAAGCGGGACGGCTTGCGCGCGCAGGTCGTGCAAGCCGAGCAGGCCCTGGCGGCTCTCACGGCGCGGCGCGCCGAGCCGGAGAGCCAGGCCGAGCCCTCGACGCCGGACCCGGACCTCACCGCGAAGCTCAAGGCCGTCACCGAGCGCCAGGAACTGTTGGTTGGGGAAGCCTCGCGGATGCGCAAGGAGATCGCGGCGAAGGACCTCCTGATCGCGTCGCTCGAGCGCGACGTCGAGACCCGCACCGCGCGGATCGCCGAGCTCGAGCGGACGCTGCGCGCCCGCGACCAGAAGGTCGCCGGGCTCCAGGGCGAGCTCGGCCTGGCCCGCAGTCAGCAGCAGCGCCAGGCGGCCGTGCTCAAGGAGATCGCCGACCAGGTGACCGCGTTGGAGACGCGCCTGAACCAGGATGCGGCGAGCGAGGGCACGGCCTCGGAGCCGCTTCCGGAGTGGCGCGGCCGCCGGACCCCGGAGGGCCGCCGCTCGCCCCAGGAATTCGGGCGGAATTGAGACGCAACTCCGCAATCGGGAACATCGCGACCCCCGGCGCCGGTCACGGCTGGCGCAACAGGGATCGCCCCACTTGGTACGAGCGGAAGCCGACGTACGCCACCCCCGCAAGGCACACGGCTCCCTTGCCGGCTTCCCCGTCGACGAACTTGCGCACCGCCAGCACGGCGAAGCCGGCGACGATGCCGAGCTCGAGCACCAGCAGGATCCAGCGCTGGAGCCGCCAAGCCCGATCTGCGCGGCCCTCCATGCTCCCTCTCCCCCATCGCCTGGCGCGGTGGGCCACGCCTACCTGATGCCGGTTGCCAATCCGCCCTGGCCCCAGTTGGCCCATCCGTCGGGCACCGGCAACCGGGCACTCGCCGCGCCCGCTACTGAGTCCGCAGCTCCCGCACCATGTCGGGGTGCGGCCGTGGGATCACCACCTTGCGCGTCAGGAGGCCCTTCGCTTCCGCTGGGGCCGCCCCCGCGCGCACCGCCTCCTCCACGTCGCCCACCTCGCCCGTGAGAGTGAGATAGCCCTTGCCGCCGAGGCCGTTCGCCAGGCGCAGGTCGAGCAGGGTCACGGAGGCCTGCTTGACGGCCAGGTCCGCGGCGACCACCGCGGCGGCGGCGGAGACGGTTTCGATCACCCCGATGGCATCGATCTCGCCCACATTGCCCCGGCCCGCGAGCGCCTCGAACAGGGCGGGGTGGGCGTTGGGCAGGAGCAACTCGTCCACCAGCGCGTCAAGCCGGCCCGCCCGCCCGGCGTGGACGGCGCTCTTCACCTCGTCGACGTCGCCGGTCACCAGGACGAGGTACTTCCCCGGCGATACCGGCCGGGCCAGGACCACCCGCACCGGGGCGTCCTTGAGCATCGCGTCGAGCGCTTCGATCCCGGCGGCGATGCTGGAGAACTCCAGCATCCCGATGCAGGGGTCCGCGCGCAACGGCATGCAAGCCTCATCGTTCCTGGCCCGCACGACCCCGCGCCCCGGGCCGCCGGACGCTCGCGACGCTCGTGCCGGCCTGATTCAGCAGGTTCGGCCGTGCGCCCTGGTCCAGGGCTTCGTTGCGCCTCGCCCAGCACCAGGCTCGCCCCGGCGGGACCCACGGCCTCCGGTCGGACGGGACACTATCCGCGGCCTGCGCCTTTGTTCTCGCGGCCGTCGATCCCCTCGAGCGTCTTCTGGATCGCGCGCGCGGCCTCCTCGATGTGCGCCTCCGTGCCCGAGAGGTACAGGCGCCCGAAGGCCCCGAACGGCTGCACCTCGACCAGCGTGATGTCCGCGGCCTTCTCGGCCTCGTTCGCCGCCAGCGCGGCGTAGCCCGCGGGATGCACTTCGAGGATGTAGAGCGTCTGGCCGTGCAGGAACATCGAACCGAAGCGCATTCGATTGATCAGCATGAGCTGGTAATCGCTCACGTTCGTGATGATCTCGGAGGTCTCGATCCGCGGGCGCAGGCGATCGGTTTCTTTCAGCCCGAGCTGGTCCAGGATCTGGCGCCCGGCCTCGATCGCCTCGGCCTGCTGCTCGTGGTGCACCTCGAGCAAGCCGAAGGAGCGCTCGACCACCTGGATCGCCGGCCGGCAAGCCGTCTTCTTGCAGGCGATGTCGGTGATGCGGTTGATCGCGATCCCGGGTGCCACTTCCACCCAGATGCTCGCGTCGTAGGTCAGCGGGAGGTACCCGCGCGCGCCCGTGCAGATGTACGCCGTGAGCTGTGGCTGCAGGCTGTCCACGAACGCGAAGGTCCGGAGGTCGATCGCCATCTCACCCTCCCTAGGTGGTGCTCCAGTTCATACGCAGGGCGGAGACCGGCGCCGGTCGGAGGAATCGGGCGGAAAGCCCTCCGGCCGCCGGCAGAGCCGGCACTACGCGTTCCGCTCCGCTTCCTCACGCGACCAGCTCGCGGTCTTGGGCAGAATCGCCTCGACCTCGCTGTGCGGGCGCGGAATCACGTGCACCGAGATCAGTTCGCCGACGCGCTTGGCGGCCGAGGCGCCGGCGTCGACCGCGGCTTTCACCGCGCCGACCTCGCCGCGCACCATCACGGTCACGTAGCCGCCGCCGATCACTTCCTTGCCGATCAACGTCACCTTCGCGGCCTTCACCATCGCGTCCGCCGCCTCGATCGACCCGACCAGCCCCCGAGTTTCGATCAATCCCAGTGCGATCCGGCTCATCGAGCCCTCCTCAGCCAAATCATTGCCGCGATCGAAGCCGTGCCCGCCCTGAGTACCGTATCACTCCCACGACTGCGTGTCCCCCCGCAGATGACTGGCCCGATCGGCACTAAGGCGTCGGTGGCGGCGGCGCCTTCTGCTCCAGTCCGAAGGCCTTGCGGATCTCCCGCAGGAGCGTTTCCTTGTCCGCCCGCGAGATCTCCCGCCCCGAGAGCGCGATGTTCTCCACGTCCCGCGCCAGTTTGCGCAGTTCCACCACGCTCATCTGGTCCAGGTTCACCTTCTGCGGATTGAACTGGCCGCGCCGCCGCTGCCAGGGAGGAAGCCACACCAAGTCCAGATTCGGCAGGATGTTTTCCACGTCCTCGAGCGGACGCGGGATCACGTGCGAAGAAACCAGGTCGCCCACCCGACGGGCCGCCGCCGTCCCGGCGTCGACCGCCGCCTTCACCGCGCCGACTTCGCCGCGGACGATCACCGTCGCATAGCCGCCGCCGATGAACTCGCGCCCCATCAGCGCGACCTTCGCGGCCTTCACCATCGCATCCGCGGCTTCGACCGTGCCCACCAGACCCCGGGTTTCGATCATCCCCAGGGCGATCCGCTGGTCCATGCAACGCTCCTCACCGTCAACCGGGATCGGGATTCTAGCACCGCAGATACCCAATGCAACAAATTGTTGCCCCGGGCGCGCCGCCCTGGCTACCGTGGCATACCTTGGGAGGGAGGGAGCACGTGGTCGATGCCGGCGATCACGCCAACACGGGCCCGGGCGCACGCCCGATCCGCCTCCTGCTGCTGATCACCGGCCTTGGGCTCGGTGGCGCCGAAAAGGCGATCGCCACCCTCGCCACCGGGCTGCCGCGCGATCGCTACACCGTCCGCGTCGCCTGTCTGCTCGACCCGGGACCCTACGCCGCCCGCATCGAGCGGACGGGAATCCCGGTTCATGCGCTTGGCCTTCGCAGAGTCTGGGACACCCCGCTCGCCCTCTTCCGCCTCCGCCGGCTGCTCGCCGAATACAAGATCGACGTGCTCCATGCCTTCCTCTTCCATGCCAACCTGCTGGGACGGTTCGCCGGCTGGTTCGCGGGCACCCCCGTGCGCATTTCGGGCGTGCGGGTCTGCGAAGTCCGCCGCCGACATCTCCTCCTGGATCGATGGACCCAGGGATTGGTCCACGCCGAGACCTGCGTGAGCGAGAACGTGCTCCGGTTCACCCGCGATCAGGCCCGGATCACCGAGTCGAAGCTGGTCGCCATCCCGAATGGCGTGCTTCTCCCCGCGCCCGACCCGGAGACCCGCGGACATGTGCGCGCGGCGGAACGGGTCCCTCCGGACGTGCCGGTCCTCCTCTGCCTCGGCCGTCTCGACCCCCAGAAGGCTCCCCTGGACCTGGTCGCCGCAGCCGTCGCTCTGGGCCCGCGACCCTTCCGGCTTTGGCTCGCCGGCGGCGGACCGGAGGAGGCTGCGGTGCGGGCCGCGATCGCACGGGCGGGGGTCGGCGAGCGGGTGCGGCTCTTGGGGGTCCGCGAGGACGTCGGCGACCTGCTCTCGGCGGCGGACGTGCTCGCGCTGTCGAGCCGCTGGGAAGGGCTTCCGAACGCGGTGCTGGAGGCGATGGCGGCGGGGCTGCCGGTGGTGGCCACGAACGTCGGGGGCACTCCGGAGCTGGTGGTCGAAGGCGAGACCGGCTATCTGGTCCCGCCCGCCGACCCAGGAGCCATGGCGGAGCGACTGTCGCGGCTGCTCGACGACGCGGGGTTGCGCCGCCGCATGGGTGCTGCTGCGCGCGCGCGGGTCGCGGCCGAATTCACGGTGGAGCGGTTCGTCGCGCGGCACGAAGCGCTATATGAGCGGCTGGCGCGGGAGCACGGGGCCGCCGGGCGGCGCTGAGTCGCCGCCGCTTTCTCGCAGGGGGCACGCCGCTGCCGATTCCGCCGCCGCGAGCCGGCGGGGGACGCGAGCGAGAAACGTTGGCCGTCGCAAACGCCTGTGATACGATCCGCGCGACCTGACTGGGGAGATGTGCGTATGCGGTGGACGGGGCCATTGCTGCTGGGGATCGCCTTGCTCGCGCCCAGCGGGTGCGAGTTCGCGGCCAAGCAGACCTTTTTCGCGGCGGAAGGCATCCAATCGCGGTCGCTGGAGATCAAGCGGCCGATGGGAAATTTCGCGTTCGACCGCTACCCGGCGGTCGAGGTGGAGAAGTTCGGCACCCGGCTCGGCAGCCTGATCCCGGCGCGCGTGACCGATCCGGTGCAGAGCCGGATCGTGCGCAACATCACGGAATCGAAGCTGTTCGACGACGTCGCGTTCGCCGGCGACGGACGAATGGGCGACCAACCCACGCTGCTCGTGCGCGGCACGTTCATCGATTTCCACCCGGGCGCGGGTTTGAACCGGACGATCGCGTTCGGCGGGGAAGGCCTGCTGACCGCGATGGTTTCTCTCGAGGACAAGGCGACCGGCGAAGTCCTCTGGATGGGTCACGCCAGCGGCTTCCTGAGGGCCACGATTGCGGGCAAGCTCGAGGAACTGGGCGAGGGGATGGGCGAGTCGATCGAGGACGTGCTCGAGCGGTACCATTCTCCGGCGACGAAGAAGTAGCCGGTCCAGGGCGCCTCGACGCGCGACGCGAAAAGCGGCCGGCCAGGCCGGGACGCGATGGTGAATTGGAGCACTTGGGGAGGATCCGATGGCTTCCATGTTGCGCAAGGCCGCGATCGTGCTCGCCGCCGGGCTGGTGCTCGGCTCGTCGTCCGGCTGTTTCACCGCGGCGGGGCAGGCTTACCAGTCGATCAAGGGCGCGGACGGCCGCGTGTGGATGCACCAGCCGATCAAGCCGCCCCTGTACCGATTCACCACAGTGCGCATCGAGAAGTTCGGCTGCGAGATGGAAGGCGGCGTCCCCTCGGCGATCCTGCAGCAGCTCGAGCCGACGATCAAGCAGTACCTCCTCGAGGAGGCGCTGGTGAAGAACGTGGAAATCGGGGAGTCCGGCGGGGCCGGAACCGACGACTCGAGCGTGCTCGTCCTGCGCGGGGTGATGATCGACTACGATCCGGGCGCGGCGGCCGGGCGGCTCTTCGGCGTGTCGGGGGAGCGTTTCCTCACCGCCCGGGTGCACTTCCTCGACGGCCGCGACGGCTCCGTGCTGGGTGTCGGGCACATCGCGGGAGTGGTCAAGGGCGAGATCGGCCGCGACATGCTCGACACGTGCAAGGGGATGGCCAAGGGGATCGCGGGCGTCCTGGAGGACGCGAAGATCAAGCGCGAGGCTCCCTAGTGGGCCTGCAACCTCGAATCAGTGGGTTGGGACGCGTCGGCAGGTGGCCTTCTCGGCAGCGTCTGCGCCCCATGCTACACTCCGGCCCCATCGTCGCATTTTCGACGATCTTGCGAGGAATCACACCTTCTGCCGTTGGACAATCCGTGCAATCCGGACAATCCGTATAATCCGTAGTTCCGTCGGTTGCGGCCGCCTCGGCTACTTCTGCCCCGCG
>Ga0082335_1004992_pt1 | contig 19011 bp, 17 predicted proteins | sample Subgrocontami58m_FD_72375 | JGI IMG/M metagenome (GOLD analysis project Ga0082335, IMG submission 72375) | Subsurface groundwater microbial communities from S. Glens Falls, New York, USA - GMW37 contaminated, 5.8 m (SPADES assembly) (version 2) ... | reverse complement strand
CATGAGGCGGATGGGCATGAATAACAGCCAGGGCCGGGGTTAACCGATAGATACTCCGGTGTACTGCCAGTTCGGTAGGAGCCAGAGGTGTCGCCCTGTCATTTTTATTAATACCCGTCTCAATAATATCTTGCTCACCCAGGTTGTTCAACATACTTCCCCGCCGGGTTATAACCAACTTATCTCCTGCCCGTATACTCATACTGCCGTTATTAGATGAAATCATACCTTTGGCAAAGAGATCCCGGCCTACGGCTTGAAATTGGGCTAGTAGCATTCATATCCTCCCTGGATACATGGTTTCTCGCCGTAAAGTTCCATTATACCCTTCTGAAAAAACCGATAATAGCAACCCTTTTTTACACACACCGTTATATACTTTATCCTGTAGTTAATTAAAAAGCAAATATCCTATGCCGCAAGAAAATTACAAAACATTTTTCTTCAAAAAGTATTGAAAAGAACCTTTTAATAAATACTCAATTATGTTACCCGGCGGATGACACCCACGACTCTCCCTTGAATTTCAACATTTCCAGGCTTCGTATATATCGGTTTCATCTGGGTGTTAGCGGGCTGAAGCCTTATTCGCTGTTTCTCTCTATAAACCCTTTTAAGAGTTACCTCTTTTTCGTCTTTCAGCCAGACAGCCGCCATATCCCCGTTATTTATGTTTTTAACTGGCTCCATGAGGACTATGTCGCCATCGTCAATGAATGCATCTATCATAGAGGTGCCTTTCACCTGCAAAGCATACACTCCCTCTCTACCTCCCGTCAAATCATCCGGCAAGTCAATGGTATCCTGGGGTGTCTCGTTCCACGTATCGGCCCCGGGGACAGGGATTGGGTCACCGGCTGCTATTTTACCCAATACAGGTATCTGTATCCCGCGTTTCCTTCTTTCCACCAGCTCAATTCCTCGCGATACCTCCGGTGAACGACGTATTATACCCAGTTTATCCAGGATATTCAGGTTATAATCAACCACCGAGGTGGAGCTTATATCACACCCCCTGAGAATGTCCCGCACCGTGGGTGGGCGATCGGTTTTTGCGAAGAAATCCCGTATAAAATCCAGGATTTGCTGCTGCCTGCCAGATAAAGCCCCGGCTTTACTTAAACTTACACGCATGGTGTTCTCCTGTATTGAAAGTTAGATTAAACAGTACAATAGTTCTTTATAATTCTAAAATTCACTTGCTGGTTTGTCAACCTTTACTCGCCACAAACTTTAGAAAATTCCCGTATAGCTTTAGCCCCATCTCGCCACTTTTCTCAGGGTGGAATTGGGTTGCTACCAGTTTGCCCCGGATTACCATGCTGGGGAATACGAACCCATACTCCGTTTGCCCGGCTATAAGGGACTTATCTACCACAGCCGGGTAATAGCTGTGTACAAAGTAGAAATTAGCACGGTCAGGGATGCCTTCAAATAACGGATGTGACACTTTCTGTTCTAGCTGGTTCCAGCCCATATGAGGCACTTTAAGCCCCGGCGGCAGCTTCTTAACCACCCCCGGAAGCAATCCCAAACACGGGCAGTCCACTCCTTCTTCAGAGTTGGTGAACAGGAGTTGAAAACCCAAACAAATACCCAGAAAGGGACGGTCATCGGCTATCCATCGGCAAAGGGGTTCCAGTAATCCGGCCTGACGGAGTTGCGACATCGCATCGGGCGCCGCCCCCACCCCGGGCAGGATAACCACCCGGGCGTGTTCCATATCATTGGGACTGGCGGTAACCTTCGATGAGTAGCCTAATTTCGCCAGGGCTTTGACCACACTGCGCAGGTTCCCTGCGCCATAATCAATAATAGCAATCATCTAACTTCGACACTTACTCAAAATAGCCGGGTATATCCAGCAGTTGGGGGATAGTGACGAGGGTATACCCCTGGGCCTGAAGATTCTCGATTATATAAGGTAGAGATGCAACTGTGCGGCTGCGGTTTGCTCCGTGCTTTGTCTCATAACCGTCGTGGAGCAATATTATGCCACCGGGGCGCGCCTTAACTATTATACGCTGGGCAATGGTATCGGAGGATGAGGCATGGGGGTCATTAGCCGAAATACTCCAGGCAATGGTAACGAAACCCTTTTTGTGTATTCCATCCAATTCCCAGGGGGTCTTTTGCCCGAATGGAGCTCTGAAGAGCCGTGGTTTTACACCAGTGATCCGGGTTATTATCTCTTGTGTTAAATCTAACTGGCGGTCCCAATTCAGCAATGGTGTGGTTACCTTATGGTCATAAGTGTGATTGCCCAGAATATGGCCCTCATCTACAATCCTCCTGGACACATCCGGATAATATTCGACATTCTTACCCAGCACAAAAAAGGTAGCTTTGACATCATATCGCTTCAATATGTCCAATACCTGCGAGGTATAAGGTTCGTTTGGACCATCATCAAAGCTCAAGGCGATAACCTTAGCATATCCACCTTCCAGAAGGTTAGCCTTCCCCGATGGAGTCTCCTTTGAATAAACCTTGCCGAAGACCTGGGTTCCGGGAGAAAAATAACCATACACTGAAATAGCCACCATGGCCAGAACTACGGGTATCAAAACAGCAAATACCCACCTGGGTTGTAAACGGAGTCCGGATTCAATACCCAGACGGATATCTACCCGTTCGTTAGCGATAGATTTCCCTGTGAGGTTATAAAGTAAATTACACAACACTGTATAGTAAAAAACATCAGCAAATACGTACTGACATAAACGGCCCTGGAGCCTTCTTGAGGAAACAAATATAACGATGTCGCTTGCATAATCTACTTTACCGACCTTCCTCAACCGGCTGATAAAATCGGCTTCATCCCCAATACCCGGTAAAGCAAAATTGTACCCGCCGATGCGTACAAAGGCTTCTTTCCAATAAGCCATGTTCGATGCATAGATAATTGATGGCCTCTTCCAAAAAATGTAGACTGTTTTTTTTAAAAGCCGCCATAATCTAGAATATAGATCGGCCCATATTGGCGGCTTTATATAACGTATATCCCCGGCTACTGCCACTACCCCCCGCTGTTCAGTAAGCCGCTGCACCAACCGCGAAAGCCATTTAGCCGGAAACAGGGCGTCGGCATCTGCCTGGACGATAATATCTCCCTGAGCAGCCTCCACCCCAGCCTGCCGGGCAAAAACCACCCCTTTTCGCGGGCAAGACACCACTTTTACGCCGAAGTCCCGGGCAATCTGAGAAGTAGCATCGGTAGAAGCATTATCTACCACAATTATCTCCCAGTCTCCTGAGTAATCCTGCTCCTTTAAAGACTGGAGACAAGCAGGTAAATACTGCTCTTCATTGTAAGCCGGAACGACTACGCTAATCTTCAACGTTTATACCCTATTTTCATTTGTCCCGATTCTAACACCTTTACCAGCTTTGTCAAGTATGTCAATCTGAAAGTATAAAAAATACATCTTTATCCGATTTTTTATTCCAGAAACCTCAGCCCCAGGGCCAACCCGGCTCCCATAAGGAGAACTAAAATCACTTTGAAATTAAAGCTTTTATGGGCCTCATGCATCAACGCTGATGCCCCTACATAGATAAAAACACCCGCAACGAACGCTATTGCCGGCCCGAGGAAACGCTCCGGCACAAATCCGGATATTGCCACACCCGCTGGATATAAAACTCCAGCAAAAATAAGCGTAGGAATTATCCGGTTAAGCTTATACCCCGCATCTTTCATAATGAGGGTAGTAGCCATCCCCTGAGGTACCTCGTGGGCGATTACGGCCAGGGTAATCAAGACACCCAGAATAGGGTTAACGATAAAACCCACTCCGATACCTATACCATCGATTATGTTATCCGATGCCATACCTACTACAGTGATCCAGCTTACCCCCCTGGCTTCACACTCTCTTTCCCCACAGGCATGGAGTTCAAGCCCCTTCTCTATAAGATAGTAAACAAAGAAACCCAATCCCAAGTACATCCAATTGTCTTCCACCTTGGATTCAGGCAATAACTCAAAGAATGCAGCAGCAATTACGGTACCGGCCGCAAAGGCCAATACATAACGCATGCTTATGTTTTTCGTCCTGGCAAAGAAAGGCAATAACCCCCCGACTACGTCAGCAAGCCCGGCTATAATTGCTAATAAAAAGACCATATAGCCTCCCTAATTTAATACGTTTACTCTAACACACGGATACGGATATGACAAGCCGTAGCGCTGCAGGTCTATCGTAATGAGCTATTGGCGCTACGGCTATATGCGGTTGATGTGGTTTTCTATGCCTCTACCGGCAGCTACCGCCGCCGGCGACGGTGACAATAGTGCCACTTATGAAGCTAGATTCGTCTGAGGCTAAAAACAGGGCGGCATTGGCTACATCCTGAGCCGATCCCAGACGTCCCAGGGGATAGTCCTTTAAAGTCTCCTCGAGGTTCTCCAGCATTTTGCTATTCACGGACCCGGGTGTCTCCGTAAGCCCCGGAGCTACGCAGTTAACGGTTATATTATATTGCCCCATATCTTTAGCAATGGACTTACTAAAGGAGTCTATAGCGCCTTTGGCCCCGGCATATACCGAATTATATACGTTACCAACCTGGGCGGTACGTGAACTAATATTCACAATCCTGCCGCTTTTCCGGTCGATCATATGGGGCAGCACAGCTTTACAGAAATTGAGAACGCCAAAATAGCAGACATGGACTATTCTGTTCCAATCATCAATAGTTAAATCCAGGAAACGCTTTGTCGACCAGGAGCCAGCGTCATTGACGAGGATATCTATGCGTTTATACTTTTTCAGAACCTGCTTCACTGCGGCGTCCACTTCGTCGAAATTTGACACATCACAGCGCACAGCGATAGCTTTGCCGCCATTTTTCTGTATTTCTGAAACCACCTGCTCAGCGCCCTTCAGGTTCATATCCACTACCGCCACCTGCGCCCCCTCGCGCGCAAAGGTCAGGCAGATAGAGAGGCCAATCCCCGAAGCCCCACCGGTAACCAGAGCAACTTTATCCTTTAAACGCATGGCATACCCCCTTTTTGTCTCGTTTTTACCCCCAACACCCCACCAAAAACCAAATCCCAAGCACCAAATCCCAAACAATGGGAGGAATCCAAATAACCTAACCTGTCAAGCCCCCTTCCCAGCACGGGAAGCAGCCCTGATAGGACACAGTCCCGATGTATCGGGATGCCCCTACGGATACGACCTAACCCCCTTTGCCCCTTCCCTGGTAGGGAAGGGGAGAGACTATTCTTGAGACCCTTCCCGCACCGGGAAGGGATTGGGGTTAGGTCTCACCTCCTACCTCTCACTTCTCACATCTCAAAGAGGCATATTCCCGTGTTTGCGCCACGGCAGGTCTTGTTTCTTATTTTGCAATGCTTCCAGAGTATTTATAAGGACCGACCTGGTCTGCCGGGGGTCTATAATACCATCAATATGTTGAAAGGAGGCAGGATAATAGACGCTCATATAGGTATTGCGGAACTGTTCCTCCCGATTCTTGCGCTCGTCAGCCGGATTGGCAGCGGCAGCGATCTCTTTGCGATAGATAACATTCACCGTTCCCTCCGCTGCCACCAGCCCTATTTCCGCCGACGGCCAGGCATAGACCACATCCGTACTTAAATACTTGGAGCCCATAGCAATGTAAGCCCCGGCAAAAGCCTTGCCCACTATTACAGTAATCTTAGGCACCGTGGCCTCGGAAACGGCATACAGAAGAGAGGCTCCGCGGTAGATCATGCCTTCCTTTTCCTGCTGGGAGCCGACAAGATAAGCAGGAGTGCTGACAATAAAAATCACTGGGATATTAAAAGCATCGCAGAAACGGATAAACCGGGCCGCCTTTTCAGCGGCTTTGGTAGTAATGGCGCCAGCCATGAAAAGAGGGTTGTTGGCGATAATACCTACAGAATTGCCATCAAGCCGGGCAAAGCCCACTATCATGCTCTTGGCAAAATCCTTGTGTATTTCAAAGAACTTACCATTATCAACAATTTCCTGGAGAATCTGGTGCATATCGTACGGCACACGGGCGCCACCCCCTACTATCTCCAGTAACTTCTCACTGGTGCGTTGGGGGCTATCGGTGTTCGCAACACGGGTAGGTTTCTCGCGGCAGTTCTGAGGCATGTAACTTAATAGCTCTTTTATTCCGTCAATAGCTGTCCTGTCATCTTTGGCAATCACATGACAAACACCGCTTATGGAGGCGTGCATCCTGGCGCCGCCCAACTCCTCCACGCTTATCTTCTCACCGATAACGGATTCCACCAGAGGCGGCCCGGCGATAAAAGCCGCGCCATCCTGCGTCATAAAGATAAAATCGGTAAGCCCGGGTGAATATGTCTGGCCCCCTGCCACCACTCCCAACATGCCGGAAATCTGGGGAACAACGCCCGAATAAATGGAGTTCAGATAGAACAAATTACCATATTCCCTTGAAACTGCCAGAAACTCCTGTAGCCTGGCGCCCGCTGATTCGTGAAAGCCTACGATAGGCATTCCCCACTGGCCTGCCATTTCAGTAATCTTGGCAATCTTCTTACCATGCATCTCGCCCATAGTGCCGGTGATAACCGTATAGTCCTGGGCAAAAGCGGCCACCTGGCGTCCGTTCACCTTGCCATAGCCGATTATGACGCCATCGGCGGGCGCTGAAACCTTGTCCATACCGAACTCCCGTCCGAGGGGTCTGGCAAACATATCAAGTTCGATAAAAGTCCCCGGGTCAAAGAATTTGTCCAGCCTCTCCCGTGCGGTAAGATGTCCTGCCTGGTGCTGCTTATCAATCTTATCCTTGCCGCCGGCCAGTTTAACCTCCGACTGGAGTCGGTTTAGCTCGTCCACTTTGCGGGCCATAGCTTCATGTCGTTCTGTCATTTATTAACTCCTTCGTTATTTGGAATAACCTCACCCTCGACCCGCCGAGGCGGGTGCCCGCTTCTCCGTTGACAGAGAGAGGGACGATACATCGGAGGGGGTGAAATCTATTTTCGTCCTTCGCGGTTTGCTTGGGGCAGATTGTGAAAGTTCATGGTTTGTTGCCGCCAATGAGGCATACTTTATCCTCGTAGCGGGCCAATGTAAAAATAAGGTCAGCCAGCCGGTTGAGGTATCGCAGGACTTCGTCATTGGGCAGCATTCCGGCCTGCTTAAGCTCTACGCCCCGCCGCTCCGCCCGCCGGACTATAGTTCGGGCCATATCCAGAGAGGCCGAACCCTGACAGCCGCCGGGAATAATAAACGACTTTGGTATCTCTATCTCGCCCTCGAACTCATCAATGAGCTTTTCCAGCTTCTCCACCATAGCAGCGGTGATGGTTTTAAAGCGTTTGACCAGTTGAGGATATTGTTCAGGAGGGGTAGCCATCTCCGCTCCAACAGTGAATAGTTCCTCTCCGAGCGACAGAAGGATGGGTTTGATGCGGGGTGTTACCCAGTTGCGGGCTACCCCCAGAGCCGATACTGCTTCATCAATGGTACCGTAGGCTTCGCAGCGAGGGTCGGACTTGGGCACACGGGAGCCAAAAAGCAGGCTGGTCTCTCCCTGGTCGCCCCGTTTGTTGAAGGTTTTCAACCTTGCCTCCTGGGTGAAAAATTTTTGAGGTCTTTCAACGCCAAAACTAACAACCATAATCCGTGGATTTCGGGCTTAGTCTGCATTTGAATAAAGGGCATCCTGTTGTAAACCTTGGGGGTTTTTCCAGTACCCCAGACTGAAGTCTGGGGCATAGATATAAAAACCCCATGCCCAGGGCTGAAGCCCTGGGTACAATCGGATTATGGTAGCAAAGGGAAAAGCCTTTCCGTTCGGCTGAGTAGTATTCTACTACGAAGCTGGGGGTATGTAAACAGATTGGTAGGGGCAATTCGTGAATTGCCTTTATACTTCGTGATTGTGTTTACCGTACAAGGAATGAGTGTTGAACTGAAAGAGCTACCCAATAACATCGCCTATTCCCCGGACCAAGTGTCAAAGCAAATAATATAGCAAATATCAAGTTAACTTAAAGGCTGCTATAAGTTATTTATAAGGCATATTATATAGACGTAACGGATTCCACGAGAACTCGCGGGCTGGCGTCAAAGATGGCTAACGAGGATGGCGTCGTCCGCTGGACAGGATGGTACTACTCCAGGTGCATTGCAGTAACAGCCAACAAAGATGGCACGATAATAACCGAAGAGGCAATTCTTAAAGTGGCAAAAGGGTTCCACAAATATATAGCGGCAATTCACGAATTGTCGGTAACGGGATTAGGCGTAGCATGCTGCGCCCCTACGATTTTCAAAAACCAGACGTCAAAACTCCACCACAAACTTCCCATTCTTATACATTAGCTCGTTGTCCACCCATATCTCTCCCCCATCCCGCAGGTCGCATATCATATCCCAGTGGATAGCCGAGTCGTTTTTACTGCCCGTCTCAGGATAGCCAGCGCCCAAAGCCATGTGGAAGCTGCCGCCAATCTTCTCATCGAACAGTATTTCGCGGGTGAAACGTTGGATGGCGTCGTTAGTCCCAATAGCAAACTCGCCGACATAACGGGCGCCGATATCGGTATCCAGCGTCTTATTCAGAAAGACATCATTCTTTTCGGCAGTTGCTTTGACTACCTTGCCTTTCTCAAACCACAGACGGACTCCGGTAACCTCCCTACCCCCGTAAATAGCCGGGTAGGAGAAATAAACATGGCCCTCAACACCATCCTCCACCGGCCCGGTAAAGACCTCGCCATCGGGCATATTAAAATGGCCATCACAGTTCACAAAGTTGCGGCCGGCGATATTCAGGCGCAGGTCTGTTTCCTTTCCCTTGAGATGAATCCTCTCCTTACCCTTGAGCCAGTCCACAATCTTCTGCTGGCGAGCCGAAAAGCGCTGCCAGTACCCAACCGGGTCGTTCATATCCGGCAAGCAGGAGCTAAAGACAAAGTCTTCATACTCCCGCAAGCCCATATCGGCATCCTGGGCAAAGGCGTTAGTGGGAAAGGGGGCGAGTGTCCAGCGCAGTTCTTTCAAAGCCGAACGGTGCATGAAGGTATGCATTAACCCTTTACGCGCCTGCTGATGGGTTACGATTTTACCCGGGTCTACATTGCTCAGAGACCGGGTGTTGGTCTCGGCGAGAATTGTGATTTCCACATCGTAGGTTTCAACGATCAACTCCGATGGCTTCGGCACGTGTCTGAGCTGGTCATCGGAAGCGTAACGGTAGAATACCTCTTCAGAGCCGGGCAGCAATGGCCACAGGAGAGCATAGCCCCCGGCCTGTAACACCCGGGCGTAGATCTCTTTTAAAAGGGTTGCGGCCTCGGTGCTGCCGCTAATCAGCACGCGGTCGCCCTTACGCACAGCTACCGAATAGTCCACCAATACCTGGGCCAGCTTTTCAAGCCTTAAATCCGACAATAGTTACCTCCTGATGGTTCTACGTATTCAAGCAACATCATAGCAGAATAAATAGGACAAGCATATAGAAGAAACCCTAAATCCGAAGCACTAAATCCCAAACAAATTCCAAATCCCAGCACCAAATACCAAATAATCGTTATTGCGCATTACCATGAGCGCTTAGAAGAAAGAAAATGGTGTACACTCGTCATTGCGAGGAGCGAGCGACGAAGCAATCTCCACTTTTGGAGGAGTAATCAGCCTCAAGGTGATGAGATTGCTTCGCTTCACTCGCAATGACGAAGGGGAGTCTATTTTCGATTGAATTATATTTATAATTCGAGGATTTATATTATAAAGCCTTGTACCTTCCTTTATAATATAATTATCGAAGTTCTAAGCCGGAGGTGAAAAATGGATTTTACTTTCATGGTTGGCGGTGAGGCAGGTCAGGGCGTGCAAACAGTCGGTTATATTCTAGCCAAAGCTATGTCGCGAGGGGGGCTTTATGTGTTCGCAGATCAGGACTACGAGTCCCGGATAAGGGGCGGCCACAACTTTTTCAGGGTGCGCACCAGCGACAGTCAGGTGCAAGCGCTATCGGAACGGATAGATGTTTTGATAGCGTTAAACAAAGAAACCGTAGACCTGCACCGGGCCGAGGTCAAGGAAGATGGGAAAATCATCTTAGACCTGGACGCATTGAAACTGGATAAAGATGAAGCGCTTTTTCTCAATGTTCCGATGGCTAAATTGGCGCTGGATACAGCCTCTACCAAACTCATGGTTAATTCGGTAGCTATGGGCGCTGCTATCGGGCTGGTGGATTACGATTTTGAGTTGCTCGGTAAGGTATTACGGGAGCAGTTTGCTAAATCAGGTCAGGAAGTAGTCGAAAACAACATTAAAGCAGCGCGGGCAGGATTCGATTACGTTCACCAGCAAAAAAAAGGGGAATTCAAAAACCGTATTAAACCAACCTTTGCCGGTAAAAGGATGCTTATCAGCGGCAACGAGGCAATCTCCATAGCAGCCATGGCTGCCGGCTGTAAATTCATGGCCGCCTACCCCATGACACCTTCAACTTCAATCATGGAATATGTTGCTGAAAAGGGGAAGCCATTCAATATCGTTGTTGTTCAACCGGAGGATGAGATAGCAGTCATCAATATGGTCATCGGGGCGGCCTACGCCGGTGTCCGGGCAATGACGGCTACATCGGGAGGCGGCTTCTGCCTGATGGTAGAGGGCTTGAGCCTGGCGGGTATGACCGAGACACCGGTTGTGGTAGTGCTGGGGCAAAGGTCAGGCCCGGCTATCGGGTTACCCACCAGGACAGAGCAGGGTGAACTGGAGTTTGCCCTCCATGCCGGACATGGGGAGTTCCCCCGGGCGGTCCTGGCGCCGGCTACTCCTGAGGATGCCTTCGCCGCAACGGTCAAAGCCTTCAACCTGGCGGAAAAGTATCAAATTCCTGTAATCATCCTCACCGACCATCTCCTGGCGTCATCCTATAGCTCAATAGAAAAATTCGACCTGAGCAAGGTGAAAATAGACAGGGGCCAGCTTCTCTCAGAAGAGGAGGTGAATAAACTCGGTGATTATAAAAGATACCGGATTACAGAGTCGGGGGTTTCGCCCCGTGCCCTGCCTCTACAGGGAAAAGCGCTGGTGGTAGCGGATTCCGATGAACATAATGAGGAGGGGCATATAATCGAGGATGCTGAAACACGGAACAAGATGATGCTCAAAAGGCTACGCAAGCTCAATGGTCTGAAAAGTGAGCTAGGCGAACCCCTGTTTCACAAAGCACCCAAAGCGGCTATGACACTGATTGGATGGGGCAGCACCTACGGCGCTATAAAGGAAGCTGCGGCCATATTACAGAAAGATGGACTGGCTGCCAATGTGCTCCATCTCACCGAACTCTGGCCGTTCCCGGTTGAAGCTGTGTCTTCCGCTTTAAACACCGCCCCAAAAAGCTATGTCATCGAGAACAATGCCACCGGCCAACTGGCTCGCCTGATCAGGACAGAGACAGGAATTAAGGCTACCGGAAACATCCTGAAGTTCGATGGGCGGCCCTTTTCGCCGGAATATATCGTAAATGCTCTAAAGAAGGAGGTGGTTTAACATGGTAACTCTGGATGACTACCCAGTAACCACTACCGCCTGGTGCCCGGGCTGCGGCAACTTCGGCATCCTGACTGCTGTGAGAAAGGCCCTGGTTGCCGTTGGACTGGCGCCTTACCAGGTGTTGATAGTCTCAGGCATCGGCCAGGCGGGCAAACTCCCCCATTACACCAAATGCCATACCCTGAATGAGCTACACGGACGGGCGCTCCCGGCCGCTACCGGCGCCAAAATAGCTAACCATGAGCTAACGGTTATCGCCGTAGGTGGTGACGGCGATGGCTATGGGGAGGGGGGAAACCACTTCATCCATGCCATGCACCGTAACACAGACATCACCTATATAGTGCATGATAATCAGGTTTATGCTCTTACCAAAGGGCAGGCTTCGCCCACCAGCGACATTGGTTATGTTACCAAAACTACCCCTGAGGGGGCCTGGGCGCAGGTGAACCCCATTACCCTGGCAGTAGCTTCTGATGCCAGTTTTGTAGCCAGAGGCTTTGCCGGTGACATCGAGCATCTGGCAAAGCTAATCAGCCTGGGGATCCAGCACAAAGGCTTCGCTTTAATTGACGTACTTCAGCCATGCGTCTCATTTAATACACGGAACACCTTCAGGTGGTACCGGGAGCGGGTCTATAAGCTGGATGAAGATGCTACTTATAACCCCAATGATAGAGCGGCTGCCTTCCAGAAATCCCTGGAGTGGGGCGACCACGTACCTATCGGGGTTATCTATAAAAAAGATAGGCCCACCTACGAATCGGGGCTTCCCGCTTTAGAAGAGACGCCGCTGGTCAAGCAACCACTGCTCAACCCCTTGCAGTTTGACCCTTTACTGGAGGAGTTATTGTAGTACCTTAAACATAATATTACTCGCGAAAACAGCCCAATTTCTCACCACAGAGTGCACAGAAGACGCAGAGATTTCTAAATATTCTCTGTGTTCTCCGCGTCCTCAGCGGTGATTTTTTCGGTTTGTCCGGTTTGGGGGTTGAAATTTAGTGCTTTTGCTGGCAAAATATAGGCCACTAAATAAAAGGGGATGAGCATGAAAATAGAGCTAGCTAAACTAAAGTCCTGGGAAAGACACGAGGTGCTGGTGTCCCTGGTGAATCCCCGCCCCATCGCCTGGGTGTCAACTATTGGAAAGGATGGGATACCCAATGCCGCCCCGTATAGTTTTTTCACCCCTATCTCTTTGAATCCGCCGACAGTGGCCTTCTCCGTCGGGGTGAGGAGGGGTGGGGACAAAAAGGATACCCAACGCAATATCGAGGATACCAGGGAATTCGTGGTTAATATGGTGGATGAAAGTGTATCGGTAGCCATGAATAAAACCGGCTTCGAATACCCACCGGGAGTCAATGAGATGGAAAAAGTCGGCCTGACTATGGTGCCCAGTGACTTGGTGCGCCCACCCCGCATTGGCGAAGCCCCGGCCTCCCTGGAGTGCCGTCTTCTTCAGGTAATCCAGATAGGAGAAGCCCGTAACGGGAATGGGCTTGTGATAGGCGAGGTGCTCCTGGCCCATGTAAAGGATGACTGGTGGCATAATAATGAGATAGACCCGCAAAAAGCCAGGTTAGTAGGTCGGATGGGTGGAGAGTTCTATTGCTTACCGAGCAATATTATCGAGATGAAGCGCTGGAAGCAGCCACCGGCGTGAGGGGGAAATACCAAGCACCAATTCCCCCTCACCTTTAATCCTCTCCCACGTTGGGGAGAGGAGATTATGATGTACATGCTTTATTCAGGATCCGCCAAAACCGCGGTCAGAGCGGCAGTATTAAACAGGTATTCTTGCCCGCCATTCTTGATGACTTTGGGCGCTTTAGCATAGGGCGAGGTCACTGGCGGCATATTCAACATCTTTCCCTGAAAAAGCTCCTCGATGGTGATTATCTGGATTTTAGGGAAATCTCTATCCCATAATTGAGAATGATAGGAGCCGGCGCTGACCGCTTCCACCTTCATCTCTTCGGTTGGTGGTAATAACGTTATGAATACCCCCATGGCATCATTGGCAGCTACGGTCTCCAGCTCCCTTATGTCTTTCACGTGGACTGCACCACTCTTTACCTGGACTTTGATAGGGCTTTTCTGCACCAGCTCCAGGTAGGTCTTCTCCGTGGCCTCTGTCCAGTGCCAGGTGTCGCCGAAAGCTCTCACTTGGGCTTCGGACCAGTGCTCGGACTCCTTGAACAGGATGTTGTAGCTGCGCCGGCTATTGAATGGGGGGTCAAGATAGACAAGGTCAATAGATTTATCGGGGATATACTTGCGGAGTATCTCCAGATTATCGCCGTAATAGAGGGCATTCGTTACAGGGTCATCCCGATCAAATCAGTACGTGACCGTACTGTCTGGTCCCATGCCTCTACTCCTTATGCTGTGCCGCTGCTGCCTCGTTTGGTTAGTGGAATCCCTGCCCGGCACTGAGGACAGGTCTCCGGCCCGGGTTTGTATGTGGGTACGATAGCCTTATGACAACTGAATAGCGGTATGTTTATGTCAATTTTTAGCGCCGAGCGGTCCACAAGGATGCCGATCCCCACTGCATTACCACCCATCGCAATGACGGCATCCACCATTTGCTGCAATGAGCCGCCGGTGGTCAGGATATCGTCAACGATAAGCACCCGTTCGCCAGGAGAGATAGAAAATCCCCTGCGGAAAACCCTGGTCTCTCCCTCACGCTCGGCAAATATAGCCCGGGTGCCCAACTGTTTAGCAACTTCGTAGGCCAGTATCACGCCGCCAATGGTAGGGCCGGCTACGACCTGGACCCCTTTATCTCTGAAGTGGTCAACGATAAAATGGCAGAGTAGCTCAGTATAGTTTGGATGCTGGAGAACCTGCGCCTTTTCCCAGTACGTAGGCGAATGAAGGCCGGAGGTCAACAGGAAATGCCCATCCAGCACTGCTCCCACACGGCGAAAGATTTCCTCGGCGGTAAGAGTGCCTCCCATTTTTTATCTTTCCACCTGAGCGAATGAATAATTAGGCGCCCATCCCCAGCGGTCGAGAGGCCAGAAAGACACCCAGGCTTTACCCACAAAATTTTTTAATGGGACGAAACCCCAGGAGTGAGAATCGCTGCTGTTGTTGCGGTTATCACCCAGAACAAAATAGTATCCGGGTGGGACTACCTCGGGCCCATAATTATAGTTGGGAACGTCCGCAATATATGGTTCATTTAGAGGCTCGCCATTAGCGTAAACTTTGCCCCCCTTAATCTCAATTTTTTCGCCCGGCAAGCCAATGATACGTTTAATGTAATCGCTGGCCGAGGGTAAAGGAGGTTCAAACACTATCACATCACCTCGCTGAGGAGGATGAAACAGGAAGGCGGTATTATTTTCCTTATGTAAAAACGGGATATATTTAGTCGCCTTCCCCCAGCTAAAATTGAAATATAGAATCTTATTTACAACAAGGCGCTGGCCGGGTTGCAAGTTGGGTTTCATACTCTCAAATTGTATTTGAAAGCTTTGAAGTGTGGTCTGAACCACCAAAAAGATAAGAACAGCCAGTATTAAGGTTTCCAGTAATTCACGTAAGAAGCGCATCAGTCTCCCCTATCGATTCCAAATAATTATAACGCTTATCTGATGGTAAGTCTATTTTCGAGGGAATACCCCGTGCCCGGTTGAACTGGGCACCGCGAAGGATGAAAATAGCATATGACCTAACCCCAAACCCCTTCCTGGTGCTGGAAGGGGTGGTAGAGACTGTGCACAAGTCTCGAAATATTAGTGTTTTGGGCTTGAGATTCAACTCACAAGATAGAGGGTCGGGAAAATGAATACCCAGGCTACATCAACAAAGTGCCAGTATTTGACCATGGCTTCCACACCCCAGTGATTACCCGCTTGAAGGCGTTTCTGCTGCCCCGGTAACAAGACAATAACTAATGCAAGGATACCGGTAAGCACGTGGAAGGCGTGGAATCCGGTCAATGTAAAAAACACCATTCCATAGCTTGTGGATGGGGGGAAGAAGCGGAACCCCTCGGTCCATTCTATCGCCACGCCGGCAAGGAACAAGCAGCCAAGACCTATGGTAAACAAGATATTCCTACGGAAGCGCTTAATATCGCCAAAGGCAGCGGCTGTCTCACCCCGATAAGCACAGAGACTGCTAAGAAGCAAAACGATGGAGATAACCAACCCAAGAGGCTGGTTTAACTCCGGAGGGCGCTGGACACCCTGTATGTAGAAACGGGTAGTGAGAAGTGCGATAAAAAGAAACCCGTCCGAAAGAATGAACAGCCAGAGGCCAAGACGATTGATAGACAGCCGGTCTTCCCGGTGGCTTTCCTCTTTTACTTCCATGTCTGGTTACTCCTTGTGTCGCCGGAGGTCAAAAATATGCATAAAGTATTGCAAGATAGGCCAGGCTCCGATTATTGCTAGTAGACCAAGGTAAGGCCAGTTTCCAGTCTTCATCCTTGTCCCTAATACATACTCAGCAATTTCTATAACCATTAGCGCCCCAAAAACAATAAATCCCAACCGTAGTTTGAATTTCAGGTTCGGTTTTTTATTCATAATGCAACCTCAAATTTCTGGAAACGGCCTTTATTTGCATCCTTTTATCTTTGGCCCCCATTATGGCCAGCTTTATCCTCCGGTGATAAAATGACATGCACTGAACCTCCGATTCCATACCCGTATGGCGATCCAACTACCCGGGGTGTTGCGACAAAATTCTCCTCCGGGGGTGGTGAGGAAACCTGCCACTCCATAGTCTTAGACCGCCAGGGATTCGCCGGCGCAGCAGTTCCCCGCCGTAAGCTTACGACTAAATTAATGAAGAAAAAGAGCATAGCCAGCGCTATGATATAGCCTCCGATGGTCACCACTATATTCGTTGTTTCCATCCCCAGGGCCGGGCTATAATCCACAATACGTCTGCGCATCCCGTTGAGGCCCATCCAGAACATCGGCATGTAAGTAACTAAGAACCCTGCTGTCATCAAGCCCCAGTGGACTTTCCCTAGTCTCTCGTTCATAAGCCGTCCGGTTAACTTGGGGAACCAGAAATAAATAGCCGCCATAGCCGGGAATAAAAAACCACCGAAGAGGACTGCATGGAAGTGTCCGACCAGCCAGTATGTATCGTGAATATACATGTCCACGGGAACAATTCCCTGGGGCACACCAGTTATACCTCCTATCAGAAAGGCGACGATAGAGGTAACGGCGAAGAGCATAGGCGTCTGCAACTGGATTTTGCCCATCCACATCGTAGCCAGCCATGAAAAAATCTTTATTCCAGTGGGCACAGCTACAAGCAAGGTGGTTATCATGAATGGTATCTTTAGCCAGCCCTCCATACCGGCGGCAAACATATGATGTCCCCACACCAGTGCGCCTCCGCCCGCGATTCCCAGACTGGATATAGCTACAGCCTTGTAGCCAAATAAGGGCTTACGAGAAAATACCGGGAGCACCTCGCTGATTACTCCCAGACCCGGTAGAACAAAGATATAGACCGCCGGATGGGAATAGAACCAGAACAGGTGCTGGAACAGTAACACTTTGCCTGTATCGGGATTAAAAAAGCCCAACCCTAACAATCGTTCCAGGAGCACCATCAGGAATGCTATACCTACGAATTGGGTAAAGATTATCTGAAGTAAGGCCGTAGCCAGGCTGACCCAAACAAAAACCGGCATCCGAAACACCCTCATACCGGGGGCCCGCATCTTGAAAATGGTGGTAATAAAGTTGATGCCTCCTAATATGGAGGACAAACCTACAATGTAGAATGCCAGCAGCATAAACTGCATCCCTAACGCCGCCTTGACGCTTAACGGAGGGTACGCTGTCCACCCGGTGTCAAAACCTCCTGCCGGTAGACTGATAAGCAAAAGTATAACCGCCGCGGGAATAATCCAGAAGGAGAGGGCATTAAGACGGGGGAAGGCCATATCCTTAGCGCCTATCATTAACGGAATCAGGTAATTCATCAAACCGGAAATGCCTATCAGGACTGCCCCCAGCATCATAATACCATGCAGGCTCATCAGGGAATCATAGGTGCCGGGGGTAATAAATTGCAGCCCCGGCCGGGCGGTTTCCAGGCGGTCTATCATCTTGTAAATACCCGCCACGGCCATGACGAGAAGCGATGTCACCATATACTGGACACCTATGGTTTTGTGGTTGGTATCAAAGTTAAAGTAGCGCACCCACCGAGGTTGCTTAGCTGGACTGGTGTCTGGCCAGTCCATAGCCCAACCGAGCCAATAATTGAATGCCCCCAGACCCACGAGGTAAAAGAGGATTCCTACAACAGTGCCGATTACTGTAACCATAGCAGGATTCCAGGCAGTAAACCCCAGGGCAGCCCGGACCAGAATGGTGACACCCATAGCAATGGTGGCGCCGATACCACCAAAGATCAGCCCGCGGATAATTCCTAAAGAAAAAAACTTCATTTGCTCTTTCTATCGCCTCTGTTCCATCACCCACTGGTCAAACGCCGATGTCTCCACAACTTTGACTGCAGTAGTCATATACGCATGGGCCATGCCACAAAGCTGGTTACAATAAGCGGTGTATTCGCCAAGCCGGGTTGGAGTTATCCGCAACATCGTTTCCAACCCGGGCACAGCATCCTGTTTTACCCTGAACTCCGGCACCCAGAAGGCATGAATCACATCGGTAGCGTAGAGGTGCAGCATTACCGGACGATTGACCGGGAGCCTCAGCTCTGAACTGGTAACGTTATATTCAGGGTATTCAAAACGCCAGTTCCACTGGGAGGTAATAACCTTGACTTCCAACTCTTTGCCTCCGGGGGAGGTCCGCATGATATCTCCCAGAACAGCAGACCCATAAATAGCAAAAAAAAGGACAATAGACAGAGGGATGAGCGTCCATACGATCTCTGTCGGGGCGTGTCCGCGCCAGGGGGGACCATCTTCATCGTCTCCGCGCTTACGACGGAAAACAATACAACTATAAATTATGGCCACCATGCATAATGTGAAGATAGGGATAGCGACGATGAGAAGGCGGGTAAGAAGGTTATCTATTAGATAGGCTTCTTCTGAGGCTTTTACAGGGGTATAATTAACATTCAGCAATAAAAGCACGAGGCCCGATGAGATAACAACGATAATTGCCGCAAGTATCAGGAAGTGTTTTTTCATACGTATATCAAGTATATATTATACACCCTCTCAATTACCGTCCCTATTCAAAATATGGCATTATTTATTACCCAACTGGAATGAGGCAAGCCCGATGCCATAGATGTCCAGGGTCTATGCATTATCATTCCTCTAAAATAGCCGCTCTCATGTCATCCTGGAGGCGTCACGAGTTATCGGGACGACGAAGGATCTCAGGGCGGCAGGAGTTTTTTGCAGTTGACTTGCCCCACCCTGAGATGCTTCGCTATGCTCCAGCATGACAAATGGTGTGGCCTTTTCCACGCAGGATTCTCTAATAATGCAAAGACCCTGCAGAGTTGTCTG
>Ga0082335_1004991_pt1 | contig 19015 bp, 12 predicted proteins | sample Subgrocontami58m_FD_72375 | JGI IMG/M metagenome (GOLD analysis project Ga0082335, IMG submission 72375) | Subsurface groundwater microbial communities from S. Glens Falls, New York, USA - GMW37 contaminated, 5.8 m (SPADES assembly) (version 2) ... | reverse complement strand
CGGAAAAATCGTCCCAGCGCCTGCCCTGCGCGGCGAGCCACTGCTCGACCCGGGTAACCTTGCCCTCGCGAAAACAGGGCGTGCCGCTCACCTTGCCGGTAAATCTGCCCCCGCTTTCCTCAGGCTCGGTGGCAACGAGGTGCGCCACGCCAAACTCGCGCGCGATCGGCGCGGTGACGAAGGAGTTGGTGGCGGTGACGATGGCGCACAGATGCCCCTCCTCCAGGTTCCGGGCCACCAACTGGCGCGCGGCGCCGGTGATGATGGGCAGGATTTTCAGCGCCATGAACTGCGCATGCCAGGCGTCGAGCTGCGCGCGCGGGTATTGCGCCAGCGGCGCGAGCTGGAAGTCAAGGAAAGCGTAGATGTCGAGCCGGCCGGCCTTGTACTGTTCGAAAAAGTCCTGATTGCGTTGCTCGTAGCTCGCGCGCTCGAGCACGCCCTGTTCGATCAGAAATTGCGCCCATTCGTAGTCGCTGTCGCCGTCGAGCAGGGTGTGGTCGAGGTCGAATAGAACCAGTTCCAATGCAAATCCTTTAGCGTCTATTTTGCGCGGACGAGAAACCGTCCGCGCGGATCGTCGATTGCGCACGGATGAAAAGCCATCCGTGCGCAATCGACGATCTCGTATAAAAACCCCACACCGCCCTTGTTTTTAACCATAACTGCGTTTTCGGTACGGATGTTTTTTATCCGTACCGAAAACGCGGTTGGCGCGCGCAGCGCGCAAATCCGTTGGTGGCTTGCGCTAGTACTTAAGATGGAATATATGGTTTATCTTTCATCGATTCCAGGGCATCTCTGAGCAATTGCAGGGTGACCGGGCGCTTTTGCTGGAGCGAGTAGCGATCGAGCGCATCGAGGATGCCGACGAGGCTCGCCATGTCGCGGCGCGCGTGTTTCAACAGGTAGGCGATGACATCCTCGGGGAGATCGAGCGCGCGAGCGCGGCCATGCTCGCGCAGCGCCGCCGCCTTTTCCGCGTCCGACAAGGGATGCAGCTGGAACGCGAGGCCCCAAGCGAGGCGGCTGCGCAAATCTGCGCGCAGGTCGAGCTGCGCCGGCGCGGCATCGCCGCTGGCCGCGAGCGCACCGCCGGCTGCGCGCACGCGGTTGTACAGGTCGAACAGGGTAATCTGATCGCTTGCCGACAAATCCTGCACATCGTCCACGGCGATCACGCCGCCGTCAGCCGGGCTGTTGTTCTGCATACAGGTGCCCGGCGCGCCGCGAAGATACAGCGCCTTGGGCGCGCCTGCGGCTTGCGCCAGGCCGCGCAACAGGTGGGTGCGGCCGCTCCCCGGTTCGCCCCACAGGTAGACGAAGCGCTCCGCGCCGGCGCCGCGCGCGATATCCCGCAGCGCCTGCAGGGCGGCGCCATTGCGCCCGGGCACGTAGTTGTCCAGAGTCGGTGCCGGTGGCGGCGCCAGTTGCAGTAGCAGTTGCTGCATCATTTTTTGTACAGGCTGCTGTTGCGATACTGGCCGCCTAGATGGCGCAGGCCCACCAGCAGCGCCGCGCTCGCAGGCAGCGCCAGCAAAACACCGAAGAAGCCGAAGATCTGGCCGAAGGCTAGCAGGGCGAAGATTACCGCCACCGGATGCAGGCCGATGCGCTTGCCCACCAGGAGCGGCGTCACCAGCGTGCCTTCCAGCGCCTGGCCGATGCCGAATGCGATCCATACCGGGATAACGCCGCTCACGCTGGGAAACTGCATCAGGGCAACCAGGGTCGCGAGCGCCAACCCGGTGAGCATGCCGACGTAGGGCACGAACACCAGCATTCCGGTGATGATGCCTATGGGCAGGGCGAACTCCAGCCCCGCAAGCCACAGGCCCAGAACGTAGAGCACGCTCATCAGAACCATCACCGCGATCTGTCCGCGCAGGAATTCGGCCAGAACGGCATCGATCTCCCTGGCGACGCCGGTCAGTTGCGGGTGCCAGCGCCGCGGCAGCAATTCATCGATCTGCGCCAGCAGAGCGTTCCAATCGCGCAGCAGGTAGAACAGCACCACCGGCACCAGCAGCAGGTTGACCACGAAGCCCAGCACGGCGAGTCCGCCGATCCTGAGCGAGTCGAGCAGTCTCATCCCCAGGCCGTCTGCGCCTTGCAGGTTGTCACCGATGAGTTTTTTCAAGCCGGCGAGATCGAACTGCAGTTCCGCTCCGAATCTGGCCTTGATCCAGGGCACCAGATTGTCGTTGAGTTGTGCCAAAAAACCCGGCAGCCGCTCCGACAGCAGGCGCAGCTCGGTGATGAACAGCGGCAGCAGGATCAGGAGCAACAGCACGAACAAGCCGCCTAGGATCAGCATCACCAGCACCGCGCCCAGGGTGCGCCGCACCCGGTGGCGCTCGAGCCAGCTCACCAGTGGGTTGCTGATGTAGGCGAGGATGGCGGCAAACAGGAAAGGCGCCAGGATCGGGCTCAGAAAATAGAGCAGCGCAACGACCACTGCGGCGGGGATAAACCACCACAGCTTGTTCGGCTCGGCCAGGATTTTGGGCGTCATTTCGAGTAGACTTCGCACTACAAAACACAAAACTGTAGCCGTATCTCGCCAAACATACAAATCTTGAACACCCCCCCCAAAGAATCCTTGTGTTACCGCGATGCCGGCGTGGACATCGGCGCCGGTGACGCCCTGGTCGAGGCGATCAAGCCCTACGCCAGGCGCACCATGCGGCCCGAGGTGCTGGCCGGCATCGGCGGTTTCGGCGCGCTGGTCGAAATCTCGAAAAAATTCCGCGAGCCGGTATTGGTTGCGGGCACCGACGGTGTCGGCACCAAGCTGAAACTCGCGTTTCAGTTGAACCGCCACGATACGGTGGGGATCGATCTGGTCGCGATGAGCGTCAACGACGTGCTGGTGCAGGGCGCCGAGCCGCTGTTCTTCCTCGACTACTTCGCCTGCGGCAAGCTCGATGTCGCCACCGCCACCGACGTGATCAAGGGTGTCGCACGCGGTTGCGAGCTGGCCGGCTGCGCGCTGATCGGCGGCGAGACGGCGGAAATGCCCGGCATGTACCCGGCCGGCGAGTACGATCTTGCCGGTTTCGCCGTCGGCGTGGTGGAAAAGAGCGCCATCATCGACGGCACTACGATTGCCGCCGGCGACGCGGTGCTGGGGCTTGCATCCAGCGGCGCGCACTCCAACGGCTATTCGCTGATACGCGCCATCGTCGAGCGCGTGCAGCCCGACCTGCAGGCGGACTTCCACGGCCAGCCGCTGGCTGAGGTGCTGCTCGAACCTACGCGCATTTACGTCAAGCCGCTGCTCGCGCTGATGCAGCAAATCAAGGTCAAGGGCCTGGCGCATATTACCGGAGGCGGTTTGGTCGAGAATATCCCGCGCGCGCTGCCCGAGGGTGTCATCGCCGTGCTGCAACAATCCGCCTGGCCCATGCCGCCCCTGTTCAAGTGGCTGCAGCAGCACGGCGGCGTCGCCGATGCGGAAATGCACCGCGTGTTCAACTGCGGCATCGGCATGACCTTGATCGTGGGCGACGAGGATGCCGCCGCGGCGATGCGCATGCTCAGCGAGGCCGGCGAAAGCGTCTACCGCATAGGCCGCATCGAGGCGCGAGCGCCGGGCCAGGCCCGAACCGTGGTGGTCTAAAGCGGCATTCGCGCCGACGCTCAACCCCAGGGACAAGGATGATTACTGCGGGAATAGACATTGGTCATGAAAGCGTCAACGTCGTCGTGTTGCAAGAAGACGGCATTCTGGGTCACGCGACCTTTGTCATCTCGGGCGAAGTCGGTGCTGTGGCGAGGGTGGTATTTGAGAAGACGTTGAGTCAACTAGGCATCGCACGCGGCAGTATCCATCGCATCTTTGCCACCGGTGTCGGAAGGGAGAACGTCGCACTCGCCGACGGTCATCGCACACAGATGCTGAGCCATGTGCGCGGGGCTCACCGCTTGGTCCCCGGCGCCCGAACCGTCATCGACATTGGCGCAGAGGGCAGCCGGGTGATGCGCTGCGACACGAACGGGAACCTCACGAACTTCGCCCTCAACGACAAGTGCGCCTCCGGCTCGGGCGTGTTCCTGGAGACGGTCGCCGGGATGCTCGACGTGCCCCTCCCCGACATCGGCGGCCTGTCCCTGCGCGCTTTGAGAACCGTCGTTCTCACCTCTACCTGTGCCGTGTTCGCCGAGTCGGAGATCGTGGCGGAGATCCACCGAGGCTCCTCCAAGGAAGCCATCCTCTGGGGGGTGAACGAGGCCATCGTATCAAGAATCGCTGCCACCAGCCGGCGGGTCGGGATAGAACCCGACCTCGTGCTCACTGGCGGGGTGGCCCGAAACGCCGGGGTGGTCCAGGCATTGCGAGAGCAGCTCAACGTGGAGGTCACGGTGCCAGAGCATCCCGAGATTGCCGGCGCGCTGGGGGCGGCAATCCTCGCCCGGCAGCCGACGGGAGCAAGGTAGATGCTCGTGTGCGGCATCGACGTGGGTGCGCGCACCGGGAAAGCGGTGCTGCTCGCCGACGGGGAACTCGCCGCCCACAGCATCATCCGCACCGGGTCGGGGAGCGCCGCAACTGCGGTGGCGGCGCTCGACCAGGCGCTCGAGACGACGGCGATACGCCGGGAGGACATCGAGTTCACCGTGGCCACGGGGTACGGCCGGATCGTGGTTCCTTTTGCCCAGCGACAGATGACCGAGATCGCCTGCCACGCCAAAGGCAACCACTACTTCTTCCCCACGGTCAGGACCATCCTGGACATGGGGGGACAGGATTGCAAGGCGATCCGGTGCAACGCGGCGGGCAAGGTGACCAAGTTCCTTATGAACGACAAGTGCGCGGCGGGCACCGGCCGCTCCATCGAGGTGATGGCCGCGCTGCTTCAGGTGCGGCTCGAAGACGTCGGCCGGCTCTCCCTGGAGGCGAGCGACGGGCCGGCCAAGATCAGCAACACCTGTGTCGTGTTCGCCAAATCCGAGGTCCTGGCCCTCGCCCGCCAGGGTGTTCCCACGAGCGACATCCTCGCCGGGCTGTGCGATGGCGTCGCCGAGCGCGTCAAGGTGCTGCTGCGCGCCGTGGGGGTGGAGGAGGACTTCGTGATCAGCGGCGGGATCTCCAAGAACCTCGGGGTCGTGCGCCGCGTCGAGCAGAAACTCGGGGTCACCTCGCGCATCTGCTTCGAGCCCCAGATCGTTGGCGCCCTGGGCGCGGCCCTGTTCGCGTGGGATTTTCTGGAGAGAAAGCCCTCGAAAGGAGCGTAGCGAGCCTCGAGGTGCGTTCGCGCCCTGCTCGAGGCGGGGTCCCTACAGGAGCGACTCAATGAATGACTGCACTCTCACGTTCAGTTGTTCGATCGAGCCCGGCGTCGCTTCGGCGTCCAACCTCAGATGGGGCAGCTTCCACCGCTCGAAACGCTCCTTCAGGACCGCGTACTCGAACGCGTAGGCGTCGCAGTAGAGCTGGGTGAGATAGATCATTCCCGTTGCTCCCGCCCTTTCCATTGCGGCGCGGATCCCGGCCGCCCGGTCTTCGAAGGAGTAGAGCCCCGGGGCCGGCACCGAACGCAGATACCCCCTGGCCAGGGCACGGAATGGATCCCCGTCCGCCACGATTTCGGTGGAGCCGTAGCGCGCATTATGGGTAAAGTCATCCGTCACCACCGTGGCGCCGTACTTCTCGGCCAGCCGAATCACGTCCACCGACATGGGAATATTGAGCGCGCACAGCATGAGCTTCGGCTCGACGTTGGGCCTGTCCGAGGGAAGCGAGGAGAGCAGCGTCTTCATCAGGGCGTTGTGCTCCTCCACCGGGGTCGTCAGGGCGGAGGCGAAGACGTATACCGCGTCCTCGGCCGGGATGCCAGCCCGCACACGGGCTTCGTAGAACTGGCGAAACAAGGAGCGGTTCTCGTTGAACAGCGCGATCGAGCGCCGCAAGCCTTCATCTGTGACCCTCGTGCCCGACACTGTTCCGAGTTCATGCGCAAGGCGTTTCAGCTCTTTGGTGAAGTAGTTGACCGCCCCCTCGTCGTTCTTCGCGGGGGCGCGGACCAGCCACGCGTGGGGGAACGTCTTCTGCTGCGCCCAGATGTCCAGGACGTGCCGGTTGGTGTCGCAGACCGTAGACACCATGATTCCGTCCACGTAGTCGAAGACGCCCGCGCCTATCTGGCCGTCCAGGTTCTTGCTCATACCGCACAGATACGGCAGGAACTCCGATCTCGCCTCGTACTTCGAATCCCTGTCCTCGACCATCTGCACCGGAAGCATCCCCGCCGCGTGCACCAGCTCCTTCGGCGGCAGTGCGTAGAAACAGGCGATGATCTTCGTTCCCTGTTGCTTGAGCTCGCGCGCCTTCTCGTGCCGCGCGTCGAACAGCGCCTTGAATTGAGCGATCACGTCTTTCTTCCCTCCAGAACTTCGATGAACCCGTCGATCCGCGTCCGGGCATCGTCCCAACTGAACCCGTCGGGGTCCGCCTGGTCGCCCTCGAAAATCAAGATGGGAAGATCGTCGTGTCGCTCCTTGATCAGTTGGCCCAGCTGGTGCTGCCCGATGGACATGGGCCGACAGCTGCGGTTCGAGAACATTACCAGTCCGTCCACCGCGTAGTCCCGGATGGCCCGGTCGAAGTACTCGAACCTCCTCGCGATCGGCTTGTTGCTCAGGATGTTGGTGTACTTCTCCGCCAGCGTGTGGAAGGGCCGATCCAGATCCAGTCTTCCGCTGCTGGTCTTGTTGCCCCAGGTGAGCGAGGTGTAGGGCTCCCAGACGAAGTTGGCACCCTTCTCTTGAAAGTAGTCGATCAACTGCAAATGATGCCAGATGGGAATGCCGTTCCAGATGAGACGGTATTTCTCGCCGCCGTGTGCGGGCGTCTTGCCCTCCTTCGCATCCTGCGCATATTGATAATAAAGCGCTTCGTAGTAGTCCGAGGTATCCGGCTCCCCCAGCGCCGTCACCAGCGGCAGGATCTGGCCGGCCAGCGCCCGGAAGCTGATGGGCGAAGGTCGATTCCGCCGCAGTTCCATCATCTTCGTCCAGTAGTAGCCCGCAAGGTCCGAATGCTTCACCGACGCACGCAGCTTGTCCATGTCCAGGCGGCAGGGGGTGTTGGTCTCGATGAATCTCACCATTTCCAGAACCTGGTTCTCGTAGTAGTCGATGTACTCGGGTGCGTCGGGGGCATCGGTGGCAGGCATGTCCATGTAGCACGTGGGCAGCTTCAAGTGGTCCTCGATGTGGGCCCACCAGGTTAGATGAAGGCAGCACATGTTCACGTCCGTCACTGCGATATTCGGCGGCGGGATCGGTCCGAAGGGAGTCTGCTTGGTCCAGGAGATCCCCAACCCGCAGCGTGTGTAGGAGCAGATGGTGTTGGTGAGCCCGCGGGTTCTCGCCTCGTCGAAGAACACCCCCGCCTTTCCGATGCCCGCAGAGATCGCGGCCAGGCTCTCGGGGTAGACGGGATACACGCCCATGGCGTGCATGACTTCGTTCGGAATTCCGGCGCTCGCCAAACAGATCGGCTGTCCTGCCTCGGCGGCAGCGATCATCTTCCGGTACGAAGCCCCGGCGGTTACCTTCCTCTGAATTGCCTTCAAGTCCACTTCAGCCATGGCTCGCCTCCTTGACAATCTGTGCATGCGAGCGATTGTACACTGCGTCGGGAACCCATAGCGTTTCTGCCGGCACGAGGTGAGACACCCACGCACCTTTAACCAATAATCCTGTTCGAAATCACGTCCATTTGTCCTAGAGGAGGGGTCCGGAAGGGACCCGGAATGAACATAAGTACATTATGCGCAGTCCGGGTCCCGACTCGGGTTCCTCCCACCGACATTGGCAGGCGGATCTTCGGTTGCTCGGCCGATTGATTTTCCTATCGCTTTTACGAATGTCTGAGAATGTCGCCGGCTACCGAGAGCCCAAGAGGCATCGGCCGCCTGCACCTTCTCCAAGACCGGACTCCAGCTTAGACTGTCACTGATTCCTGGGGGCACCGTACCTGTGCTATTGTTGCATGGCTAACCAATAATCCTGTTCGAAATCACGTCCATTTCGAAATCACGTCCATTTGTCCTAGAGGAGGGTCCCGACTCGGGTTCCTCCCACCGACATTGGCAGGCGGATCTTCGGTTGCTCGGCCGATTGATTTTCCTATCGCTCATTATCGATGTCCGCACACGCAGTCCATCTCCCATCCCAACCGTCGCGACCTCAACATGACCACACACAAGCGCTATCCCCTGCTTTTTTCGCCCCTGGACCTTGGCTTCACCTGCCTGAAGAACCGAGCAATTATGGGCTCGATGCACACAGGCCTTGAAGAAGCTCCAAATGGTTTTGCACGTATGGCCGCGTACTTCGCCGAGCGCGCCCGGGGCGGGGTAGGCATGATCATCACTGGCGGCATACCGCCCAACTCGGAGGGCGGCTCCGGTGCGAAGTTGAGCACGCCCGAGGAAGCCGAGCGGCATCGCAGCGTGACCAAGGCGGTGCACGCCGCCGACCCCGAGGTGAAAATCTGCATGCAGATCCTGCACATGGGTGCGCTCGCCCGCAACCCGGAGTGCGTCGCGCCCTCCGCAATCAAATCGCGCATCGCTGCGTTCAAGCCGCGCGAGCTCGACGCGGCCGGTATCGAGAAGCAATTGGCCGATTTTGCCAACTGTGCGGCGCTCGCCCGCCAGGCGGGTTACGACGGGGTGGAGATCATCGGCTCGGGAGGCTACCTGCTATCCGCGTTCCTGGTCGAAAAAACCAATCAGCGCACCGACCAATGGGGCGGCAGCTTCGAGAATAAGATGCGGTTTCCGCTGGAGGTGGTGCGTCGCGTGCGCGCCGCAGTTGGCTCAGACTTTATCCTGATCTTCCGTATCGCTGCGATGGACATGCTCGAAGGCGGCATGGCCTGGGACGAGATCCTGACGCTGGCCAAGGCCGTTGAAGCGGCTGGCGTGAACATTGTCAGCACGCATTTCTGCTGGCACGAGGCCCCGGTGCCCACAATCGCGACCATGGTGCCGCGCGCGGCGTTCACACAAGTGACGGGGCGGCTGCGCCGGGCGCTGACGGTGCCACTGATTACCAGCAACCGCATCAACATGCCCGATGTGGCCGAGTCGGTATTGGCAAGCGGCGATGCCGACATCATCTCGATGGCGCGTCCGATGCTGGCCGACCCGGAACTGGTGCTCAAGGCGCAACAAGGACGCGAGGACGAGATCAATACCTGCATCGCCTGCAACCAGGCCTGTTTGGACCACACTTTCGGTGGTCGGGAAGCGAGCTGCCTCCTCAACCCGCGCGCCTGCCATGAAACGGAATTGAACTACCTGCCCGCGCCCAAGCGCAAGCGCCTGGCCGTGGTGGGTGCCGGGCCCGCGGGCCTTGCCTATGCTACCGTGGCCGCCCAACGCGGACACCAAGTGACCCTGTTCGACAGCGCCGCCGAAATCGGCGGCCAGTTCAATCTGGCCAAACGCATCCCGGGCAAGGAGGAGTTCCATGAGACCTTGCGCTACTACCGGCGCATGATCGATGTCCACGGCATCGATCTGCGCCTGAACGCGCGCGTCGACGCGACAATGCTCAATGCGATGGCCCTGGACGAAATCATTGTGGCCACCGGCATCGAGCCGCGAGCGCCGGCGCTCGATGGCATCGACCATGCAAAGGTCGTCGGCTACATCGACGCCATCCTCGGGCGGCGGCCGATCGGTGCGCGGGTGGCGATAATGGGGGCTGGCGGCATTGGCTTTGACGTGGCCGAACTGATCTCGCACGCGGGCCCATCCGCCGCGCTCGACATCGATGTGTTCGCGCGCGAATGGGGCATCGACTTTCGCAATCACCCGCGTGGCGGCGTTACCGGCGTGCAGCCGCAGGTGGCTGCGGCCGAGCGCACGGTCTACCTGATGCAGCGCAAGACCGACGCGCTCGGCAAGGGCCTGGGACGCACCACCGGCTGGACCCACCGGCTCACCCTCACCCGCCGCGGCGTGCACATGATAAACGGGGTCGAGTACCTGAAGATAGATGACGCCGGACTGCACACCAGGATCAAGGGTGAGCCGAAACTGTTCGAGGTGGACACGGTGATCGTCTGTGCCGGGCAACTGCCGCTGCGCGGCTTGTATGACGCATTGCAGGCTCAGGGCATCAAGGCGACGCTGGTGGGCGGCGCCTTCGAGGCGGCCGAACTCGATGCGAAACGCGCGATCGATCAGGCGAGCCGATTGGCGGCGATGGTGTAGCGGCGTGGCCAACGTGCAGGCGGAGATTCTGCGGTAAGCATTCTGCGGTAAGCGATAGGAGAATCAATCCGCCGGGCGACCCTGAATTAGCGGGCCGATGCGCGCTCAATCAAGCTGTGTTGGCTCCCAAAGGACCGCCCGGTGCAGCAGGCGCTCGACCTCTGGCGCGAGCAAGCCTGAGACTCCCTGCTCTCGGCACGAAGGCCGGCCGCGGGCGCGCGTATCCGGCCACGCCGAGCAGGGCCGGGATACCCAATCCGAACTATCGTGCATGACCGGCATTGCTGGCGCGCGGGGCGGCCCTGCGCGATAATTGCCGCTCCCTCAACTAGGAGTAAATTCCATGCAAACCCTTCAACCACCGGACTGGGCCAAGCCCAAAGGCTATTCCAACGGTATCGTCGCCAAGGGGCGGCTGGTTTTCGTCGCGGGCCAGGTCGGCTGGAACAACGCGAAGGAGAAGTTCGAGACCAGCGATTTCGCCGGCCAGGCGAGACAGGCGCTGAAAAACATCGTCGCCATACTCGCCGAAGCAGGCGCCCGACCCGAGCACATCTGCCGCATGAACTGGTACGTCGGCGACGCCAAGGAATACAACGCCAGCCTCAAGGAACTAGGCGCGGCCTACCGCGAGGTGATCGGCAAGAATTTCCCGGTGATGACCGCGCTGCAGGTGGCGGGTTTTGTCGAGGCGGGAGCGAAACTCGAGATCGAAGTCACGGCGGTGCTTCCCGAGTGAGGACCCCGCGAAGAACGCGAAGCCCACCAACTGCGACCTGCCGTACAACCCGCGCCTGACGATCAAGGGAGCCTCGCAATCTGTCATATGATTAACGGGACTCTCCATCACGCTGCGACTAATGGGGGGGCACCTCAGCTCAACTTGCAGCCACCAGAGGAAATTTGATGCTCCGGACCTGGTGGATCCTGCCTAGCGCCATCGTTCCGCCGCGCAACTTCCGGCAGCCAGGGTAGTCGTTTACAATTCAATATGCAGGGGAAAGGAAAGGGAGCGGAACTGATGCACCGGATTCCCGTTGCCGAGACCGAATAAACAGGAGCGTTCCGTGATCGAAAGAAAACTGTTTGGCAAAGAACATGACTTGTTTCGCGAAACCGTGCGGCGTTTCATCGAAGACGAGATCGCGCCCTATCATGCGCAATGGGAGCGCGACGGCTGCGTGCCGCGCGACCTCTGGCGCAAGGCCGGGGCGGCCGGGCTATTGGGCTGTTCCATTCCAGAGGCCTACGGCGGATCGGGCGCAGACCATCTTTTCAACTTCGCGCTGGTCGAGGAATTCGGCCGCTCCGGATTCAGCGGCCCTGGCTTTTCGGTGCACAACGAAATGGTCATGCCGTACATTCTGGCCTTCGGCACCGAGGAGCAGAAGCGCCAGTGGTTGCCGCCGATGGTGAGCGGCGAGGTGGTCGGGGCGATCGGCATGACCGAGCCGCACGCGGGCAGCGATCTGCAGTCGATACGCACGCGCGCGGTGCGCGATGGCGACGACTACGTGATCAACGGGCAGAAAGTGTTCATCTCCAATGGCCAACTTTGCGACATGATCGTGTTGGCCACCAAGACCGATCCCGGTGCCAAGAGCGGCGGTATTTCACTATTCATCGTCGAGGCCACGCGCGCGGGCTTTGTCCGCGGCCGGCGTCTGGAGAAGCTCGGGATGAAGGCACAGGACACCTCGGAGCTCTTTTTCGAGAACGTGCGGGTGCCGGCGTCGAATTTGCTCGGACCCGAGCACGGCGGCTTCAAGCTTCTGATGAAGAACCTGGCGCAGGAGCGCCTGACCCAGGCCATTCGCTCGGCCGCGGTGGTGGAAGCGGTGCTTCAATCGACCATCGAGTACGCCGCCGAGCGCAAGATGTTCGGACAGACGCTGGCCAACTTCCAGAACACGCAATTCAAGCTGGCTGAAATCAAGACCGAGGTCACGGCGGGCCGGATATTCGTGGACAGGTGCATCGAGCTGTTCCTGCAGGGCAAGCTCGACGGTACCGATGCCGCCATGGTGAAGCTGTGGATGGCCAACCTGCATTGCCGCGTGGTCGACGACTGCCTGCAGATGTTCGGCGGCTGGGGCTATATGTGGGAATACCCGATCGCCCGCGCTTACGCCGACGCGCGCGTCGTGCGGATCGCGGGCGGTTCCGTCGAGGTAATGAAACAGATCATCGGGCGCAGCCTGTTCGAACCGAAAAAGCGATAGGAATCGGAGAGCGCATGCGTCTCAAGGTATCGGTCAATCCACAAGCGAGCCCGCTTTACAAATGCGCCGATCGCCACATGGCCGAACTGCGATCAGAGGGGCGGTTGCAGCGGCTGCTCGAAGAGCGCGTCATCGATCGCTTCCTGAAATGCGGAGATCCGCACCACGGATTCGCGCGCATTTATTGTCCGGGATGCTGGCACGATTTCCTGCTTGCCTCCTCATGCAAGGCGAGATATTTCTGCCCGAGTTGCCATCAGAAGCGGGTACTCGCGTATGGGGATTGGGTCGAGGAGAACGTTCTTGCGCCTGTTCCTCACCGGCAATACGTCTTTACCGTACCCCGTATGTTGCGGCCGATCTTTTCGCGCCGGCGCGGATTGCTCGGGGAATTGTGCCATATCGTGGAGCGACTGCTGATCCAAGCCTATACCGGCGCCGGGGTCGAGGGCCGGCCGGGGCTGATGCTGTTCGTGCAGACCTTCGGCGATCTGGTGACCTTCAACCCGCACATCCATGTGCTTGCCGCCGATGGCGTGTTTCGCGCCGACGGGGTGTTCGTCGCGCTGCCCGCTGTTCCCGTAAAGCTGCTCGAACAGGGATTTCGTTCTGAAGTGCTTAAGCTGCTCGTGGCCGAGCGCGCCATCGGCGAGCGGCTCTCGGCGAGCATGCTCGCCTGGCGCCACAGCGGCTTCTCCGGCCATAACGGCGTGCGGGTTCGTGCCGGCGACGCCGAGGGGCGCAAGAAACTCGCGCAGTACATGCTGCGTGCGCCGTTTTCTCTGGAGAAGATGACTTACCTCCCGGAAACAGGAATGGTCATGTACCGCTCACACATGCACAAAGGGCTGAAGCGTAATATTCCAGTTGATGCCCGGCGCGCAATGGCTCGAACTGCTCTGCCGCCATATTCCGGACCGGTTCGAACATTTGGTGCGGTACGTAGGATGGTATTCCACCCGTTGCCGGGGCCAGCGGGCACGCGCCGCCGCGTCGGCAGTGGCGGTGCAAGCACCCGAGGACGGCCAGGTGGTCGCGGCGCGCGCCAAGTCGGCGTGGGCGCGGCTCATTCACAAAGTCTATGAAGTCGATCCCTTGGCATGTCCCAAATGCGGCACCCCGATGCACGTAATCGCGCTGATCGATGACGCCAAGGTCATTCGCCGAATCCTCGAACATCTGGGTTGCTGGGCGCCGCGGCAGGTGCGACAGAATCAGCGCGCGCCACCGGGGGACCGAAAGGGCATCGACGCATCAAAACCGCCGGTGCGCGAATGGACCTACCATCCACGACATCGCCTGAGTTGCTGAACGAAGACAACGCCCCGGATCAACCAGGGTGCGGGTCAGAACTTGCCTTACTGCGGCGGTTGGAATTGATTGCCCAGAAATTTACAACTAAACTCGCTCCGATCGCCCCCGCCGGGGGTGCGTAGCGGAGCGAAATTAACATAATGTGCATTGTGCGCGCTTCGGGGCGGGTTCAAGCACGGAATTGTGGGGCGCCGGCAAGCCCTTCAGACTTCGCAGCCGGATTGATTTGCCTATCCCTTATCCCTAGGATTCAACTGATGCGTAGTAGTCGACACATGATCTGACGTTACCTGTCAGATAACGACCTATCGGATGACAGCAAAAAGCGAAGAAGCGGACGGTCGGCAAGTTTCCATTATCGTCCCAGTTCGGCAAGCCGCCCTTACTCAGTAGTCGCCAACTTAGACGACAAAAACACCTCCGAAACCCGCATGGAATAAGGACATCCTGTTCACTAAGTTACCGACTTCTGAGTAAAGGGGCGGACCAATTAAGTTGATGACCGACCGGTTCACATTTTTTGGCCGACTCTCTTGTCGGTTTGTGCTGCGACTGCAGGTCGGTCACCGGCGTCGTTCCCATCTGTCAATACCCGCAATAAATCTGACCGTCTCGAATGGCAGCTTACGATTTCGTTAAATTTTCGCGGTCGACACGTTTGCGCTGAAAATGCAGATTCCCCCTATACGGCAAAACATCTAGCCTGAATGAGACGTACAGATCGCATTGCATTTGATGGCCTTCGATCAGTCAAGGGACAGCATTGCTACGTTTCGCTTGCTGAACCTTTCTCGGAAGTAGGTCATCTTGACCTCGCTCCGGGAGATCGGGAGTCTGGGCTTTCATTTCGACAGCCGGATGCTGATGTTGGAGATCTCGAAGTCATCGACACCGGTCGTTCCTGGCGCGCACGAGGGAGACGAGGATACGGATAAAATATTTGTTCCATACTTCAGCAAAGCGATATCGAACAGTTTCGAGAACGTTTGCGCTCCGGCGGCGGTGTTGTTGAGGCTCACGATCTGCTTGCCATTTAGAACTACGGGATCTGAACATTCTGCGCCATTGACGGCGTACGTCAGCGTCGCCTTCGTGAATTGCGGCGGCAGCTGGCTCACATCCACCGTGAACGCCCGCGACAACGATGTGCCCTCCGCCTTCAGCAACTGGAGTCCGGCATTGAGCGCTGTGCTGAATAGACTATCGCCCAGGTGATGCAGGTCGGTTCCTACAAGGATGGTGTCGCTGCCGATCGGAGTTAGCGCCACGTTGGCAGTGGCGGTGAGAGAAGACGAAAAGTTCACCGGGACTGCCCGCGGCACGAATCCGGCGCTAGAAGCCTGCATGATCACCGACGCAGTCTGGTCGCGCAGCGACACGGGTACGCTCAGTGTGTAGGTCCCGTTTGCCGAGGAGAAGGCGATGAAAGTCCCGTTAGTGCTCTCGATGAGCAACTTGGCGCCCCCCAGCGCTGCACCTGTACTATTATTCGTTACCTTGCCTGAAATGCCGATGGCCGCCCCGGACTTGGCGAGATTCTTGATCGATTGCGCCTCATTCGTGGCGCCGGCCAAGGTTAGGCCGCCGGGGAGTTCGTCGGCCCGCTTGACTGCCTGAACAATCTGCTCCGTTGTGAGGCCTGGCACGGCCTTAATCACCTGCTCGGCAATGGCTTCTACTCGCGGCGACGCGAAGGATGTGCCGGCATCCAAGAGCGCGCCGGTCGCGCTGTTGATCAGGCCGCGATAATTCACAACATCGCGTTCGCCATTGGCCGCTATATTCGAGTACGTGCCGGAGGCACGAACATCTTTCGCGATGCGATCGTTCGCGGCACCAACCAGAATTACGTTTTTGTCAAGAATCTCGGCGAGGGCGGAATTCTTGCGTAGCTCATCCAACTTCGTGGAGACGTCCATCGAGCCATTGCCCAGAGCCAGAAATACAAGGACGTTTTTTCGTTGTGAAGCAGGGAGAACAAGGATATTCCAAAGCTTCGCCCTTAGAGACGCCTCCCATTCATTGAGATCCTTATCCTGACTATCCTTTTGCTGTTGCGCGTTGTCCCACGGAACATTGCAGGTGGCATTGCGGATGATGCCGACCCACATGCAATCGATTTTCTGAGCACTGTCGTGATCGTTAGGACCGCCGCTGAGGGAAATATTTATTAATGTTGGCCTGCCGGGATTGACTACTTCGTTTCCCCTGCTGGTGAGCCAGATCGCCTTGGCAATGCTGGTACTTGGGATGCCATCGCCTCTGCTGCACCCTGTACGCACATTTCCATTCACCGGCGACACGTCAACCTGCAGTCCTACATTTCCTCCGCCGGACTGGTCCGCATTCGTAACCGTATCGCCGTGCGTATCGTCGGGGCCGAAGCAGTCGATAACTGTGCTGGAGATGCCAATGGACATTGGGAAGCGCATGTCCATTCCTGCGGTGGTGCCATCAACTCTAGCGGCGATGGCGGGGCGATCGAACCCGTGGGGGAGAGCATCGAGCACCGCCGTATTCTGCACGATGGACGATATGAAACGCCCCTCACTTCCCGGTGTGACCGCGACAAGGTAGTAGCCATAGTCCGGCATCTGCGCCAGGATTTTAGCGCCAAAACTCTCGATTGCCCGGATTGCCGTGGCAGCCGGCGTGGTCGTGTCGAAGAAGGCAATCACCTGCCCGGAATATGCCGTGACATTAACGGAGGTGCCGTCCTTCTGGGTGTACGTGACGTCGCCAGGCGCCGGGTAAGGACCCTGGAAGTCCAGATTGATCGCCGGCGGCGGGATCACAACTGATGTCAGCGCCAACTTCCAGTCCGCGTTCATCCTCCCGACCACTGGAGTAGCCCTCGGCGTCGCCTCGTCCATCAGCCAGACCGCTATCGTCCCGGAATCGTTTCGCCACAGGATGTCGCTCTTGGCATCACCGTTGTAGTCTCTGGAGCCGTCAACTATTTTCCAGGACGTGCTCATCGTCCCGATCACGGGGGTGGACTTGGGCACCCAGCGGTCCATCAACCACATTGCGATCGTCCCGTCATCGTTGCGCCACAGGATGTCGCTCTTGCCGTCACTGTTGTAGTCTCCCGAGCTGGCGATCTTCCAGGCCGTACCCATCTTGCCGACCGCCATAGTAGCCTTCGGCGTCGCGCCGTTCATCAGCCACATCGCTATTGACCCGTCATCGTTCCGCCACAGGATGTCGCTCTTGCCGTCACCGTCGTAGTCTCCGGAGCTGGCTACCTTCCAGGCAGTGCTGATCGCGCCAGGCGCAGGAACAGACGTCGGCGCTGCTGTGCTCCCCGCACCGATCACCGGAGTAGTCGTTGGGGTCGCTCCGTTCATGAACCAGATTGATATTGTTCCGTCATCTTTTCGCCATAAAATGTCGCTCTTGCCATCACCGTCGTAGTCTCCCGAGCTGGCGATCGTCCATGCCGTGCTCATGGTACCGAGTATCGGAGTAGCCTTCGGCGTCGCTCCGTTCATCAACCACATCGCTATCGAACCGTCGTCGTTACGCCATAGCATGTCGTTGTTGCCGTCACCGTCGTAGTCTCCGGAGCTGGCGACCTTCCAGGCCGCGCCCATCTTCCCGATTACCGGTGTAGCCTTCGGCGTCGCGCCGTCCATCAGCCACATCGCTATTGTCCCGTCATCGTTACGCCACAGCATGTCGCTCTTGCCGTCACCGTCGTAGTCGGCATTGCCTATGACCGATTCTTCCGCATTGCAGGGGGTGAACGCATTCCAGCGCAGATCGGTGAGCGTTCTCGAGCCTGACGCGCTGGTCATGGTGGAGCCGTTCATCGTCGTTACGGAAGTCTGCCCGGTATTCGCAAGGCGCCAGAATATGTCCGCGAACCCGTCGTTGTTGTAGTCATCCACCCCGACTACCTTCCACAGCGTGTCCAGGCCCCGCAAAATAGTCGACTCGCTCTTGCGCGTCGTGCCGTTCATGAACCAGAGCGCCACGTCGCCGGTGGAGTAGTTCCGCCACAGGATATCCGCCTTGCCGTCGCCGTCGAAGTCCGCCGCACCAACCATGCGCCATCCTTGGTCTTTCATTTGATTGATGAATACCGGGCTGCCTGAAATCGCGGCTCCGTTCATCAGCCAGATCGCGTTGTCTCCGGTGGAAACGTTCCTCCAAAGCAAGTCGGATCTGCCATCGCCATCAAAGTCCGCCACGCAGGTCATACGCCAGGCCGGGTCGGACACCCGCCGCACAATGGCTTCTGCGGCAATGGCACGGCCGTTCATCAGCCACACCCTCACATCTCCTGTGCTCACATTGCGCCAGACAATGTCCGCCTTGCCGTCATTGCTGAAGTCCCCGACACCAGTTACGCGCCAGTCCTGATCGACTTCCTGTGCGAAAACGCCACAGGCAAGAAAGCTCGGCGTGTACCCTGGATTGGTATCTCCTCGAAGATCAGACCCACACGAGATGCCGGCCCCGTCATAAACGACCCATACAGACGACGACCAGATAGCGACATCCCCATTGGACCGGTTTTGCCACAGCAGATCCGTCCTGCCGTTACCGTCGAAGTCGCCACGCCCGACAATCTTCCACGTTGCGTTGGCAACAGTTCCAAGCATCGGGTCAGCGGCCACTGCCGCACCGTTCATCGACCACAGTACTAGGTCCCCGCTGGCCGAATTGCGCAATACCAGGTCGGCGAAGCCATCGGCGTTATAGTCCGCGCTGCGCGTCGACCGCAGTGGGGATACGGCGATGACTTGGCCCTTAAGGGCAGAGACCTGCGGCGCAAAACTGGTGGCGTCAGGCGCCGGTCCTCCGACGTCACCGCAAGCGGAAAGGTAAGTGGCCAGGAAAAGCGCCAAAATTACAGCAACTGTTTTACCCAATGTTGGCGGCATCTTGCGCACCCTCGGAAAAAGCGGAAAGGAATCAGCAACCACTATAGTCAGACGATGATGCTAGCAACCACATACCTACTGCTATTGATATGGGTCAAAGAGGACCGAATTGCCCCGAGGGAATATCGGCAAAGGCCCATTGTGAGAGCGGCGTTCTGATAGTCACTTGAATTGGGTGGTTTGAAAGTGGTGTTTTTTCTTCGTCTATTTTCTTCGACGGTTTTTATCTAAGGAAACTCTGAAAAACCTCGTCTCGCTGTCATCGTACCGGGCACGGTAAACGTTGGGCCGGTATGAACGCGAGGAGACGAACGATGAAACAACAAGCGCTTACTATGACTGGCTACTTTGA
>Ga0082335_1004990_pt1 | contig 19018 bp, 20 predicted proteins | sample Subgrocontami58m_FD_72375 | JGI IMG/M metagenome (GOLD analysis project Ga0082335, IMG submission 72375) | Subsurface groundwater microbial communities from S. Glens Falls, New York, USA - GMW37 contaminated, 5.8 m (SPADES assembly) (version 2) ... | reverse complement strand
TTTCATGTTGCTTGTTTTCTTAGGTATTATCCCGGGTCTCCGACAAGGCATAGGGAATAGAGTTACTCTCCAAGTTTGGGGAGTTGATGATTCCAAGCTTTGGGATGGCACAATTAGTTCTTTTGAGAATAAGTATAGCGGCACAACTCTTAAATACACTCAAATATCCGAAGCTAATTATGAGAAGCAGCTTTTAGACGGACTGGCCGCAGGCAAAGGTCCTGATATTTTCTTTTTCAAAAACTCATGGCTCTTGAAGCACGGCAATAAAATTGTTCCTACAACAGACACCACCATCACCCTATCTGCTTTCAGAAATCTTTTCCCGGAAGTAGCCGAAGAAGATTTTGTATATCAGGGCCAAATATATTCTCTCCCGTTGTCCATAGACACCCTTGCCCTCTTGTACAACAGAGATATTTTTAATAATAAAAAAATAGCCGTGCCGCCGGTTACTTGGGATGAGGTTGAAGCCGATATTTTGCGTACTCGCGAATTCGGGAGTAAGGGAAGTATTTCTAAAGCCGGCTTAGGCATAGGAGCAACTTCAAGATCGGTTACTAACGCGCCTGATATTCTTAGTCTTCTTTTTCTTCAGTTCGGCTCCACCATGAAAGATAATTCTGGCAGCGTTTCAATTTCAAACAACCAAGGCTTAAAAGTTCTAAATTTTTATACGCAGTTCGCAAAGTACGGAAACCTTTATTACACATGGGAAGATTCATTTAAACCAGACGTAAATTCTTTTGCTTCAAAACAATTGGCCATGATGCTTGGATACGCTTCTCAAGTTTCAGATATTAAGGTCAAAAACCCGTCTTTAAATTTTGCAATTGCTCCAGCTCCGCAGATTAATAAAACAGAGTCCGTTAATTTCCCAAATTATTGGGGGCTGGCCGTTTCTTCTAAGGCGGCAGACAAGGAAGCCGCTTGGAATTTCGTTGTTTTTGCCACCACCAATCAAAGTATAGCTTCTAGTTATGCAACAGCTGGAGCCAAGCCGCCAGCCTTAAGAAGTCTTATTAGCCAATATCTCAACAGCCCTACTTTGGGAGTTTTCGCCGCACAGTCATTAACAGCCAGAAGTTGGTCTCAGCCCGACGACGTGGAAGTAAAAATAGCATTTGATAATATGGTAGAATCAGTATTATCAGGCAGGTTGACTCCTGGCGAGGCTTTGCGAGGAGCTCAAGATGATTTGAATTCTATTTCTAGATGAAAATAATACGGATAAATTAATATGAACCCATTCCCAATAGTGCCTCAATGTCCCAAAACCGGATGCGGATGGCCAGAGCTTTCCCAACTAATTCAGAACTTAATGAATTTGTTACTTTACGGAGCCATCCCTTTAGCGGTAATAGTTATCCTCTATGGAGGTTTTGTAATACTTACTGCGGCCGGTTCGGAGACTAGGTTTAGTAAGGGCAAAAGTGCTATTATAGGAGCTATAGTAGGTTTATTTATAGTTTTCGGATCATATATTTTGGTAATATTAATAACAACCAAAGCGCTATAAGGATAAAATATGAATTTTTTAATACAAAAAGTTTTAGCGATTTATGACTCTGGTTCCAGTGGCGGAGGGACAGGCACACAGGGTCCGACCGGTGGAGGTATTGATATCAATAGTGGTTCTTCTAGCGGTACTTTCGTCATCAAACCGCCAACCGACATTCCAGACAACGTTTGCACGCTTATAAATAGCGTCACAAATTTTATAATAGACGTTTCTATTCCTATAGCGGGACTGATGATACTTTACGGCGCTTTTCTGATACTTACAGCCGCAGAGAGTCCAAAAAGATTTGAAACCGGGAAAAAAACTATTATGTACACAATATTAGGGTTGGTTGTGATTATATTAGCCAAAGGACTAACAGTTATTATTGTCCAATTGATAGGAGCTAGCGGCAAGGGCCTTTGCCCTTAACAAATAGTCTTATTTGTGGTATCATCACTAAAAATAAAAAGGTCGAAGCTTAATACTAAAATATGACAAACAAACTAGGATTAAAAATAACATCAACCGCCTTACTCTTTGCTTCATGGATTGCAACTGCAGGTGCAGCTGCTGGCAATGTAGCTCCAGTTGCTATTCCAACAACACTAGATATTCCTGCGACAGCTAATAGGGTAATGGATTGGGGCTTCGGAATTTTGATCATCTTAGCCGCCTTATTTATTCTTTATGCGGCCTTTATGTATCTCACTGCCCAAGCTATTGAAGGCAATCTTGCCAAGGCTAAAAATTACATTCTTTACGCCATTATCGCGATTATTGTCGCGTTCGTTGCTAGAGGCGCAGTTGGTATTATTACCAATCTTTTGGGAGTTCAATAATAAGCCTAGATTTAAATCAATTTGAAAAGCCCGCCTTTTGTTAAAAGACGGGCTTTTGTTTAGTGCTTAACTGTGATTGTTGCTCGGCCTTCATGGTCGCTTCGTAATCTGAAGATGCCTCTCCAGATTTCGTGGTGTGTGTCTTTGTAAGACGGACCTATGTTGGAGCAGAAGCCATCTTGAAAGCAAATCTTGGCATCAACGCTTGAACCAATCCGATAAGATATTCCCTCTGGGGCTTCAACTTTTTCGGACCATACGCCAGGGACCAGATTTAATTCAAAGTGGTCTTGATTCCAGACTTTGCTGTTAGCCTCTGCGGACTGATAGCGAGTGATTTTGCTCAAAGAATCTCCTCTAAAGTGAAAAACCAATATGAGAATGCCGATGATGACAAGGGCTAAAAAGAATCTAAGGATCCATTTAGGAGCCTTTTGATTTTTGTCCATGTCATTCACCTCCATTAGGTATTGATTTTACAGCCTTGAGAATTTCAATAAGTTCTGGAGAAATATTCTCCAATATCTTATCAATTCCGCTTGAGGATTTGAGCATGAAGTTGTGATCATTGATAACTTTAGGAACTTTTCCTATGGCAATGAAAACGAGATTAACTGCATCTTCTTTGCTGAACCCTTTGTCTGTAAAGACTTGGATTATTTTGGCAATATGTTCCAATTCAATAATTTCAGCAGCTTTTTCTAAGGTTTCTACTGCGGCCATTTGAGCCTTTTCAGCAACTTCTCCTATGCCAGCGATTTTATTCACGTTCAGGCGATCCAGGACAATGCCTAGATTAGGCAGCCTACAGTTCCCAATGCCCATTCTGAAATTCTGTTTTTGCTCCTCGGTGAGTTCTTCAACCCCAAGGATATTCTGCAGAATAACCTCTGTAGCTTCCACGATTTTCTCTCGCGCTTCTTCCCACGTTTGTGGTCCTTCGGCGGTAGAGTAAGCCCATTGCAATACACTCTGAGATACAACATCTTTTATGGTGTTAGTAACTCCGGCTTCTCCCTTGTTGTTAAGGTAGACGTTGAGAGATTCTGGGTTCTGATAATCTGGGTGGAATGTGAGGCTTATTTGAATGTCTAATTCAGCGTTGTCAGGAGTTCTTACTTCTTCTGGGCTAAAATCCACATTGATGTTGGATCTGTCCACCAGGATAAAGTCAGTAATAAAGGGATATCCGAAGAAAAATCTCCAACCTTCACCTTTCACACGATTCTGTCTTTTACCCAGAACTTTGACAACTGCGACACTCGGGGGGCTTGCAGGAATCTGGATCAAGCCTCGACAGACTATGAGGCCGATGATTCCAATGACTATAATCATTATAGCCATCGCTACAGCCGAGACGTGATAGATCGCGACGCCAATCACTAATGTGAGCGCTAAACCTACGATTATTTTTTTCATTTCCTTTTCCTACTTTCTTGTATAGGATGACATTAATTCTGTTTTCAAAGAGCAGTACGATTTTGCTATACTGTCGATGGCTTTTTATACCATATTTTGAATAAATAGTCAACCCCGTCACATAACTGCGATAAGATTAATTCAAGTTATTGTCGTCTAACCACTCAAGTAAAAATATACTAACATTCATAAATGAATTATTTAGTGACTAGTTAATCAAATAACTTGCAATCGCAGTTGTTGTGCGGGGTCAAGTTATACTAATATTTATCTGCACAGTTGCCCCCGTGGCGGAATTGGCATACGCGCGTGCCTTAGGAGCACGTCCCGCAAGGGTTAGGGGTTCAAATCCTCTCGGGGGCACTAGATTTTACTTCCTGCGGCGGCCGTGGAAGGCATCATGAACTTCACGGAGTTCTTTGTTCGTAACATGAGTATATATTTGAGTGGTAGTGATATTAGCGTGACCCAAAAGTTCCTGCACGCTTCTTAAATCCGCTCCATTCATTAATAAATCAGTGGCGAATTGGTGGCGTAATTGATGCGGAGTAATTTTATTGGGAATTCCAGCTGATTTGCCATAATAATCCACCAGTCTTTGAATAGTGCGTGGGATAATGCGTCCTAAAACTCTAGAATTTTTTCCTTTAGATATACTTATAAAAAGGGCTTGTTCTGCATCAGTTCGTTTATCCAAATATTCTTTAATGACTTTTTTGGCTCGTTCAGATAGGTATACTGTTCTTAATTTTTCTCCCTTGCCGCGTATGGTTAATTCTCCCCTTTCAAAATTTGTAAATCTGTCCATAGAACACAGTTCTGAAATACGGAGACCAGTAGAAAAAAGGGTTTCTAATATCGCTCTATCTCTCAAGCCTTTCAAGTCATTGCCTTTGGGGGAAGATAACAATCTCTCTAGGTCGGCATATTCCAAAACGCTTATCTGGCGCTGGGGGACTTTTGGCAGTTCAATCTTGTCGGCAGAGACAGAGGCAATGCCGCGCTTAGCCAAGTATTTCAGAAAGTTTCTTATAACAATAATATGATAAGCTTGCGTGCTTTTTTTGATGCCTGGAGTGTCTGCAAGTTTAACTCTAAATTCTCTGATACTTCCTTCGGTTACGTCGTTAATCTTTTTTGCTCCAGAAATCAGTATGAATTTTTTAAGGCATCTTTCGTAAGACCTACGGGTTAGAGGAGATCGGTTTTTTTCCACTTCCAAATAATCTAAATAGTCTTTTATGAGTTCTTCTGCTTGAGTCATCGGTTTAATTATACATTATGCGACACTAAAAACGAGCAGAACCACCTTTACAAAATGAGTCAAATCTGCTAAATTGAACGAAATGTTAACTACTAAACAAAAGAAAAAGGTAATTGAAGAGCATCAAGCTCACGATAAAGACACTGGATCCGCGGAGGTGCAAGTAGCCGTTGTTAGCAAGGAAATGGAGCGTTTGGCTCTACATTTGAAAAAGAATCCTAAGGATAATCACTCCAGAAAAGGTCTTCTGGGTATGGTTGCAAAGAGAAGGAAACTTTTGCAGTATCTATCCATTAATTCTCCAGATGGTTACACTAAGCTTATCAAAAAGCTTGGCCTTAAGAGATAATGTCTGTAATGCAAGCTAATAAGGAACAGCGCGTTGGAGTCTTCATTGATATTCAGAATCTTTATCATTCCGCTAAAAATTTATACGGCGGACGCGTTAATTTTGATAATCTATTAAAACGCCTCGTTAATGGCAGAAGGTTGGTTAGAGCTTTGGGTTATGTTGTTAAAAGCGACCCCGCTACAGGCGAGGGCGCTTTTTTTGATGCTCTTAATAAAGCCGGCATAGAACTCCGAATTAAAGATATTCAGGTTTTCCCAGACGGCACGAAAAAAGCCGATTGGGACGTTGGATTAGCAGTGGACGCCATCAGAATGGCTGGCTTAATTGACGTTGTGGTTATTGTAAGCGGCGATGGAGACTTTATTCCTTTGGTTGAATATTTAAAATGGGGGTTGGGCAGGACTGTAGAGGTAGCTGCATTCGACAGGACTGCCTCTTCCAAATTAGAAGAAGCTGCGGACTCTTTCATAGACTTAGGTAAGGCCCAAGGAGTTGTTTTCAAAGTTTTTAAGAAGACGAAGAAATAATAAATTAAATATATGGAACTGAAGAGAAAATCTTTTGAAACGGAGATAGGCGGTAAAATTTTAAAACTGGAAGTATCAAAAGTCGCAGAGCAGGCTAATGCTGCAGTTATCGGAAAATATGGAGACACAACTGTTTTGGCTACCGTTGTATTAGGGTCAACTGACAGAGATATAGATTACATGCCATTAAGCGTTGATTACGAAGAGAGATTCTACGCGGTTGGTAAAATATTGGGAAGTCGGTTTTTAAGAAGAGAAGGCAGGCCATCGGACGAAGCGATTCTTTCTGGGCGCCTCGTGGACCGAGCCATAAGGCCGTTATTTGATAATCGGATGAGAAGAGATATGCAGGTAATAGTTACCATCCTTTCTTTTGACGAAGAGCACGATCCGGATTTAGTAGCTTTAAACACCGCATCGGCCGCTATTTTGAGTTCTAATATTCCATGGAATGGACCGGTGGGAGGAGTTAAAGTAGCTAAAATTGACGGCAAGATTATTATCAACCCCAAGCTTAGCGAGATGGCAATTGGAAAAGTTGAATTTGAAACATTCGTAGCCGGGTCCAGAGACAAAATCAATATGATTGAACTTAGCGGTGATGATGCCAAGGAAAGCGAGATTATGGAAGCTTTTAAGCTCGCTTCAAAGGAAATAAATAAAATTCTTGATTTTCAGGAAAAGTTCCAAAAAGAAATCGGCAACAAGAAGGCAGATTTTCACCTGAACGAACCATCTGCGGATTTAAAAAATGCTGTCAATGATTTTCTTTCCGGTAAATTAGAGAAGGCTATTTATGTAAAAGATAAAACTGAAAGAGAAGTTAATCTTGAAGAAGTTAAAGAAGCGTTAAAAATATATCTTGCGGAATCCGAATCTTTGGGAGCTGATAAAGCTATCATTAATCATCTTTTTGAAGAAGCCGTTGATTTGATGGTGCATAAAAAGATATTAAAGGAAAACTTGCGTCCAGACGGCAGAAAACTTGACGAGGTAAGGGATTTATATGGAGAAACAAATTTTCTGCCACGCACACATGGTTCGGCTTTGTTTATAAGAGGCAATACGCAGGCTTTGGGAGTTGTAACGCTTGCCGCTCCAGGCTCGGAACAGCTCATTGAAACCATGGAACAATCTACCAAGAAAAGATTTATGCTTCATTACAACTTTCCGCCTTATTCTGTTGGAGAAACCGGCAGAGTCGGGGCTCCTGGCAGACGTGAAATTGGCCACGGCGCTTTAGCTGAAAAAGCCGTCCGTCCATTAATCCCAAGCAAAGAAGATTTCCCATACACCATAAGAGTCGTTTCAGAAGTCCTTTCTTCAAATGGTTCTTCTTCCATGGCCACAGTATGCGCATCTGTTATGGCCCTGATGGATGCCGGGGTTCCTATCAAAAAGTCGGCGGCCGGTATAGCTATGGGGTTGATGATGGACGAATCCGGGGCTTACAAAGTTTTAACCGATATACAAGGTCCTGAAGATCACTACGGCGACATGGACCTTAAGGTAGCCGGCACTCGTGACGGTGTTAACGCCATTCAGATGGATGTCAAAATTGACGGGGTAAGTTTTGAAATTTTAGAAAAGTCATTTGAGCAGGCCAAACAGGCAAGACACCATATTCTGGACTATGTTGATGGTGTTATTAAGGCTCCAAAAGCAGAACTTTCTGAATATGCCCCGCGCGTTCTTACTCTTAATATTAATCCAGAAAAAATTGGAGAAGTTATAGGCCCCGGCGGAAAAATGATCAACGGTATTATTGCACGCACAGGAGCTATCACTATTGATATTGAGCAGACTGGGCTAGTTTATATTGCCGGTTCTAAAGAATCTGCTGCAGCAGCCTTTGAAGAAATTAAAAATATCGTTAAAGAATTTGAGATTGGAGAAATTGTGGAAGGCCCGATTATAAAAATTTTAGATTTCGGCGCCATCATTGATTTGGGAGGAGGCCGCGATGGAATGATACATGTTTCCGAGCTCAAAAACGGTTTTGTGGAAAAAGTGACTGATGTAGTAAAACTCGGCGAGACAGTTAAGGCCAAGGTCATTAAAACAGACAATGGCAAAATAGGACTCTCTATTAAACAATTGTAACTAACAGCCTATTTAGATAATTAGTTATCCACACGTGCCGTAGCGTTGGCAAAGGTGTATAATTATCGCATGAACGACAACCAAGATAATTTACAGGGCCCGGCTTCATTGCCGAGCAATAACCAATATCAACCACCAATACCTCCAATGGACGCATCAAGGGGTTCTGGTGTTCCTCCGCCGCCTCCGTCGGCATCTCCAGTTATGCCTAGTCCGATTTCGCCAGTAACGCCAAACATTCCAGCTCCGCAATTTTCGCCAATAACTCCCAACGTCTCTTCTGGAACTCCGCCTAATTTCTCTGCCAGAACTTCTTCTGCGGTACCTCCTCCTCCTGCTCCCGATATTGGTATCAGAACTATGGCCAGCGACTTATCCTCTTTGAAATCAACGGGCGGGCTTGAAGCCAAGCCAGCTACTTTTCAGCCTGCTGATTTTGCAAATACGCCGGTTTTTCGTCCTTCTAAGGCTACTCCAGCGTCAGGAGCCGCTGTTGCTACAGAGCCAGCACATCGTTCTCGTCTGTCAATGATAATAGCCGTTTCAATTGCGTTTATTATTGTTGCAGGACTTGTTATTTACTTTTTTATTCTGCCACTTATTTCACCGGCGAAAAATAATACTCCGCCTCCGACTACAACCAGCACTACAACAGAGCAAACTCCTCCAGCCGTTAGTACTCCGGTTGCAACTCCTCAGTTAACTCACCAGACATTTTTTATTACCGCTCCAGCTTCTACTTCGGCAGTCAACCTCACAACTTTAACTCTTGGAGAAATACAAACAACTTTTACAGCGGCTCTTTCAGGTGTTCAACCTAAAACTCTCACAGAAATCAACCTTAATTTAAACAACTCTCCAGTTGATGCCACTGCTTTTATGGCTGTTGTTTTCCCCGAGCTTGACCAGACTGTCGTAGGAGCAAACTTTGACAAAGACATGACAACCTTCGTCTATAAAGATGCCAATGGTTCTTGGCCTGGTTATATATTTAAATTAAAGGATCCTGCTAGCCTCGCTAATGTTTCCACTGCCGTCAAGGGAATAGAATCTTCCAGCAATTTACAAAACCTATTCTTAATTTCTCCTGGAGCGGTTAAAGTTGGCTTTAAGGACGGTTTAACCGTCGGTGCCACAAAGGCGAGATATATTACTTATACCGCCAACGGAGCATCTATTAATTACGCCTGGTTCAATAATTATCTAGTCGTTAGCACTTCTTTTAACGGCTTTAAAGAAGCCTTGAAACTTCTTGGGCTATCATCGTAAAAGATTTGACTGCTTAATTAAGAAGAGGTACAATTTCTTGCAATGTAGAGGCCCGAAATTATCGGGCCTCTAATTATTAAATAAAACAAAAATAAAAATGGATTTAAAAGCATTAATACAAGGGGTTGCCCAAATAGCAGAAGATAAAAAAATAGAAGCCGCGAAAGTTTTCGAGGCTATTGAGGGTGCTCTTGCTGCCGCCTACAAAAAGGAATATATGACTCGCGGTGTAATTGTTAAGGCCAAATTGGATATGGAGAGCGGAGACATAAAATTTTTTCAGGTTAAAGAAGTAGTAGACGAGACAACCGTTAAGATAGTTGACCCAGAGAGCGATGAAACAGAGGAATTTACAGAAGGAATTGATGGAGTTGATGCAGCACTGCCTCGTTACAATCCAGAAAGACATTTGTTGATTGGTGAAGCCAAGAAAATAAAAAAAGACGTTAAAGTTGGTGACGAATTGGAGTTTCCGCTAGAAGCCAAAACCGATTTTGGTCGCATTGCCGCCCAGACCGCTAAACAAGTCGTCATACAAAAAATAAGAGAAGCCGAGAGAGAATCAATAGTCGCAGAATTTAAAAACAAGGAAGGTCAGGTTGTTTCAGGCATTATTCAGCGCTTTGAAAGAGGTAATGTCTTTATAGACCTAGGCAGAGCCGTTGGCATTATGTTCCCAAATGAAGCTATTCCTGGAGAGTTTTATAAAACCGGAGAGAGAATGAAGTTTTATATTCTCTCCGTTCAGACGGAAACAAGGAATGCGAGCATTATATTGTCACGCGCTCACCCGAAATTTGTCAGTAAGCTATTTGAAATGGAAGTTCCGGAGATTGCAGATAAAACTGTTGAGATAAAAGCCATTGCCAGAGAGCCTGGCAGCCGCACTAAGATTGCAGTGGCTTCTAACGTAGAAGGAGTTGACCCAGTGGGAAGCTGTGTTGGTCAGCGAGGCACCCGTGTTATGGCCGTTAATAGCGAACTTGGTCAGGAGAAATTGGATATTATTGAATGGTCAGAAGATCCTGCTAAATTTATTGCATACTCATTATCTCCCGCTAAAGTAAGGTCAGTTGAGTTGTCTGATGAAAGAGAGGCAAAGGCTTTTGTGCCGGACGATCAACAATCTTTGGCTATCGGCAAAGGAGGCCAGAACGTCAGACTGGCGGCCAAACTTACCGGATGGAAGATAGACGTTCGTTCTCAATCAAAACCTGATGAAGCCCTAGAGGGCGGCACGGCTTCCGCAGAAGACATCTCTGCTGAAAAACAAGAAGCTGAAAGCGCAGTTGAAGAGGGTGATAAGCCGGTTTATCATAAAGTAGGAGAGGAAGATTAATTTAATAGATACTTATGACAATTAACGTTATCGTTGAAACTCCAAGGGGTTCAAGAAATAAATACGAAATGGACAAAAAAAGCGGCCGCATTATGCTGGACCGCGTCCTGCATAGCTCTGTCCATTATCCGGCAGATTACGGTTATATACCGGACACTTTATATTCCGATGGAGATCCGTTGGACGTTCTTATCGTAAATCGTTTTTCGGTGGTCCCTGGTTGCATTGTTCATGCGCGCCCAATCGCAGTTTTCAAGATGTTGGATTCCGGGGATAGTGATGAAAAAATAATCGCCGTCTCAGAGAAAGACCCACACTACAGACACTGGAAAGACATCAATGATATCCCGGAATCTTTGAGAGACGAGATAGAAGAATTCTTTAAAACCTACAAAAATCTTGAAAGAGGCAAGTATGTGGAAGTAAAGGGATGGGGTGATGCTAAAGAAGCGGAAGAAATAGTCAATTCTTCCTTCAAAAAAGATTAGAAGAAATAAATCATATGAAAGATACAAAAGACAACAAGGCACAATACTTAATTCCGACCGTTATAGAAAAATCCAGTTACGGAGAGAGAGCTTACGATATCTATTCCCGTCTCCTAAAGGACAGAGTGATTTTCTTAAGCGGTCCGATTGACGACCAATCCGGCAACTTGGTTATCGCACAACTGCTTTTCTTGGAAGGAGAAAGTACAAAAGAAGATATTAAGCTTTATATCAACTCTCCAGGAGGTTCTGTCTCAAGCACACTGGCCATCATTGATGCTATGAATCATATCAAACCCGATGTCTCAACTCTCTGCGTAGGCATGGCTGCTTCCGGGGCTGCTTGGGTTTTAAGTTCCGGCGCCAAGGGCAAGAGATTTGTTTTACCTAACGCCGAAGTTCTGCTTCATCAGCCTTTAGGAGGAGTGGAAGGGCAAGCCACGGATATCGCCATAACCGCCAAGCACATTCTGAAGCTTAAGGAAAAATTAATTCATATTATGTCCAGGGCTACTGGTCAGCCGATAGCGAAAATTGAAAAAGATATAGACAGAGACTACTGGTTTAGCGCCGAAGAAGCCAAACAATACGGTTTAATTGATGAAGTCATTAAAAAGAATAAATAACGAAGCCATTAAAGAACTTCTGACTCGTGGTGTAACTGAGGTTGTAGACCACAAGCATTTGGAGTCTGCGCTTAAATCCGGCAAGAAACTTCGTATCAAACTTGGCATTGATCCTACCGGGCCTAAGATTCATTTGGGCAATGCCGTTATACTTCGCAAACTTCGAGATTTCCAGCGCCTTGGTCATAAGGCAGTTTTGATAGTGGGGGATTTTACCGCTCTAATCGGCGATCCATCTGATAAATTGGCCAAGCGCCCGATGCTTACAGTTGCGCAAATTAAAACCAATCTTAAAGACTACAAAATCCAGTTGGGTAAAATATTAGATTTGAAGAAAACAGAGTTCCACTTTAATTCCAAATGGCTGGCTAAACTTAAATTCGCAGAAATTGCCGAGCTGGCTGAAACTTTCACAGTCCAACAGATGCTTGCCAGGCGTAATTTTAAGGATCGTATTGAATCAGGGACGGAAATAAGCCTACGCGAACTGTTATATCCTTTGATGCAGGGCTATGACAGCGTGGCTATAAGGGCTGATGTTGAAATAGGTGGCTTTGACCAGTTATTTAATGTGCTAGCTGGTCGTACTGTCCAACGCGCTTACAGCCAGCCAGTGCAGGATATCTTAACCTGTGAGATGCTTGATGGCACAGATGGCCGCAAGATGTCCAAAAGTTGGGGGAATGTAGTTAATATTACAGAAGCGCCAAATGAAATGTTTGGTAAATTAATGTCGTTACGTGATGAACTTATTCTTAAATATTTATTACTTTGCACAGATGTGAAGAAATCATATATTGATAAAATTGATGCCGAAATAAAAAACGGCAAAATGAACCCGCGTGATGCTAAATTGATGTTAGCTGAAGAAATCGTCAAAATTTATTATGGAAACAAAATTGCCATTGCAGCAAGGAAAAACTTTATCTCTACTTTTTCAAAAAAAGAGGAACCGATTGAGGTCGCTTCTCTGAAGGCCTCCGGAAAAATTAACGCTGTTGATTTAATAGTGAATAGTGGCGTTGTTAAAAGCAAAAGTGAAGCAAGAAGACTCGTGGACCAAGGCGCTTTTAGAGTCAATGACAAAGTTATTAAAAATCCGACAAATCCGCTCAATCTTCAGGGAGGGGAACTGATAAAGATAGGCAAGAAAAGTTTTTTCAGAATAAATAACTCTTAATATTTAGGAGAGTTATTTTTTCTTTTGTTTTCTGTATTTAGCGGCTTTCATAAAGGCTGTAAATAATGGATGAGGCCTTAGTGGTCTTGCCAGAAATTCTGGATGATATTGCGTTCCTAAAAAGAATGGATGTTTTTCTTTAGGCAATTCCGCTATCTCCATCAACTTTCCATTTGGAGATTTACCAGAGAAAACTAATCCTCCTTTCTCTAGAGTTTGAATATATTCAGGATTCACTTCATAGCGATGGCGATGTCTTTCGGCAATTGCATTTGTTTTGTAGGCCGTTGCCGCCAAGGTGCCATTCCTTATCTTTGCCGGGTAGAGGCCAAGCCTCATAGTTCCGCCATATTGCCCGTCCCTGAGCTTTTTCCTTTGGTCAGGCATGATATCTATCACCAAATGCTTGGAATGGGGATTAATTTCATGCGTATTAGCATCTTTGAGGCCCAGGACATTACGGGCATACTCAATGGTCATTAACTGCATTCCATAACAAAGGCCGAAACACGGAATTCTATTTTTCCTGGCGTAGCGTATGACATTAAGCTTCCCAGTGATGCCAGACTTGCCAAATCCTCCTGGTACTATAACGCCGTCATATTTTTTCAGGATTGAATAGTCTGGTTTCTTTTTCTCAAAATATACTGCGTCCAATCCCTCTATTACTGCTTTTACATTGGCTTTGTACGCCGAAAATTTTACCGCTTCAAATACGGAAAGGTAGGCGTCGTTTAAAACGAAGTCTCCGGTAGAAAAATATTTTCCGACCATAGCAATCTTAATAATATTTTTGGAGTGGTTTTTGATTCCACGAGCTATCTTATTCCATTCTATGAGCCCAGTTCCTTTCCTTTTGGGTAAACTCAAGATCTTCATTATTTTTTCTCCCAATCCATCTTTATTAAAATTACCAGGCACGTCATAAATACTGTCTATATCAGGTGCGGAGATAATATATTCTGCGGGAATGTTGCAGGAGACGGCTATCTTTTCTTTCCGCTTCTTATCAATCGGCAATTCTGAGCGGGCGATAATCATATCTGTATTCAGACCATAAGAAGAAAGCTGTCTAGCTGCGTTTTGAGTGGGGCGTGATTTCATCTCGCCTAATTTTGGAGGTACAGGCAAATAACTAACCATAATTACCATCACGTCATTCGGATTATCCATTTTCATAACCCTGGCGGCCTCTATGAACATCACGTTTTGGTAATCGCCGATAGTTCCGCCGATTTCAATAATAGATACATCAGACTTGTTAACACGCCCTGCATGAATTATGCGATTGACTATCTCATCTCTGACATGAGGTACAGCCTCCACGCATTTGCCTCCGTAGTAGAGAGAACGCTCTTTTTCTATCACACTCTTATAAACCATTCCGCTAGTCATGTAATCCGCTGACTGGAGATCGCGGTTCAGGAATCTTTCGTAGTTGCCCATATCTTGGTCTGTTTCTAAGCCTGAATTTAAAACAAAAACCTCACCGTGTTCGGTGGGGTTCATGGTGCCTGCGTCGACGTTGAGATATGGATCGGCTTTGACAAGATTTACACGGAAGCCTTTAGAAGAGAGGATGGCGCCTATGGATGAGGTGGCTATTCCTTTGCCGACTCCCGACATTACTCCTCCAATAATGAAGACGTACTTATGCCGTTTCTTTAGCATTTGTGGAATTGTATCAGAGACAAAATCAATCTCCAAATTCTTGCGGGGGCTGAAGGAATCGAACCCTCGTCGGCGGTTTTGGAGACCGCAGTTTTACCATTAAACTAAGCCCCCGAAGGTTCGTGTCCATTTTATCCGAAATAGTCTTTTTTGGACAGATTGAGGCAGTTCGATTAAATAAAACCTTCCTTAAAAATCTTCTTATCTTTGGGGAAAAAGATTTCTGCCAAATGATAAATGCTGTAGGTAATAAAGAACGCCGCGAGTACGTCTATGGAATAGTGCAGATGTCCAAGAAGCACCACTGTTCCGAAGAAAATTGAGGATGCGAAGAAAACTACCCTTAAGAAAAGATTATCCCAGAAAAGGAGCGCAAGGAGATATGGGAGCCCGGTGTGTCCCGAGAAAAAATAATCCCCGCCTGACATAAGAGCTGTTAAGAAATTTAAAGACCCTATGTCTATGTGTGTAGGGAAAGGGCCTAAGTGAGTGAGACTAACAAACATAGATCGTATCAGTATAAAAAGAGAAACACTCTTTATAGTGAATGGGATCTTTTTCGGATCATTTAGAAGCAGAATAAGCACGAAGAGCCAAAGTATTACCGGACCGTAAATAACAGCTGTGTCCACGTCAAAGACTCTAGTATTGCTTAATACAATGTCTGTAACATAATTACTGGCTTTCTCGGTGGCATAAATTGATGAATAGAAAAAGGCTATATAAGAGGCGAGAAAGAGTATAATGCCAGAAGCAAAAGTTGTTATATAAGAAGAACTACTAAAACATTCTTTATAACGAAGAAATAACACTTTAAGATAATTTTTAGCCATTAGCGTATGTCTTTATAGTCGTTATTAATCGGCTTACCCATAAACACTTCGGAAAGGAAATTAATAACATAACGATAAACTGTTAAAACAAATCCCTCTCCTTTAAGTCTCCTAGCCGAAGTGCGCATAATTAGCTTCTGGTTGAATTTTACTTTACCGACTTTATGTAGTCGTTTCGCTGTATCTGTATCGTCGCCGTAAAAATTAATATTTGTGTCAAATCCGCCTATCTTTTCCAGAGCCTCCCTGCGGACAACGAGATTGCCTCCAACAGCCATATAGCCTGTGAATAAATAGGCAGCTCTGGCGAATACGTTCCAGTAAATCCATACAGAGACCTTAGTCAACGCAGAGACGTCATAATAAATATAAGGCCCGCTTAAACAAACCAATTCTTCGTCTTTTTGAAAATTAGTAATTATTTCTTTAACCCAATTTTCTGGCATTTTAGTATCTGCATCAATAAAAGCAATTATATTTCCAGAACTCTCTTCAACGCCTTTTTGCCTTGCCCTATTGGCTCCTTTCTTTGGCTCTGTAACTACTCTGACCTTGCTAAAGCTAGCGGCAATTTCTTGAGTCCTGTCAGTACTCGCATTATTAACAACTATAATTTCGTGCAGCTCTTCGCCGTTTTTGGCGATGCTTTCCAGACAGACGCTGATATATTTTTCTTCGTTATGCGCAGGCACAACTAAACTTACTTTCATTTTATTTATTTTTGTTGTTGGCTTATTAAAGCCTTTTTATAAACCTCCTCAAATTTATCTGTAATAGATTCCGGAGAAAATTCCACGGCCTTTTTTCTGCCTTCTGTTCCGAAGTCTTTAGACATTTTATCATCTTTAAGTAATTTTAAAATCTTTTCTACAAAAATCTTTTTGTCGGTCGGTTCCACCATAAATCCAGTTAAACCATCAAAAACGTATTCCGGGAGCCCTCCAGCTTTAGCCCCAACCACTGGCAATTCGCAAGCCATAGATTGTAGGGTGGTCATTGATTGTGTGTCAGAGGTGCTGGTAATTAAATAGAGGTCGCAGGCGTTAATGGCTTCTGTTAACTCATGGCCACGTAGAGCTCCCAAAAACCTAGAATTCACTCCGATTTTTTCGGCTCTTCTTTGCAATTCTTCCGCATAAGGACCATGGCCCAAAACAACGAAAGTCATTTCTTCTTCTTTTGCTGCTTCGGCGAAAATATCCAGCGCAAAATCCAGATTTTTTTCTTTAGCTACTCTGCCGAAAATAAGTATTCCTTTGCCCTTGATACCGAATTTCTTTTTCAGTGAATCTTTTTCTCCAAGTGGTCTGAAAATATCCGTGGGTATGATATTGGAAATAACACTTGTCGGAACTTTCAGCCCATATTCTTTAAGTTCTTCAATCATGCTTTTGCTTGGTGCGGTTACTTGATCGCAGTGATTATAAAACCAGGCGGCGAATTTACGGGCGCCATCTTTAAACGGTTCATAGTCCAGCTTAAAATAGTGCATATAGTCGGCCGGGAAAGTGTGGTCGGTTCCTACCAAAGGAACTCCAAGGGCATTTCTGGCATAAAGAGTGGCTATGCCTATAGTCGAGAATGTGTGTACATGGATTAAATCAGGCGCAAATTCTTTCATATCCTTAGTCATTCCTATCGGGATTACAAAAGCCAAATCTCCATTAGATTGTGGGATTTCCCAGGAATCTAATCTCATTATCTCCGAATCCTGTTTGGTATCCGATCTCTCCGGGGCATAAATTCTTATCTGATGTCCCCTGCGCTTAAGATTGTCAGTTATTAGTTTAATTGAATCAGCCACACCGCTAAGTTGTGGAAGATAAATATCTGTACAAAAAGCTATTTTCATATGTTTATAGTTTTTCTTGGTAGGTAGCTACATTGAGCCTATATTAAATTATACAGGAGATAACATTGTTTCTATCCTTGAGCGGGATACCGGAATCGAACCGGCGCCATTACCTTGGCAAGGTAGCGTACTGCCACTATACTAATCCCGCTTTAAATCTACGTCATTTTAATTGAATGCTTGATTCTTGTAAAGAAATTGAATAGATTTTAAGGATATGTCAATTATGCGAGTAACGAAAAATTACTGGTTTAGGACTATATCCATAATATTAGTTGGTTTTGTGGCTATTTATTTACTTTTTAAAATAGCAATTATTGTAGGTTCTCCAAAGCCGTTTGTACCAAAAGATTTTATCGATGCTCGTGGCAGGGGAGCTGTTATAGCTGAAGAAATTGTCGCCTCCTCAGAAGCATCTATAGCTAACCTGTCGGTTATTAGTCAGGCTGACGAGAAAGGGAATTATGAAGATGGTTTAAATTTGGTTTCAAAAGAAATACAGGACAACGAAACCGCCAGGGCCAAAGCCTATAATCTCTCCAATCAATTAGAGATAATGGCCAATAATCTTAACTCTATTAAACCAGAGGACGCATCACGCATCGGCTTAGAAGCTGTTTTAAATGAATCTCAGATAGTGCAAAGGCTTTTAAATTACAACGCGGATGTTCGCAAGCTTCTGGATGTTTTATTAAGCAGATTTAGCAATTCTGGAAGTGTTCCTAACGCGAAGGAGAAAGTAAAAGAATTAATCTCTTCTATGAATGACGAGGCAAAGGCGGTCAACGACTTAAATAATAAATATAAGGATTTAATGAGTCGGTTTGATAAACTTACCAAGTAATTATCGAACTTTGGTTTTTATTGTTTCTTGTCGGGCCGCCGAGAATCGAACTCGGTCATCTTGCTCCCAAAGCAAGCGTACTACCGGTATACGACGGCCCGAAAATTGCAGTACTTTCAAACTAACTCACTAGAGCTCTATTTTACTAAAGCAAGCAAAAGTGCGTGACGCATTGAATCTTATATAAATTTTAGAATTTCTTCAATGAAAGAGAAAGGCCGCATCATCCTATATGGATGATGCGGCCTTGGTTGTAATTTGTAATTTTTGAACGGTTTTTATCCTGCACTCCTCTATCATCTATAGAGAGAAGTACAATTACTCGCTTGTGATTTCGCCTAAATCTGTTTTTAGGGCGTCTAACTCCTCGTTAAACAGCTCACGAACGACATATAATGGGGGTTTAGGATTTCTACTAAATCCTACCCATTTCATGTTGCGCAATTCGTTAGCGACGAGAACAAGCAACTGTCTTGCATCGCCTAAAGAGATGTTGATGTCCTTGATTTCTTTCCCAGACTCTAATCGAAAGACCGGGATACAGACTTTCTTTTCGCGAAGTTCACGTTTGATAGAAAGATACGAGACCCGTTTTATTTTTGGCACGATTTAATCTCCTTTTTAATGTGCTTTTGCTACAAAACCTTCGTAGCCCGGATTTCTAAGAGTCTCTTAGAGATAATTAAACGTAACATAAAGTAATCTTACTGCCAAGATAAATTATAACGAAAAGCTTGTATAGTGCCCCCGGCAGGAATCGAACCCGCATCAATGCCTTAGAAGAGCACTGCTCTATCCATTGAGCTACAAGGGCGAATGAGGATATATTTTCGTATCCTCGAATACTGTCATTGAAAGCTACACCCACAATGGCAGCAGGCTTTTGCCAATAAATTGATTTTAATTTA
>Ga0082335_1004989_pt1 | contig 19028 bp, 16 predicted proteins | sample Subgrocontami58m_FD_72375 | JGI IMG/M metagenome (GOLD analysis project Ga0082335, IMG submission 72375) | Subsurface groundwater microbial communities from S. Glens Falls, New York, USA - GMW37 contaminated, 5.8 m (SPADES assembly) (version 2) ... | reverse complement strand
ATGTAGAAGACTGAGAGAAATGCAGCGGCCGCAAATAGAACATCTACGTAGGTGGAGAATGCAAAACCAATGATCAAGAAAATGGTCATAGGCAAATACCGTGTACGCCACTCGACCTTCATCGCGCTGACCAAAAAGAGTAGTAGAAATGGTGTTGCGATAAGTTGACCAAATCCCACTTCCATCGATACCGATACAATGTATATATTTACTGCACAAAGAATGATGGCAACGACCTTAAGTTCCATACGCATGTTGAAGTCTTTTATGACTAGCGTTGCCAAGGTTGCGATCAAAATCGCTGATACCGCCATCAAAGCGACAGCGGTATGGTACAGAGAACCGTCTCCCAGCACCCTGCAAACTCCGGCTTGTAGACCTGGTATCCCGTAACGATGAGCTCCGATCAGGAACTCCCCGTTGGCCTGTTCAGTAAAAGATGGGATCTGATAAATCGATGTGGCTGGGAATTTAGTGGCGTCTCTGAATGCCATTAAAGCGTCAGGAACGCCCACTTGGTTCCGAATTGACTTGGATAGAAGTGAGATATTTTGCTGCTCACAAAGATATTTACCCGCTGATACCCACCCAACTAAATCGGGACCATTACGGAACGCCAGGCGGCCCTTAAAGAATTGGTTATTCTGTAAGAGAATATAAGTGGATCCTGATGCAAGAATCGCCACTAGATAAATAGCAAAGTTCTTGATACTTCCGAATTCTTTCCCGATCCTTACTTTTCCAAATTTCTGGCCTTTGAGGCGCATGACCATATATGAAAGAGACGCCCAGAGCGCCAGCACCGGCAGGAGCCACACTAGGTTCAAAGACATGGCCACGAGCCACGAACCGCAAATCACTGTGAACACCATGCCGGCAAGAACGCCTATAAATATTTTTTCGATATTTAGTTCGCCGAGAAAAATCCGAACAAATGAAATACCAAATATCAAGAAAGCGAGGAGCATACCGACTGCATAAACGAAGTCGACTAACATACCGGAATACCGTTTGCTGGAACCCGAAATCGTAGAGAATAGGATCGTCTGTAAGTTGCCAACCGAATAAGTCCAACTTCTGTGGAGCAGGTGGCAATTGCAGCAAGCCACGTAGGGCTAGTGGTCTCTCTCCGCATAATCTTTAGCACTGCCTTTTCATTTCTTCTTCGCAAGAGCGATCATGTTGCCGAGATTTATCGGTGTCTCTACCCGAGGAATCAATTTGGCCAACGACTTTGGCAGACCCAAGACCCCCAAGGCCATCTGCGCTATATGATTTAGGTGAAAGTAATTGGTGGACTTGCCAACTCTTTCTAATTCCCATCCACCCGCGTGAAGCATGGCCCGCAGAGACTTTGGATTGTAAAGTTGCGGATGTTGCAAACAAAAAGGCGGCCATCTCACACCGATAAGTCTGCGTAGAAGAGAACCCTCATTATGCACGACGATGCCCAGATAGGAGTCAGCCCGACTCATGGATCCAAGATTCCTTATGTCGGCTAGTGGATCTAGGAGATGATCGAAGACGTGAATACCTATCACCAAATCAAAACTTGTGTTCTTTACCTCCGCCAAGTACTGAACAATCTCGATGTCCTCAACACTTCCAGTATTTGATCGCAATTCTTCATGAATCGCTAGGTTTGGCTCCACCAAACTTACGCGCTGCGGAATTGTTCGTCTAACTACCTCACTCGTCACCAAACCCACGTCCGGGCCTAGCTCTAGGAAGCTCTTGAATTTTGGCGCTTCTCCAATTAGCCATCGCACATAGCCTGCCTGCGTTTTCGATGCCGTTGATTTATCTTCACCCATTAAATTATCGGGCATTTGCGAATATAGGATGGTTAGTTGCTTGGCTGAGAAATACCAGGGGCAGTAGAGAAGGCGACACTTTTGACACCGATAATAAGAGAAGAAAACCTGATCATGCCGTAATCCAATGAATGAGTCTCGGACTTCATTCCACGACATGTACTCCGCCGCGTGCTTCGCTTGAACTTCCGGCTTACTGAGAAGTTCATTTGACTCGCAAAGCGGACAGGCTCGCCGAGCCCAATCTTGGGGAATGGCCGAATCCTTAATGGCTCAGCCCATTCAATTCCAATGGCCCTAGATCGCCGTGAATAAAATTTATCTGTTTCACGATCGTGTCTCTTTGATGCTCCATTAAGAGCGTGCATGGACATAAAGTCATGCCTATTTCTACCGTTCCCACGATCACAATTCAAGGCTATATAGGGCTCCGTCGCGTTTTCATTCCTATAAACCTGCGGCAAGATTCGCCAACCCCTGCAAGGTCGTCTCATCTGTATCAGAGATAAATACCCTCGATTCTGTTGCGTCTCCGATCAGAATCGGAAGCGCCTTCATTTTTTGCCCAACGCCACCAGCAAAAAGTAGAGGACTTCCCTTCCGATGCCCGATTAGTTCCAAGGCTTCGACGTATTTTTGAACGATTCCATGAATCACGCTTGAAGCAATCGTTTCTACTGATTCGAAATTAGGAGCAGATTTGAATTGAAGTATCTCCCTTTCAAAATTTACTACATCCCTCTCGATGCCAGTCTCGGTTTTGATCGCGGCATCACTCATCCACTCAAAATCGTCCTCACTCAGTGAATCTGATCGCAGAACTTTGAGGAAGGCGGTCAATGCACGACCCGATGGAAGATGTGTCTTTGTAACAATGTACTTACTGTCAAAATACGGTCGGACTTGAGCAGAATCCTGAAATGGCTCATTCGCTAATCTGGCAACCTGCCCGCCCGTTCCGATATTTACAACCGTTGATACACCATCAAGACCAGCTCCGAATAGCGATGCTTGCTGATCTCCAACTGCGCAATAAACAGGACAGTCTAATACGCCCGAATACCCCACGATATGCAAGTCTTCTTGTATGGAGGGCATTAGGAGCTCGGTACCTAACCGATCCAAAACATCACGCGCGAACGTCTTGCGATAAATTTGGTAGAGCCCAGAAGCAGCAAAATCGGTTGGGTGTACCGAAAAAACGTAGTTATTCGATAATGCGGCCGCTACCCAAGAGATGAAACTATGGAATCGCATTTTTCCACCTGTAGGCTTCTGCAATCCGAAATATTCAAAGAGACCCACCACCGGCAATCCGGCACGCATCTCATTTCCAGTTTCCGCTAACCACTCTTTGCCGAATAGTTCCTTGGCCACATCTGAAATAGCACGCCCATTGATTGCCTTCCGTTCGCTTCGTAAGTCCTGCCACGAAACCAGATTCGTTATGGGTTGATTCTTTTCATCAGATAAGAGCCAGCCACCCATCTGTCCGGAAATCAGGAGACCATTAAATTTATCGCCCTCTTCGAGCATTTCTTGAAGAAGTTTATTGCAGGCACCGGCGACGGCTCGTGGATCTACTTCCCTCTTTGGGCCCATTTGTGGGATGAAAGGAGGGATTGCCCTCCGGGATATCTTCTCTAATCTCGTTGTTCCAACTTCGACGAGGGCGGACTTCAAGTCGGTTCCGCCGATGTCAAGAAGTGCGAAATATCGAGAACTCATCTAAGTATCTCTGCACGTCGTCAATAAGCGCGCTATCCAATTGACGTTTGTGGATGATGATTGTCCCTGGGGCTTTCACGACTGCGAAATTCATAATGCCCGCCGCAATCTTCTTGTCCTTCCGAACTTCATCCACGAGCGCCTCAGCGACTACCCCATTCGGCAATTTTTGAGTTGAAAAATAATGCGATATTAGGGAATTGAAGTCCTGATAAAACTCCTTAGGCGTGATTCCCCAGTGAACGCCTAGGTAGTTAATCAAGTCCATCCCAAATAAGACGCCAATCCCATGCGACACCGCATTATGCGTAAGCGCCTCGAGGGCATGGCCAAATGAATGTCCATAATTCAATATACGACGAAGATCGCTCTCATATTCATCCGCTTCAATGACCGGCTTTTTTGACATCAAACTGGCCTGAATGATTGGAAGAATATTCGATCTAGATAAGCCCATTTTTTCCAAATGTACCTTCAAGGCTGGGTAGAACTCATTCTCCCCGGTAACGGACAACTTGAATATCTCGCCAAATCCTGACCTAAAATCTGCGTCGGGCAGGGTAGCAAGAAACTCTTCAACGATATACACCGCTGAGGGTGAATGAATGACTCCTAGTTGATTCTTGTGTGGCAGAACATTTATGCCACATTTTGCCCCGATGCAGCTATCTGACTGACTCAACAATGTTGTAGGCATAAAATGCCACTTGATACCTCGGTAGTAAATATGGGCAGTAAAAGTAGCCAAATCCTGCACGACGCCTCCGCCGATAGCGAGAATGGTGGAAGTACGGGTTGCACCGTTCTGAATTAACCAATTCACCACCTTCTCCACCCCGTCGAGCGTCTTGCTTGGTTCAACTGCGTCAACTAAAAAAAATGGGGTTCGTACAAAGGTCGCGAATTGTTCGCTGTATATCTGCCAAACATTCGAGTCCGCCAAAATGAACACTTCGTCGTTCATAAACTCTATCTTCGGCAGAACCTCCGCGATGGTCCGTTCAAAAATTACTGGATAATCGCCTTGGCCTGATCTGATTGTGATCAATGTTGACGTGTCACTCATGTTAGAGAGAATCCTCCGTCAATATTCAACACCTGTCCCGTAATGTAAGTATTTCTTGGCGACCCAAGAAAGGCCACCGCTCTCGCAACTTCCTCGGAGGATGCCAACCGACCGATAGGAATCCTCTTCTCGATCTCTTTCAAAATCTCCGGAGGGTTATTCGCGAGCGTTAACTCGGTCTCCACAAAACCGGGAGCAATCGAATTGACTAACACATTACTTTTAGCAAATTCTAGAGCGGCGCCTCGCATATAGGCGTCCAATGCCGCTTTAGAACTCGCATATGCAGATCGACCAGCTCGCGCTCGAGTTGCATATGCACTTGAGATCACGACTATCCTCCCGCCGCCGTTGGCAGCCATTCGCGGAGCGAAGAACCTAATCAGCTCGGTATGCGCGAAGAAATTGCACTCTAAAATCCGCCGTACCCCCTCATCTGATTGCGAGGCAAGCGATTCGGGTCTGTTCATCCCAGCGTTACATACGAGTAAATACGGAATATCGTCTGTGTAGTTTCGAGTCCACGCCAGAACTTCATCTGGTCGAGTCATGTCAAAAGAACCCGACGACAGCGCAGTGACGCGCATGCCTGACGTCGCTAATTCCGCTGTGATGGCGCGACCTATACCACGAGTTCCGCCTGTCACGAGCGCAGAATTTACGCCCTCTGAGGATTTTGGATCGTTGCTCATTTTGGTTGCGGCTACTTATGTCTAGACGCCACGGTCAAGTATTTGTGCTCGCAAACCGGGCGATGTCCCGTATGGACCATCGATGTCATCAACGGTGAGAGGTGCATTCTTTCCAACCTTGCGGGTCAATGCCAATCCGTTGATGACCTCACGAGTCGAGAGTTGACCTTTACGGAGAGGCACGGCTAATCGAAAATCTGAAGGAAACGTCGAACTATCGATGACATAGCCTTCAGGCAAATCGCGATTGGTATAAATCCCTCGTACCAATGCATCTAAATACTTGATCTCATCGACCGGGATGACTCTCCTGGATTGCCCACTACCACCCGACATTATCTGAGCTCTGTGAAATGCTTTAAACCAAGTGTCAGCCTGCTCTGGCAGTGAACAGTAAGCTGCAACTGGCACACCATTATGTTCAACGTCAATATGACGCTCCCACGTTCTGACGCCTTTTGCATATGAGATGTACATGGACGCTTCCCAGTCTTGGTACTCATGAGAAGAGAATCCAATAACGTGATTTGGATAGCGATCGCGTAGGTAATCGATTTGATTCAATTCAAGTTGGTCATTTTCACTGGGATAGAGGCTGACGCAGTGATTGATTGCAAGAGGAATATCACGCTTCTCGAAAAAGGAAACAACGTCATCTAACGACTTTTCAAACGCGCCGCCAGAAGAAATGATCGTGGGTAGCCTCGTCGAGGCAACTTTTTCTAAAAGCGGCCAATCATTGATATCTGAACTCGCAACTTTCAAAATCGGAAAGCCCAATTTGACGCAGAGATCCACGGACGCTTCGTCAAAGGGAGTCGCCATGGGTATGCAACCCACTTTGCGAACTGCATCCGCCAACTCTTCGTACTGTGTGTGAGACATTTTCGTGGCTTCAGTCTTTTTGATATATCGAATATCCGTATTACCCTTGAAATCGTCATGTATGAAATTATCGACATCACGAAATTGAAATTTAATCGCGGCCTTGACGTCATTGTATCGGACTACTGATGCAAAATCTTGAATGATCTTCTTCCCACGGGCAACGTCACCCCAGTGATTGTTGGCAGCCTCAAGAATAAACAGATTTTCGAAAGAATCTCTGTCGCGTTGGGACACTGCAATCATGAGGCCTCCTGAGAAATCAGAATATATGAAGGATACGATACTTATTTGTTCAACTAAATGCCAGCAATTATAGATCCCTGCCTCACAATCTTTGGCTTTCCCGAGATTTGATGACAACTTTTCACGCTCAGCCCTTCAACTGTTCCGATCCCGCCAAACTCTTTGGACGTAGCGCAGGCCAAAACTCATAACTCGACCCATCCCTTGCGATTTGAATAATGAAAGAGCTCGAGTCAAGGAATGCCGACTAATGATGGAGCTGGTCGGAAGCCGTATTCTCGATGCTTTATGAAGTTCTGCCTCCTCGATCCACGAGCGGGCATTCTTTGACAATTCGTTGTAGAAGGTTGTCATCGCAGTGGCATAACGTTGTCGCGTCAACTCTATCGAAACGGATTTGGACATTTCCAGTGCCTCTTTGTTCCAGACTACCCCGTATGATCCTAATTCCTCCTCTGCTATCAAGGAGTCAAACCACTGATTGGATATGCATCGAACCGGGGTGCCTAATAGTTGAGCCTCGGTGATGATTGTTGAGTTTTCGTAAACTATGACTTCTGGTGCATTCAGAATCAGATTCAATAATTGCTCACGTTTTGGAGACCCCTTCTGGAATCTCGTGACTTCAAATATATCCTCCCCATGATCTGCTGGCTTTCCACCTAGAGCACGGAACTTCTGGCAATACAGAAGCTTGCGCTTCTGATCCGTCTCTCTAAAGTTCGCCACTGATCGGTCCAGCTCATAGAGATCGACCACTGGGTAGAAGATCACCGGGATGCGTTCATTTCCTACCTTGGCATAGCTATCAGAAAGTACCAAGGAGTACGCGACGACAAAATCATCCAAGTAATGAGTCTCACCTCCAAGCAGCCCAGGAAAATTCAGGATCCATTTGACCGTCACGGACGCGTTCAGCGGATTCCCATCGACGCTTTCCGGGTATATCGCAATAGTGCTGGTATTTGTATGCAGGTGTTCATCAGCTACAGCTCGGGTTAAAAAGGGGGTATCTAGGTCAGGATTAACTGACGCCTCTTTGCCGCGCACAGGCCCATGGATTGCGACCCATGATCTGAAACCCAATTCGTTCAAACTGTGGCAGAGATAATGTAAGGCACGAATTCCTGCGGACCAAGTAACGTATTTGGGAGCATAGACATAGATGACAGGAGTATTGGCGGTATTCTTCTCAGACCTGTCTTGCGGTTGAGAGGATGTTTCAAACATTTTCAATTTCTTACTTGTCCTTGATTGAAATATTCTCGTGTGAAACAGCAACGGCTGTTCTCCGAATCTGTTCATCAATCCCGCAAAATGAAACAGAGTACTTGTCCGCTAACTCTTCCATTCTCACACTCGTGGACAAATAGACATCTGGCACCAACCCCAGGATCTCTCTTCTCATAATCGGTTTGCCCGGTGAAAGTAACTCTCCAACACGACTTGCTAATGTGCCCATTTCAGTTATTTCGCCACCGGAATCCACTATCTCATTCCGGCCCTCAATAGCCGCAAGAATGGAGACCTCCATTAACTGGCTTGCATCGGTATAGCGCCTATACACCTTATTGGCACTCGTAACCGTGATCTGTTCTCGGTGGAGCGCCTGATAAATCAAGTCCCCTATCGCATATTTTCTCGGCTCCGTCATCTGCTCGCCACTGGCGCCCCACAAACGTAAAACAAAGAGCGTGGCACCGATCTCAGCACAGGCGTCGGTGAAGAGAGCTTCCTCCAGCATTTTCAATTCTGTATAGGGGTCAAGATTCCTTTGACCCGCAGCAGATAGGTGGCGCGATACAACACCACTAGATACCAAAATAACGGACTTTGGTCTGCTCACCTTCAATTGAAATATCGAATCCTCGATGATTCTTCGATTTTCATTCATGTAGTCCGTCGAACTCATCTTCGCAAGGTAATCTCTGGTCTTGAAAGCAAGGTGGACGAAGAGATCGGCGGAACCCTGTATGACGTAAGGTTCTTTCAAACGTTGGATATCCAAATCGCCATATGTTGGATCCTTGAAAATACGTGATCTACTTCCAAATAGAGTCAACTCATCAATTGACTCTATTAATCTAAGTTTCCGGATTGCATGCAGAGACGACTGTCCCAGCCAACCAGTGACTCCGGTTATAGCGATCTTCACGGGACCTTCTTCACCCCGCGCCAGGCACCATGATCGACGGCAAATATTTAAAGACATTTCTGGATACCTCGGGATCTAGCGCAGGCGACATATCATGTAGGGCCGTCGACTGCATAGTTCCATCTGTGGCGACTCGGCTAAATATCTTGGGGAGATACATTTGATCTGGATCGGCCATGATAAGAAAAGCGGCCGATTCATGGCTATTCCAAAGTGCTCCAAATTCGGTGGAGTCAAGATTTGAAGCATTCAATGACATGTGCGGAATTGAATATGAATCAAAAAGCAATTCCCAGTTGGGCAACTGCAAGCCTGTTTTTGTATCACACCCTAGATAATTCCCATTGAAATAGTTCTTTTGACTCGTTCGGATTGAGGCGTATCCGTCATTGCAAGTTATAAAAATTTTTAGATTCAGATTGTTTGCAACCACGGTACCTAGCTCCTGCATGTTCTGCGCAAAGCCACCATCACCTTCAAACAAGATGACTCTAGACTCGTGATTATCGATGGCTAGACCTATTGCACCGGCCAGCCCGTACCCCATACTCGCGAGCCCCTTGTTTCCCATAAGTATCTGGTTTCTCAAGTTCACAAACGATTGAAGCGTCGCTGTAAAAGTGCCTCCACTGCTGGCTGCGACGATGTGGTCATTCGGATTAGCCAATGTAGATACGTGGCTTATCACACTATGAGGACTGATATATGGTGGATCGGATACTTGGCAAGGCTCGAGAGTGGGGACTTCCTTCTTAACTTCCGTGAGGAAATCTGACCACTCTTCATATTGCACCTTTGTAGATTCACAAAGATCCATGAGCACGGACAGAAACGATTCGCTATCCGTATGAATGCCGAATCGGGGACTGGGATTCAATTTCTCAAGTTCATGCGCGTCAAGATCGACGTGAACGATTTTCCCCACCGGCATATATGCATCCGTGTTGAAGCCAGTCTGTTGGAAGCCCAGGCTGGTCCCAACCGCAATCAATAAATCCGCCTGCTGTTGAAATATGTTGGCCCAACGCATGCCATAGGTATTGGGTCGACCCGCAAAATACGGGTAATCAAATCCACATCTATCCGCGCCTGTCCAGGTACACGCAATCGGGAACTTCCAACGGACAAGTGAATCCTGAACTCGTTTTGCCATTTTCCTAGAGACTCCACCACCTAGCAAGAGAAGTGGCCTGCTACTTGCTCCGAGAAGTCGGCTAAATTCATTCAGCCACTTTGAGGTCGGATCAAGGTTCGAGTCTTCTTCAACTGTGAGATCGCTCACCTCAACGTGTGACTGTAAGTCGATTTCGTCAATGGTCATTCCAGAGACGTCTAAACAGACTTCAATGAAGACTGGCCCGGGCCGACCCTTCCAGCTCTGACTAACCATTTCATTGATATGCCACTTGGGGATGGGGGACTTGATCGTATTCGCTACTTTTGTAATCCCATGGACAATCCCTACGCCGTCAATCTCTTGGTGGCCGATCTGGCGGACTCTTCCTTCAGCTAGGTTTGTTGATTTTGCCTGCCCGCCTACGACTAGTAGCTCCCTGCTATCGAGCCACGCCCCGGCGACCCCCGATACTAAATTGGTTAAGCCTGGACCCGCGGTAACCAGAGCAAAAGCTCGTTCACCATTTTTTCTCGATTGATTAAAGTATTCACTCGCTACGGCGGCACTCACCTCATGTACAACAGGGATGCACCGGAACAGTTTGCTCGCTGATTCAAGTAGATGCATAGAGTTTCCACCACCTACAAAAAAACAGGTCGTGAAGCCTAAATCCTTCAAGGAATTCATAAAATAGTCTGAATACTTCTGCACTCTCTTACCCCTCGCCTAAATTCATTCTCAAGTTCAGGAAACCCTCAGTGAGAATCTGTCGATGCGGAATAGATTTCGCTTACGATGAAATTTGGTCTCAACTTCACTTCTTCATATATCAGACCAACATACTCACTCAATATTCCCAGCATCAATGAGAGAATTCCGAGGACGAAAAGAAACAAGGTAACCAGAGTACCAAACCCCGCGAATGGCACCCCTCCGGTAAACCAAAGAATCGCTAGAGGGATGATGGCAACAAACGACAGGCTCGACAGTGCAAGTCCAAATATCGTTATGAGTTTCAATGGCTTATAGGAATTTGCGAATATCCCCTTAAAAGCAAGATCAATTACTTTAAGGGTAGGAGCATTCGAAACGCCCCCAAACCTCGGGGGCCGTTCCATAGGGATACCGACTGACTTGAAACCCACCCAGGCAAACAGACCTCGAACGAACCTATTCCGTTCAGTCATTGATTTAACCACTAAATATACTTTTCGATCCACGAGTCGGAAGTCGGAAGCGTTCTTGGGAATTCGACCATCCGTCAATCTTCCAGCAAGCCAGTAAAACAATTTTGAGTTCATCGTACGAATCGGTCCGGTGCCTTCTCTTCTTGTTATGACACCGTATATGTTCTCCCACCCCTCCTCCCATTTCCTTAGAAACAAAGAAATCAACTCGGGCGGGTCCTGCAAATCCGCTGTCATTACTACGCAAGCATCACCTGTCACATGGTCTAGTCCGGCCGTAAGGCCGCCATCCATACGAAAATTCCTAGATAACTTAAGGATCTTGAATCTTGAATCTTTATCAGAAATAGCTTTCAACTTCTCCCAGGTAGAATCCAAGGAACCGTTCTCTACTATCACAACCTCAAATTCGTACTTTTCTTCGGAAGAGAATACGAGTTGGAGTCTCCTTGCTAATTCATCAACACACTCTTCTTCGTTATACGCGGGAATGATGACACTAATCAATGGCCTAGTCATCGAACCGCCTCTGATAAGTAGGTCCGATACCATTGAACTGTCCGTTGTAACCCATCGTTTAGATCGACTGAAGAATTCCAGCGCAATTTCTGCCGTGCTTTGGAGCTGTCTAGATATTGGTCTTTAATTTCATTACTCGCGATATTCAAGATTCTAGGTTCCAGAACATGACCAAGAACCACTTGCGAAATCGCCTGGTATAGCGAAAGCACATTCAGTGGCTCGTCGCGCGAAAAATTGAACGCCTCTCCGCATATATGCTGAGCTTCCACCGCCGACGCTAGATGAATGTAGGCATCAACAATGTCATCGACGTGCACATAATCGCGGATAAAGGTCCCATCACTTCTGAGAACTGGAGTGTCTCCAGCCAAGAGACTCCGGATTGTTCCTGGCACGATTCTGCTCCAGTTCAAGTCACCACCGCCGTAAATGTTTCCGCATCGCGCTATAGCTACTGGCAAGCCATAGGTCGTCGCATATGACTGAGCTATCAAATCTGTACATGATTTGGAAACGTCATATGGGCTATCACCGTGTAGAGGATGGTCCTCTCTGTATGGGAGTTGGTTGGAGGTGCCATATGCTTTGTCGCTAGACGCGACTACAACGCTCTTCACTCGCCTATTTGAATTCCTTGAAGCTTCAAGTAAGTTCCACGTCCCCTGGATATTAGACTGGAAGGTTCTTACTGGGTCCATAATCGCGGTCCCTACGATTGTCTGTGCACCTAAGTGAAAGATTACTTCGCAGGCGTTCTGATGAACGGCGCGAGACACCGTTCCAAAATCAGCTAAATCACCATTGATCACGGCAACTCTATCGATATCTCGGCTTCTAACTAATTCTGATGATGAGTCCATGTCCAGAACAAGAGCTGATACGTGGGCCCCTTCCTCGAGTAGTTTCCGAACCAGCCAAGAGCCAACCAGGCCAGTTGCACCGGTAACGAGAACACTCCTGCCGTGCCATTCACTCATTACCAGACCTTCCACGGTGCATCGCCCTGGGCCCACATTTCGTTTAACATAATTGTCTCGCGATATGTGTCCATCGGTTGCCAGAACCCTTCATGTTTGAAGGCAACCAATTCGTTATTCCGCGAAAGTTCCGAAAGTGGTTCGTTCTCCAAAATTGAATTATCATTCAAGTAATCAAAGATGCTTGGCTCAAATACGAAGAAGCCCGCGTTCACCCAGCCATCCGCCTGGGGCTTTTCACGGAAATGGCCAACGTCACCATTTTGAGAAATGTCTATCACCCCAAACCTTGAGACTGGCTTGACGGCTGTCATGGTGGCAATTTTCCCGTGAGACTTATGAAACTCCAAGAGTTTTTTGATGTTGACGTTTGAAACACCGTCCCCATAAGTGCACATGAAGGTTTCCGAATTAAGGTAGTCGCGGATTCGATACAGTCGTCCACCAGTCATGGTCTCCGCTCCGGTGTCTGCAACCGTCACTGACCAGCCCTCTTCATCTAGATTCCCATGCGTGGTGAGTATCGATTGAGCACCGATCTTGATCGTAAAGTCAAGGTTCATCGTTTCAAAGTCTCGAAAATACTGACGAATGACATCGCCGCGATATCCAGTACAGACAACGAAATCTTGATGATTAAAGTGCGCGTATGTCTTCATGATGTGCCAGAGAATTGGCTTGCCACCGATGGGCACCATCGGCTTTGGGCGAAATTCAGTTTCTTCACGTAAGCGCGTACCAAGCCCACCTGCTAGGAGCGTGACTTTCATGTTGTCAGCATACGGAATGACTCTGAATATGCAACGTTACGGCACTACATCCGCGTGTATTCGAGATTCAAACTGGAATGAAGCGATACTCCGTTCTATTAGACCATGAAGAAGACTCTGACTGCCATCGCCTACCACCCTGAACTAGACCAAAGGTGGTAGGGAGGAAACAGCACCAAAGTCGATTCAATTGCTTTCAATCCTGGCCCATGACGATGTGGCAATTCGATATATGCGGCGAGACTAGATAGGAAACAAGTGAGCACTGCCTTATCTCTGTTTGCCTACGTATGCTGTCCGGATTGTCTTGGCTTCGAAATTCACGCGGAAATTTCAAATATCATGGTCGTTAGGATTCTGAAACCAATCGGTTTCTTGAGAGCATCTGGCAAGGCAAACCGCCGTGTAGAGGATTCATGAGGCAATCAGTCTTCCTGAAATGGTTTTGGGAAACTTAACCATTGAACGGCGGCGTTCGCACAGAATATTGCGAAACGTTTACTCGGTACCTGTCTTCTGGTTGTGCCCCAGGAGGTACCCACCTCATTCTCGCCACGACGAGGAATAAAACTGACCTCCACCTCATAAATGTTCATTTGGAGTTTCCGACTGAGAGATGAGATAAGTAGATTCGGCGTCATAGCATTGTCTGGGATCCTATTAAGCATAATTCGCAGCTTCTCGGGTTTGTAAACTCGCAAAGGCGTGTTGGCGTCGGTTGGAAGGCGTCTGCACCTAGACCAAACCAGCAACCTAGAAGCATGAGTCGTTATCCGCCGAAATAATGGATCATGCCGATTCTTGCGCACTCCCTCAACGATGTCTGCATCACTGGAAAGAAATTCTGTCAAACACTTGGAAACGTCCGGACCTAAGAACTGACCATCTCCATCTAGAGCAATCACGACTTCGGGGCTCTCGGCGAGCGCAAGTTGAAGGCCACGAACAGTGCTGGGGCCATGCCCCGCGTTCTTCTCATTTGTAGAAAGGATGACTGAACGCATCGAGCCGAGCGAGTTCACAACATCTGCCGTTGTGTCGGTTGAGCAATCATCAACAACGATGAACGTTGGATTCCAAATTGATAGAGATGCATGGAGTTCTTCGATAAACCCCCCGATCCCCTCGGCTTCATTCCAAGCTGGCATCGTCACACAGATCTTCAATTTGCCTCACCCAACTTTTCCGTCAGTAATGGAGCAATTTCATTTCGAAAGGTCGAAAGAGCACTTCCGATAGCCATATGCATGTCAAGGTACTGGTATGAACCAAGGCGGCCGCCAAATATCACGTTCTTTTCAGCCTTAGCCGCGTCCCGAAGTTGCCTTAAAGTGGCTCGATCTTGATCCGAATTCACAGGGTAGTACGGTTCATCATTGCGCTTGGCGAATCGGCTGTACTCCTTCATGATGACTGTCCTATCGGGCGATACCTCACGTTCGGGGTGCAAATGTTTGAATTCGTGAATTCTAGTAAATGGAACTTCAACATCTGCAAAATTCATTACGGAAGTACCTTGGAAGTCGGGAATATCAATGATTTCCGTCTCAAAATCCAATGTGCGCCACGATAATTGTCCATATCGATAGCCAAAGTAGCGATCGATAGGACCTGTGTAGACAATCACTTGTCCATTCCGCAATTCGCTGTGAATATCTTGAAAGTCAGTCCCTAGATGCATACTTATGCGGTCGTCGCTAAACATTCTCTTTATCCACGCTGCGTAGCCATCGACTGGCATCCCTTGCCAGGTATCGCTGAAGTATCGATTGTCGAATGTGTACCGGACTGGTAGTCGAGAGATAATTTCCGCACTGAGCTCGGCCGGGTTAGTCTGCCACTGTTTCTCAGTGTACCCGCGGATCAACGCTTCATAAAGTGGACGGCCTATTAACGATATTGCCTTCTCTTCAAAATTTGAAGGGACAAGTCCACCGAGGTCTGCTTCCCTCTTGACTAATTCGCGAGCCTCGGCGGGAGACAGGGACCTTCCATAAAACTCGCAAAGCGTCCCCAGATTTATCGGCATTTGAAAAATGCGGCCATCATGATTAGTTACAACGGAATGCTGGTAGCCATTAAACTGAGTAAATAAATTTGCATACTCCCAAACGGCTGCATTTGATGTATGAAAAATATGCGTACCGTACTTGTGAATCTCAATCCCTGTGGTGGGTTCAACATAGGAGTGAGCATTACCTCCTATGTGATCGCGACGTTCAATAACTGCAACACGGACGCCAAGTTCAGAGACAGCTCGTTCCGCAACGGTTGCCCCGAAAAACCCAGAACCCACGACGATCAAGTCTGCCGACTTTAACGATTCCGACAGACCCATGCGTGCGCCCCCATCCGTACTGTGTCAGCACAGAGTAGTGCCTTTACTTGATTCTCGAGTCAATTTCTCTGTGGTTTTCTGCCGGTCAGAGCCATTCTCTGACAGTACGATTGGCATGTTTCCTTTTCGACAGTGGTTACGCTCTAGAACTTCCTCAAGAGGCGCGACTTTGCGCTTAGGCTCACAGAGGGACAGGTATGCACATGCTGGGAGTCAAACGATCAGAACGCAACCTACTGTTCGGTGAAAGTTCCATTGGTAGGTACGGGTTAATCGGCCTGAGCGGAGTGTCTATCGACACTTCGGTTTTCTACCTGCTTACTCACAACGGCGTTGAACCACTGCGAGCAACGGTTCTTGGAACCGCTCTTGGGATTACCAATAACTACATTTTGAATTCGCGCCTTAATTTCAAAAAGGATCTGAGGGTTGCTACCGGTTTCCGATTCGCAGCTGTTGGATTGACTGGAGTATTTGCCTCCGCGATTTTGCTCAAGATTGCTCTTGGGCTTGGCCTCACGCCAATGCTGGGCAAGCTTTGTACAATCCCATTGGTCGTCTTGGGACAGTTCATAGGCAACAAGTACTGGACCTTCCGTCCACGATCTTGATGGTCTTTATAGTGGAATCTTGGGACGCGCAATAGATGGCGGCCAGTAGGTTAACGAAAGCGCAACCGACCAAAGATAGGTTGGTCGTGATAACTCAGGTCCGCAAATCCTGGTGCTTCAGGAACCACTGGGCTTATGATTCGACAGAATCCAAGAAGATGGGGCTTGTATTCTCGATTACTTTTCTCGTAATACTTTAAGGGGTGCGGACTTCCATGAAGAAGAAGGTGGAAACCTACTTCAGGGCAATCCCATCGCCATCAGTTACATATATGTTCCTTACTTGGTTCCTGTTCATGGGCATCGCCATTCTTCTCATTTACATTCAAGGCGTCATAGAGGCCCGCCCGTATCCTATGAATACCTTCCTTCCTGCCCCCGCCACGCGATTTGGCGATTTCTTTGGCACTTTCTCTCAATACGCCCAAGCCAAAGGCTTGGGCGGGGTCGGATACGGAGTCGCCTACTTCCCAGCAACGTACCTTCCAATCCAGGCGTTAGTGACCATGACTAGTGATCCATGGCGCGCCATGTGGATTAGCCAAATCACTTGGATCTTCGGCAGCATCGTTGTCATTTTTTATACCTTGCGATCCAAGGGATTCCTTGTCAGTGCTGTCGCAATGGTGCTAATCATTTTTAGTTACCCCAGCCTCCTTGCATTTCACACTGGAAATATCGAAGGGTGGACTGGATTTCTTTTGCTCGTTGCCGCGGCGTTGGCCCTACGTAATTCATGGTTATCTTTTGGGGTTGTAGTTGGTGTCATGGGTGCTCTGAAGGGTGTGCCCATGGTGTTCCTGCTAATTCCATGGTTTACTTGTAAGTGGAAGGTCGCGCTACGCGCAACTGCCGCATCACTACTTACAGCGGCATTCCTCACTCTTACAGCTTTATTTTTTCTGCCTCACGGAATACTGTCATCTGGTCTCAGTGGTGCTACTCATGCGCTCACTGCGATTCGAAAGAGCCAAGCGATGTATACAGAACTAATGGTGAATGGTGCGGCGGGCATTCACTACGGCCACAGCATCTTGAACACTGTTCATGCAATTTGGGGAATGGGTACCTTGCCATCACCCACTTGGGGCCCGATTCTCTTTATCGTGGTTATCATTTTGCTGGTGCTAGTGATGATCTTACTTAGAAGATTGCAAGCTCCAATCTGGATGAAGTTTGCAGTGGTTGGCAGTATTGGTTGCCTAGCCCCTGCCACGTCGACAGACTACAAGTTGCTATATCTTGCACCTGCTCTTTTGGCCTTTCTAGCGGCAATAGATGTCACATCCCCCTGGACTATCGGACCCATTTGTCTAGTCGTTTTTGCAATGTCGCCGAAGCCTTGGCTGTATGTCGGAACCGACCCCTTCGGAAATGCAACTGTCTACTTGACTACTGCGGCGCTCTTGGCAATTCCGCTCGTCTGTCTGGCAGCAATGGCGATGCATCCCAATGAGCCTCAGAAACTACCGGTAAGACCGAATGGACAGCAGAAGCCGTTGGTAAGACAAACAGGACGGCAGAAGCCCCGGGCAAGACGTTGATCGGTTCTTAACCACAGCAATATCACGGTACAACTCGAAACCATGGGGTTTAGGCTAAAACGGCGCCAATATACTAAAACGGCGCCAATATAAGAGAAGGATTCTCACTTTCAAACAGGAGTTGCTCCTTCGTGCTTGGAGCCAAAAACCCACCGCTTATTGAAGAGGAAACTTAGGGCAACCAGTACCCCTATTACTACTAGTTGAGACCATCTCAGATTCAGGTGAAACGTTCTAACCGCTAAATGCAGGAGAATTACGTTCAAAATATACTGGGCAATGGCTCCGCCAGAAAAACGAATCAACTCTCGAAAATAAGGTCCTCTCGAGCGCCAGACAAAGATCCTCTGAGAAAAATGGCCCTGCAGAATCGATAAAGAGTAAGAGATGGTCAAGACGACTAAATAATGCAAATCTCCGAGAAGCCATAACAGAAGATAGAAATTACCTAGCCCGAATAACGTATTCCAAAATCCAACAACGACGTATCTGGTACCCAATCGGCTCACTTGTGGACGCTATCTTAAAGAGAAGTGCATGTGGTCGGGGGATCTGCGGACGGCCGAAGGCACGAGGTGACCATCTCGTGGAGTGGTGCAGTCGGGATCCAAGCTAGGTCTCTGATGGCCAGTTCATTGGAAGCCCAGACAGTCAGCGGATCCCCCGGTCGCTGTGGTCGTTCTCGCACGGCGAGCACGGAACCAGCGACTCTTTCAAACTCATTAAGTATCTCTCTTACCGAGATCCCCTGGCCTAGGCCCAGGTTGTATACAGGTGCCAGGGATTGGCCACGTTCCCATGCTGTGATTGCGGCCAAGTGGCCGCTCGCGATGTCAGAGACATGGATGTAATCCCGAATACAGGTGCCATCCGGAGTCTCTAGATCCGTCCCGTAAAGTTCAAAGTCCGTGTGGGCTTGAACCGCTCTGACCAGGTTTGGAAAAAGATTGAAAGGACTCGTGTCCGCAACGCCCGATCCGCCAATGCCCACCACATTGAAAAAGCGAAGACAGGTGTGATGAATGCCATGAGCCGCTGCAAAATCGCGGACCATCCACTCAGCGGCTACTTTACTCCGGCCGTATGGGGACTCTGGGCGAAGGGGCGCCTCTTCAGTAACTGGCGAGGCCTCGGGAGTGCCGTAGACCGATGCGCTCGAAGAGAAGACGAGTTTGGGAACCCCAAGATCGCGACAGAGATTCAAGAGATCGAGCGTCGCAACCGCATTCCGCGAGTAATGCTCCGCTGGATACTTGACACTCTCACCGGCATATTTGATCCCAGCGGCATGGATAACACCGTCGAACTTTTCACCGGACGGCATACTGGCTCGTAGTTTGGGGTCACGCAGATCGATTTCAAGGAATTTTGCGCCC